>Ga0181524_10005125_pt1 | contig 11838 bp, 9 predicted proteins | sample PEATcosm2014_Bin_34_FD_119761 | JGI IMG/M metagenome (GOLD analysis project Ga0181524, IMG submission 119761) | Peatland microbial communities from MTU Mesocosm Facility, Houghton, MI, USA - PEATcosm2014_Bin05_60_metaG | ecosystem: Environmental > Terrestrial > Soil > Wetlands > Peat | place...
AGTTCTCCGCTGATCCAGAGGCTTCCGACATCGCAGGCGGCGAGAATCAAGGCCGCCGGCAGAAATTGTTTCCACAAGCCCCAGGCCCGGCCGACAATAATCTTGTTGTCTGAAAGGGGGGTGATGAGCAGCAGCTCCAGGGCGCCGCTGCGTTTTTCCGCCAGAAAACTGCTCACGCCGACAAACGTGCAGGCCGCGGCCAGGATCAACAGCAAGAAAGCTTGCGCCATGTCGAAGGCGCCGGAATCCCCGGTCACCGCCAGGCATTCTATCAGCAGGAAGGCCAGGCAGAAGCCCCATTTGACCAGGCGCGCTTTCCACGAATACTCTTGCAGCCAGGCGATGGGATTGCGGTCCAGGCATCGCCCCATCCGGCGGGAGAACCAGCGTTGAAACAGGGGCGTGCAGTATTTTTTGAGCAGGTACTCCTGTTGCGGGGAAGGACTTTTGTCCTGCCAGGAGCGCTCAATGCGCCACGCGGAAAACCTGGCCACGACCAGAAAGAGCAGCAAGGACAGGAGGATGCCCGCCGCCAGGATCCAGTGCCAAAACGCAGCGGGGATGACCGGGCTGCCAATGAGCCAGCCGACTGCGTTGGAAGGCAGGGGCAGGAGGCCAACGGCCCACACGGCACCCAAAAGACCATAGCGCCAAGGCAAGTATCCTTGCCACACCAGGCAACCGAAAAGAAACATGGCCAGCAAATTCACAAAGTTCACCCCAAAAACCAGCGCCAGCAAAAAGGCCGCGCCGCGCGATTTGGTCAGGGAGGAGGCGAGCAAACCGGCCGCCAGACAGAGAATGGTGGCGCAGAATTCAATGGCGATGGCGCGGAAGACCTCCGTTCGTCCGATGCCTCCCATCAAGAAGGGAATCGTCAGCACTGGCAGCACGGCCAGCCAAAGCGTCAAGGCGCGCAAGGCCTGCACCAGCCCTTTGCCGAGGACAATCCCCATGGCGGTCAGTAAAGTCAGGAACAGCAAGCCCAATGTTCCCTCCCGCTTCTCCCGAGCGATGCAATCGGCCGTCATGGCCGGAACGATCAAAAAGATCAGCCACAAGAGCAACGCATGCAGACAATTGAAAAGCCAGACGCCCATCGTTGCGGCAGGCTCGTCCGTGTCTGCCACCACGGACCAAAGAAGCAACGTCCCCGCCGCGGCTGCCCCGACACGCAGCCAGTGATTGCCCCGCCGCCGCGCCCCATCGCGCAGTTCCCGCTGCGCCACGGGCCAGACATTGAAATTGATGAGCTTGCAAGCTCTCACGTTGCCGTCGGGTTTAAAACGAATAAATCCTCCGCGACAGGCTGTGCCGCAGGAGAAAACAGGCCAGAAGCGCGAAACCCAGGTCGCCGCAGAAGATGCCAAAGCAGATTCCAAGATCGGAGGCGTTCTGATTGTCCATCGCCAGGCCGCCGAAGGCCGGCGCGATGAACATCGCCACCCAAGTAAGCAGAGCGGCCGCGAACAAGTTCTTCACCCTCAACGCGAAATAAGTGGTGAAAACCGGCAAGGCGAGAAAAGAGCCGGTAACGACGATGGAGATGTACAGGAAATCGGTCCATGAGGAATTGCCCCAGCCGTGCGAAAGCATTCCGCTTATGAAGAAGCAAATCCCGATCACCAGAACCGACGGAAGGAACTGTTTCCACAAACCCTGCACCCTTCCGATGATGATGGTATTGACAGAGAGCGGGGTGATCAGGATCAGTTCGAGCGCCCCGCTGCGCTTTTCCTGCATAAAGGAGTTGACGCCCACAAAGGTGGCAACCCCGGCCAGCATCCATAGCAATATCCCCTGGGTATTCTGAATCTCGTACCATTCTCTGTGCGGGAACACGCCTTCCAGCAGCACGATGGCCAGACAAAGCCCCCACTTGGCCAGGCGCGCTTTCCACGAATACTGTTGCAGCCAGGCGATGGGGTTGTGATCCAGCGTGCGCCGCATCCCGCGCGCGAACCAGCCTCGGAACAGTGGAGCGCTGATTCGTTTGATCCATCTTTCGCGGCGGAGGGAGGGGACTCTGTCCTGCCAGGAGCGCGCGATCCGATGCGCGGCGAAGCGAACAATGACATAAAAAAACAGCAGCGCGACCGGCGGACTCGCCAGCAGAAGAGATTTAAAGCCTCGGCCGAGGGCAGTGGGAGTGTTCAACATGGCCCAACCGCCAAATTGGCGGCTTGATACTCCAGTGAAGAGCATCGCTGATTCCTCAACGCACATTCGCCAATCTAATTGAGCGAAGACCGCCAGCCCGCCAAACTGGAGAAGAAGCCAGAAAACGAAAAGCCAACCGAAGAGAAGCACAAACGCCACGCCGAAGAGCAGCGCCAGGGCGAACGCGGCGTTGCGTTCTTGGGTGATGGAGGAGGCGAGCAGGCCGCCGCCCAGGCACAACACCGCCGCGCAAAACTCCAGATCCATGGCGGTCAGGGCGTCGAACCATCGGACGCCGCCTGTCAAAAAGGGGATGGTCAGAACCGGCAGCACGGCCAGCCACAAAGTCAAGACCCGGATCGCCAGGGCCAGCCCTTTGCCGGCCACAATGCCCCCGGCGGTCAGCGGAGTCAGGAACAACAACCCCAGGGTTCCCTCCCGTTTTTCGCGCGCGATGCTGTCCGCCGCCAAGCCGGGCACGATGAGGCAAATCAGCCCCAGCAGCAACGAATGCAGGCCGGCGAAAAGCCAACTCCCCAACTCCGCGGCGGGTCGGCCATAGTCTGCCACGATGGCGCAGAGCATGATCGTGCCCGCCGCCGCGCTGCCGACGCGCAGCCAGTGGTTGATGGGTCGGCGCGCCCCTTCCCGCAGTTCGCGCTGTGCGACGGGCCGGATTCCTCCTAAAAAGGTTGTCAGTTTGCCAATCTTCAATTCTGTCGTGGCTCGGCAGAAGCCTCGCCCCACCCGCAGGCCATTCGCCGCGGATTATTGGGTCTCCCCGCGCGTCACGCGCAGGAAAACTTCTTCCAGGCCCAGTTCATCCTCCCACAAGCCGGTGAATTTGACGCCGCCCCGCACCAGTGTTTCGGCCAGGATGGACGGGTCGGTGTCGGGATTGGCAAAGGTCACCTTGATCTGGCCCTCCATCGGCTCGGCGGCGGAGATTTCTGGCAGGGCCTGCAATAGGGCCAGCGCGGCGGCGGGATTGCCTTGGGGCAGCACCCAGTAAATCAAGCCGCTGGACATTTGTTCGCGCACGCCTTGCACGGGGCCGCTGTAAATGAGCTTGCCCTTTTCAATGATGGCCACCCGGTTGCAAAGGGTTTGCAGCTCGCTCAATATGTGCGAGGAAATGAGGATCGTTTTGCCCAGCCGCTGGAGTTCCTGGAGGATGGCCATCATTTCGATGCGCGCCCGCGGGTCCAACCCGCTGGCCGGTTCGTCCAGCAGCAAGAGCCGCGGATCGTGAATCAACACCCGCGCCAATCCCAGCCGCTGTTGCATCCCGCGGCTCAGCGCCCCGATTATGGCCCCGCGCTTTTCCGTCAACCCCACCAATTCCAGCACGTCGGCCACCGTTTTTTCACGCTGCACGGTGGGTATCTTGTAACACGCGCCGAAGAAGTCCAGGTACTCGGTCACTTCCATGTCCTTATACACCCCGAAAAAATCGGGCATGTATCCGATGACATGCCGCACCGCATCGGCGTCCTGCACCACATCGTGGCCCAGGATTTTGGCCGTGCCCGCCGAGGGGGCCAGAAAGGTCGCCAGGATGCGCAGGGTGGTCGTCTTGCCCGCGCCGTTGGAGCCGATAAAGCCGAACAAATCCCCCTGGTTGATTGTCAAGTCAAGGGAGTCCAGCGCGGTGATCGCGCCGTAAAGCCGGGTCAGGCCGATGGTGGCCACGGCGGGAAGGGGTGGGGCGTCCATGGTGCTTCAGGGTTGTGGGTTCATGTGGTGGCGGCTCAAGCGCCGTTGGTTTTCACCGCAATGACTAGCCGCAGCAGGGTGTCGCGATGGATTCGTTTGACCGAAAAACGGTTCAGTCCATCCACCAGCGAGTGACCCGGGTCCCAGGCCAGAAGGATGGCGTGATCCTGCCCGACAAAACGGCTCAGATCCAGGTTTTGATACACGGTGAAATTATTATAGGCCTGGGCGTCCACATTGGCCTGGGAGAGGAAACAGGCCGCCATCGAGCCTTGCACGATGTCGGAAATGGCCGCCACGTTGTTCCCAAAGCTTTGGTTCCGCGTGTTCACGGCGTTGCGGAACGACTCGGTGTAACGGCCCGCGAAGGCGCTGACCGGAGTGCCTTGCGCAAGGTTGAACGTGAAGGCCTTGCTTTGATGCGGCCCCAGCGCCCCCAAATCGAACACGCGCGAACCTAGCACGGCTTCGGCGAGGGTCAGTGGGTTCTCAGTATTGTTTGCGGCCGTGACTAGCCAATCGCCGTTGGTTTGCCGCGTGGCGGTCATTTCCAGCGGCGAAAACGGGGCGCCTTGCAGCCATTCGCTCACGAAAAGCTGGCTGGTCCACACCGGCACCGACGCCTCCGCCTGGAAGTTGTTCCCCGTCTGGCGCACCGAGACCTGGCTGCTTTCCTGCCGGCCCCCATAATTCCCGGCGTTTTCCCCGCGCAAGGTGGCGTAGGGCTGCTGGCTCTCCATCTGGTATTGGGCGTTGACCGGCGAGTAGATGGAGACGTAGGTCTCCCCTCGCAGCACAGCCCGTTCGCTGCCCGGCAGAACATCCACAATGTTCAATTCGTTCCATTCCAATTCCCCGGCCCGGAGATGAAAGCCGATCAAATAAATCAACCCCGAAAAGGCCGCCACATACAACGGAAACGTGATCCAGGTGAGCATCTGCCGGTTGAGTTTTTTGAGCCAGTACTGGTCCAGCGGCCCGATCACCGCCAGGTAGGCCGCCAGCAGCAGCAGCAGCCAGCTCAACGGCAGCTTGCGCACCTGCTTGCTGTCAATCATTGCCCCGAAGATCCCGTCGCTCCCCAAACGGGCCATGTTCGGATTATTCACGCTGGACTCCAGTCTTTCCCGCGGAATGCCGGCCAGCTTTGCCCAAAAGTACCCCCGATTATTCCACGAAATAAACGGCTCCCGTTCCGGGCTGAACGTCAACACCGTGATCCGGCCCCGCCCGCGTTCGGCCGTCACCGCCAGCGTCGCATCGGCATCGCCGATCATCGCCGCGCCGTCACGCAACGTTCCGGTCAGGATTGGCAGCGCGGTGGCTTCAAATTGCGCGTCCTCCTCGATGCTCAGGGGCGCCAGGGTCGAAGCCCGGCCGGGATTCAGCGACTGCCGCGGCGGAGTCGAAACCCCATTGGTGGAATAACGACTGCGGCCGCTGGGATTCGCCGCCTGCCCCGCTCGCGGCGGCATCTGGTTCGGATTCCTGGACGGGATGATTCGGGAGCCTGGTCCGCGGGCGGCTGGCGGCGTCTGCAAACCCGGCCGCCAATCCCGCAGCCAGCTTTCCAATTGCGGATGGTTCGCCAGGTTGCCCGCCGAAGTCAGGTCGCAGGGCATCAAGTCCTTCAGCCAGTGGCTGCCGGTGATGTCGGAAATCTGTTCCACGCCGACTACCAGGTGTCCCCCGTGTTGCAGCCAGGCTATCAGCGCGGTGGCTTGCGGCTCCGTCAATTCCAGCGCCTTCTGCGAATTGAGGTAAAGCAGGTCAATGCTTTCCATCGCGATGGGATTGTCCGGGAAAAGCGCCGGCTCCAGCCGCGCCGCCCGATAGGGCGAAGATGCGGCCCCTGGCATCCTGCCGGGCAGATCGGGGAATGCCGGCAGGCCCTGCACCGTCCGGCAAAGCCCCGCCACCAGCGGCAAATCCGCCGGCAGCACTCGCGCCTGCAACATCGTCTGCTCCGCGCGGACTTTGCCCCGTTCATCCAGCAGCCGCACGTTCCAGTATGGCGCCGCGGTGAAGATGGGGATCACCACCCGTTTGAGCGTGCCTCGCGGCAGGTCCACCTGCACGCTGCGCGTTTGTTCGCGGCCCATTTGCTGCGCGCTGACTTCGATCACCGCGTTGAAGGATGGACCGTCATTTTGCAATTCGCACGTGATGGGAAACCAGCCCCGATCCGGCAGCATCCCGTCGTAGCCCAGGAACACGTCAAATCGCGTCGCCGCATGGGCCTCCAGCCCCAGGAGCCAGAGCACCATGACCGCGGCCAACCAAAGGCAGCCCCTCCTGCGATTCGGGTTCCGCGATATGACCTTCTTTGGCGCCATATAGATGACGCCTCGATTTATAGGGTGCTTTCCTGTCAAAGCAAAGTTAATTCTCGATCAGACTATGCTGCTGCAAGCAAGATGGGCCTCCCCGTGCCTCGGTTCATTGCCGCAACAGGCGTTTGGCTTTGCCAATCCAGACGCGGTCGCGTTTGCGCTCGAAGGCCGGGGCGTGCGCGTCATCGCCGAGCGTCTCGCGCAATTCAAACTGCGCCTCCTCCTTCTGGTTTCTCGCCAGATACAATTCAGCCAACTGCACCCGCGCGCGCGCGTAGCTGTGGTTTGCCAGCACTTGTTTCCAGGCCGCCACCGCCGCGTCCGTCTGGCCCAGCGCCCCCAGCGCCTCGGCGTAGGCCATGAGCGAATGGCCGTAGTCGTGTTTCGGGTTTTCGCGGCATACTTCTTCCAGCAGCGGTCGGGCCGCGGCGGCGTTCCGCTGGCGCAGCAGGCACTGGCCCATGTGGGCGCGCGCATCAATGTCATGCGCGTCCCGTTCCAGCGAGGCGCGATAACATTCCTCCGCCTTCCTCAGATTGCCCTTTTGAAAATAGATGTCCCCCAACTGCAAATAATGGTGCGGCTTGTCCAGGTGATGAATTTGATCCTCCAATTCCTTGATCCGCCGGCGGTCCAGCGCGCCCGGCAGTTGAAATCCCCGCGTGGCCGACGGCGCGGCTCGGTAAACCAAAAAAAAGTAAAGCAGCGCGCTCAATCCCGAAAAAAAGAAAATGAATGCCGCCCACAGCCATTCCTCCCGCCGCACCGCGTCAGTAAGCATCCAGACCTGGAAGGCCACCATCAGCAGCACCACCGGGCTGCTCCACAAATCCCGCATCGTCATCCAGAGTAATGCTTGCATCGGATACTCCGCCTCACTCTAAAGCCGAACTCCCGCCGAATAAATCGAATTAAAAGCCCCTTTGCCCGGCCCTGTTGATTTCACCCTTTTGATTTCGGCCTTGAATTCCACCCTCAAACCGGCTTTTTTTGAAGCCGCAAAGGCGGGGATGTTCCCGGCGCCACGCGGCAATTTTCACGCCGCCGGGTCGTCCTGGCTTTGGCGCATCCGGTGCATTTGAAATGAAATGAGAAATACGCTGGTCATTATTCCGACATACAACGAGCGGGAAAACCTTCCCAAGTTGGCCGAGCGCCTCCTCAAATTGGCCGTCCCGGTGGACCTGCTCATCCTCGAAGGCAATTCCCCGGATGGTACCGGCCAGATCGCCGACGCTCTGGCCGCAAACCACCCCGCCATCCATGTCCTTCACGAAAAGGAGAAAAAAGGCCTCGGGCGCGCTTATTTGGCCGGCTTTGCCTGGGCCTTGTCCCGCGACTATCAGCTCATCATGGAGATGGACAGCGATTTTTCCCACAACCCAGATGACATTCCCAAATTCATTGACGCGGCGCAAAACGCCGACCTGGTGCTCGGTTCCCGCTATTGCGGCGGCATCCGCGTCATCAACTGGCCGCTCCGCCGCTTGCTCCTGAGCACCGGCGCCGCCCAATATGTCCGCCTGATCACCGGCATGCCTTTCTCCGATCCCACCGGCGGTTTCAAGTGCTTTCGCCGGACCGCCTTGCTATCCCTCAACCTGGATACAATTCGCTCCGAAGGTTACAGCTTTCAAATCGAGGTCACCCATCGCCTATGGATGAAAGGCATGCGCGTGGTCGAAGTGCCCATCATTTTCACCGAGCGCTTCGAAGGCTGCTCAAAAATGACCGGCAACATCTTTTGGGAAGCCTTTTTCATGGTCTGGCGCCTTTGGATTCAATGCGGTTTCCGCCGTTCCCCTCCGCGCCGCTGATGGCGCCATCAGCCTTTGACTTCTCGCCTCGCCGGGTGCATGGTGTTGGCACAGATAGCCCTATGGTATATAAAGTTCTGTTGATAAAATCGAAGGAGGGTTTTGCGGTCGGTTGCCCCGCCCTCCCCGGTTGCTGGAGCCAGGGTAAGACCCGCCAAGAAGCCCTGCGCAACATCAGGGAGGCCATCCAACTCTGGCTGGAGGTTGCCGAAGAGGACATTCGGGCATGAGTCCTCGCCGATCATGGCGACAGCTTGCGACCGGGATTTCAACCGGGTTCACGGCCCGCCTTCAATTCTCATTTCGCAATATCCCCGTAAACCGCTCCACGCCCAAACGTGCCCACATACACTCGTCCATAAATCCGCGGGTCCCCCGCCAGGCAGTCGCACCGGCCCCATTGGTGCTGCGCATCGTTGATCCGCACCCACGTCGCTCCCTCGTCATCGGAACGATATAGTCCCGCCGCCGCGCTGCCCCCGCGATTGGCCACAAAAATGGCCGGATAGTCCTTGCCCGGCGCCGCTTTGCCAAAACTCAACGGAACAATCGAACTCTTCGCGCTAATCGGCGGATGATTGGGGATCTCCTTGAAGGTTCGACCGCCGTCGCTCGAATGGCAAAGCGCTTCTCCAACAAACCAAAGGTCTCCCTCTCGGCCTCCAACCGCCACCAATCTCCCGCCTCCGCCTCCGCCACGCCCGCCCCCTTCCCCGCCTCCTCCCGCTGCCGGCAGGCCGGTCATTTCGTAGCTGTTCGTGAATGTTGCCCCCCCGTCCGTGCTCAGATACATTCGATGCGCCCCCGCATCCAGCGCGTAAAACTTGGCCGGGTTGGAGCGGTCAGCGATCGGGCTGATGCCGGCGGGCACCCCCGTCACATCCTTCCACGTCGCGCCCCGGTCAGTCGAGATTCGCGGTGTCCCGCCCGTGCTCATGAAAACCGACCCGTCCGCCGACAGTATCACCCGCCGCCCTCCACCCCCTCCGCCGCCTCCGCCACGCCTGCCGCCCGCGGCAGCCGCTTCGCCCAACGTGAACGGCTTCCAATTGTGTCCCCCGTCCAACGAATACCCCATCGTCCCCTCCTTGGGACCGTGATACGGCAAGACTCCCATCCGCACGACCACGCTCGGATTCTTCTCCGCGAAATCCAACCACGACGCGTTCGCGAACAGCGGATGCAAATTCGGCCCTTGCGCGGGGCTTGCGTCCAGGTCGTCGTGCGTGAAGCCCCCAACGTCCGCGACCGCGCTGATCAGGTGCGCGCCGGCCGTCGGGCTGATCACGTTGGCAACGCAGGTTTCCTCAATCCCGTCCGCCCAAATCGTCCAATGTGTGTCGCCGCCCGAATCCGCGTTGTTCATGTCCATCGTGTTCCAGATCGTTGTGCCGGTGGCATAACAAACGTGCTTCGCATCAAACGGATCAATCGCCAGCGCGTCCATCCACCAGCCCACCGATGCTTCCGGCTTGGCCGCCTTGTCGTCATACACTCCCGCCCACGGCACATAAGGCGATGCCGAGGAATCCCGGTGCGATTTTGGGCTGATGTCCGTCCAACTCTCGCCCCCGTTGGTCGTCCGATAAATCCGGTCATCGTCCTCCCCGCCCGGTTTCGGATCCTTGCGGTCCAACGATGCCACCACCAGCGTGCCCGGATGCTGCCGGTCAACCCCCAGGCCCCCGTACCCGCCCGGAAACCGGTCCGCATCCTTCACCGGCGTAATGTCCGTCCAGGCGCCGTCCTTGGGATTGAGTTTCCAAACCGCCCCATCGGTCACGCTGCCCGGACCGGGACCATTGCCATAAACCACGTAAAGCATCCCCTGCGTATCGAACGCCGCATGAATCGCCATAAAATTCGCGGGCTGGCCGGCAACCGGCTGCCAGTTCTCTCCCGCGTCGGTGCTGCGGAACAGATGGCTGGCTCCGGGATCGGTCGAGCCGACGTAAATCGTTTGCGTCGCATGGCCGCGGCTTCCTGTGCTGGGGTCGAACACGACGAAACTCAATCCCACCCCTCCTCCTCTCCCGCCGCCGGCCCCGCCGCGGCCGCGCCGCGCTCCGGCCGCCGCGTCGCCCGGGGCCGCCGCCGCCGCGCCTGCTTCGGCCCGCGGCCCGGCTGCCCCGGGGGCTGCGGGCGCTGTGGTCGCCGGGAAGCTCTCCACCTTTTTCCAAGTCAGCGCCGCGTCTTTGCTCATCCAAAGCCCGGCCGCGCGCGAGCCGAAATAAAGAATCTCGTTCTCGTTCGGATCAATCGCCAGACGCTCTCCCACGCCCCGCCCATTTTCATTCCCTCCCATCCGGAAGGGCACTGCCACCGTCTGAAAAGTCTGGCCTTGGTCCATCGAACGCAGGATCGCCGCCGGCTCGTTCTGATGCATCCCGGCCGCGATATAAACCCGCTGCGGGTCAATCGGATCGGTGGCGATGCTTTCCGATCCCATCAGATTATCGTCTCCGGCCCAGTCCGTCAGAGGTATCCACACCTTCGCCTGGCGGTCCCACTTGTAGGAACTGCCCACATCCGTGCGGCAGTAGGCCAGGCCCGGTTGCGTGGTATTGAAGACGACCCCGCAGATAAAGCCCCCGCCCTTGATCTGCACACTTTTCCACGTGTACGGCTGCGAAGGGAAGCTGGCGGATTGCCCCAACGCAAGCGCCGGCAGCAACGCCATGCAAAAACCGGCCGCGAACATTTTCGACGCTGATAGTGGGTTCATTCTCATACAAAATGCCTTCTTCTTTCCCCGGCGCTCATGCGCGACCAACGGATTAACAAACATCTCATTCCGGGGTTCATGCCCAGGATTGTAAGTCGCCCCGCAACAATGTGAAGGCAATTTTTCCCGTCCCGTTCTGGCGACCCAACTATCGGAAGTATAAAGATAACAAAAAGAAGTGCGGAAAGCTTCAGAGTTCCTGGCGCTTTGATTTCAGAATAAATTTTTCAATTCCGGAGAGCAACTTCCGACGCGAATTGAGGTCGGCCGCATCACATTCACTCTTTAGGGCTTCGAAAACAGCGCTGAATCGTGCGCGGTCAACCTTCCCGAGCGCGATGAGCATTCCGCCCAAGGACAGCGTGAACCGCCCGTGTTCACCCTGAGGAGTCGGAAGTTGGCCACGCAATTCAAAACACCGAACGGCGATTTTCTCAAGCCACATAATGTATTCGGGCATTCGTTCCGACTCTATCGCTCCCGAGGCACACGCGGCAAAACCGGCCTCCCGTCTGGGGTCCTCCCCACGTTCCAGCGTTTGCTAGGCCAATTGTAGCATCTCGAAGGCCAGCCGCTGGCGCGTTTTCGGCAGGCGCTTCAACTCCTCGTGAATGTGCCTTAGCGCCGGCTTTTCAACTCCGTTCGAAGCGGCTCTGGCGCAGGCGGCGAGATACTCCGACGCCGTAATATGCTCAACATCGGCGGGCAGCGGCTTATTTGGCTGCGCGTTATACAACTTCATGCGGTCGGCCTCGACGCCAGAATAGCAAACTTCGCAGAAGTCGTGCCGCGCAATTTCACCCGCAGAGCCGACCACGAGCGTCAAGTGAACCGTCGCTTCCCGTTCTTGGCATTGCTTGCACAACATATCTGGTCTTGGCCGGCACGCATGGACAAATCTTATAATATGCCGAACGACCCGTATATTCAAACCAATTTTCTCAGCGAACGAAAACCCCAAGTCGTGAGGTGGACCCCATCCTTTAGACCACGGATCGCTGAAAATAAGCGCGACTTTTGCGGCTTGCTGTCACTTCTATTTGTACTTGTCTGTCGTTCATTCCGCGTTTCAAAACCCTTTCGAAAA
>Ga0181524_10005126_pt1 | contig 11837 bp, 8 predicted proteins | sample PEATcosm2014_Bin_34_FD_119761 | JGI IMG/M metagenome (GOLD analysis project Ga0181524, IMG submission 119761) | Peatland microbial communities from MTU Mesocosm Facility, Houghton, MI, USA - PEATcosm2014_Bin05_60_metaG | ecosystem: Environmental > Terrestrial > Soil > Wetlands > Peat | place...
CACCGTCACTCCGCCGCGTTTCAATCCTTTCACCAGCCCGCGCGGACCCAGATTGCTGTCCTGGGTCAGGTGCAGATGATGGTCTTGCGCTGAGATGACGCACGAGAAAGGCTCGCTTAAGGCGGCATGCGCGTAAGGCAAGGCCGTGGCGGGAAGCGGCAGCAGACAATTCGCAGCGAGGATCTCTTCACCGATAAGGATATATTCCGCCAAGTGCCCGCCCAGAGTGTAGCCTACCGCGACCTTGCGGATACCCCTCCCGGCGTCGCGATAGCGTTCGCGATGATTGATGGGCGCGGTGTCCACGGCCGGCTGGATAACATAGCGCTCGCCGGGCGAGTAGCGCTCGCACAGGTCGGCGCCGATTTCCACCAGTGTGACCGAACCTTCATCCCCGAGAATCAGCGGAAAACGCGTGATATCCCACCCGTAGACCAACGGGTGCTCCGGCCCTTGTTCGATCAGCTTGATTAAGGAAGTGCAAATTCCCGCGGCATCGACACGGGCCAACATTTGCTTCGGGCCGGGGCGGGGGGTGGGCACCTTCGAGACCTTCAGGTGCGAGAAGCCGGCTCCATCCAGGATCACCGCGCGCATTTCAGCCGGAGCGGTCGGCGCGGGCTTGGAATTCTCTGCAGGACTTTCTCTTGCCTCCCTAGGCCGATGAAGATTTCCTTCTTTAAGCATGTTTGAACTCCTGGCAGGAATTTCTTGAATAACTCGGCTCGTCAGGGCAAGGCTTCACAGGGCGCGGAAAGACATTCCATGCTGTTATCCTCAGCCCATCCGCTGTCATCCTGAGCGTAGCGAAGGATCTCGCTCTGTGCGCTCAGGGTAAACTACGCGAAGGATCTCGCCCTGCGCATTTTCACGGCAATGCAAGATTCTTCGTCGCCTGCGGCTCCTCAGAATGACACCGCCTACAAGTTATTCCGCAACCTGTTCGCGCCTATTTCCGATCCCGCCTACGCAGCGAGGTCCATCCGGAAAGGGAACCTTTCCTGCATCTGGGCGACTTCCCTCCAGGGCCTGATTCCTCCGGTCGTGGTCAAATCACTGAGGTTCATGGCCCCGGCGCAAGTGGCGAACCGCAATGCCGCGTCGAGGGACCAATTGTTATGGAGGCCGTAAAGCATGCCGGCGCAAAACGAGTCTCCCGCTCCCGTGCTTCCCACGATGTATTCATCGGGGAGCTCCAAGGAGGGTTGAACAATCTCCGTTCCGTCGGCGGCCCGCGCGTAAGCTCCCTCCGGAAAATGAATAACCACCAGGTCGTTGACACCATAGGCAAACAGCGCCTGGGCAATCTTCGGCAAATTGTGCGGGAGTATTTTGTTTCCGCTCCGCAGGGAAATACCCGAAAGCTTTTCGGCTTCGAAATCGTTGATGATGCAATAATTCGTGTACCTCAACGCCTGTGGCACGATCTGATTAAAGCGGTTGCTGTCTTCGGATACCAGATCAATCGAAGTGCGAATGTTCCGCTTCTGCAACTCGCACAACAATCGGGCGGCGCCAGTTTTAGACTCGACGTCCGGTTGGTCCATAGCATCCAACAAGAGCAGATACCCGAGGTGGAACAAGCTCACTGGCAAGCGGTCCAGGTCCACGTAATCAGGGGAAAACAAGCGATTTGCACCACGATAGTGGAAGAAGGTTCTGCGTCCCGTGGACTTGACGTTGAAGACGTCGGTGTAAGAGGTCTTCTCTTGTCTGGTTCTGTGCAGTTGGTCGATGTTGATATGGGGGAATTGGCGGCATTCCGCGACAATGTAGTCACCGTTGGGGTCATGGCCTATAACGCCCAGCGCGTAGAGGTCAAGGTCGGCATCGAACTTGGCCAGATTGAGCGTCGCATTGTGAGCACAGCCCCCTCCGCCCATGGATTCCGAAAGAATGTTTGCCAAGGCGTTCTCGGGAGGGTAGAAATCCACCACCTTCACTAAGTCAATTATCCAATTGCCCCCGCAGGCGATACCCTGCCTTTGGTCAACGCACATGGCTCTGCCTCTTTAGGTCATCTCGACAGGATGCCGGCTTCTGCCTGCCGCACGCATCTGCTTGGACGCTCTGCAGCCCCGGCTCCGGTTTGGCTGGCACAATCCCGGTCTTCGCCAGACCATGGCTAGTACGGCACGCCCAGCAAGTGGGCGGTGATATAGCGATTCAACTCTTCGTAATCACGCTGCTTGATCAACTCGCTCTGAAGTTGGCGATTGAGCGTACGCACTTTCTCCACCAGCCAGAGGAAGATCTGCTTGCTGTTGGCAAGGTGTTTCGACGAGACTTCCTGCTTCTGCGTGCGCATCGCCTTTACGTCCAAGCCCACGTACTCGCCGTTGCAGCCATAGCCGTTCTCTTCCAGAACCCGTACTTGGTTGAAGGCTCGCCTCAGATCGACTTCACCAAAGGACTTGTCCTCATCGAATTTCAAACCGCTCTGATCGTTCAAGTGGACGCTCCACAGCTTGTGGAAGGAAAGCGCATACCCCATTTCATCCGACGGGTCCAAACCCGCCAGGATCTGGTGTGCCGTCTCAATCAGAATCCCCATACGGGAAGGGTCGATGGTAAGGTAACCCAAGGCCAGGCCATGGCCGGTCGTCGGAATGTAGGCTTGGTCCGTGGGTTCGTTGGGCTTGGGCTCCACCAGGATGCGTAATTGCTTGTCGTACTCGAGCAGTTTGTTGATCGCCTCCACCAGATGTTGCATTGCCTGGGGGACCGACTTGGCTTCGCGCACGTACGTGCCCTCGCGCGCCAGCCAGAGCACCATGAGGTGCGTGCCCAGTTCGTGGGCAATATCGACAGCCTTGAGCGACCTCTCCACAGCATAGGCGCGATCGGCCGGATCGTTCGAGGTGTAGGCCCCATCAATCGTATGCGGACTGAACCATAGCCGCGGCGCCACAAACTCCGCCGCTAGGCCGTGGTCTGCCAGAATTCGCTTTGTGGCCTGCGCTTGCCTGGTAATTTCCGCCGGGCTGAGCGAATCGAGGTCGGGCACGGCATCGTCGTCATGAAATTGCAAAGCGTCAAATCCCAGTTGCTGGGCGATTTTCACTTTTTCCAAAAAACTAAGTGGTTCGCGAACCACCGGGCCAAAGGGATCGGCTCCTTCACTTATGTTCCAAGGTCCAAACGAAAAACGATATGAGGTAAAGCCTTCGTTCATTGTGTCCTCCTAGGATATGGATCAGCTACAGGAACGAACTCTGCTGACACCCATCGTTCTGACGCCATCAGGGTCCTTCCAACAAGCTCAGCTGGCCCTCGCGATCGACCGGAGGGTTCCTTCCGATCAATCGTCACTCACGTCACAAACCTCACGCCAAGCTTCAATCATGGCTTCCACGCCAGACCACGGCGTGTCTGGGAAAAGGGCATCAACAGGAGCCAGGATGAAGCCGGCCGGTCCGAGCTTGCTGACCGCAGTATGCACGGCCTGCCGGATCTCTTCGCGTGATCCTCCGTGCAGCGTCACAGCGCTGCTGACCCCACCTGCCAAGGCGATGTGGCCCTGGAATCTCCTCTTGACTTCATCAAGATCAGGCTTGCCCTGCACGGGATCAATGTAGTAGAGCAGGTCGATCCCGGACGTCAGCAGCACTTTGGACATGGCCAGTGTGCCAGTGGTCATGACGAATCCAAAATGCTTTCCCGCCTGGTGCACGGTGGCGGCCAGTTTTTGCAGGCCGGGCAGGAGAAATCGTTCAAAGAGGGCTGGCGACCAGAAATCGGTGGAGCTGTACCAACCGCGTTCGACCACCAGGTCCACCCCTCCCACTTCCAGCATGATTTCTGTTCGCCGTTTGTCAAAGGCGTCGATGATCTCCATGAGTTCCTGGAAGAAATCAGGCTCCGTCATGGCGGCCATCACTATTGGCTCCACACCGCAAAGCCACGCTGCGAGGTCCATGCCAAAAGCGCTCCAGCCCTGGACCAGCACGCCGTGCTCGTCTGCGAAGCGGCGGACTTGCGCCATCCTCTCTCGATAGGCCGCGAGTTGGCCGGCAGTAGGGTCTTGCAGGAGGTACCGCACTTTGGGAAGGTCCTCGGGACCGGCGACGGCGTGCTTCACCCCACGCGGAATGTTGAAGTCTTCAACCAGCACCACCTTGTCCGGTTGCACTACCCAGCCGGGTTCCACCTTTTCATCCGTCCGCCGCACGCTATGGCGAAGAACACCTGCCGGCGTGTTGTACTCGCGGCAGAGAAGCCAGTGGGGCTCGGTTGCACTGGGGGGCTCCTGCCAATCGCGGAAGGACACGTCGGGGTGGATTCCCCAAGGAGGTGAAACCTCCAGAACGTCATCCAATCCCAAGCTGAACCAGCGAAGCACTCTCTGGAAGTCATGTTGGAGGGTCCACGGTTCGGGCAACGTGTGGAGGTACTCCAACCGCATCGTGTACCAGAAGGGCACCTCACGTCCGTCCTGTTGCCACCGCAAGTGCGGGGGAGCCGGTAGACCAAAACACCAACAGTACATCGGCACGTGATCAGGTTTTTCGTATCGTATCGCTGCCAACAAACGCTCACGCGAATTCATAGGTAAATTCCTCTCAATTGAATAGTGGGACCGGAGGCAAAGAACCCTCATCTTCTTGCCCCACGTTCACATCAATTAATTCCTCAAACGCCCGCTGTCAGCGCTCCTTCCGTGCCAGGCGGATGGGGCTTCAATATGCGATGAAATCCTGGTCTCGTTGGCCTTGGCGTGCAGGGCCTAGACCAAGGCCAAGCAAATCTCTTTCCCCTGCTCACTCAGCCGCCAGCCACGTGCATCCGTCCATGGTTGCAAGGTCACCCAGCGACTGCCGCAAATCGCCGTAGGCAGCCATCCAGTGATGTCCCAAGCCCTCTTCGATGATCCACGACAGTATCCGCCGGTAATCAGACTTGAAGCGCACGCGCAAGGGATTGCCGGGGAAAACCATGTCCGTTTCGACGGCTTCACCGTACAAGCCCGCCAGGATATAGCCGTCAAGCTTGGGCACAATGTTCAGCAGAGTCACCGGTCCCGGCCGGGCGGGAAACAGGCAGCATAGACCACAATTCATCAAGCGCACCGGCGCCAACTTCACATCCGAGGGACGCTCCGCGAGAGAGAAACCGCCTGACCCGCAATGCGAGAATATGATGGCGTTCTCCGCGGGGACGGGGTCCAGCAGGTCCGTGTTGTGTACGGGGCAGCCCGTGAGCCGGGTCAGGGTCAGCATCCCCAGCGCGCCGTTGAGATCTCCCTCACAAGAAACTGGAATCCCCCTCTCCCCCAGCAGGGACGCTGCCAGGCACACCTTGCCCATCAGGTGGGGATAGCAGCCCGCCGCCACCGCAGAAAGTCCAAGCTCCTGGATGGTCTCATTCAAAGCCGTTTGAACTTGCAGTGACTCGATGCCAGCTCCCTCGGTTGCGGTTACTCCACCCACTTCCTCCTTGAGTTCCTGCCACCTGTCGGCCATCAAGGTAGGCGGAACCTGGGAGGCACGCTGCAGGAAGACCTGGACATCGATGCCGACGACTCGGGGTCCAAGGAGTTTCTTCATCGCCAGTTCGTGCCCTGTGATCTCGGTCATCCCTTGAATCCGATGGCCCAAGTAGCCGATTCTGGCGCGCCGCAGTTGGCGGCGGACCGCGGAAGCCCGTGCGAATTCCCACGACCGCTTTAACGCTGCCGGAGCACCCACCTCGTCAAATAGGAAACAATAGGTTTTCTCAAGCTGTTTGAGCAGGAAGCCCAGTTGTTGCATCCCGCAAAGCGAACCTGTCTCCATGCCGGGCCGTGCCCATGCAATCACGGGAATGTTACATTCTTCCAGAAGATCCAAAACCAGGTAATCCTCAAACCAACTGGCAGCGAGGACGCAGAGGGCGTCCACGCGCTGATCATAGAAGTACTTGCCCACCTTTATAGCGGAACCCGGGTCTTTCACTATTTCGGCGGAGCGAACGAGCTCCAGTCTCCCGAAGTTCGCCGTGGCGAAAGCCTGCTCAATCTGGTCTAGAAGACCGGGGGCCTGATTGGCCCCCACCTCCAATGGATTACACACGACCGTGATACCCAGCCGAACGTGGTCATCCCCGCTTCCCGACATACAGTCCTCCCTCTTCGGACGCCCCTCAAATCGCCAGCCTATGCTACTTCGCCTGTTCACAACTCCATGATGGGGCTAGGAATGCAAATACTTTCCAGCTACCCGGCGGAACTCGGCAGCCCGGGCATCAACTTCGTTAGAACCATCGCGCATGGTCACCCCGAAGGCAGACCCCAGCCCACCATCCGAAACGCCGATGCTGATGTTGATCGCCCGCTTCAAGAGGCTTTCGGTTTTGGGTAGCATCCCTTTCCAGTACTTCACTTCGCCGCCCTTGTAGTACGGGCACGTGAACGGGCATCCCTCTGCCGTGATCGTACGCTTTTCCAGAATCTGCTCCATGTTGGCATAGACATGCCATCCGGAATCGGCCACCACGCAGGCGCCCAGCTCTTTCGCTACTTTTCGGGCCATCTCCTCGCTGGGCAGAAACACGGTCAGCAGCGTGGCGCACTCGCCCTGGGGATCGGTAATCTCTCGAAACTCAAGACCGGGAAGATCCGCGATCGCCGCCTTGAATTGTTGCTTGTTGGCGTGAAGGTGGGCTTTTATTCTCTCCAACTTGGTCAACTGGGCCAGCAGCACCGCAGCGGTGAGTTCAGTCATGCGAAAATCCAGCCCCACGAAGGGCCGCTTGCCAACTTCCACTCCCTGGCGTAAGGGCGAGTGACCTTGGTCGTGAAGACCAAAGAATCGGCGGTAGGCCTCCTCGTCGCTGGTCACGACCATCCCCCCATCTCCAGCGGTGATAGTCTTGAAGATATTGAAGCTGTACGTCCCGGCGTGTCCGATGCTACCGACGGCGCGGCCTTTGTAGGACGCGCCAAAGGCCTGCGCACAATCCTCAATGAGAATGAGCTTGCGTTCATCCGCAATAGCCTTCAGTTCGTCCAGGCGCGCCGGGTTGCCGAGCATATGCACGGCCATGATGGCCTTGGTGCGAGGCGTAATCTTTCGGCGCACATCTTCGGGGTCCAGATTCAGGGTGCGGTCTACTTCGGCTAAAATCGGAATGGCCCGGGCATAGATGATCGACGACATGCTGGCAATAAACGTATAACCGGGCACAATGACTTCATCACCAGGCCCAACACCCAGTCCACTCAGGGCAACGACGAGTGCGGTTGTCCCTGAATTTACGGCAACCGCATAGGGCATGCCAGCCAGCGCGGCAACTTTCTGCTCCAGTTTGTACACCTTGGCCTTGAAAGAGGGATTATCTGTCGTGCCGTAGCGAAAAAGGTAACCTGCTTCCAGCACCTCCATCACTTCCTTCTTCTCCTCTTCACCGATAAGTTCCATTCCAGGTCCGGGCATTTTAACCTCCGATTCATAAGTAAGAGTGCGCGTTGGGCGAGCATCGCAACCCGAGCATCGCAACCCAGTTGACTTTGTCGGCGCATTGGACGATGATCTCGCCTTATGATGATCGATCAACGGGCACGGCATAATTACACCCACTCGTCCAACCTGTCAAGCACCATAATTCTCACCATAATTCTCTGCCCTTCGTCCCTTCTCGACGGTCGACGTCCGGGGTTACCTGAGCCCATAATGCGCAACATTTTAGATTGCGCGATGCAACTCGTCGCGCAGCATGTTGCCGACTCTCTGGGGAAGAGCACCCAGTTGCCCCCTGCCGACCTGCTGCGGCTATTGGTCCGCAGCCGCTTGGCAGGATTTGAAGACGAGAACGAAGCCTAGCGGCTCTCCCAAGATCCCACCCTCCGGCTGATCGGCTCGGAGAAGATCTGGAGCCTGGCCCAGCCTTCACGTCCCGTTTCTTGCCACTCAGCTATGAGGTGTGACCTGCGTCCGTTATTCTCAGCAAGGCTTGAGGATTTGAAAGCCCATGGAAAAGATCTTCGACACCGACAAGTTAACCAAGCGTGAGCGTGTAGAAAGAACTCTGAATCTGCAGTCAGTTGACCGGGCAGCAATTCATGACCAGCTGAGTTACAACTCCAAGGTCATTTCGCTTTACACCGGCAAGACGATCAAGGGATTTGATTACGAGTATATGGATATCTGTGCAGTCATCCGCCAGATGCTTGATGCCTGTTTTCCAGTGATACCACCGCTCGGTACCGCCAGGCTGACTAACAGTGATGGCTTTGTCATTCAGCGCGATAATTGGCACTCCGTGACGGTGGAGCGTCCCTTCCACGATGCGGCCGGAGCAAGGGAGTTCTTATTGCGCAAGACCGATCATCTGCGTCGAGTCGGCCGCCAAGCGGAATATGGATTTCCGCCTGGAATAGAGCCGAGAGAAACTGACAAATCGCGGTTTGATCCCGAACGAGGGCGCGAGAATTACCATGGCTACATGGGCGCGCTGCAGGAGCACGTCGGCGACACCGTCATTATTGATTACAGTCTCCAAGCTGGATTCTGTGATTGTTGGTCGCAGTTGGGGCTGGATACCTTTATCTGGTTATACGATGAGGACCCGCAGGTCATTTCCGATTACATCGAAGCGTACACGGATAGCGAAATTCGCCGCTTGCACGCTATTGCCGATCCAGCATTGTCTCCGGTCATTCTCATTCCCGAGGATTTTGCCTCCAAAAGCGGCCCCATCTTCAGCCCTGCTTTTTTGCGCAAGGAGCTTTTTCCGAGGGTTCGCTGCATGACTGAAGCATGGCATAGCCACGGGCTCAAAGTCATTTATCACAGTGATGGTAATTGCAGGCAAGTTATAGCCGATCTGGTGAATTGCGGCGTTGATGGTTCTCATTGTCTCGAACCGGCTGTAGGAATGGATGTTGTTGCCCTCAAGAAAGCCTGGCCCCAGCTTGTCTGGGCAGGTGGGATCGACGGGGTGAATCTTATGGAAGGAGGCACACCGGACCAAGTGAAACGGGAAGTGAGCAGGACCATTCTCGAGACGAACGTACTCTATACTGGGGGAATGTTTGTTGGCACATCGAGCGAGGTGAATCCCCTGGTCAAGCCCGAAAACTTTAAGGCCATGATAGACTCCGTAGGCGAAGTACTGAACCCGGACTTTGCTATGATTTGAACGGCTGCGAGTCTACCTGATGCCAACGCCCGGGCGACCGCATGGCGGATCCGGCGCTCCTGGCTGCAGCGATACCAGAAGCCATATCCTCATTCGGGACCACCGGGTGACGTAATCCCGCTTTGGCAATGATTAGGTACTCTTGCCAGCGGGGTAGGTGAGTCGGCGACCAGATTGGGTTTCAGTGACAAAAGAGGCGGGGGCGAGAAAAGTGTCAGAGGAACAAATCGAAAGACTGGCAGTTGCGGCCTGGGGGGTTCCCGCTAGAGAAACCGATGGCCCTACCATGGCCCTCGATGCCACCTTCCACTGCAACCCAAACTGACAATTGCGTTTAGCAGCGGTCAGGCGTATGGTATTCGGTTGCGTCAGAGATCGACAAGGGAAACGCTGGTTCAGTACGAGGGGCCTCCTGAGTTTTCGATTACCGTTTTACTGGACAGCGTCGAACGGAACCATGGTGTAGATATGGAAGCAATCGCAAGATGCGGCTTGACAGGCCGGTGCGCCTTACCGGTTAATAACACGCTCGCCCTCTGGAGTTGAGAAATGCAGATTGTATTCAAGCCCTTCGAAACCGTGACCCTGCGCCGAATGATCGCCGACCGGATCGAGGAAGCCATCCTCAGCGGTGCTCTCAAGGAAGGTGAGAAACTCGTGGAACGCCGCTTGGCGAGTCAATTCGGCACGAGTCTCACCGCTGTCCGCGAAGCTCTAATCGCCCTTGAGGCGGATGGGTTTGTGGCCAAGACACCCAACGCGGCAACCTATGTCACCAAGTTGACTCACGATGCCGGGAAGAAGATTTTCGACGTGCGCAAAGTTCTCGAAGGGTTTGCAGTGGAGCAAGCGGCACGCTTGGCAACTCCGGGACAAATAAAAGGACTGGAAAAAGCCTATGTCGACTTGCTGAGTACAGCTCGCGGGAGGAAAAGGGAGCAGTTTCTACAGTGCGACTTCTCTTTCCACGGGAAGATCTGGGCCATCGCTGACAACGAGTATTTGGGAATAGCCCTTCGGCGCATTCTCGTTCCCATTTACGCGTTTACCGCCATGAGGATTCACTCGGGTGAAGCATTCAATCTTTTGCAGGACGCCCAATCCCACCTTCCCGTTCTGGAAGCGATTAAGGCGAATGACCCTGCGTTAGCGCGGAAGCGATTCCTAAGTGCCCTGGACGACTGGTACGCAAGCACGGAAGCGTATGTCCTCTCGAAATCTGATCAGGAGAGATGAATCCCGGCGCGTTGTCGCAATTCAGGTGGCTGTGCCTTCCTCTAAGAGCGACGAAACCCTGTCGAGTCATAAGGTATCCGCTACGTTTGAACGCGGCCTCCCATAGGTCTCGCAGGGGTACGAGCAAAGTCTCGCTAGGGAAGTCTCGCTTGACAAACCTGGTCCAGCAATTATAATTTGGCCCATTGCCCTGATGATCGATCATAACATTTTTGTGGTCTGTGGAGGCGTTTCTTGCATTGCGTGCGTCGGGTCTTGAGGTCATCCGTTAGGTCATACAGGAAATCGGGAACGCGTTACGCTCTTCGGCTGCTGGCGACCGAAGCGCGCGAGCACTTGTTGATTTGCCGCTGCACCTTCAAATTCGGCAAAGACAAGCCTTTATGTGTTTTCTCTCCTGTGGAAATCAGTCACGAGCACACTCCAGGAGCCAAAGGAAGGCCGAAACTATGAGTGACCTATATGAAATGCCGTTCTCAAGCAGGATGTCGATCACTCGGAGGGGATTCATGCAGGCCTCCGCAGCGACGCTGGGTGGCCTGCTGGTGGGGGGGCCCGGCCGGACCGACGCACCGCCCGAATTAACGGTTTGCCCCAAATCGACACCTCCCGCTCGCAAGCTCTGCGCTTTCCGAATGGAGGAACTAACCTCATTTAGCTGGGACATGCGGCTTACACTAACCTGCCTGCAAGGTCTCGTGAACAGGTCCAAGCCTCGCCTTTACCTAGTGCACGATTACTATGACGAGTTGTGGCTGGACTGGTTGCGCGAGCATGGTGACGTGGACGAAGTGAAATGGCTGGAGATTGCCGAGGTCTTTGGACTCTTCCTTCCGGAAGCCAAAGTGGTTTTCGTGACGGATCCCGCCATTCCTGCCAGCATTAACGTGGCCACGATGCTGGCAAGCGTGCATGAGGGGTTGGTGGCAACGCCTCGCATCGCCAACCAAATCGACCTGCCCATGGGGCATTTGCCGGATTCATGGAATATGGGCATGGATCTTGGCTTCATGAATTGGAAAAAGGACCTGGACGCCTACCGGTGGGCATTTGAGAAGATCGGCGACCAACTTTCCCGCCGGGGCCTGGCCATCCTCGACCCGCATGAGGTGGCCCTGCGCGACTATCTACTGGAATTCAAGATTCCCATCATTTGGATATCCGGTCCCCAAGATGTCGCGAAACGACCGCAAGCCTCGCCGTTGGAGGAGAAGGAGTTCGCACGTGAAATCCTCATGAAGTGGCCTGCCAATATTCCCTGTTTCGGCTGGCCGGGGAGCGGCGACGAACCACAGGGTGGCATTGGCGAGTGGGAAGGAGTCCGCCTGTTGAGCGAGTGCGGCAAGTTCGAGCTCTGCTCGGGCTATGATGGATATTCTCCGGCGGTGGGAAACCTATCGGTTCATTCGGGAACGCGGACCAAGGTTCACCAGACGATTCCCCCCGTCGAGCTCCAGCGCGACAAAGTCTATTTCTGCTTCACG
>Ga0181524_10005128_pt1 | contig 11834 bp, 11 predicted proteins | sample PEATcosm2014_Bin_34_FD_119761 | JGI IMG/M metagenome (GOLD analysis project Ga0181524, IMG submission 119761) | Peatland microbial communities from MTU Mesocosm Facility, Houghton, MI, USA - PEATcosm2014_Bin05_60_metaG | ecosystem: Environmental > Terrestrial > Soil > Wetlands > Peat | place...
AAGAAGCACGAAGTCATTGAAGGCAAAGGCGTTCTGAACAACCGCATCTCCGAATATCTGTTCCAGCGGCTCAATGAGATCGGCGTCCCCACGCATTTCATGCGCCGCATCAACATGCGCGAGCAACTGATCCGCGAGGTCGAGATCATTCCGCTCGAGGTCGTGGTCCGCAACGTCGCGGCCGGCTCGCTGGCGACGCGCCTGGGCATCGAGGAAGGCACGCAACTGCCGCGTTCGATCATCGAATTCTATTACAAGAACGACGCGCTCAACGATCCCATGGTCTCCGAGGAGCACATCACCGCGTTCGGCTGGGCGAGCCCACAGGAAATCGACGACATCATGGCTCTCGCCATTCGCGTCAACGACTTCTTGACCGGGCTGTTCCTCGGCGTCGGCATCCGCCTGGTCGACTTCAAGATCGAATGCGGCCGCCTGTGGGAAGGCGACAACATGCGCATCGTCGTCGCCGACGAGATCAGCCCCGATTCGTGCCGGCTGTGGGACGTCAAGACGAACGACAAGATGGACAAGGACCGCTTCCGCAAGGATCTCGGCGGCATGATCGAGGCCTACACGGAAGTCGCGCGCCGCCTCGGCGTCGTGCAGGAAAACGAGACGCCGGGCGCCGGCGGGCCGCGGCTGGTCAAGTAAAGGCGGGATCCCCCTTCCCCCCTTGCGGGGGAAGGTGGACGCGCGAAGCGCGGCCGGATGAGGGGGGTCGCGCCATAGGGCGTCGAAAGACGCCCGTCTTTCGACGGGCTATGGCGCGACGGCTTTGAGCATTCAAGGCGCTTGGTCGCCGAAACTCGCGGGCCATGCGAAGCGCCGGTTCCTACGGCGTTCGGAAAGTGAGCGGCGTTTCGCGCAGCCATCGCGCTCCGCGCGATCCCCCCATCCGTCGCCCCTGCGGGCGACACCTTCCCCCGCAAGGGGGGAAGGGGGCGCGGCGCCGCTACCCCAGATGCTCGGCGAAGAACTCCAGCGTGCGTGACTTAGCGAGGGCGGCGCTCGGCGCGTCGTAGCCGGGACCGACGTCGCGGTTGAACGCGTGGCCCGCCGGATAGAAGTAGATCGGCACGTCGGGATGCGCGGCCGCGACCTCGCGCACGCCGGCTACGGGAATGTGTTCGTCCTTTTCGCCGAAATGCAGCATCGTGGGGACGCGCGGCTTCAGGTTCTTGAGCCCGACGATGCCGCCGCCGTAGTAGCCGACGGCCGCCGACAGGCCCGGCGCCTGCGCCGCCGCCAGCCATGCGAGCGTGCCGCCCAGGCAATAGCCGACGACGCCGACCTTGCCGGCGCTCTTGGCCGCTTCGATCGCGGCGCCGAGGTCGAGCAGCGTCGCCTCGCGCGCAATCTTTTCGACGACCGCGCGGCCGCGCGCCAGGCCGTCCGGGCCGTAAGCGAAATCGGCGTCTCTTTCGCCGCGATCGAAAATGGCCGGCGCGATGGCGAGGTAGCCCTCGGCGGCGTAGCCCTCGGCGACGGAGCGGATATGGGCGTTGACGCCGAAGATCTCCTGCACGACGACGACGCCGCCGCGCGGGGCGCCTTGGGGCTCGGCGCGCCAGGCGCCCAACTCGAAGCCGTCGCTCGCTTTCAGTTTTATCCAATGGCCCATGACCGATGTTCCTTCTCGCGGGTCGTTTCCCGCGCTCGCCTCTCGCCGGCGCGCTACCGCCGCGACGGTCCGCGCTGAGCGACGGCGATCCCGCCGACGACAAGGACCAGCGCCACGACATGATACGCGGCGAACGGTTCGCCGAGCAAGACGACCGCCATCAGCGCGCCGAACGCCGGCACCAGATTGACGAACACCCCGGCGCGGCCCGGCCCGATCAATTCAACGCCGCGCATGTAAAAGACTTGCGACACGAAAGCGGGTCCGAGCGCCGTGAACAGCAGCAGCAGCAGCCCCTCGCCCGTCGGCCAGACGAAGTCGCCGGCGGCGATCTCCCACGCCAAGAGCGGGACCGAGCTGACGAGAGCGGCCAACGCCATGCCGGCGAGAAGGCCGAGGCCGGAAACGCGCGGCCGATCGCGCAGTCCGAGGGTGTAGCCGGCGTAGAGGAAGCAGGCGATCAGCACCATGAGATCGCCGCTGTTGAAGGCGAGCCCGGCGAGCCTCGACGCATCGCCCTGCGAGGCGATCGCCACGACCCCGAGCATGGTGGCGAACGCGCCGAGCGCCTGCAGCGCGCGCACCTTCTCGCCCAGAGCGAACCGCGCGCCGAGCAGCACGAAGGCGGGAATGGAGCCCTGGATGATCGACAGGTTGAGCGCGCCGGTGCGGTGCCCGGCGACGTAGAACAGCGCATTGAAGCCGGTGAAGCCGAGCGTGCCCATCAAGGCGACGAACAGCCAGCGTCCGCGCATGACCTCGATGTCCCGCCGCAGCGTCCCGCGTGCGGCCCAGGCGATCGGCCCGAGCGCCACCGCCCAGCGCCCGCAGGTCAGCGTCATCGGCGCGATCTGGCCGACCGCCATGCGGCTGGCGAGCGCATTGGCGGCCCAGATCAACGCCGTCAGCGACAACAGCGCGACGGGACTGCCCCAGGCTGCCCTCCAGGGTCTGGCCCACCACCACGCGGGATTCTCTGACATCGCGACTCCGCCTCGAGCGCCCCTCATCGGACGCGCCGCAGGGAAGGGCGAGTCGGCGCTTGAAGGTTTGGAACGCGCACTTACGTCGGCCGGCGGGCGATGGCAATGCGCGGCGCGGTCAATCGAGCGCGAGCGCCGTCATCCGCACCGCGCGCGCCAGCATCTGCGCCGCCGGCGAGGGCGGCGGGCCGGCGCGCACGGTCAGGCCGACCGGCCCGCCCGCGACCGGCGTGGTCAGCGGCAGGCGAATCAGCGCCCCCTCGCGCAAATCCTCGGCGACGACGCCGAAGGAAATGATCCACACCGCGTCGCTGGCGCGCACGTAGGCGCGCGCGAAGGGATGGGCGACGGTCTCCACGACGTCTTCGGGCTTGGCCAGCCCTTCGGAGAGAAAGAGACGGTCGACCTCAGGGCGAATGATCGATCCGGCGGTCGGGATCAGCATCGTCCGCCGCGCGAGGTCGGCCAGGCGCACCGGCCGCCCGTCGGCGGCCGGATGGCCCGGCCTCGCCACCGCGACGATCTCCTCGGAGTAGAGATGCTCGAAGGAAAGACCGATCATCGCCTGCGGCTCGGCGAGCCGGCCGACCATCAGATCGAGGCGGCCCTGCTTCAATCGGTCGAGCAGCCATTCGTTGGGCCCGGCCTCGATGCGCACGGTGGCGGTCAGGCCGTCCTGTTTGGCGCGCAGCACCGCGTGCGGCATGACCCGCGCGGCGACCGTCGGCAGGACGCCGACGGCGAGGACGAAGCCGCCGCCGCGGGCGTTGGCGACCGTGTCGACGCCACGGCCGAGCTCGGCGTAGGCGGCGCCGGCGTGGGCGCGAAAGGCCTCGCCTTGCGCGGTGAGAACCGCGCCGCCGCGCCCGCGCTCGAACAGCGGCGCGCCGAGAATCTCCTCGAGTTCGCGGATCGCCCGCGACACCGCGGGCTGGGTCAGATGCAGGCCTTGCGCGGCGCGGCCGAACCCGGCGCGCGCCGCGACCTCGAGAAAACACGCGACGTGGCGAAGCTTCATCCGTCCGTCGATCATGGCGGCCCTTTCCGTCCTCGGCTAGCGGATTCACCCATCCGCGCCGCTTGCGGCCAATCCCCCAAGCCCTGCCTCTCCCCGTAAACGGGGAGAGGGGCGCGCGGCGCCGTCCTTCCCCTCTCCCCGCTCGCGGGGAGAGGCAGGGTGAGGGGCGGGGTGAGTAGCCGCCCTGTCGCCGAGTCGCGTGCACGCCGCAGCCTTCGTTCGATCTTGTTCATACCAATTTCGGTATCGAACGATAAGCCAATATCATTTTCCATATCTGTTTTCATATGCGATTCTCCGCGGACGCCAAGCCCGGGGTCGGGCGAGCGGGAGCGGCCAAGCATGCGTTTTGTCAGGAGCGGAGAGGCGACGTTGCACGTCGAGGCGAATCTGCTTCGCGATCGGCCGACGGTCGTCTTCGTCAATCCGCTCGGCGCGGACTTGCGGATTTGGGACGACGTCGTCGCCGCGCTCGCCCGGGCGCGCCTCGGCGCGCTGCGCTACGATCTGCGCGGCCAGGGCCTCTCCGATCTCGGCGCGACGCCGATCCGCTTGAGCGATCACGTCGCCGATCTCGAAGCGGCGCTGGCGAGCTTTGGAATCGCGCGCGCGGCGATCTGCGGCCTTTCGGTCGGCGGCATGATCGCCCTCGGCCTCGCGCGCAAGCGTCCCGACCTCGCGGCCGGCCTCGTTCTGTGTTGCACGGCGCCGCGCGTCGGCACGGCCGAATCGTGGGACTCCGGCATCGCCGCGATCGAAAGAGGCGGCGTCGGCGCGATCGCCGAAGCCGTGCTGCAGCTCTGGTTCTCGCCCGCCGCCTATAGCGAAAACGGCCCCGCGGTGGCGCTCTGCCGCAACATGCTGGCGCGGACCCCGGCGGACGGCTACGCCGCGACGTGCGCCGCGCTGCGCGAGGCCGACCTCGAGGACGCGGCGCGCGCCGTGGCGGCGCCGACGCTGTGCTTGGCGGGGGAGCGCGATCGCGCGACGCCGCCCGAGAGCGTGCGCGCGCTGAGCGCGATGATTGCCGGCGCGCGATTCGCGACGATCGTCGGCGCCGGGCATATGCTCTGCGTCGAAGCGCCGGAAGCCCTCGCCGACCATATCGTCCGCTTCGTCGATGAAATCTATGCGTGCGACGAGAGCCTTTTCGCGCGCGGCATGGCGGTGCGCCGGCGGGTCCTCGGCGACGGCCATGTCGACGCCGCCGAGCGCAACAAGACCGCCCTCGACGCCGACTTCCAGCGCTTCATCGCCGAGGGCGCCTGGGGCTCGGTGTGGTCGCGGCCCGGCCTCACGCTGCGCGAGCGCTCGATGATCACCATCGCGCTGCTCGCGGCGCTCGGCCACGAGGGCGAAGTGGCGATGCACGCGCGCGCGACGCGCAACACCGGGGCGACGCAGGGCGACGTCGCGGAGGCGCTGCTGCACGTCGCCGTCTACGCCGGCGTTCCCGCGGCCAACCGCGCCTTTCACACCGTGAAGAAGACGTTCGAGGCGATGGAGGAGCACCCATGATCAACGCGCCCGTTTCGCAACGCGACTGGAGCGCGCATCCGCCGCTGCTCCACCCCCCCTACGCGTCGACCGCGCTACGCGCGCCGATGAAGCCGCTGATCCCGCTCGCTCACGGCCTCGCGGAAACGAGCGGGCCTGTCTTCGGCCACGAGAGCGTCGGCCCGCTCGATCACGATCTGACGCAGAACGGGCGGCGCAACGGCGAGGCGCTCGGCGAGCGCATCGTGGTGACCGGGCGCGTCCTCGACGAGGACGGGCGCCCGGTGCGCAACACGCTGATCGAAATCTGGCAAGCCAACGCGGCCGGCCGCTACGTCCACAAGGTCGACCAGCACGCCGCGCCGCTCGATCCGAACTTTCTCGGCGCCGGCCGCTGCGTCAGCGACGACGACGGCGTCTACAAGTTCACCACGATCAAGCCCGGCGCCTATCCCTGGCGCAATCACTTCAACGCTTGGCGGCCCAACCACATCCACTTCTCGCTGTTCGGCAATACGATCGCCTCGCGGCTGGTGACCCAGATGTATTTTCCCGGCGATCCGCTGCTGGCGCTCGATCCGATCTATCTGAGCGCGCCCGAGGGCGCGCGCGAGCGCCTGATCTCGCGCTTTTCGCTCGACGTCACCGAGCCGGAATTCTGCCTCGGCTACGTCTTCGACATCGTGCTGCGCGGCCGCAGCGAAACGCCGTTCGAGGGACGCGCCCGATGAGCAAGCAAACGCCCTCGCAGACGGTCGGCCCCTATTTCGCCTATGGGCTGACCGCGCAACAATACCATTACCCCAACAGCCAGATCGCCGACGGGACGTTGGCGAGCGAGGGCGCGGCGGGCCGCATCCGCATAGTCGGTCGCGTGCTCGACGGCGCGGGCGCGCCGATCCCCGACGCGATGATCGAAATCTGGCAGGCCGATTCGGCCGGCCGCTACGGCGCGCCGGGCGTTTCCGGCTTCGGCCGGCAGGGAACGGGAACGGACGCTGAAGGCCGCTTCGTCTTCGATACGATCAAGCCGGGCGCGGCGGCGGGCTGCGCGCCGTTCGTCACGCTCGTCGTCTTCATGCGCGGCCTGCTCAGCCACGTCTACACCCGGCTCTATTTCTCCGACGAGCCAGCCGCCAACGCCGCCGATCGGACGCTCGCGACGGTTCCCCCGGAGCGCCGAAATACGCTCGTCGCCCGGCGCGACGAAGCCGAGCCCAGCGCCCTCTATCGCTTCGACATCCATATGCAGGGCGAAGACGAGACCGTCTTCTTCGACCTATGATCGGGACTCGAAATGGTTGAGCGCACGCAAGTCGCCATCGTCGGCGCCGGCCCTGCGGGACTGCTGCTGGCCGAGGTTCTCCGGCGTGAGGGAATCGAGTCGATCGTCCTCGAACGGCGCGATCGCGCCCATGTCGAGGGGCGCATTCGCGCCGGCGTGCTCGAAACGGGAACGGTCGAGATGATGCGGCGCGCCGGCGCGGCCGAACGGCTGGAGCGCGAGGCGCTGATCCACGAAGGCATCGAGATCGCCGTCGACGGGGCGCGCCGGCGCATCGACTTTCGCGAGCTGACCGGCGCCAGCGTGACCGTCTACGGGCAGACCGAGGCGACCAAGGATCTCGGCGAACGCCGCGCCGCCGCCGGCGGGCGCACGATTTACGAGGCGCTCGACGTCGTCCTCCACGACATCCACTCGAAGCGGCCGCGCGTGCGTTTTCTTCACCAGGGCGAGCGCGCCGAGATCGAGGCCGACTTCGTTGCGGGCTGCGACGGCTTTCACGGCGTCTGCCGCGCCAGCATTCCCGACGATCGAATGCGCGCTTACGAGCGGGTCTATCCTTTCGCCTGGCTCGGCGTCATGGCCGACGCGCCGCCGCCGGCCGAGGAACTGATCTACGCCCGGCACGATCGCGGTTTCGCGCTGTGCTCGATGCGCTCGCGCTCGCGCTCGCGCCATTATCTCCAGGTTTCGCCCACCGAGGACCTCGAGGCGTGGTCGGCCGACCGCATCTGGTCGGAAATCGCGCTGCGGATCGGCGACCCCAGGGGCGAAACGCTGAAGACCGGCCCGTTGATCGAAAAGAGCCTGACGCCGATGCGCAGCTTCGTCTGCGAGACGATGCGCTGGGGCCGGCTGTTTCTGGCGGGCGACGCCGCCCACATCGTGCCGCCGACGGGCGCCAAGGGGCTCAATCTGGCGGCGAGCGACGTGCACTACCTCTCGCAGGCGATCCTCGCCTTCTACCGCACGGGGTCGGCGAGCGAACTGGACGCCTATCCCGAGCGGGCGCTGGCCCGCATCTGGAAGGCGCAGCGGTTCTCCTGGTGGATGACGACGATGCTGCACAATTTCGGCGCGCTCGACGCCTTCCAGGACAAGCTCGGCCGCGCCGAGCTCGGCTATGTCCTCAGTTCGCGCGCCGCGCAGACGGCGCTCGCCGAGAATTACGTCGGCCTGCCCTATTGAGGCGGACCGGCCGCGTCGCGGCGACACGCACAAAAGGAAGCGGCGCCGGCCAGGCCGACGCCGCTCGATCGTTTTCGCCGCCGGAGCGAGCGATCAGTACTTGCGCACCAGCGGGGCTTCCGGCGGCGGAGCGTAGGCCTCTTCGCCGATCATCCAGCGCAGGCCGATGCGGAAGTCGTTGTAGGCGAGATCGTTCTTGGACACGACGTAGTTGGCGACCCCGCCGCCGCAGGTGCCCAAGCAGTGCGAGGCGCCCGAAGTGTACTGGCCGAGATCGAGGTAGCGATAGCCGAGCTCCAGCTTCAGGTTCTGCGTCACGTCGAAATCGAGGCCGGTCATCAGCGCCCAGGCGAAGTTGGTCTTGGAGCCGTCGCTGAAATAGCCGCCGCTCGGTCCGGCAGTGACGACCGGTCCGGTCACTGTGTAGGAGACTATGCCCTGATCGGTCATGCCGGAAAGGGTGTTGCTGGCCAAGCCGACGCCGGCGCCGACGTAGGGCGTCATGCCCCACCACGTTCCCAAATCGACATAGCCGTTGACCAAGCCGACCCACGAGGAAATGTTCCCTCGATAGAAGTCAGCTATTTGGGTCGGGTTACCTGTGTTGATGTTCGCCGCGTCGTTGAGCACGTAGAGCGACTGAAAGTGCGATCCGCCGCGATACTCGCCGGTCACGTCGAAGCGAAACCAATTGTTGAGCTGGTAGCCGACGCCGACGTCGAAATTCATCGCCGCGGAAATCGTCGAATTGTAGAAGGCTTGGGTCGGCGTGCCGAGATAGTAGCCCGGGGCTGCGGTCGCGATCGGGTCGGGCGAGTTGTAGAGGTTCGGCGAGTTGGCGCTGACGCCGATTCCGACGTCGCCGCGCAGGTACCAGCCGCTGAATTCGACCGGCGGGGGCGGCGGTTCGATCGCGGGGGCGGGCGGCAGGAGATCGGCGGCGACGGCCGCGCGGGCCAGGGCGAAGATCGCGCCGCCGGCCAGTAAGAGGGCCCTGAACTTGGCCATGACGAAATCCCTTCGTTCGACGCGCGCTCGAGGCTCGCGCGCAACTGCATCGAAGAGGAAAATGCCATGAACACCTTAATGCCGACTTAACCCTAATAATTGACCTTAATGAAAGCTGACCGCTTGATTTGCAGGACAAATGCGGCGTTGACGAAAGGGATTCAGCCGATCGGCGATGCTTCTTCGTTCGATGTTTTTCGCGGCGTAGCGTTCTCTACGAAGCCGTGCGGCGATCGACGCCGCTCTTGCGCGCCCGCGCTCGGCTAGTCCTGCAGTTCACGGCTTCCGAAATCGCGGATTACGCTGCCGGAGCCCCGTTGAGGCTCGCCAAGGCGATCTTCTGGCGTCCCGCCGCGTCGAAATTCTCCGGCGCGAGCCAGCGCTCGAACGCGCCGCGCCGCGCCGGCCATTCCGAATCGAGCATCGAGAACCACGCGGTGTCGCGGTTTCGCCCCTTGACGATCATGTGCTGGCGAAACACCCCTTCGAAGGCGAAGCCGAGGCGTAGCGCGGCCCGCTTCGAGGGCGCGTTGAGGTCGTTGCACTTCCACTCGTAGCGGCGATAGCCGAGGTCGTCGAAGACGTAAGCCGCGAAGAGGTACTGCGCCTCGGTGGCGCCGATCGTGCGCTGCATCGCCGGGGTGTAGAGAATATTGCCGATTTCGATCACGCGATTCGCCGCGTCGACGCGCATCAGGGTCTGGTAGCCGACGGCGAGGCCCGAGGCGTTGTCGAGGACGGCGAAAAACAGCGGATCGGCCGATTGCGCCTTGGCCGCGATGCTGGCCTTGAAGGCGGCCGCGTCGGCGAAAGGGCCGTCCGGCAGGTAGGTCCACAGGCGATCCCTGTCGCCGCCGTTGGCGCCGCGGAAGAGCGCGTCGGCGTGCTTGTCCACGTCGAGCGGAACCAACGTGACCGCGCGCCCGCGCAAGGTCGCGCGTTCGGGACGCTTGGCGGGGCGGGGGTTGACGAGCGGGCCGACGGGTTGGAGGGAAGGAGGCATTGTTTTCGAGTCGTCCTTTGTTCGCGAACAGCGTCGGCGGAATGGAAAACGGGCCTACAATCGCTCCACTTGAACCACTTCCACCCCGTGACTGGATCGAAAGCGCGCGTCGTTGGTGATGAAAACATCGCACTGGTTTTCCAGCGCGGCAAGAAAATGCAGCGCGTCCACGAGCTTCAAGCCTTTTTGCGCGCCGAGCTTCGCCGCGGCCCTGAGGCGCTCGCCGTCGACCGGCGCAATTTCGAAGAGCGTGATCTCGTCGAAAATCTCGACGTAGCGCGCCTCCAGCGCCGCACTTTGCAATTTGTAGGCGCCATAGAGGCACTCCGCGACGCCGACTTCGCTAATGACGATGGGCGCGCCTGCCCTCACCGCCCAGGCGATGGCGTCGCCGATCTTGGCTTGGCTCGCGTCGGCGCGTTCGACGAAATAGATCAGCGCGTTCGAATCGAGATAAAGCCGAGAAGCGTGGCGGTAGGCGTCACTCATCGCCGCGGAAGGCCCGGCTGCGCTCCGCCAAACGCGCGGGCGTCTGCTCGCCGACGAGGCCGACGCCGACGCCGCCCAGTTCGAGCAAGCGAGCGAGGCGCTCGCGCCGATCGGCGTCGGCCGGCGCCGCCAGCTCTTCGCGCAGGCCCGGCAGGCTCCGCGCCCGATCGATGGAAATCGTGACCAGCGTTGGGCGGCCATGCGAGGTGTGGACGACGGGCTCGCGGCGCGCAGCTTCCGCGAAGGCGCCGTAGCGATCCTTGATTTCCTTTGACGACATGGATTTCATGGAAGGGGCTCGATGGCTGCGCGACCTTAAGAGCCATTATAGCTCGATTGTCTCGGTCGACAAGAAGCCTCCCGAGATTCGCCGCTCGGACCTTCGACGCGCGATAAGAAACCTGCAAGACGCCGCGACCGGACGAAGTTGGGAGACCTCTTCGCCTTCGCGGTCCCGGCCGACTCCCGCGCGCCGGTCGCGCCCCCCGTCAATGATTGTCCCTGGGCACGCCCATCGTTTGCGCCAGGCGCTGGTATTTCACCGCCGGCTTCAGCACCATGCCCTCGTCGAACTGGGCGACCATTTCGCGCTGAATCTGCTGCCACGGCGTCTGGCTCTTCGGGTAGGCGTAGCCGTGCTTCTCGAGCGCCGCCCGGCGCTTCGCGAGCTCCTCGTCGGAAATGAGGATGTTCGCGGCGCGCTTCTTGAGGTCGATGCGGACGCGGTCGCCGGTGCGCAGCAGCGCGAGGCCGCCGCCGGCCGCCGCCTCGGGTGAAGCGTTGAGGATCGAGGGCGAGCCCGAGGTGCCGGACTGCCGGCCGTCGCCGATGCAGGGCAGGGCGTTGACGCCCTTCTTGAGCAGCGCAGCCGGCGGCTGCATGTTCACCACTTCCGCGCCGCCGGGATAGCCGATCGGCCCCGTGCCGCGGATGAACAGCATGCAATGCTCGTCGATCGCGAGCGTGGGGTCCTCGATGCGGTGGTGATAGTCCTCCGGCCCGTCGAACACGATCGCGCGGCCTTCGAAGGCCTCCGGATCGCTCGGATCGGAGAGGTAGCGCTGGTGGAACTCCGCGTCGATCACGCTGGTCTTCATGATCGCGTCGTCGAACAGGTTGCCGCGCAGCACGATGAAGCCGGCGTCCGGCTTCATCGGCGCCTCGATCGGGAAGATGACGTCCGGATCGTCGGAGGCGCGCCCCTTGCAATTCTCGCCGATCGTCTTGCCGTTGACGGTCAGCGCGTCCTCGTGGATGAGCTTGGCTTTCATCAGCTCGTTGACGACGGCGGGCGCCCCGCCGGCGCGGTGGAACTCCTCGCCCAGATACTTGCCGGCCGGCTGCATGTTGACCAGCAGGGGCACGCGATGCCCGATCTTTTCCCAATCGTCGATGCTCAACTCGACGCCGATGTGGCGGGCGATGGCGTTGACGTGGATCGGCGCGTTGGTCGAGCCGCCGATCGCGCTGTTGACGACGATCGCATTCTCGAAGGCCGCGCGGGTGAGGATGTCCGAGGGCTTCAAGTCCTCCCGCACCATGTCGACGATGCGGCGGCCCGTCTCGTAGGCGATCTGGCCGCGTTCGCGATGCGGCGCGGGGATGGCGGCGCAGCCGGGCAGGCTCATGCCGAGCGCCTCGGCGATCGCGTTCATCGTCGAGGCGGTGCCCATGGTGTTGCAATGGCCGACCGACGGCGCCGAGGAGGTCACGATCTCCATGAATCGCTCGTAGTCGAT
>Ga0181524_10005132_pt1 | contig 11832 bp, 12 predicted proteins | sample PEATcosm2014_Bin_34_FD_119761 | JGI IMG/M metagenome (GOLD analysis project Ga0181524, IMG submission 119761) | Peatland microbial communities from MTU Mesocosm Facility, Houghton, MI, USA - PEATcosm2014_Bin05_60_metaG | ecosystem: Environmental > Terrestrial > Soil > Wetlands > Peat | place...
CGTGGCTGGCTTGGCTGCTGCCGCGCTCGCTGTAATGACGCTGTCGCTGGTCCTCATTCGTCGGAGGTCCAAGTAGGCTAGCGCCAGGCGGCTGCTCAGGCCTAGGAAGGCGCCCGCAGTATCTCAGGTGGCCTCTCACGTAGGCCTCGACATCGAGGCCGTCGGGCTCTCCTGTGGAAACAACGACCGCGCGCGTCAAGAATATCTGCTAGAGAGTTATTATTCTGAAGTTGTCGTTTTTCAGGAATTCTGTAAGTGGTTGACCCATGTACTCAACTGGTACGCCGAGTTTTTCCAAGTTTGTAGAGACGCCGTATGCATCCGCGCGCGCGCGCTTCGCTCCTTATGATACTGGGACGGTTGCTCCGAGTCCCGCCGGACCCATTTCTTCATGACCAAGATACTCTCCTCTCTCTTCGCTAACCTGGAGCGATCCTCAAGGCCTCGATTATCTTCGAATAGGTGTAGTCGGACGTGTCACCTTTGTAGTCTGAGAGGAGCTTGAGGAGTGATGGGACCTCCCTGATTCCGAGGACGCGTCTTAGGCGGGGCGAAAGCCTCCCGCCGATGAAGAGGTACTGTGCAGCGGTCGTCACGTTCCTCGGTTTCCGACTCGTGCCTGCCGACTCGAAGTCGACTATCCACGGAACGCCCTCCGCGACAACTGCGTGTTTCCTGAGATTGCTGAGCTGGCCGTGGTCTATCCCCATTATGTCTAGCTTCCTGCACTGGTTCAGGATCGAATGGACCATGGTCCTGGCTGCTTCCCTGGTTCCCTGGCCTCGCAGTCCCAAGAGCCATTCCTCCAGTTCGACGTAGTCGAGCAGCTTCATCAGCATGAAGTCCTTCGTGTGGCCGTAGACGGTCGGTCCTATGCCCAGCCTGTTGACCATTGATGTGATTCGGACCTCCTGTTCCATGTCGGGCCTGTTCGCGTCGGTCCTCCTGATCTTCAGGGCCCGCACATTCCCTTCGACACGCGCCCTGACGACTACCCCGACTGTTCCAAGGCCCAGAATCCCAAGCCGGCCGATCTTTGCGCGTCCTTCGAAGATGAGCCCCTCTACTCCCAGCCTCTCCAGCTGTCTTATCCTCGACCGGGCGGCGGAGAGAGAAATCCTGGGATAGGTCAAGACCAGGATGTACGGCGTCTTCGTCAGCTGGTCAAGACGTGCGGGTTCCGAGTGCGTCGCTGACAAGCTCTCTGATTCCATCATCCAGCCATTTCGAAGCTGAAGCCGCCTGCGTTAGCGAAGGGCCGTTGAGAACTGACCCGCTCCTCTTCATCCCTCTTCCCAGCTCGCTGGAGGCCCCAATCGGTCCAACCTTCCCCCGGACTATGTCGACGAGTAGGTCCGCGAGATTGAGGTACCGACGAGGCCGAAGGAGCCTTGCCCTTGCCTCCTCGTCTACCCAGATGAGCTTCGCACCCTTCCTGTTTGACGAAACGAAAGCTTCCACGTCCTTCTTCCTATCTACCGTCGGGCCGATGCGCTGCTCGAACCCCGGGAGGACATCGTATTCTGGAATGAGGAGTATGGCGCTTGACAGTTTGTTATCTGACGCCGCCATCGACCGGGCAATCTTGAACCCGTTCATGTCGAGATGCCTTACGATGTGCTTGGTCGTCTTTCTGAGCTCCCCCCAGAGCGTGTCTTCACTCAAGAGTCGGTGAGAAAAGACAACCGCAAACACCATTCCGCGTAGCGCCGGGTGATTCCTGCCCCTCATCTTGTCGAAGTAGGCCCCTTTGGGGTTCCTTAGAAACCCTCTTGACGCCAGGATCATCCTGCCGAGCTTCTCGCCGGAGATGGCTATCGCCAGGTCTCTGCCTCCGTCCACCGGGTCGGGTAGACTGAAGAGGCGTTCTCTGCTGGATGGCTTGAACCTGGCGAAGTATCTCAGGACTCCCTCGAAGCTCCCGAACCTCATCACCAGGACCTCGGCCGCATACCCGCTGAATCCCTGCGTTTCGATCTCGGCGCCGTACACGCCGACCGCCATCATGAATCTCTTGAGGAGTCTGATCTGGGTCTTGCCCTGCGTGGAAAGGCGCCTGACGACCTGCACGTGGAACAGGGACCTGTCCGCCGCGCTCTTCCATTCGCCCTTTCTGACCGAGTAGCACGGGACGATGTTGACCCTGATCCCCTCGACGGTCGCTTCTGTATACGGGTGCTGGGCGAACTTCTTGCCGCGTGGGGACCCTCTCGTAGCGGCCGCCCCCACTGCCAACCCTATCTTTTCGAACCTGTCCTCGGGCGTTCTGGGGTCGATTCTCACGAAGATGTCGAGGTCGACGAGGCCGGGGAGCCAGGTCCCCTTTGCGAAAGAACCCCCAAGCAGCACCCCACGAGTCTCAGGGAACCTCGCGGCAGCCCTTCTTGTTCTCTGCAGCAACGACCTTGCCAGTGCGCCGACACTTTGTTCCATATCAGCGGTCGGGGTCACGAGCCTGATTGCATTCCGTGACATTTCCCGCGAATCCCTCAAGCCAGAAGATACGCCCCTATGTCGCTATAGGTGGGTCCCCGGGGCCCCAAGACGCTGGATTTCAGTTTCAACTCGGCGAGCCTGATCTCACCGAATGAGCGGTCTGAGTTGGAGCGCAGGACCGAAGTGAGCTCACCGATTCTTCCTACGGATCTGACCCTAGCCATGGTGACATGGGCAGCGAAGGGTCGCTTGTCACTCTCCCCGATCCCCTCGAGGGCAGCGATGGTTCCCTGTGCTATGGGTCTGACCCGCTCCTCGTGTGCAGGGGGGACCCCCGCCCAGATGACGCTCGGCCTAGAGATGTTCGGAAAGGCCCCGACTCCCCTTACCTCCACATCCGCCCTGCCCAGACGGAGTCTCTTCAGACGCTCGTCGACTTCCCGGGCCTGGCCTAGGGTGATCTCACCAAGGAATTTCACGGTGAAGTGGAGGTTCTCCCGTTCCACCGTCTTCAGGTCGGCCCCGGTCGCTGAGAGCTCCCGCTGGAACGCGACGATCGAGTCGAGCACTTTGGAATCCGAGATTTCTAGAGCGATGAAGGCACGCATCGTCGTTCGGTGAGCAGGACTTGATTTAAATCCGCTATCGGCCTGGCAGCCGCAGACACATCCTTGTTCATAGTCGCAATCACAGGCATGCCAGGCGCGGGCAAGTCGACCGCCGCGAAGGCGCTGGTGGCAAAGGGATGGAGGCGCGTCATCATGGGCGACGTAATCCGGGAGGAGACGAAGAGAAGGGGTCTAGCGCCTGACTCGAAGAACATGGGCGAAGTGATGAAGCTGCTCAGGAAGAAGCGAGGCGAAGCCGCGGTGGCTGAGCTCTGCCTGAAAGCGGTACGAAAGGCTGGGTCTGACAGGGTAGTGGTGGACGGAATCCGCTCGATGTCGGAGGTCGAGACGTTCAGGAAGTCCGCGGAGGTAATCCTGATCGCTGTTCACGCCTCCCAGCGTCGGAGGTTTGCCCTGCTGAAGGGGAGGGGCAGGAGTGACGATCCAATCTCCTACGAGATGTTCCTAAAAAGGGAGGAGAGGGAACTCGAAGTCGGGATCGGCGATGCCATCGCTCTAGCAGATGAAATCCTCTCGAACGAGCACGCGGCTCCGGAGAAGCTTGCCTCCGAAATTGTCGAGGTCGTCAACCGCTGGGTGGAACAAGACGCGCGCTGACATCAAGGTGAAGGTCGCGCTTGAGGCGGCGTTGGCACCCTCAGAAGACCCGAAGAAGGTCCTGAACGCGATGAGGAACATCTTCGTCGAGAATGCCGTACTGGCAGATCGGAGCAGCCGAATGATCAAGCTGGTCTCAGAGGAGTCGAACTCTCTCAACGTTCTGCGAGAGCAGTTGAGGGACAGGCACATCAGAGGCGCTGCCAGGAAGCTGCTCCTATCAGAGCTGAAGGGCGACTCGACTTCGTTGATGCTGAATAGACAGGCAGCAACCGTCGGCGTCGTGGCCCTCTGCAGCAGCGCGGACCAGTCGCCTCTTGACCCGATTTACGCGACGATGAGGTCGAAGCAAATCGAGGCTGTAATCGACTGGCTTACGGCCTACGAGGAAGGGTAGTCCACTTCTATCTTCAATCCGTCTTTTGCGGCAATCGTCTCCGGGAAGACCGTGCGGGCCTGCCTGACCAGGCTCGCGACGCTTGTGTAGCGGGCACTGAAGTGAGTGAGGGCGAGACGGCGCACGCCGGCGCTCTTCGCGATTTCGGCAGCCTCGAGACAGGTGCTGTGCTTCCTCTCCACCGCCTTGTCCCGATCCTTTCCGTGGAAGGTGGAATCGAAGATCAGAAGGTCGCACCCGGAGAAGAACCTTGCAAGCCTTGGAGAGGGCCTGGTGTCTCCGGAGTATCCAATCTTCCTCCCTGGCCGCGGCGGGCCCGTCACTTCTGAAGGAGAGATTGTCCGACCGTCCACCCTGACCTTCCTTCCCTTCTGGAGCTTTGACCACAACTTGCCTTCAGGGACACGGAGAGCCTTGGCCTTCTGTGGAAAGAAGACCCCGGGCCTGCTCCTTTCCTCGACGACGTAGGAGTAGGCCTCCACGGAATGAAGCGCCTTCGTCGCCCTGACCTTGAAATCGCTTGTGTTGAGGACTGTCCCCTGTTTCGCGGGCGAGAAGTTGACAGGGAACGTCAGTCCGATGTGCAGGAGTTCCTCGGTCACTTCGAGCCACTTCAGGAGCTTCGGCGGCCCGACGATGTTCAGCGGCTTCCTCCGTTGGGCGAGGCTCATGGTTTGCAGGAGCCCCAGGAGACCTGTGACGTGGTCGCCGTGCAGATGAGTGATGAGAATCGAAGTCTCCCTGTTCAGGCCGACCCCCTGGTTCAGGACCTGACGCTGGACCCCCTCCCCGCAGTCCATCAGAACGACGCTGCCTTCTCTCCGAATCGCGACCGCCGGCAGGCCTCGCCCCTTTGTGGGAGCGGCTGAGCTGGTTCCCAGAAACGTCACCGTAAGCTTGGTCATGCCTATCTCCTCCTCAGGACGGTGATTGTCCTCGTGAGGAGCTTATGAACGTAAAGGTGGTGCTCTTCTTCGAGGACCATCTCGGCCGAACCCTCGACCCTTAGCGTCTGCGGGTGCATAACGACCATCCGTGAGCCTTCCTTGAGAAGAAGGGGCATGGTCGCAAGTGTCCTCTGTGCTATGTCCCGTGGGTCGACTCCCCTGGTGCTGGAGGCCCGGCCGTAGGGAAGGTCGGTCGCAATCGCGTCCACGTGTCTCACGGGATGACTGAAGGCGTCGGCGCGGATGACCCCCATCCACTCCTGGCCGAAGTGTCTCATGTTTGCGAGGGACCCCAGCGCCATCTTTGCGGCCTGGTCCGAGGCGACGACCCTTGCGCCAGCTTCGAAGGCTTCAATCGCCAGGCTCCCGGTCCCCGAGAAGGGGTCGAGGAAAACTTCACCCTCCCTGAACCTGCTGAGGTTGACCAACGCGCGGGCCAGCTTGGGGAAGATGGCGGACGGGTGGAAGAACGCACGGACGCGGGGCCGTCGCCTGGACCAGGCTTGGCTCATCTTTCCGGGTTTGGTTAGGACCACGTAGTCTTTCTCACCTCTGACCAGGCTGAACTCGAAGTCAGGATTCCTGAGGTCGACCTTCGCGTCGACGCCTCTGAGAACTGACCTCGGATCAAGGCCAGGCTTACCATTCCCCAGATCGAAACTGCGAAGCCGCACACGCCTTCCTTGCACCTCCTTCTGGTCGTCGAGCGGTCCCTCAATCAGGCGGCCCACCCTTCGGGAGAAGGCGACCCGAGAAGCGACAACGAACGGATCGGCGAGCGAATCGACGAGCAGGACCCGCTTCTCAGGCGACTCGAACCTGGATCCGGGGTCGTATGCGAGGAAGAGGGCCCTCGCCTCGGCTTCGGGGACGGAGGTCCCTTCCCCCGACAGCAGGACCAGAGACCTATTCATCGAGAGTCTTCAGATGTGCGACGAGGGCGTCCGAGACGTCGACTTTGCTGAACTCTCCAGGGACAGTGTTGGTTCCGACAATCGTCTTGACCCCCACCTTGTGCAGCTTCTGGAGGGCATCTCCCACGAAGAGCCCGTGGACGCAGACGGCCAGGACGGCTTTCGCCCCCTGTTTCTGCACGACCTCGGCCGCGGCGCGTATCGTGCCACCCGTGCTGATGGTGTCATCGACAATGATGACCTCCTTTCCCTCGATCTCGAGTGTGGCATCCTTCAGTTTCACGTCCCCGGTGACCCTGTCGCGCTTCTTCGAGAGCTGGAGGAACCTCGCCCCGTACAACTGTGCGAAGGCTTCCGTCCTTCTCGAGCTCCCGAAGTCTGGTGAGATGACGACAGGGTCGCTCAGGTCGAGCTCGTTCTTGGTGTACTCGACGAGGGCCGGGATCGCCGAAACGCTGTAGGCCGGAAAAGAGAAGAGTGAAAGTCCCTCTGCAGAATGGATGTCAACCGTCACGAGCCTTCGGACTCCGACCGAACGCATCAGATGGGCCACAACGCCGAGGGTGACCCCTTCGCCCGGGAGGAACACCTTGTCCTGCCTCGCATATGCGAGGTATGGCACGACAGCAGTAACCCTCGCTCCCTCCTGGCTCAGATGGTGCGAGGCGAGCATAAGCTGGAAGAGATGCGCGTCGACGGGTGGGTAGGTCGACTGGACCAGGAGGACGCTCTTCCCCGCGATCTTCTCCTCTGAGGAGAACCGCGTCTCGCCGTCAGGAAAGACCTTGAATTCCGCCTTGAGCAGAGACAGACCAAGCTTCTCGGCCACCGTCCTGCCCAACTCCTCGGAGGCCGGGCCGGCGAGGACAAGCTTCTCCGTCATCGCTGTCGAAACGACTCCACTCTCGTTCGTATTTAACGGATTGCCGCAGCCACGGAATTTCCGGCGCTGACAGGAATGGTTAAGGCATAGTCAGGCGGGAGATGTCACGAACAATTGGACCAAATCTGCCCCGAATGCGGTGTCGGGATAATGATGTACGACATGCCCACGAAGCGCTTCGGTTGTAAGAACTGCGGCGCGTTCCTCACCAGAGACCAGCTCTCAGACCTTAGGTACAAGCAGAAGACTCCTGTCGAGGACGAAAGACGCAAGCGGTCCAGGCAGCAGTCAGATTATCTCGAATGGTGGCTGAGCGGGAACAAAGAACAGTAACCAGTCTTCTAATGGGAGCGGTACTAGAACGGGCTCCTAGCGGAGCGTCTTTTTTGCGATTCTTCGGCGCCGGAAGTGCAGCGCGAGGACCTCCCGCGTCCCTTCACTCATGTCCAACTTCCTCACGTGTCCCACCGTGAACCAGCCGAAGGCTGAGGACTCGGCGTTCAATCTCACTCTCCCGCTGACACGGCGGGCGAGGTAGTCGACTAGGACGTAGTGGTATTTTGGCCTCAACGTTTCGTCGAGATGAATGTCCGTCGCTACGTCCAGGAGCCCCTCCAGGACCACTTCAAGGTCGGTCTCTTCCTTGACCTCACGAACCACTGTGTCTTGGACTCGCTCGCCCAGCTCGACCAGACCACCCGGTAGTGCCCAGCGCCCCTCGTTGGGAGGATACTTCCGCTTGATCAGGAGGACCTTGGGTCCGTTGCACACTACTGCCCCCGCTCCGACGAGCGGCCTGGACGGGTACTCTCTCCTGATCTTCATCGGGTTGAACTGGCCCGATAGTCGTGTTCTGATAATATAAGCCCTCACCAATCAGAGGGGAAGGTGCCCCTCGAGGCAACTCCTCGAACATCGTTTCGATTTGAAATCAGACAGAATAACAATGGGCCTGACTGTAGGAATTCATCAAATCCGCGCGCAGGCAATTGGTAGCCCGGCTAGGGGCTACACCCGTATGGGTTCAGCCCGCAAGAAGGTTCGAGTCCGCGCGCGCTTATGGTACAGAGCGAGGTTCAATGCCCTTCGTGTTGCTCAACATGTTTCTCGGACCATTCGTGGCCGCAATGTTTGCATCTGTATGAGTACTGAAATTCCGTTATTTCGATTGTTACTGGTACGGACTCCTCCACAACTAACGGCGGTAGAGTGAACTGCGATGAACTCGGATTTGGAATCACGAAATCCTGCCTGATCGTTTCTTGGTCTCGCAGTGTGTCTTCCAGCTTCTTTCCCACGAGTCTGATTTCGAATCTGCGTCCACATGCCGGGCAGTGACGAAAGAAGGTCTCGACGCTTGGCATTGGAATCTTTACGGGGCGGAGATATTTAAGCGCCGGTTCGCGGGTCTTCCAGGGAAGATAGGCGACTACAAGTCGTCGTATGCACGCGCGACGACCGCACCCCGTTCGGAAAGTCGGACTGCCGTAGAGGCACCGCAATCTACGCTGAGCCTACGCTAGGTCGCGACCACGAATTCGACGTGAGTGTCTTGGCACGCGACTTTTTGGCAGTTGTATCCTCCGTTGCCAATATACGTGCCCCCGTAACTAAATTCGCTGTATGTGACGAGTTGCAATCTGAAATTGGAGGCTTCGACTATGTTGCTGTCTAAGACGTTAGGAAAAGGAACGTAGAAGATGAGCCAGAGGTCGACTCTAGAACCCGGTGGAAGATACACTCCCCCGCCCCGCATATAGTTCGGTATCGTCTGATTGGGATACGAACCCGTAAAAGAAGCGTTAGCTATGAACTGCGTCGTATCGACATAGGACGAGCCATTCAACACAGCGGCCTGAAAACCCGCCCCTATGTCGGTGTTGCCTCCACCGACGTTCCTTATGGTGACATTCACGAGCAGGAAGACTTCGGCGGGCAAGGGAATCTGCTGGTATGAAGCAAAACGGAATGGGATGTCCTTCTCTTGAAGGAAGAGGGAATTGTGCACGGCAATTGTCAACCTGCGGTCAGAGGCTACGCCGATTCCACATACCTGCGTAAACCCACTTTCTTTGAACGGAGAATTTTGGGGCATGACGGAGGTGCAGGTCGACCCTTGCGTCTGTGAGGCCCGGTAATAGCCCACCGAAAATACTGCTACGACTACGGCGACGACTACGGCGACGACTACGACGGCGACAAGAATGGCCAGAACGGGTTTCTTCCATGATCTGGAGGGACGCGAGCTCATCCGACTCCCATGTCAACAGATACGAACAGTGAAATAACTATGTCGCCGCTTCAGGCCAAACAACGCTCGCGCGCGAAACCATCCGGTGTCTGATGGACGTTCGACTAGGAAGAAACAACCTGGAAGTATGAGTAAATGACCTTGCCCCATATATCGGCAACGACCAAGGTGTACGGTCCCGGGGAGAAGTAGTGGAAGTACTTCGAGGTGGTCGTGGCGTTATCAAAGTTCAGAGTGCCCTGGAGGCCCGTCGTATTCCAGTATCCGAACAGGCCATTGCCGGCGCCACAAACTCCAGAGCCAATCGGCGTAGCTGAGCAGTACTCGGTGGTTGCATTCATCTTGAGTTGCACCTGGGTAGGTAGCACAAAGGAGGGTGGTTGCGTCGGGAGAATGTAATACGCAACGGCATTGCTGCCATTGGGAAGGACGAGGAACAAACCGGGGGAAGGATAAGTGACACATGGGATGGCAACCGGCGGTGCGAGAGTCAGCGGATTGCCCCCCGACGAAATGTTGCCCGAGGTATAATGCCCTTTGAACAGGGCGTAGCCTGCGGGAAATAACGGACTCACACCGCAAATGAAGTCGAAGTCGTCCAAGGTCTGGATTGTATGGTTGGTCGAGGAGTGGGGAACGGCCGAAAGGTTCACGGGGAGCGGATTGAACAGAGTAATCCCCACCATGACCGCACCACCGGCCGGAATTCTCGTGGCATTCAGGTTGACTTGGACTTGGAGCAGGGGACCCAGATCGGGGTAGTAAGCTGATGTCGCAGTCAGCGTGGTCGTCCGGTTTGACGTTAAGACTAGGGCGGTCGTAGTGGTGAATGTGGTTGTTCGGGTCATCGTCGTCGTATTGGTGACAGTTTTCTGGAAGGAAGATGAAGTGATGATTGCAGTGGATATGATGATGGCCGCGACGATTATGGCAACCGCAATCCAAGCGTAACTCTTAGGCGCTTGAGCATTCATATGACGAACTATGTGAGCCCTAGTCACCTTTATTGTTTAGCGCTGCAATTTAGCGCGCGCTAACGACCAAGACAACGGTCATTGACCTGTTCACCACCACATAGAACGGTTAGACAACGACCGAGGCATTATATTGTGACTGATTCCATATGCGCACAGGAAAGTGCGGCGACATGGCAGACAATCAGGACGACTCGTTCAGCGCCTCCAAGGCGGAGGTCTTCGAGGCACTGGGCCATCCAACCAGGATCAGGCTCCTCCAGACCCTGAGTGACAAGCCTCTTCCGTTCTCGGAGCTAAAGAGGGCGGCTGGATTGGAGAGCAATGGCCTTCTCACATTTCACCTCGGGAAGCTGAGCGGCCTCGTTCGGTTGAACCCCGAAGGTGCCTATGCCCTGACTGACGAGGGCAGGGAAGCCCTCCGAATAGTCGAAGCGAGCAAGAACCAGAGCCAGGAGAGGTCCTTTCAGGGGCCCTCGATTCACGTGCCGCACCCGAAGACCGTCCTCGCTGTCTTCGTCGTGGTCCTGGTTATCCTCGCCTCTGCATCCGCGATGGAATATAATCAGATCCAAGGGCTCGATTCACGGATTCAAACCACCCAGTCTGCCACAACAGGGACGACCACCGTGACCACTGGCATACCAACTACCGTGACCACCATCATTACAACTGCTGTGACAACAACCATCGCGGCTACCTCCCTTCCGGAAGCAGATGGCCAGTCGGCTGTGACATGTACCAAGTATCCGGGTAATCCGGTGCTGGTCTCGGGTTCGGGAGATGCGTGGGACAACAGCGGGGTCGCCTATCCATCAGTCATTCTCAGTGGCTCAGACTTTGTCATGTTCTACTCGGCCATCCACAACAATGTCACCGAAGCAATAGGTCTTGCCACCTCCACCGATGGTGTCAACTGGACAAAGTATCCTTCGCCTATCCTTCAACCGGGGGTCAAAGGGACTTGGGATTCATCGTGGGTAGACTACCCATCTGTGATTTGGAATGGTACGGAGTATCTGATGTACTATTCCGGGTTCAATTCTACATCCACGGAGTCGGTTGGAGTTGCATTTTCCAAGGACATGATACACTGGCAGAAATACGTAGGCAACCCCATCCTGAGACCAGGGCCGGGGCTGTACGACAACTATTCTATCTCGTCGCATGCCGTGATGTACGACCCGCCACTGTACAAGATGTGGTACGCGGGGCGCTATTCTGGGAACTACACGCACTCCATAGGATACGCCACCTCTCCGGATGGCGTACACTGGACGAAGTACACAGGCAACCCCGTGATGACGAGGATGACAACTGACTACCTTTACTTTGATGGCCCCTTCGGGCCGTCAGTAGTGAAGATTTCCAATAACGAGTACTTCGCAGCCTTCGAGACCGATGGTCTCGTCTCATCCGCGACGTCACCGGATGGTATCCACTGGACAGCGAGTACCAGGCCAATGTTGCTGAATTCGAACCAGACGTCAGGCTTTGATTATGTCATCGAGAAGCCATCGATATTGCTCATGAACTCCACCGTATACCTGTGGTACACTGGTTTCTCAGTCGTGGGTTCCGAGCCTGTTACTATTGGCTTTGCTTTCTGCAGCCTCAGCCCCTTGGTTCTTACGACCACAATCACCTCGACCTCGTTGACCACTACATCCTTTACAACAATTCAGACTTCAGTCTCCACGACAACAGTAGTATCTCGATCAACAGCCATTCAGACATCGACTACAACCAAGGAAGTACCTACAGCTGCCTTGACCCTCTATCAGGTTTCGACCGCTGTCCTTGC
>Ga0181524_10005145_pt1 | contig 11811 bp, 8 predicted proteins | sample PEATcosm2014_Bin_34_FD_119761 | JGI IMG/M metagenome (GOLD analysis project Ga0181524, IMG submission 119761) | Peatland microbial communities from MTU Mesocosm Facility, Houghton, MI, USA - PEATcosm2014_Bin05_60_metaG | ecosystem: Environmental > Terrestrial > Soil > Wetlands > Peat | place...
GCCGTGATCCGAAGGCGCCGTTCGGGGGAAAGCCCGGCGGCGCCGCCTTTTATGCAGGACGGCGCCGGCGTCGGCCCTGTCGGGGAGGAAGAAGGGCGCCGCCGGGGTCGGAAGGTCGCCAACCGGCGAGCGAGCCGCCAGACTCGGCGCGAGCCGTTTCGCCGGCCCTGTCGGGATCATCCCTGGTCTCGACGTTCTCCGGGAAACCCTGGTTTATCACGGGAACCGCCATCTTCCCCGTTGATGGTCCGTTTTTATTGCCGTAAATTCAGACCGGACGAGTCAACCCTCTGGAGTCTATGGCGGCCCGCCATGCGCGAAATCCAGGCCTTGGAGGCCAAAGCTCACCGTCCCCCATTCCTCGACGCGGCCGAGCGCGGGCAGGCCGTCGCATCGACCGGCGCGCCCGAAATCAATCTCGACGAGCTTCTCTCGGCTGCGCGCGACGGGCGCACACACTGATGCCGTTCGCGCCGGAAGCATCGATCGCCGGGTCCCGGGCTTTCGAGAACGCCGCGGTCGCCGCTTCGCCGACGCAGCACATCGGCGCCGACGAAGCGAGCGCGCCGCGCCTGTGGCGGTTCGGGGCGCGCGCCGCGCCGGCCGCGACCAAGCGTCGCAAACGCCTGGAGGCCCCACGGAATCGCGGGGCTCGGGTTTTTGCGAAGCGCTCTGTTGATATAAGTCAAAGCCGGCGGTTCTCCCCCGGGTACGACGCTGCCAAGGCCGCGATCCCGAGGGGAGAAGTGTCCGTTTACGCTGTTGGTGAATCGCGGGTGGCCAATTGACCGGACCTCATTTGCAACGCGCCTCGTCTCTCCCCTTGTCCGGGATGGCGGGCTCATCGCAACGCACGGCGGCGAAAGCGGACATCGGGCGATCGATATGGTCGCGAGCGACGTCTGCGGTCGCCGGTCTTTGGCGACCTGCTGCGCTTCTCGTGCTCGCCGTTCTCGCCCTGGGCGGGATCTCCGGTCGCGCCGCGGCGCAAGCGGCCGACGCCCCCGCCGCGGCCGGCGATGCGGCCGCGCCGGCCCCCGCGAAAATACCCAGCCAAATGTGCCTGTCCTGTCATGGCACCGACGGCTTTGCGGTCGTCGGGGCGGACGGAAAAACGCGCTCGCTGTTCGTCGACGCGGATAAGTTCAAGCCGAGCGTCCACGGCGGACGCCAGTGCGTCGATTGCCACACCAACATAACGTCGATCCCGCACGCGCCGATCCAGGTCAGGGTCAGCTGCGTCAGTTGTCACGAAAGCCTATGGGACAAGGCCGAGAAAGAGGGAAAGACGGAGGAATTCGCTACATTGGGCTTCGTCGTGGAGCGAATCGGCAAGTTCATGGGTTCGATTCATGCGCGCCCGTCGCTGGCCGATCAGTCTCAAACCAATGCGACCTGCTATAATTGTCATGACGCCCATTACGTCTATCCCCCGGGGACTCCGCTTTGGCAGGATTGGCGCCTGAACCTGCCCAACACCTGCGGCGCGTGCCATTCCAAAGAGCTCGCGGCCTATTCCAAGTCGGTTCATGGCCAGCTGGTGCTGGAGGACCATAGTCCCGCGGCGCCGACCTGCGCGGACTGCCACACGAGTCACGACATCGAAAACCCGATGTTGAGTTCGACCAAGCTCGTCATCACCAAGAACTGCGGTTCCTGCCATCAAGAGCAGCTGCAAACCTACCTGGCGACCTATCACGGGCAGGTCAACGCGCTGGGCTACGCCTATACCGCCAAGTGCTTCGACTGCCATGGCAACCATGGGGTCCAACGCGTCGACGACCCGCGTTCGACCGTGTTTCCGGCCAATCGGCTCGCCACATGTCAGAAATGCCACACCAACGCCACCGCCGGCTTCGCGACCTTCCAGCCGCATGGCAATTCCCACGATTTCAAACACTATCCCTATTTGTGGCTCGCCGCGAAATCGATGTCGGCGCTGCTGGCGGGCGTGTTCGCCTTCTTCTGGACCCATTCCGCGCTGTGGTTCTATCGCTCGTCCAAGGAGCGTAAAGCGCGCGGCGCGCAGCCGGAGCTCTACGTCTATCCGGCGCCGCAGCCGCATAAGGACCAGCCGTACTTCCAGCGCTTCCCCATCGTTTGGCGGATTGCCCATCTCCTCGTTCTGTTGAGCACCATGACGTTGGTCTTGACGGGAATGACGGTGCTCTTTTCCGACAGCGGCTGGGCGCCGGTGGTCGTGAGGCTGTTCGGCGGCCCGCAGGTGATGGCGATCGTTCACCGTGTCTGCGCGTCGATTTTCGTCTCGGTGTTCTTCGCGCATGTCGTCTATATGGCCTTCAAGCTGGCGAGGCAGGGGCGGAATTTCCGTTGGTTTGGGCCGGATTCCTTGGTCGTTCGCTTGCAGGATCTTCGCGACGTCCTCGCCATGTTCAGATGGTTCTTCGGCCGCGGCCCGCAGCCGGTGTTCGACCGGTGGACCTATTGGGAGAAGTTCGACTATTGGGCGGTGTTCTGGGGTATCTTCATCATCGGCGGGAGCGGCGCCATCCTGTGGGGCAAGGTCGCGGTCGCCCAAATTCTGCCGGGCTGGGTGTTCAACCTCGCCCTCATCTTCCACGGCGAAGAGGCGCTCCTCGCCGCGGTGTTCCTGTTCACCGTGCATTTCTTCAACAACCACTTCAGGCCGGACAAATTTCCGCTCGACACCGTGATGTTCACCGGGGCGATGTCGCTGGAGGAATTCAAGCGGGAGCACGCGGTGGAATATGCTCGGTTGGTCGAAACCGGGAAGCTCGAAAGCCATCGCGTTCCCGCGCCGTCGCCGGCCATGGCGCTGGGCTCGAGAATATTGGGCTTCACGCTGATCACGATCGGCTTGATATTGCTGCTCCTGGTGGCGATCGGATTCATCGGTCATGGGGGATGACTGCGATCGCGCGAGAAAGACGATACCGTTCGACGATCCGACGGGGCAGCCGTGAACTTCGGCCGGCTCATCGCAGTGGAGGCTCTCCCATGAAATGTCTTGCGCGTGCTTTCGTGATCGCCGTCGTGCTGGCCGCCGGCATAGGCATTCGCGATTCGTCCGCCCAAAGCGCGATCGGGACGCCGACGAGCGCGGACGTCGCCGCGGGCAAGGTTCTGGTCGAGCAACAATGCAAGACATGCCATGGGTTGGATGGGCACGGCGTCGCCCCTGGCATCCCCAACCTCGCGGGACAGAGCTACCGCTATCTCGTCACCGCGCTGAGCGAATACAGGCAAGGTCAACGCATCCATGCCGCGGTGAGGATCATGGCCGAGAACCTGACCGAGGCGGGCCAGCGCGCCGTGGCCGCGTATTACGCCAGCCTGCCGCCCGCCGCGCCCCTCCCGGGAGCTCGCGCCGAGGTCTTTTCACCCTATGAGCACGGAAAGGAGCTGGCCCAGGCCTGCGCGCAGTGTCACGGCGAGAAGGGCAATAGCGCAATTCCCGGCACGCCCAGCCTGAGCGGCCAACAGCCTGGCTATTTTGTCGCCGCGATCCAGGAGTATCTCACCGGCGCCCGCGAGACTCCCCCGATGCATTCGCTAATTCGGGACCTGAAAGCCCTGGATTTCGACAGCCTGGCGCTCTATTTCGCGTCGCAGACCCCCGAGCAGCGTCCCGCGTCGCTGCGGGGCGACCCCGCGGCGGGCCAGGCGCTCACCACTCTATGCGCCGGCTGCCACGGAGCGCAGGGCGTGAGCACCGATTCGTCGACCCCCAGTCTCGCAAGCCAGGATTCCGAGTATCTCGTGGACGCCCTGAAAGCCTATCGCGCCGGCCGCAAGCATGCGGCGATGCAGCGCGCCGTCGCCGCCGTCGTCAAGAGCGACAGCGACGCCGACAACATCGCGGCGTTCTACGCCATCCAGCCGAGAGGCGCGGCCGAACACGGGCAGACGCTGGTGCAGGATATCGCCGACAAATGCGATCGCTGCCATGGCCCGGGCATCGACAATCCTTCGTTGACGGCGCCGAACATCAGAGGCCAGGGCAGAGACTATCTCATGATGGCGCTGCGGTCGTACCGCGACAACAGACGGGAAAGCTCGGCGATGCATGTCATGACCCTGCCCTACGGGGACGCCATCATCGAAGGCATCGCGTCCTATTACGCGAGTCAGTCGCCTAAATGAGTCGTCGGCGGGGATGATCCGACAATTGCCGTCGTGACCTTCTCGGGGATCGCGACGGGACGAACGGTCTGCCCGGGTTGGCGGGGGAATTCGGCCGGCCGCAGGGCGAGGTCGTCGATCGCGTCGCCCGCTCGATGCGCGCGACGGCGCTCGGGATTGGTCGGCGCACGCGTCAGCTTCGCTGCGGTTCGCTGCGGCCATAGAGTTCGGCGATCCGCAGGGCGACGTCGTCGACCACGTTCCACGCCGTATATTCGATTGAGGTCTTTGGATCGGTCGGCCCTCCCGTCAGCTTCATGATGAAGCGGATCAGCTGCCGGTCCAGCCAGCCATAGCGCGCATAATCCAGGCGGCCGGCAATGGCCAGGGCGAGGGCTGGAGCAAGCCGATGCCGGGCGATCGACTTGCGCAGGTAGGCGCAGCCCTCGGCCGTATCCTTGCCCGGCTTCCTGGCCGTCAAATTGACGGAAAGAAAGACCAGCGGGGGAGGAGCGGGCAGCGTCCGGTAGGTCGCCAGCAACCGCTCCGCTTCCGGGAGATGCCGGCCATAACGCACGGCCGCCACGACCGTCACCAGCCGCGCCTGCGCCAACTGTTGGGGACCCGGCAAGGCCGCCGCCAAACCATGCGGCGAAGCGGCGATTCCCCTCTCGGCGAGGCGGCCGGCGATTCGCTCGGCGATGCGCCGCGATTGGCCATCCCGTGTCGCGTAGTAGAGTTGCATGTTTCGACCAAGCCGATGCAGGGGGAAACGATAGGGCGGACGACGAGCAGGCGCCGCGCGCTCCTTCGCGCTTTTTCAGGCCGCCAACAACGGCGCCCCAAGCGAAATGCAGAACGTTCCGAAAAGCGTCCTGCAAGAAATTCCCGGATCGCGCACGAGCCCCAACTCTCGAGAACCGTGGCAAGCCGCGCCCCGAAAACTCGAAGAGGACGTCTGCTTTCTCTTACGATCCGAACCGCGTTGCGGAGGATCGCGCCCAGTAGGTCCTAGCGCGTCGGCTTATGTGAGATGTGGTAGGAAAGAATGCCTGTCAGAAAACTCCGGTTCTCTATGTCTACGAAACCGAATTCCTTGAGAAGCTCGGTCAATTCGCCTGGCGTGTAGAAGTGCCGTATGGCGTTCGCGAAATAGCCGACGCACTTCATGCTCTCGGGAGAACTTCCGAAGAGCTTGGCGGTGAACCATACGGAAAAGCGCAGGTAAACAAGATAGGGCGCCTCGACGATCCTCGAGGCCGGCCGCAGCATGTCGTTATGGCAGAAGATGCCGCCCGGCTTGAGAACCCTTTGAATTTCCTTGAACGACCTGATGATCTCGAGATGGCGCGAGGCGAACTGGAGCGTCACCGCGTCGAACGTTTCGTCGGGAAACGGCAACTCATGAGCGTCGCAGACCTGGGCATGGATCGTCAAATTGCGCTCGCGAGCGCGGCGCTGACCCTCGGCCGTCATATGTGGGCTGCCATCCACCGTGTGGATTTCGAGCGTCGGGTCCATCGCCAGAAGCCTCAGCGGGATGTCATGCGTCCCCGAGCAAACATCGAGCACTTTCGATCCGCTGGGCAGGTGCTCGTGGATCGCGGCGGCGAATTTATTGCTCCATCGCGAGCAATTCCCCAGCGAGGCGACCGCATTGCCCTTGTCGTAATAGGTGGGCACGTCGCGAAAGACTTCGGGGATCAGCGTCCGCCATACGTCGCCGAAAAGACGTGCGCGAAGATCTTCCTTCTTGACGAAATTTTCCGAAATGCTCAACGGGCCTCTCCCCTCGAAATTCCTTGAGGTGACCATGCCGACCGGAGTTCCCCGGCGGGCACGCGCCCCAAGCTGAATTTGCAACGGTTCGGCGTTCGGCGCAATCGTCAACCCGGGGTGCAGATTTTCGAACGGCGCCGAGGCGCGGCTTTAGGCCGCCGAGCGCCATGAAATGCTGAAACCAAGGTCGTCGAGACGCGCCTTACCTACAAGTTGCAACCAAATCGCGACGATCGGCCGCACGAAACGGTCGATCTCGCCAGCGGCGGCCGCCGCTCCGGGATCTGCCGCACAACATCGGCGAACGGATTTCCCGGAGTGGCGGCCTGGGCCCCCTGGCGGTCGACATAACCGCTATGGCCGACGACTTTGCTCTGATCTCGATCAAATTTCCTTCCGATAGGGTGCCGACCGATCCCTGGCGGCTCAGGCGTCGCCGGATTCCGCAAAACCTCGCCCGATGAAATTCGATCGCCGTCGGCGTCTCCTTCCCCACACGGCGCCCGATGTCGGTCGCCGCGATGCGGGACGCCACGGCATTGAGAAGCGGCGTTGGCGCGGGGACGCCAACTTGGTCCGGCGCCCGGTCTCCCAATCGCGAAAGCGCTCGCCGGTCTGTTTCAGGACGCCGCGGCCGGCGCCCTGCGGCCGACGGGAACGACCGGCAATAGACATAAGACTAGTGCGGCATAAAGGCGCGCGCGGGAGCGACCGCATCCCGGAGCCAGCGAAAGATCGCGCGGCGGGGTGGCGGGGTCGACCGTTCCAAGAACTCCGTTCGCCGACGCCACACCGGGGATCGCGGACCTGCGGCCGCCATGCGTCGCCGCAACGGCGTGGGGCGTTCGTTTGCCGTGCGTTGGGCGCAATGCCTGCGCTAGGCGCCTAATGGCGACTTCAAATTTGGCGTTGTTCGGCGCTCCCAGAGCATCGGCGCTCGCCCAGTCCGTCGGCGCCGCGGGGCGACGTTCCGGCGTCAGGTCAGCCTTGCCGAGAATGCGGGATTGAAGCAAGATGAACTTGAGATTGGCGGCGATCTGCCGGCTCAAGAGCCTACGCATGACCGCGTTCAGCGCGACACATGGCAACGAACCGGACAGCTCAACGAGGGGAACCGGCGATGAAGCTTAGTTTGTTGATGAGCGTGGGTGTCCTGGCCTGGCTCGGGGCCTGCAGCCTCGCCTGTGCGGCGGGCGACGTTCAGGCGGGCAAGGCGAAGACGGCCGGCTGCGCGGGATGCCATGGGGTGAATGGCGAGGGCGTCGGTCCGTTTCCCCCGCTGGCGGGCTGGAGCGAGGCGCAGATCGTCGAGGCGCTGCAGAAATTGAAGTCCGGCAAGCTCATCGATCCCGTCATGAATCCGATGGCCAACATGCTCAGCGACCAGGACATGTCGGATATCGGGGCGTATTACGCCTCCCTCAACAAATGACAGCCCTCGGGCGGCGTTTGTCGGGTCCCGCCTGGCCAATGTCGGCATGCTCGAGGCGATCGCCAAAGGGCTAGAGAACGCGCTCGCGATCTCGCAGTTCGAGAGATTTGGCGCGTCGCGGCGAGCGCCGATTCGCGGCGTCGAAGCATCGAGGACTTGCCCTGGATCAATGCCCGGAATTCCATATCCTGATCTACAATGCAGCGTAACGAGGTGGCTGCTAGGGCGGTCGGAGGAGAAAGGGTAGACCTATGAGGGACGCAGACGTTTCAAGCCGTTCAACCGCGACGCCGAAGAGGATGGTCGCCGTGCTGGCTACGCTGGGCCTGGGAATAGCCGTTGCGAGCGCCGGTCTCGTCGTGGCGCCCAAACATGCCTCAGCGACGCCGGCCTATGCCGCGAAGGAAGGCAAGCCGTGCGGATATTGCCATGTCAATCCCGCGGGCGGCGGCCCGGAGAACGACAAGGGCAAAGAATATCAGGCGAATGGACACAAGTTCAAATCTTGATCGGGTCATGAATACGCTTCTTTCAGCCACTGAATTTGCCGGCTGATCGGCGTCCTGAGCTGGACCGCGCGCGGGCTCGCTGCGAGCCGTGCGCGGTCGCGGCGTTATTTCGCAAGCGTTTCGCATCCCCCGCCGGCGCGCCCGATCGGCGGTTCTGCAGCCGGGCGCACGGGCCTTTAGCCTTATCGCGCAAGCGAGAATCGCAGAGGGCGATCGTCGCGCGCGCGAGACCGAACGGCGCGACGCCTAATCCTGAATCGCAACGCGCTCCGCCGGCCCGACCCGTTGGGATGAAACGGCCCGTGGCGCCAGGACTTCGCGCCGCGAGCGCCGAACCGCGTCGTCGAAGCCTCGAAGACTTGTTCTGGATCAATGCTTCGAATCGCCCGCGATGAATGCTTCGACTCGCGCACCGTGATATGTAACACGGCGTAACGAGACGGCCGCTATGGCGCTCGGAGGAGAAAGGGAAGACCTATGAGGGACGCAGTTGTTTCAGGGAGTTCCACCGTGAGGCGGAAGACGATCGTCGCCGTCGTCGCTACGCTCGGCTTGGGGATGTTCGTCACCAGCGCCGGCCTCGTCGTGGCGCCCAAGCATGCCGCCGCCTTGCCCGCCTATGCCGCTAAGGAAGGCAAGCCCTGCGGATATTGCCACGTGAATCCGGCCGGCGGCGGGCCGCGGACCGACAAGGGCAAAGCGTACGAGGCGAATGGCCATAAGTTCTAGGCTCGATCCGCTCATGAGCGCGTTTCTTTCAGCCTTGACGTTAATCGGCTGAATTGCGTCCCAGGCCGGACCGCGCGCGGGTTCGCTGCGAACCCTGCGCGGTCCGGCTATTATTTTGTCCATCGTGCGAGACAGCCGTCGTACGCGACGCTCGTCGGCGGAGAACGCCGTTCGGCGGCGGACAGTTTCCGGACAACCGTTTTCGGCGAACCCGACTTCTCGGGTTCGCTCATGCTGCGCCTGGGGCTCCGGCGTTTTCTCGGCCGGCCTACAGGAACGGCTCCGCGCGCGCCAACAGCTCCTCGAGCCCCGGCTCGTTGGGATTGCGCGGCTTGCCGGGATGAATGATCGAGACCTGGCAGCTTTCGGCCGCCTCGACGAGTTGCCGGTAGGTCCCGGCGTCCGGGTTCACGATCGACGCCTGCTTGTTGGCGTCGTAACCGAACATCTTGTCGTTGATCTGGGTGCACTCGTTGCAGGAGGTGCACCGCGACGTCTCGATGTAGGGATCGTCCGACGGCTTCTCGGCCGCCGGTTCGCTCGGCGCGGGCGCCATCGCCGGCGCGGCCGGGGTCGCGACCGGCGCCGCGGCTGGGGCGCTGGGCCGGGCTTCCCGCGACTCGGTTGCGCGACGCAGCTCCTCCGCCCAAATCTTGCGCTCCTGCTCGAGCAGCTTCGCGGCATGCGAATTGTGAATTCCGCCGAGCTCCTGAAGGCTGCGCCACATCTCGAGGCACCGGCGCGCTTCTCGGATCATCGTGTCGTCGACGATCAGCTTCTGCAGCCGGTTTTCGCGGTCGACCGTCAAGAGGCACGGCGCCGTCGTGAACGCGCCCTTCCGCTCGGACGCCGCGAACTCGGCAACCGACACCATTTTCTCATTCCATTTCGCGCGCGGAACTTTGGCGAAATGTCTGGCCAAGCGCCGATCGCAAGCCGCGAAATCGACGAACGTGAAGGCGACGTCTTCGCATTGGCGTTGATGCGCCTCATCCTCGTAGCCGAGGCTCTGGACCGGCCAGTCGCGATCCGGCTGCGGATTGCCCTCGAGCGAGAACCGCGACGCCCAGTCCGGCCCGGCGGCGGGATCGTAGGTCAACGCCGGAAACGCCCGCGCATCCATCGCCGCCGCGGCCGTCAGATAGGGCGGAAGACCGGTCGCGTTTCCAGGGGCGCCGGAAAAGACGCTGAACAGCGCCGGCCCCGCATAGTCCATGGCGGCGAAAATCCGGTCCCGCAACTGGAACAGATTGGAGCTCGCCGACTGCAGGACGTAAGGCGTCGCGAGGCCGATCGCCGTGCTGACGAGTTGCTTGCCGCGCGAGCCGAACACGAGCAGTCCGTCGCCAAGCGGCGACGGCTCGAGGAGATCGTCGGTCTGAACCAGAACCTTGGCCGGCAGGCCCGCGGCGAGGGCGCGCAAGATCAAATCAATGTCGGCCGCCTCCATCGCCGCGGCGCGCGCGCAGATCAGATAATCCGGGAACCGGGCCACGTCGCCCGGGTCGAGGCCGTTGGCGCCGAAGTCCTCGAAAAAGCCGTCGTGCCTCGATTCGTTGTACGAGCCTTCGGTCTCGAGCTTGGCGATCGCGATCGCCTTGGCGACCTCGATCATTTTCGGCAGCCGCTCGCGATAGGCCGCGACGGCGTCCCCGCAATTGTCGAAAAGGAAGCCGTACGGCTCGGCGACGCCGATCCGCTTGTCTCCGTCGCCGACCGGCGGATAGAACCGCTGCGACTTGAGCGTCGACAGCAGCCAGCGAATCCGCCGACGCCGGGTCTCAGGGAACGAGGCTTTCGCCGACGTCTCGGCGAGCATCCGTGACATGACCGCGAAGTCGAAGGTTTCTCGATGTCCGAATCCGATCGAGGCCTCGAGCCTTTGCGCGCTCAACCCTTCTTCCGAGCGGGCGAAATCGGCCGCCAGGATGTCGGAGAGCTTGACGATGAGCGTGTTGACCTCGTTCTGGAAAGCGCGGGCCTTGCCGTCGCGCACGGTCTTCCAGACGTGACGAACGAGGCGGAGCGGCATGGCCTCGTCGCAATCGACGATTTCGCCGTCGGCCTTGAGGGCGGCGCGAATGCGCCTCATGCTGTCGCCGAGCGGCTCGTCGTTCTGCGCCGCCAGCCGGCTCGTGACGTTGTCGAGGAGATCCGACAACGATTGCGAAGCGCCGTCCGCGACTAGCGTGCGGATCTCCCGTTCGAGCCGCAGGGCGTGCTGCCTCAACCGCTCGCCGTCGACGCCTCCCGCGATCTCCTTCAAGACGTCGTCGATCAGGCCGCTGAGCGATCGCACCGCCGCCTGGCCGTCGGCGTTGCGCACCAGCACCAGCGGAAAATCGTAGCGAAGCGCGGTCAGGTCGCGATATTCGGCGAGCAACGCTGGACGCAGGTCGATCTCGTCGGCCGCGTCGGGCTCGCCGCCCGGCCGCTTCCCGATCACATGAAAGGCGATATGCGCTTGAAGTTCCGCTCGCATGCTCGATCGTCCTGGTTAGCTTGCCGCTTCGTCCTCTGGCCGTTTACGCCTCAAGCCGCCGGCCGCGGCTGTTCGCTTGGCTCCTGCGGCCAGACCGTGAACTTGTCGAACTCGGCTTCGAGGCCCTTCTTGATCATCGTCGTCGCGCGCATTTGCCCGGCGTTGCGCAGGTCCTCGTAGCAGGGGACGTCCGGGTTCCGATAAAGAATGCCCACCGGAATCGGGTCGAGGATCGAGGCGATCTCGCGCGCCCGGTTGAGGTTCGACGGGTCGTGCTGCTCCTGATTCTTATAAACTTTGGAGACGCCGGGGCTGATGTGAAGGCCGCGCTCGTGGCCCAGAAGCATGACTCTCTGCGGGTCGTGCAGAAAGGGGTCGAACAGTTTCGGCAGCCACTCCGGGCAGCGTTGGATGATGCGGACGAACGAGAAGCCCTTGTGGTGGTACGCCGCCGAGAGGATGTCGTAGAGCACCTCGGGAATCCAATCGACCGCCTGGGCGACGAAGGAAACATTCTGCACGCCCAGCGTGACCGTCAGCGGCTGCAGCGCCTCGAGATACGAGCCGCGCGGCGTGGTGTTGCTCTTGGTGCCGCGGGGCGAGGTCGGCGAGGCCTGCATCTTGGTCAGGCCGTAGATCTGATTGTCGTGCAGCATCACCGTCATGTTCATGTTGTAGCGGATCGCGTGGATCCAATGGGCGGCGCCGATGCTGCAGCAGTCGCCGTCCCCGGTGTTGACGAACACGTCGAGATCCGGCCGCGCCATCTTGACGCC
>Ga0181524_10005149_pt1 | contig 11802 bp, 9 predicted proteins | sample PEATcosm2014_Bin_34_FD_119761 | JGI IMG/M metagenome (GOLD analysis project Ga0181524, IMG submission 119761) | Peatland microbial communities from MTU Mesocosm Facility, Houghton, MI, USA - PEATcosm2014_Bin05_60_metaG | ecosystem: Environmental > Terrestrial > Soil > Wetlands > Peat | place...
CTCATCTCTTCGTGCCGTGATCGTCATCCTGGCCCTCCCTGGCTCCGCAGGAAAAGGCTCAATGGATGTTCGCACGCCTGAATCCCTCTTCGATTGTGGCTCCTTTCAGAAGAGATTTGGGAAGCATCTCGGAAACTCGCTAATTACCTCCCGCTGCAGCTGCAGCCCAAGAGGTGAAGCGAGAACGGAAACGGACGTCGGCATGAGCAGGCAAACCGCGCTGTTCGTGCGTGCTGGGCAGGTAATTAGCCTGGTTGAAGTGGCTGGAGGCGTGGGCTCAAGGACAGACATCCCGAACCTGGCTGGCGAGATGGGCGTAGACTTGGCAGTCCTACTTCCTACTCTGGAGGCCGCCGAGATGCTTGGTCTAGTCAGGGTCGAGGACGGGGACCTATTCCTCACTGAGGAGGGGCTGAGGTTCCTGGAGACAAGCAAGGACAAAGTGAAGATGCTGAAGGACAAGCTCGCCGGAATCGAGCCGTTCCGAACCGCGATAGAGCTCTCGTCAGGGAGGGGAGGCGTGACTTCACGGGACGTGGCGGACTCTCTTGCGAAAAGGGGGATAGAGTGGCACTACAAGACAGAGCTGAACGAGTCTCTGGTCCACATCCTGCTGATATACTGGACGATCCCGGCGAGGCTCCTGAGCTACAACGGCAAAAGCGGCAGGTTCCGGAGAGTCTAAACGAGAATGATTTCACGACGATCGGCAGAATTGGGTCTGGATCTAGCGCGGTAGAAGAAGTTGCCGCGTTTCAGACTCGAGGCGTTCAACTCCTTCCTGAGGAAACGCCGCAAGGTCATAATCGTAGCCTGGATCATCGCGCTCATCGTCGCGGGCACCCAGATTCCTGCTTTCTTCAGCTCGGTATCGTACAACGTGGAGAACTCGAACTTGGGCGGACCGACGAACGCGGAGTCTCAGGTGGCGCAGAACATCATCGATGCGCAGTTCCCATCTTCTAACGACTCGGGTGCCAACGGAATCATCGTCGTCCTCCAGAACGGCCAGATGTACTCCGGCTCCGTGCAGGCTGGTGTCATAGGACTCAACCGGACGCTCGCTACCGACCCCCAGCTGTCCCAGAACTTCACGGGGATGGACAGCATCTACACGACCGAGTATTCGTTCCTGTCCTCAGTCGTGCCTTCGCTCGTCTCTCAGGTTTCGCTGCTCAACTCGAGCGTCGACTCGATAGGCGCTGGAGCGCACCTGCTCTTCAACAGCGACTATCTCCTCGAGCAGGGGCTCACGGGCATAAACCAGACGGCGCAGCTGGTCTTTGGTCTCCCGTCGAGCTTTGTCCTGGCATGGTCAGCCGCGCTCCCTGGTTGCGGAAGTTCCACCGTCTGCGCCGACAAAGCGGCAAACCAGACGGTCTTCCCCGAGGTCGACCAGAGCGCCCAGTCGTCGGCGTACTACCAGACCTTCTATTCGTCTTGGAACGCCTCGTTCGCCACACAGCCCGACCCAGCGAACCCGAGTCCGACCGCGCGGGAGCAGACGGTCGTCGGTCAGGCCGTAGCCGCGTTCTCAAGCAACTCTGGAGTGAGTCCGCAGGAGGCCCAGACTCTTGGTCTCGTGGCCGGAGGACTGAGCCCGACCGACTGGTTCCAGAAGGACTCCGTGGGCAACCTCACCGTGACGGCCCTGCAGCCCGAGGTTCCGGCCAACATCTCGTCCTCGCTGGGCATCTCGCTCAACGGCCTCGTCGCCGGGCTGATATCTATCGGCCCTTCGCCCGACAACGCGACCATTCTGCAGTTCACGCTTACACTCTTCACCAAGAGCCTGGAGACGATGCCTTCTCAGGCGGGAGGGCTCTCGCCGGCACTGCTCGTCCAGGACTCCTACGCCCTGGGGTCTTCCCCCACCGCGGCCCAGACCTGGGACCTCGCCTCCGGACTCGTCGCAAATGCGAGCGCCTCGTCCTTCTCCACTTCCCCGCTCTTCACGGCGAACCCGAAGCAGCTTGGTTCGCTTCTCTCCTCGCTCAGCGGCGGGACGAGCGCCCCGCAGGTGAGAGCCGAGATTCTAGATGTCGTCTCGAACGAGACCTACTCCGAGTACCCGCTGATCCTTTCCCGCTCCCTGACGAGTAAATTCGTCAGCCCCGACAATAGCACGATGATTGTGGTCTACAACTTCTCGGTCCCTCCTAGCGCGAAGACTCTAGCTGCCTTCCAGGCCGACATCGCCAATTCGAACGTGCCATCGCTCGGCACGTACTACGTGACCGGGTCCGCGGTGCTCGCAGCGGACATAACAGACGCGTTCGGACCGGTCGTCGGGATCACCGTCGTCCTGGGGGTCCTGGCGTCTCTCGCCATCGTCGGGGTCCTGTTGCTCGCTCCCCTCGCGGCGCTGGTGCCCGTCCTCGTCGGCGGGATCGCGATAGCCATCGCGCTCCCCAGCATATACTACGGGGTGGCCGTCTATGGCCACGGCACGCTCACGTTCCTGACCCCCGCGCTCACGATCCTCGTTTCCCTGGGCCTCGCCGTCGATTACTCTGTGCTCCAGCTCAGGAGGACCAAGGAGGAGAGGACTAAAGGCAGGACCACCGAGGAGAGCGTCTCCATCTCGGTCCGATGGGCGGGCCAAGCGGTACTCACCGCGGGCATCACCGTCGTCGTGGCCTACATCATCATGGCGGTGGCCAACGTCCCGCTGTTCAGCGGCGTCGGGACCGCGATCGCCATCGCCGTGTCCATCCTCATCTTGGCCGCCCTCACGCTCCTCCCCGCTCTCGAGCTCACGCTGAAGGACCGGCTCTTCTGGCCTGGACTGAACAGGCGGAGGGACACCCGGAAACCCAAGGTCAGCCAACTCAGCAGGCTGGGAGAGAAGACCCTCAGGAGGAAGGTCGCGGTCGTCGCAATAATCTCGGCGTTCGCCCTCGGCGCCTTCTACGTCTCGCAGAGCGCGCCGAGCGGCGAGAACATACTCAGGCTCCTCCCGGACACCCCGAGCAACCACGGACTCACGGTGATAACGGAAGAGCTTGGCAGCTCCACGATCTCTCCTTCGATAATCGTCGTCACGACGCCGACGCCGATCACCTACGGCGACGACCAGCTGAACCAGACCCTGCTGAAACAGCTCGAACTGATCAGTTCGACGGCTTCCTCGGTTCCTGGAGTCACCGGCGTCAGCGGGCCGACCAGGCCCTATGGTTCGCAGTTCAACTACACCGGGATCCTGCAGCTCCCCGAGCCCGAAAGGTCGCAGTACCTGGCCGGGATGCTCTCCGACATAGGCACGAACAACAAGACCGCCCAGATCTTCGTGGGACTCGAGAGCGACGGCCAGAGCCAGGCCGCGATCGACACGCTCCTGAAGGTGGAATCCGCCGTCTCCTCACAGCCGCTCCTGAAGGGCGTATCTGTGTACTACGGCGGCGAGACCCAGTCCACCTACGACAGCCAGTCGTTCCTCAACGGAATCCTGCCAGAGGTGATCGCGGTCCTTGCGGCCGCCATGTACGTGATACTCCTGATCCAGCTGAGGTCGGTCTTCACCCCCGTCAGGCTCGTCCTCACAATACTGTGCAGCGTCGCCTTCTCGCTGGCAGCGCTCGTGCTGGTGTACTTCTACGCCCAGGGACTTCCGATCCTCGACTTCGCACCGCTCTTCGTCGTAGTGACAATGCTCGGCGTCGGAATCGACTACGACATCTTCTTCGTCACGAGGATAAGGGAAGAGGTGCTCAACGGGAGCGCCGACAGAGAGGCCATCAAGACCGCCCTGGACAAGGTCTGGGTCACCATATTCGGGCTCGGACTCGTCCTGGCGGCGGTCTTCACCTCGCTCATATTCACGAGAATCGCGCTCCTCGGTGAGATGGGTTTCGTAGTCGCGGCCGCGGTGATGATAGACGTGGGGGTCGTCATCCTCTTCTTCGTCCCAGCGCTGATGGGGGTCGCGGAGAAGTTCAACTGGTGGCCAACCAAGATCGCCGACCGCAGAAGCGAGTCCGGGCACGAGGACAAGGCCTAGCCGTCGATCCAGGCAACCTTACCATCGGTGGCGCTCCTCCTGAAGCTAGAAATCACGTAGTAATCACGCTGGGGATGGCTGATTCCTTCTGATCCAACGAGATGGGAGTCGGTCAGCCCCGTAATCAGAGCCGTGCCCTATACTACAGAGACTCCTAGCGCGCGCTGCTACGCGCATATTTGGGGTTCCGTCGGAGCCCACTGGGCCTATCCCGCGAGGAAGCCGATGATCAGCCCGACGATGAAGGTGATAGACGTGTAGGGCAGATAGCCTGCAACCCGGTTTACCCAGTCGGAGAGGGTGGAACCCGATTTCAGGAGACCAAGGAGCGGCTTCAGCACCTGGTCGGGCGACAGGAAGCCTGCGATGATCAGGACCAGAAGGATTGCGGCTATGACCAGGCCAACCTCGAGGAAGTTCTTGATCAGAAGTCCGACGACGAAACCGATGACCAGAGGCAGGAGCGCCGCGATGATGAAGGTCACCGAAAGGCTGGGAGGTAGAATCGGTACCAACGGCGAGTGTTTCGCTCCCAGGCCTTATGAAGCTATCCATGGAGACGCTTCGGAGCTACGAATCCCTCCCAAAGCTACTCAAAACTGGCTGGTGATGTTTCGCTTGCATGGATTCTGATGACTTGAGAACCGCCCGGACGGTCTTCAAGAAAATGTCCAGGCTGGCTCAGTGTTTCGTGATATCGGGCCCTCTTAGAGACCAGATTTGAGATTCTGGCGAGAATCGAGCCGTACCAGGCTCTATTGTAGAGCAGATTCGCGATGGTGGCGAGAATCGAGCCGAACCAGTACAAGGTGAAATATGACTGATGGAACACAGGTGCGGAGAATCCAGTAACGTATAGCGCATAGGCCATCGAGAAAAGGAGACCGAAAATAGCCATCCCTCCCCCGAGACCCAGCAACAGTCCTCCCGCGAACCCGTGCTTGCGCAGTAACAACACCCCTCCAGCAACCACCAAGATTCCGCCGAGTCCGACGACAAAAGTGAGCATTGCAATAGCAAGGTGCAGAAGGAGATCGCCTTCCGGACCGATGCTCGATCCGAGATACTGGTTGACATAACCTAGGCCCGTCAAGAATATCGAGCCCGACGCGACCCCGCTCGCAATTAGGATCAGACCGGCGACTATTGCAAGCACGCCCGGAGTCGTGGACCGCTCAGCCATCGGCTTCAATTCCTTCATTCGTTGCACCGGCTTTTCGGGCCTTGGAACTGCGACGATGAGAGGATTTCTGACCACGGTCGTGCTTGTCTACAGTGGATAGTTCTCACGAGCCTGAGCTGCGGAATTGCGATGATCTTCCTTATTACGTCTCCCTCTTTATCGCCGAATAGTCTCAAACTTCGAAGTAGTTTTTGTAGTCGTATTACTAAAAGTGTAACTGTCGAAGTATATGTGTTGGTTCAACCGCCAATTTCGGTGACAAGGCCCAATCCAACCGCGCGCGCGCTCATTGAAGAAGTAGAACGCGATAGCTATTGCAGCCGCTCTTTCCGCATTCACGCAGGCGGTCTCCCATGTTAACTGCTGCTTTTTTTCTTAGAAAATTTTACAGCAGTTAATCCCCCTACCTCCCCCGAGAGAGAGGGCTTAGGGTGCGGTCGCCGAGCATCGCACCTTAGGTTCAAATCGCACACACTAACGGCATAACTGCTGAGGACCCATGCGGAGGACAGGCTCTGTTCCATTCCTTCCGTAGAAAGTCGCTGCTCCAAACTGTGTGGTGGGGCTCTGCCTCAAACAACCCGCAGAAGAAAGGCCTCTCACTACTGCGCTTGCGACTCACCTGTTGCGTTCGCTTCGCACGAATAGGTAGGTTCCAGCAACCAGGAATACTATGGCAATGGCCAAACTGATTATCAGGTCAAATATCGGGTTGTACAATACCACCTGACCATAGGCGGGCGTACCCTGGTAGAAGACACCTCTCAGCAGGTCCACAAGATAGGTGGCCGGCATCAGGTGAACAAGGACGCTCAGCACCCCTGTCGAATTCTTCACTGGAATGAGAGCGCCCGAGAGGAACATCTGGGGAAACATGACCATGATTGTCGCTCGGTCTACCGCCTTGGGGCTGGAGCCGAAGATGCCGCTCAGGAGGACGCCCATGGCACCGCCCAGCAGGAATAGGACCGGCGTGACGAGCAGTATGCATCCGATGCCCGCCAGGCTGAGAGGTATGCCTATGGCGAATGACACTGTGAAGAGGGCTATCAACGACACCGCGCTCGTGAGGCTTCCGCCAAGTATCTTCCCAAACAGGATCGAGTACCTCGACACGGGCGAGACGAAGATCTCCTGGGTGAAGCCGTTTTCACGCTCTTCGATGAGCGAGGTCACACCCATCATCGTAAATTGGACGAGCAGGTTGGCGACCGTCCCCAGCAGCGCGAACTGCATGTAGTCGTATCCCAGTCCGGCGCCCATGTTCTGCCCGATGGTGCCTCCCAGAATCGCCAGAAACGCAACCGGAAAGAAGAAGCTGAACAGAAGGCTGTTCTTCCAATCTCGAACGAAGCGCAGCACGTCTCTGGCGCAGATGGTCACCGCCGCGTTGAACTCTCTTTGAATCGACACCTTCACGACACCTCCTCTTCCTCATGCCCGTTGCTGACCAGTTCGATGTAGGCCTCCTCAAGCGTGGGCTCGTGAAGGCACATGAAAGACAGCGGGGTCTTGATCTGAGACAGGATGTCTTGTGGCGTGCTCTCACTGAAGCGGACCTTGAGACGGCCGTCTTCCATCAGTTCGGGTCCAAAACCAGTCAGCTCGCTCCTTAGGGAATCGCGATTCTCAGCATCGAGCAGCAGATACTTGCCGACCATCGGACTCTTCATCGCCTCGGGAGAGCCGGAGAACAGCATCCTTCCACGGTTGACGATGCACACCCGGTCGGCACCCTCCGCTTCCACGATGTAGTGGGTTGTCAGGAAGATCGTCGTCTTCTTCTCTCTGTGGACCTTTTGCAGGTAGTCCCACAGGGACGCCCGGCTGACTGCGTCGAGCCCCTGTGTCGGCTCGTCCAGGAACAGTATCTTCGGGTCGTGCATGAGGCTGCGGACGATCTCCAGCTTGCGCTTCATTCCCCCCGAGAAGGTCTTGACTGGCTTGAAGATCTCCCCGGCGAAGCCCAGCACCTGCGCAAGCTCCATTACCCTCTCTCGGTAGCTTCTCGGCATCATGCTGTAGCTGGGTCTGTAGCCATAGATGCCGTACAGGCTCACATGAAACCTGATGTTCTCCTCTGCCGTCAGGTTCAGGTCAAGGCTCGGATTCTGGAAGATGATGCCGATGCTCTGGCGGACGTCCTTGGCCTGCCTGTCCAGATCGTAGCCGCCGATGTTTACGGTCCCGCTGGTCTTCGCCAGGGTCGTAGTCAAGATAGAAATCGTCGTGGTCTTTCCAGCACCGTTGGGCCCGAGAAGTGCGAAGAACTCGCCGGGACGGACGTCGAAGCTCAGGCCGTCCACCGCAGCAGTCTCGGAATGACGATAACGCTTGACCAGATTCTCTACGTGAATTACTGGCTCGTAGTCTTGCCGCGCATCTACGAGCGCAGTCCTTAACATAGTTAAGCCTCCTTAATATCACTAAATAAGCTTATCAGCGTATAGCGTATATAGAATCAGCACACAGCCCAAGCGATGAGAGTTCGAAAGCACAAGGCGCCGCACATCGAGCCTGAGGCAGTAATAAGAGCGGCATTGGAGATCCTTGACGCTGAAGGGCTCGAGCACGTCACGCTGCGACAAATATCATCCAAACTCGGAGTCCAGGCCCCGGCCCTTTACTGGCATTTCAAAGACAAACGGGACATTATCGACGACATGGCTCAGGCCATCCTGGTACAAGGCGGACTGGAAGACATCAAACGTCCAAGGGACCCGGCTGCTTGGGCCGAGTGGTTGAACGAGACGGCCCACGCTGTACGCAGGGCTTTGGTTTCGCATCGCGACGGCGGCCGTGTTGTTGCAGGCGCCTCTTTCCGCGCAAGGACTTTGGCCAGGCTGGTAATTCTTACGACCCGCGTCCTGAATGGGGCGGGTTTCGACCTTCTCCATGCGAGTCTGGCGACAGCGACCACCGTCGACTACATCTGGGGGTACGTCATCGAAGAGCAAGCCGGCGTGGGGCCAGAACCTGAACTCGCGGCTCCGCGAGGGCAAGAAATCGCTTCCCCCTACGGGTTGGATTTGATGGACGAAAATTTGCTGGATGCCATTGTGACAGAGGCTAACAACCTCAGCGCGACAGAAAGGTTTGATTGGGGATTGCAGGTGATAATCACCGGCCTGAAGTCAGCACTTTCCAACGCGCACGATGAAGTCAAGACCGCGTCTTGAACCCTCAGCAGGTCCTTTTCACACGGGACCCCATTCCAACTCGGGCAATATCCAGCCTCATCGAGATTTCCAAACCTGGCCGTTTTATCACGGGGAGCCCCGGAGGTTCATATCCCAACGGGCTTTCCGATTCTTTAGTCGTTTCAAGATAGAGGGGTGCGGTCGCCGGGATTTGAACCTCGTTAAGTTCAAATCCTGTTGCCGACAGACTCATCCCGCATACAACTGCCGTGAGGGTGGTGGGACGTAGCCCAGCTAGGTGTCACGAGGGTGGGGACTTAGAACTCGAAGAGGACTTCAGAAGTCTGTGTCCAATCGTGGGGACTGGCCATGTGTTAGGCACCGCACAACCCTACTGTTAGTCTTCCGTCCCCAAGACGATTTGAACAAGCGCGCGCGCTCTTGGCATGTAGATTCGGAACCTCATACACTCTGTCGACATTGTCATGGAGCCATTTCGGGTCCTCGGGTTTGCGTTGGTTCTCGCCCTTTCGTATGATAAATGTGATGTCAACTTTTCTTTTGATTGCATCGAGCATTGCGTCCTTTAGATGCTCCCATAAGATGACGTACGGGGTTACAAACGTGATATGTTTTGTTGCACTCTGATTACCTGCAAGACTTGCGGTTCTACGTCATCAAGGAAGACTGATTTAGGCTCGTCGTCTGATTCCCTCTCGGTTGATGGCGGCATCACGAATAGGCGGATTTGACTTCTATGTCTCGTTATGTGGAGAACAGGTCAGGCCCCACAGGGCCCGAACCTGAACGCGCCACGGCGTCTAGTTTGGGCGCACAGTTGCACGCGCGCTTCTGACAGCTCTGTCAGAACTTCGGAACACGGCTAGGGATTTCGTTGTTATCGAATCGTCTCTCTATCCTTTGTCAGACCCAAGATGTGCTTGACGAAAGCGTCTACCTCTTCATGAGACGCCTCCGCGATGGGATGAGAAATCGGCGGGTTCTTGCCGAACTTGCCTTTGAACTCGTATCTTGTCCCCTGCTCGTCGTCTTCCGATGAAGACATACTCTCCCTCCGCAACGAAGACGGAATATGCCCTTTTTGGCGCTAATCCAGATTGACAGACCTGATTCTGCGGTTCATTGACAGCCTTTTCGAATTTTTAGCAGACACATAAAACAATCAGAGGAACTCGATGATTTTAGTCGCGCGCGTCAGGATTGTGGAATGGTCTGCTTCAGTGGCTGACCACAGTGGCTGATGTGAACCCTGGTCCTCTGTTTAATAATGTGAACGATGAATCGGCAACTCGAACCCATCATGGGTAATGATGTGAGCAAGACTAATCCTCTAATGCACATTCCTGTTCCTTGGGTATTCGTAATAGCGTACTTGGTCGGAATCGGCATCCAGCTTGAGTTCCCCGTATCCATAGGTTCAGCAAACTGGCTCACAGTCACCCAGGTTCTGGGCATTCTGTTATTGGCAGTTGGCGCTGCACTCGCTGTATGGGCCCAGTGGATCTTCCGAAGGGAGCACACCACCACGGTTCCCACCAAAACTACGACAAGCTTGGTGGTCTGGGGACCATATCGGTTCAGTCGCAACCCGATGTACCTGGGTCTGTTCCTGTCTTTCGGCGGCATATCAGTGGCCCTGACGTTCGTCTGGTCTATCCTTCTGCTGTTCGTCGTATTGTACTATGTCAACTCGGTTGTGATTCCAGTGGAGGAGAGACAGTTGCGGAGAAATTTCCCAGGTCTACAAACAGTATTGCGGTAGGGTACGTCGCTGGATTTAGCCAAACGCGCGGACTCGAATCCCGAACTCGCGACCCGAATTCGTTCTCAATTTACGGTAAGTTACAGCTCAAATCCGACATGAGTCGTATGAGAGTCCGACCCGCGGCACACTTCAAAATTAGGCAGGATTACGTGCCCAGCGCGCGCTACTGGTCGCGAGGCCCATTCGGACTTGACGACTCCAAAGGGAGAATAGCCAGCGAGCGGATTTGCCTTGGGTGCGTGCCTTAGAAGCCTATGGGTTCGCGAACCAGCACGACGGTGGAGCGGCCGGCCGGCCAATCAGCATTCACTATCAGGACCTTTGCGAGCGCGCTGGGAGACCCATACGCCGCCCTGGCCCTGATGTCCTCCATCGGGTAGCTGTATTCCTTGAGCCGCCTCATTCCGGTCTCGAGGTCGGGGACGACCTTCTGTGCGCCCACCACCCAAATCACCTTGCTTGCACCGGCGGAGTACGGGCCGAGCTGGCTGCCGGTAGCAGACCCTATGATGAGGCGCCCATCCTCGGTGACGGCGTGGACGCTTCCGACCACGACGTCTGGAGTCGTGCCGAGCCGCTTCATCTCGGCCATCTGGGTATTGCGGTCTAGCTTGGACAGTTGCTTCCGAATCGATTTGTAGTTGCCAGAGTTGTTTATGTCCTCGTCCAGACCCGAAAGCCTCACCGTCTCGCTGGTGGCCGTGAAGATAGTCTGGTCCTTGGGGAGTATCGAGTTCACGTACGCGCGGGCGGCGGCTGGGGTGTCAACCACTTCGACCGCGATGTTGTGGGCCCGCAGGGCTGTCGCTGCCCTCTGGATCCGTTCTTCCGATGCCGCCTCGGAGAAGCCATAGTCAATCGGCAAGCCGAACTCCGTCTTTCCTACTCCGGTTTCCCGCGCCTTCTCGGCGTCTGCTGCCAATCTGTATCGGTCATCTGATACTGGAGACTCCACATAAGCGTGTCGGGCGTGCTATCTAGATAGAGCTAAGCCGGCGAGGCGCCGATGAAATGCCCAATCAGGAAACCAGCCAACCCAGCGGCCAAGCCAATTGCTGCCATCTGAAACCCACTCCTCCATAGCGACCCTACCGTTGTCCTGGCCTCGTAGTACCCGATAACGAAGAGGGCTATACCGCTGACCGTCACGGAGCCAAGCGCACACAGCAGGAGGTCTTTGCCCGCCAGGAAGTAAGGCACCAGAGGGATGAACGAACCGAAAATGGTGGCGCTTAGCACGACCAAGAAGTTTCTCCTGGGTTCGGACTCACCGACCGATTCAAGCTGGAGCTCGTGGGACATCATGAACTCGAGCCATGCCTTGGGCTTGGAGGCAATCAGGTCTGTCAAACGTTCGAGCTCCTCGCTCTGGTACCCCCATTTCTGGAAAACTTCTCTCACCTCATTCCTTTCTGCCTGGGGCACCTCTCTCATCTCAGTCTTTTCACGGCTGACCTCTTTCAGGTATTGCTTCCTTCTCGCCAGGGTAGAGGTGTAGGCTACGGCTCCCATTGAGATCGATTCAGCACCGAGTGCTGCAAAAGCTGCGACGAAGATCAGTCGGAGGTCGCTCGTGGCGGCGGTCAATCCCAACAAGATTCCGAGGACGTTCACCAATCCATCCTGACTTCCCAGGATGAAGTTGGAGAGGAGACCGGGGCGCGCGTGCAGTTCGGTGGACCCCTTTGATTTC
>Ga0181524_10005154_pt1 | contig 11792 bp, 12 predicted proteins | sample PEATcosm2014_Bin_34_FD_119761 | JGI IMG/M metagenome (GOLD analysis project Ga0181524, IMG submission 119761) | Peatland microbial communities from MTU Mesocosm Facility, Houghton, MI, USA - PEATcosm2014_Bin05_60_metaG | ecosystem: Environmental > Terrestrial > Soil > Wetlands > Peat | place...
CCGAGACGCTGCTGAAGGCGCTGATCGCGGACGCGGACGACGCGGATTCGAAGCACGACTTCGGGCACGACATCCTGCCCAACCTGCTGGGCAAGAAGAAGACGATGGCCTACAGCTTCGTGGACGAGAACAAGCAGCAGGCGCTCTACTGGCGCGACGTGGGCACGCTGGACGCGTACTACGAAGCCAATATGGATTTGTGCTCGGTGTCGCCGGTGTTCAACCTGTACGACAAGAGCTGGCCGATCCGCACGCGGGTGCGGCAGTATCCGCCGGCGAAGTTCGTGTTCGGCGAGCCGGGGCGGTCGGGCATGGCGGTGAACTCGATCATTACCGCGGGCGTGATTATTTCGGGCGCTTCGGTGTACAACTCGGTGCTGTCGCAGGACGTGCGCGTGAACTCGTACTCCGACGTGGACGCGAGCATCGTCTTTTCGCACGTGAACATCGGGCGGCACTGCCGGATCCGGCGGTCGATCATCGACCGCGACGTGCACATTCCGGAGGGCACGGTGATCGGCTACGACCCGGTGGAGGACAAGCGGCGGTATTTCGTGACGCCGTCGGGACTGACGATTGTGACGCGGGATGCGTCGATGTTCGAGAATCCGGTGGATCCGGAGTTTGGGCAGAGATACTAGCCGGGATACGCAACTGGGGACACAAGACACCGATCCATTGTCGGAAGCAGTGTTTCGCCGGTCTCCAGCGCGTCGATGAGGGCGCTGAAAACGGAGGCGTAGAGGCCTCGCCTGCTGGCCAGTTTTCTGTGGCGCGACCGGAGGAAGGCGAAGCGGAACGGCGAGGAGCGCTCGAGCTCGCGGAGGAATGCGGGGGAGAAGAACTCGGGCGCGTTGGCGACGGCGGCGACGATGAGCGAGCGCCAACTCATGCGGAGCAGGTCTTTGAGCGCGGCCAAGCCGGCGGGAAAGCGGTCGAGTTCCGTGCCGGCGTGCCGGCTGAAGTGGAGCAACTGGGCGACGAGGGAGTCGAGCGGGATGCCCTCGGCCACGGCCAGCGTGAAGAGCGTGGCCGAGCCGCGGCGGAGATCTTCGTGAATGTCCTGCAGATCGTCGCCTAGCTGGAGCAGTGCTCCCCAAGCGAAGGCGGCTTGACTCTCCTGCTGATTGAGCCAGCCACTGGCCAGGCAGGCGTCGACGAGGACGGAGCTGCCGCCCTTGGCGCAACTGATGCGGAGAATTTCGTCGTAGATGGAGGCCCGGCCGCCGATGAGACCGGGACCGAGTTGCGCGATGCTCTCTTCCTGCGCCTGATGAATCGCGAGCAAAGAATCGAAGACCTGGGGATATTGGGCGCGGGGATATTGGCTCTCAATCATCGCGACCAGAGCCCAGATGGCTGCCTCGCGATGGTTCTGCGCAGGAAGGCGCTCGCCGCGCAGACGCTGGCGGAAACGCGCGCAAAAGCGGCGCTTGGCTTGAGCGGATACGTCCGTGCGATCGAGATCGTTGTCGGTGTAGGGGTAGAGAAGGCTGTAGCCGACGATTGAGGGCGTGATGCATGAGGACTCGCCCAAGAGCGGCTGCAACCCGTAGACGGTCCAGGCGTTGCGGCAGGCCTGAACAATTTCGGACATGGTGAGGGCCGAGTCGAAGCGGCGCGAGCGGCAGGCAAATTCTGCGCCCGCGGGCAGGAAGCCGTGGGTGATGAGCTCGATCGCCGAGGGCTCGAGGTCCAGAGCGGCGGCGGCGAAGCGGGCGAATGCGGCGACGAGGCGATCCTGGAACGCGACGCGATCGGCCTGGGTCCGGGGAGGAGCGTGAAGCTCCTGCTCCACGGCGCGGAGGCAGCCGTCAAAGGCCTGTTCGCGGCGGCGCTGTTCGAGCGGAGCATAGAACGGCGCGCGTGGAAGGGAGCGGCTGGCGCAGGAATGCCAATCCTGTGCGGCGAGCGCGGACTGGGATTCAACCCAGGACCAACTGAAGATGGGATGCATCTTGCCAGGGAATACGAATACGCGGGCGCGATGGTTCCTGGAAAAACAGGGACGTAGAGGCACAGGGACTGAGGATGAGGCCGCGAGCGGGGCGATTGCCCGATGGAACCAGGGGAGGAGATTCCGCGTATGAACCCACTATGCCGTGCGCGATTGCATTAAGCTGGAGCGGAACCACCTGCAATGGGGCAGCCCGCGCCTTTGGCGCGAGGAGGGTGAACGCCCGCGATGCCGGGCATCCGTTGGCGGCGCCTGCGGTGCGGCGGACCCCTGGAGAAGAAGATCGTGGACGCACGCAGCCGGCGGCGCGCGTGGAGGTGAAAGGGCTGGAGCCAGACTGGTCCCAAATCGTTCGCCGCTGCATGGACGGGGACTCCGGCGCATGGGCCGAGATGGTCCGCACGCACCAGAGGCGTGTGTATGGGTTGTGCTACCGCTTTACCGGGAATGCGGCGGACGCCGAAGACCTGACGCAGGACGTTTTTCTGAAGATTTATTCGAATTTGGGCAGCTTCGATGTTGCGCGTGGCAGCCTGCAGGTGTGGATCACGACCATGACTCGCAATCTGCTGGTGGACAACTTCCGGCGGACGCGGCACCAGCGGGCAACGGGTTCTCTGGACGAGGGGTGGGAGCAAACGGAGGAGTTGAGGCCGATCGACCGGCTGGTGGCCGCGGGGCCGAGTCCGCATGAGTCGGCGGCGCGGAAGGAGCTGGCCCGGATGGTGCAGGGGGCGCTGGCGAAAGTGAGCGTGGACCTGCGCGAGGCGGTGATTCTTAGGGATTTGCAAGACCTTGATTATAAAGAGATTGCACAGGTGATAGGTATCCCCGAAGGGACGGTGAAGTCCCGCATCAGCCGGGGCCGTGCGGAACTGGCGCGGCTGTTGGAACGTAATCAACGGGAGGTGATGTAGCGATGGCAGAGCGCACACATATTCCGAGCTCGCCGGCGTGCGGCGAGTGGGAGACGCTGCTGGCGGACGCGCTGGACGGGCTGCTTAGCCCCAAGGACAAGGCGAAGTTCGCGGCGCACAAGGCCGACTGCCCGGCCTGCGCGGCGCTGTATGAAGAGGCGCGGAAGGGGCGGGAGTGGCTGGAGTTTCTTTCGCCTGAGCCGGAGGCGCCCGAGGGACTGCTGGAAAAGATTCTGGCGCATACGGGACCGGGCCACGCGGCAGGCGTGCCGATGCCGGCATTGGCCGGGTCGAGAACGGTTCCTGCATTTGTACCGCCGGTGTGGCAGCAGCCGGGGTTCTTTGCGCGGATGCGTTACGCGATGCAGCCGCGGCTGCTGATGACGGCGGCGATGGCGTTCTTTTCGATTGCGCTGACGCTGAACATGACGGGCGTGCGGTTGACGAGCCTGCGGCTGGCGGACCTGCGGCCGAGGGCGGTGCGCGCGCATATGGAGCGGCAGTTGAACATGGCTTCGGTGCCGATCGTCCGGTACTACGACCATTTGCGGTTTGTGTACGAAGTGGAATCGAGGGTGCGGGAGCTGCGCAACAAGGCCGAGGGCGAAGGCAGCGGACGGCCGGGAGAGAACCCGCAGCAACACCAGGGCCAGCCAGCCCTGCCGGGCGAAACAAGACAGAACCCTGGGCAGACGCCGCGGCACAACGATGGAGGATGGCGCGCGGACCCGCGGCAGGAAGACAGGGACCAAGGGACCAAGGGAACAAGGGACCGAGGCCGGGAACGGCGCGAGAATCCGGCGATGGAGCCGGCGGCGGCCGGGGTCAATGACATCGTGGAAACTTCATTTCACTTTCGAGGCAAGAGAATGCAGTCCGGCATCTCTGCAATGCGAGCAAAGGAAAGGAGCAGGGTATGGATTGCGTAAACCATAGCGGCGTGAGTGCGGCCGCCTACTGCCAGAACTGCGGCAAGGCGCTGTGCGGGGAGTGCGTGCGCAAGACACCCGCAGGCCAGATCTTCTGCGAGCCGTGCTGGATGGCTTGGCAGGGGGCGCAACGGCCGTTTGTGGCGCCGCCCGCAGGAGCGCCCAGTCCCGGGCTGGCGGCCTTTCTTGGGCTGATTCCGGGCGTGGGCGCAATGTACAACGGCCAGTTCCTGAAGGGACTGGTGCACGTGGTGATCTTCGCGGTGCTGGTGAGCGCGGCCAATGTGTACGACGTGTTTGGGTTCTTTGTTGCCGGGTGGATCTTCTACCAGGCGTTCGAGGCCTACCACACCGCAAGGGCGCGGCGTGACGGCGAGCCATTGCCCGATCCACTGGGGCTAAACGATGTGAGCAACTGGTTCGCGCCGGGCGGGCGCATGCATCAGGGAATGCAGCCTGGCGCACAAGCTGGGCCGGTTGCACCTGGCGTGGGACCGGCGGGCGGTTACCAGACGCCGGGGCCGATGCCGGGTGAAGGCTCAAATCAGGCGCAGAACCAGCCCCCGTATCAAGGATCGTATCAGGGCTCGTATCAGGGGGGTCCGTATCAGGCGCCCTACCAGTCTGCGTACCAGGCTCCGTATGCGCCGCCTGGGTATACCGGCCCTGGCGTTCCGCCGATTCCACCTATTCCGCCGGCGCACTGGCGGCGGAAGGAACCGATTGGAGCGGTGATCCTGATTGCGCTGGGACTGCTGTTTCTGCTGGGGCGGATGGATTGGTTCTCCTGGCATTTGTTTGGGTACACTTGGCCGCTATTGCTGATCGGGCTGGGCGTGTGGCTCATCGTGCGGCGCATGCAGGAGACGCAGGGTGGTCACCAGAGTAATCCGCCCGAGAAGACTGAGCAGGGAAACACGCAAGGAGGGTCCCAATGAGCCGCTACATCATGATCCGGCGTTTGCGCGGGCCGGCGTTTCTGCTGCTGGTTGGCGTGATTGCGATATTGGCGCAGACAGACATTCTGAGCTGGGGCCGGAGCTGGCCGCTGTTCCTGATCCTGGCGGGCCTGTTGCTGCTGGCGGAGCGGGCGGCTCTGGCATCCGAGGGCTATCCGCCTAATGCGGGGGGGCCGTGGCAGGGCACAGCGCAGCGCGGAGCGTGGCAGGAAACAGCGCAGTCCGGCGCAGGCGCCGGGCAGCAAGCGACGGGAACAGCGATGGTTCCGTCGCAGCCGCCGCATGAGTGGGAAAACGGCGGGGAGGGAGGGCAATCATGAGCAGCGTACCTCCGAATATGCCTCCGGGCGGAGCGCCGCCGCCGTACGATCCGAAGACGCAGTGGCGCGTGTATCGCGAGCAGCAAAAGGCCGCGTGGCGCGCGCAACGCGATGCATGGCGGGCGCAGCGGCACGCATGGAAGGCGGGCTATGCGGGCGCGTACGGACCGCGCGTGCCATCCTTGGTGGGTCCGGTGATTCTGATTTGCGTGGGCGTGATTGCGCTGCTGATGATGACCGGACATATCGACTCGGACGCATTCTGGTCGTGGTATGGGCGGTGGTGGCCGTTGCTGCTGATCGGGGCAGGGCTGGGGTTGCTGGGCGAGTGGGCGCTGGACATGCGAAGAGCGACGCCGGTGCGGCGCGGCGGCGGGTTCATTGGGATTCTGGTGGTGCTGGCGATCGTGGGCGCCATCGCATCCGCGCACAACCACACCTGGGGGCCGTTCGGGCAAGGATTCGGCGGCGACGACTTCTTTAATGCGTTCGGCTTGCCGGAGCACGACAGCGACCAGCCGGTGGACAACCGGCCGATCCCCGCGAATGCATCGATTGAGATTGAGAATCCGCGCGGCGACGTGAGCATTACCGCGGCCGATCAGCCCAACCTTGAGATGCAGGCGCACGAGATGGCGTATGCCAACTCCGATTTCGAGGCGAAAAAGATTTTCGACGCCGAAGCCGCGCACGTAACGGTGAGCGGAACTGCCGTCGTAGTGCAGTCGATTGGCAACGATCACGGACGAGTGAACCTGACGGTCACGGTTCCGCGGACGGCCAAGGTGACGGTGAACGCGGGCAAGGGAGACGTGGCGGCGTCGGGGCTGGGCGCGGGAATCGACGTGACGGCCGGGCACGGGGATACGCACCTTGACGCGATTTCAGGATCAGTGACGGCGCACTTCTCGAATGATAAGCACGATTTCTCAGCGCATCAGGTCAGCGGCGACATCAATACTACCGGCGACATCAACGACGTAACTCTCTCCGAGGTCCAAGGACGGATTTCGCTGAACGGCGAAATTTTCGGCGAGCTGCATATCGAAACCGCGGGGATGCAGGTCAGTGTTCACACGCCGTACACCGACGTGCAGATTGCGAGCTTGCCCGGCGACATGACGCTCGATTCCGACAACCTGCGCATGAGCAATGCAAAGGGGCCAGTCCACGTGGTGACACGTTCCAAAGACATCGACCTGAGCGAGATTTATGGCGATGTCTACGTCGAAGGCAGCAACGGGACGATCAGCGTGGAACCAGCGGGAGCCTACGGCGTGGAGGCGAAGAACGACAAGGGCGATATTGAACTGACACTACCGCCGGCCGCCTCGGCCGCGGTGAACGGGCGAACGCACAATGGCGATATCGTGACGGACTTCGCGCTGACGGTGAGCGGCGACGAGGACAAAACGGTGAGCGGACGGATCGGGTCGGGCGCGGCTCACATCGTGCTGAGCACGAGCAACGGCGACTTGCACATCAAGAAGGGACCGGCGTTCCCGGCGGCGGCGCAGGCGGCGCCCAATGCGCAGGGCGGAGCGAAGGCTCAGCACCTGAAGAGCTCGAAGGCGCTGCCCCAGCAACCGGTGACGCAATAGACGCAGGCGAAGGAAAGCAAAGGCGATAGCAGGCGCAGGGGGTGGATGCTCCCGCGCCTGTTTTTGCGTTTGGCGCGACGAGAGTTGTATGCTCCTGTGCGAGGGGATTCACACCAGGAGGCGAAAGAAGCGATGTCGCACGCACCGGTCAGGGTGATCACCGTGGAGCGGGAATACGGCTCGCACGGCGCGGAGTTTGCGCACGATCTGGCCCAGCATCTGGGCTGGCGTCTGCTGGACTCGGAGCTGGTGACGGGCGCGGCGCGCATGGCCGGCGTGGATCCCAAGCTGGCGGCCAAGTTCGACGAGCGGCTCGATCCGTGGTACTACCGCTACGGCAGGATTTTCTGGCAGGATCCGATGTACGCGACGGTGCCCAGCGGCGAGGAACACGTCTTCGATTCCAAACACATGCTGGCGCTGATCCGGCAGGAGATTCTGGATGCGGCCGAGCAGGGCAACTGCGTGCTGGTGGGGCGCGGGTCGGCTTGCGCTCTGGCCAAGCGGCCAGGTTGCTTTCATGTATTTGTGTACGCCACGGCGAGCGCCAAGAAGGAGTGGTTTGCGCATGCGTTTCCGCACCAGGCGCAACACGCGGAGCAGCATCTGGCGGCGTTCGACCGGCGCCGCGCCGCAGTGATTCGCAAGTTCTACCAGCAGGAATGGTGCTCGCGCGGGCTGTATCATATGATGCTGAATTCCTGCATCGGGACGGAGGCGATGATCGCCGCCGTGGAATGCTCGGCGGGGTTGTGCGCGGCGAAGCCGGAGAGCATGGCAAGCTAGCTTCTCAGATATTGAATTCAGAGATCGCGACGCTCAAACCGCGATGCGCGGGACGCGGGGGCCGATGCGCGTGAAAACCTCCCAGGGGATCGTTCCTGAAGCATCGGCGTGGTCGAAGGCAGTAATGGTTTCCTCGCCCTGCGAGCCGAGGATGACCACCTCATCGCCGGCCGCGACGCCGGGGATCTCCGTGACATCGAGGACAGCCTGATCCATGCTGACGCGGCCCACGAGCGGCGCGCGCTCACCCGCCACCAGCAAGCTGAAGCGGTTGCCGAGGCGGCGATCGAGGCCGTCGGCGTAGCCCGCGGAGACGAGGGCCAGGCACATGGGCTCGGTGGCCACGAAAGTTCCGTTGTAGCCGACGGTGGCGCCTTCAGGAACCGCGCGCACGCCCACGACCGCGGCCTTCCACGCGAGGACAGGCTGGAGCGCGGCGCGCGCGGCGGCAAGGGAGGGCGGCTCGGCGAGAGAAGACGAACCGACGGGCGGGCTGAATGGCGGGTCGAAACGAGGGACGAGGCCGTAGAGCGCGAGGCCGGGACGGAGCATGGCCCTCATGCCGTGGCGGGCGGCCAGCTCGGCGATGGCGGGGGCCTGGCCGGCGAGCAGAGTGGCCGAGGCGCCGACGTTGAGCCATTCGGCAAAAAGGCCGGCTGCCGAGATGCGGCCCATGGCCTGGTCAAGGCGAGCGAGCTGCGCTTGCGTCATCTGGCCGTCGGCCTCGTCGGCGGCGAAGAGATGGGTCATGACCCCTTCGAGGCGAAGCGGCGAACCGGGGCCGAAGCAGGCGAAGATGCGGGCGAGATCACCGAGGCCCGCGCCCTGGCGGCTCATGCCGGTGTCGATCTCAAGATGGACGGGCACGGAGCCTGTTTGCGCTCCGGCTGCGCGCGCGGCGGCCTGCAACTCGTCGAGCTGCCAGGGCTCCCAGGCGACGAGGGTGAGCTGAAATTGAATGGCGGCCGCGGCCTGACCGGGAAAGACGCCGCCGATGACCAGGACGCTCGCCTCCGGACACAGGGCCCGCGCAACGATGCCCTCTTCCATGCTGGTGACGCCGAGCCACTTTGCGCCGGCACGCACGACGGCCGGGGCGCAGAGAGCGAGCGAGTGGCCGTAGGCGTTGGCCTTGACGATGGCCAGCAGCTCGGCGTGCGGAGCGGCCAGGCCGTCAAGAAAGCGGAAGTTTTCTTCGAGAGAGCGGGTGCGAATCTCAACCCGGCAGGGACGCATTGGCATGGGGGGTGGCAAAGAACAGTTTACGGCAAGTGCGCAGACTCGCTATGCATCATCCGGCTTCGGCAACTCACCGAACTCTTCGGGATGCTTCGATACATAACTGAATAGCAAGTCTGTCAGATTGTTCGGATAACTGAAGAACTCGTTATCCAGTGCTCCTAACTTCTCTTCCGTCTCTTCGGAGAAGTCGGCCGCAGCCGAGCTAATCGCCTGTGGATCAGAGGGAAGTCCGTTGGGGAATGCTGCTACGATTGCCCGCTTGCAGATATCGGCAGTTTGCGGGGCGCCTATGGCATTCATAGCCTCTACCAGGAAACCCGCGGTTTCGGAGCTGTAATTGAGAAAATATTGCGAAAAACCACCGTTGTTTACCTCCGATTCGACTGCCCAAATAGAGGAAAAAACCTTCTGAGGAATCGATTGGGCTTCGAAGTCTTCCTTCCCAAATTTGGTCTTTTCGGATTCCGAAAGCCCGACGAGAATTCCATTCTTATCCATGGTCGATCTCCTTGCGTGCCGTTGGAGACAGATGATTGCTACTATATTAGCGCGAAGGCGACGACGGTTTCGGCTTGCGGGCCCAACTCATCGAGCAGTTCGGCTTCGAGGGCGTGCGGGACGGGCATTTCGCAGGCGGCGACCTGGCTTTCGGTTGCGCCGATGAAGCAGAGCTCGCAGTGGCCCAGGCCTTCGGCGCCGTCCGGTCCGGCGGCACGGATGGGCGGACCGAAGACGCGGCAGGTCATGGGACGCCACGCGTAAACGTCGCAACGGCCAGTGGCAGGGTCGAGCGCGGGGCAAGGGGCGTCGTTGGCGAAGTTTTCGAATTGGGATTGATGGACGGCGGATGCGCCGAGCACGCCGGTCACGGGATCGCCGGGGAAGCCCGGGCCGTATTCGGCGAGCCAGGCGCGGGCGCGAAGCTCAATGGCGGCGGCGAGCGCGGGGTTAGCGGCGCGCAGCGTGGACATGCCGGCGCGGAGGCGCGCGGCGTCGAGGACGTTGATGGCGAAGGCTCCGTGACAGCACTGCGTGCAACCCATGCGGCAGGCGAGGAGGTTGCCGGCGCGGCGGGCGGCTTCGGCGAGCGAGGCGTCGACGATGCGGACGAGTTCGACATCACGCGCGGGAAGAGGCATGGGGAAAAGGATAATTCGCCGGGATGAGATTTGCCTGGTATCCCACCCTAAACGCAAACAACGCACTTAGGATGAGGCGCCCCGGCACCCGGCGGATGGGGCGACGCGCTTGGGGCGCAATTGCATGTGGAGCCGAAGCTGCGTTACCCTTTGCGCGGAGGCTCCCCATGGCTGAATCCCGCAGCAGCGTTATAACCGCGCTCCGCTATCGCGACGCTCCGGCGGCGATGGACTGGCTATGCCAGGTGTTTGGTTTTGAACGCCACGCGGTGCATGAAGGCCCGGATGGAACTATCGCCCACGCGGAGCTGGCGCTGGGCGGCGGGATGATCATGCTGGGCTCGGCCAGGGACGATACCTACGGGCGCGGCTTCAGGGCTCCGGATGAGCTGGGCGGATTGGAGACGCGGAGCGCATACATTGTGGTGGCCGATGTGGATGCGGTGTACGCGAGGGCGCAGGCGGCGGGAGCGGTGGTGGTGCGTCCGTTGAGGGACACCGGCTATGGGAGCCGCGAGTTCACGGTGAAGGATCCCGAGGGCCACTCGTGGAGCGTTGGGACCTACGATCCGTGGGCGGCGCAGGGATAGGGTGTTCTGGCGGGTGGGACGCCGGCCAAAGAAAGCGACCTTGCCGGATTTCACGCGAATGGAGGCCGGAGATGGCTACGCAATGCACGCACGTGGCGAGTATCAAAAAGGGAGTGAAGCCGCGCACCAAGGGCTGCGAGGAGTGCCTGAAGATGGGCGACACGTGGGTGCACCTGCGCATGTGCCTGGAGTGCGGGCACGTGGGCTGCTGCGACTCGTCGAAGAACCGGCACGCGCGGGCGCACTTCCATGAGACCAAGCATCCGCTGATTCAGTCGGCGGAGCGCGGCGAGGATTGGCGTTGGTGCTACGTGGATGAAACGTATCTGTAGCCAGCGTGCCCGCCACTGCCGCAAAAAGGCCATCAATGAATGGCCCAGCCTGTACCCATTCGGCCCCGGTTTTGCAAGCGAAGAACTCTGACCGTAGAGTCTCATCTGATATATCATGATCGACAGCCGTTGATGGCAGCCTATCGTCTGTATGAGCCAAAACACGGGCCGTGCGGACCAATAAGAATTGAGGAGAGACACAGAAATGCTGCGCAGAAATTTTCTAGGGAGCCTGATTGGAGCTGCCGCGGGGCTATGGAGAGCGAAGTGGACAGCGATCCCCGCTTTTGCCGCTGCTGAAACGACAACTGAAGGCGGCTCGCCCGAATTGCAACTGAACGCGAAAGGGATCGGAGTCGAACTTTCGGCGGCGGGCGAGATCGCGGGCGTGACGGCCGGGGGCCGCAAGATCCGCCTCTCAGGACGGACGAGCCTGGCGGGCTGCACGCAAGCCGGCTCCGCCAAAGAGGAAAAACTACCGAACGGCGCGATCCAGTTTACGCGGACTTTCACGGACAGCGCCTCGGGCCGGAGCCTGACGGCGGTCGATCGCTTCAGCCCGGCAGGCGACAGCGTGCGCTGGGAGATCGAGATCGTCTCCGATGGCAGCCCCTGGACAACGGATATCGTGACCGAGTTGCAGTATCCGGCCACAGCGGCAACCCGCTTTTGGACGGCGTGGTCCGATCCCGTTTGGTCAAGCTCGAACGAGAACGCGCCGGAGCAGGAACAGCCGACCGGTGAATGGCGCGATCCGCTCGTGCTGCAGCCGTTGATCGATGCGGCCTGGAACTATGGTGGATATAACTCTACCCCCGACCATATCGTGTTACCGCTGGCGACGGTCGCCGAACCGGCGGATGACTCCGCCCTAAGCCTGGTATTTTCGCCGGAGGATATCATCCTGTGCGGGTCGCGGTTGACCACAACACCGTCTGGTTCCGTCAAGTTTTCTCGCGCGAATTACCGCCTGGGCGGCGGGAAACCGGTTCGCTTTGCAATGAATCTGATCGCGCATGA
>Ga0181524_10005155_pt1 | contig 11792 bp, 10 predicted proteins | sample PEATcosm2014_Bin_34_FD_119761 | JGI IMG/M metagenome (GOLD analysis project Ga0181524, IMG submission 119761) | Peatland microbial communities from MTU Mesocosm Facility, Houghton, MI, USA - PEATcosm2014_Bin05_60_metaG | ecosystem: Environmental > Terrestrial > Soil > Wetlands > Peat | place...
ACAACCGCCGCGCCGCCGGCGTCTGCAACAGGAAATCCTCAGTGATGAATGCGCGTTTGGCCATCGTTCGGCTCCTTGTGCTTGCTTCGCATTTGAGAGACGCACTCGGCAGACGTCCGTCACCGACGCATCATATAGAACCTTTTTCCTGCGGTCAAACTCGGCTGGGTTTCGCACCGAATTTGAAAACCGGTCGTATTACGCTAGAATGCGCGGCAGATGCGAACAAAGACCGGCGAGGGTTGGCCAATGAGGATCACTTTTGCAAGAGTCCTCAGCTTCATGATCGCCGTCGGATACGTGGTCGCGATGATTGTCGAGGAGGGCTGGGCGCCCGCGGCCCTGACTCTCTGTTTGGTCCCATTTTTTCCAGTGGCGCTCATCTGGTTCCCTGACGAGGTAGGCGCCTTCACGAACATGAGCGGGTTCTGGAGCATTAATGAAGAGACGCCGGCGATATTTGTTTCGATTATGGGTTGGTTGCTTCTCCTGGGCATGCCGTTCCTTTTCTATTTCTACTTCCTGGATAAATAAGGAGTAAACGCGTCATGCAGTGGCGACAGGTTGATTCCGACGGTCGGCCGGGCCCGTGGGGCAGGTCGTGCCTGATCTCGCTGATTCCGGGCGCGCTGTTCGTGACGGCGGCGGTGCTGTTGCTGGCGCTGCTGCTGGTGAAGCTGCTCTGGGCGTGGACGGTTCCCGAGCTTTTCCCCGGCGCGGTGAAGCAGGGGCTGATCGCCGAAACCATCTCGTGGTATGCCGCGTTCAAGCTCGCGATCTTCATCGCGGTGCTCGCCGGCGTCGCCCGCGCGGGCAGAGGCCGTTGATCACGACGGCTGCGTGGACCCGGCCAGATTCCGCGCCAGGGATTCCGCGGTCTGCGGGTGGAAGCTTGCGGGGTCCTTCACGGGCTTCAGGAGGATCGGGACTGCGATGATCCCCAGGACGGCGGAGACGACAAAGATCGCGTGGAAGATGCCGAAGGTCCGGCCGCCGAGGACGCAGTGCCAGCCCGCGAACTTCTTCGCGACGAGGCCGGCGGTCAATGCGCCGAGGCCGTTGCCGATGAAGGCGGACGTGTCCGAGACGGCGATGTACATCGCCCGCTGTGCCGGCGTGGGAAAACGCGTGACCAGCTTCGTCGCCGCGTTCGCCGCCGCCGTCACCGCGGTGCCGCCCACGAGGCTCGATCCGCAAACCCAAAAGGCCGCCGTCTGCGGAGTGGCGAAGATCCAGAACAACGGCGCCGGCGCCCACGCCAGGTACGCCCAGTAGATGACCTTCTTCGGCCCGACGCGGTCAATGAGCTCGCCCGACCACGTGGCGGTCAGAACGCTTCCGATCAACGGCACCACCGTGATCACGATCATCCCCACGAGGAAATGGCGCTGCAGTTTCAGGTTGTCCATGCAGAAGAGCAGCGCGAGCGTGCCGCCCAGCGAGATGATGAAATACCAGACCAGGTTGCACCTGAGCCAGGGCCGGAAGTTGATGTCGCGGATCGGAAGAAGGAATTCCTGCAGAAAGCTGTTCTCCGGCGGCTTGGCCATGGGCGGTTCCGGGATCGTGCCGTGGATGATCAGGTCGAGCAGGCCGAAGATCGTCGCGGCAATGAAGATAATGACGGTCAGTTCCAGTTTCCAGCGTTCCTGCGTGCGGTCCATGAGGATTGCGGCGCTCATCAGCGCGACAATCATGAAGACCGCGATCCATGCCGTGCGCTTGCCCCAGAATCGGCCGTGGACTTCCTCGGGGATATAGTCCGCGACCCACGAGAGCCACGGCGTGGTGGACATGGCGCCGAAGCAGTTCGCGACGCAGATCGCGGCGATCAGGACCGTCGCCGCCGACGAATAGCGGGCGTGCCAGAGCCAGAGCGAGAGCAAAATGCCCAGGAAGCGCAGCGTGCGGTCGGAGAAAGCGCAGACGAACCAGATCAGCTTGCGGCGCATGAACCGGTGCGTGGCGCGCGCCGAGAGGATTTCCGCCGAGAGGCCCCACGATACGATGGCGCCCATGATCCCCCAATGGAACGGCTTCAAGCCGATGCGCATGCCGTAATAGGTGAAGAACATGCCCGTGATGACCGAGCCCCAGATGCTCCCCAGGGCGCCGGTGTAGATGTGCTTGCGCATGATGCTCGGCAGTTGCCAAGGCTGCACGATGCGCCGCGCGAAGTAACGGCGCAGGAATATTTCCGCCTCGGTCAGCGGAGTGCGCATCCGCCGGAGGGGTGTTTGCAAAGCGTCCATGATGGTCCCGGAAAGCCACAGGCCGTCAGCAAGGAACGGCGATGATCAGGCCAAATTGACACGGATGCGAAACCGGTATAATATCCGAATATGAGCGATGCGCGCAACTTACGAAGCGTCACGGAGCTGCTCTCGCGGCTGATCTCCTGCCCGAGCGTGAACCCCAACAATCAGCCGTTTTCGGGGCCGCCCTTCGGCGAGGAGCGCATGGCGCGGCTCCTCTCCGACCAACTCGCCGGCTGGGGCGCTGAAGTCTCCGTGCGCGAAGTGCTGCCCGGCCGCTTCAATTTCATCTCGCGGTTCAAAGGGAAGAAGCCGCATCCGTCGTTGATGCTCGAGGCGCACAGCGACACGGTCGGGGTCACGGATATGTCCATCCCGCCGTTCGAGCCGCACATCGCCGGCGGCCGGATGTACGGCCGTGGCGCGTGCGACGACAAGGGGCCCATGGCGGCGATGCTGCTCGCCTTGCGCACGGTGCTGGATGAGGACGGCGGGTTTCCCTCGGACGTCTGCTTCGTCGCAACCTGTAACGAGGAGCTCGGCGCCTCGGGCGCGAGATGCCTGATGGCGGAAGGCCTCCGCGCGGACGCGGCGCTGGTCGCCGAGCCGACGAACCTGGAGATCGTGGATGCGCACAAGGGCGTCGTGCGCTGGCGGATTCGGACGCGCGGCGTGGCGGCGCACAGTTCCGCGCCCGAGAGCGGCGTGAACGCCATTTCGGCGATGGCGCTCCTGATCGAGCGGATCAACGGTCCGCTGGCCGGTTCACTGGCGAAGAAACGGCACCCGCGCCTCGGCTCGCCGACCGTCTGCGTCAGCACGATCCGCGGCGGCACACAGGTGAACGTCGTCCCCGCGCAATGCGAGATCGAGGTGGACCGCCGCCTGCTTCCCGACAAGACGCCCGAGCAGGCGACGACAGACCTCGTTCGGGAACTCGAGGACTTGAAGAGGAGTTCAGCCGGGTTCGAGTATTCCCTCGAGGAGATCGATCAGTACCCGCCGCTGGAGGAAGATCCGAAAGGCCCGATCGCGTCCGCCGTCGCCGCCGCCTGTGCGAAAGTGCTGGGCCGGGCGGCGTTTGCGGCCGCGCCGTGGGGCGCCAACAGCGGCGTATTCAAGAGCGCCGGCATCCCGTGCGTGCTTTTCGGCCCCGGCTCCATTCGCCAGGCCCACACGCGCGAGGAATTCGTGGAACTCGAGCAGGTCGCGCAGGCCGTCGCCGTCTACGCCGAGGTCATCCGCCGTTTCGGGCGTTCGAGCGGCGCCTGACTTCCCGGAGATCGCGGTCGAACGCGCTTTCGAGGCGGAGCGAGTTGGCCACGACGTTGACCGAACTCAGCGCCATCGCCGCCTCGGCGATGAGCGGGTGCAGAAGGCCGAGGACTGCCAGCGGCACGGCCAGCGCGTTGTAGCCGACGGCCCAGAAGAGGTTCTGCCGGATTTTTCGGAACGCCGCGCGCGAGAGCAGCACGGCATCCACGACGCCGGAGAGGTCGTCGCGGACCAGCGCGATGTCCGCCGACTCGATGGCGATGTCGGTGCCGGAGCCCATCGCGATGCCCACGTCCGCCGTCGCCAGCGCGCCGGCGTCGTTGATCCCGTCGCCGACCATCGCCGTCGGCCCGAACTTCGCGCGAAGTTCCTCGACCGCGCGCGCCTTGTCCGCGGGCAGGACATCCGCCAGGACCTCGTCAATGTCCACTTGTTTCGCGACGGCGCGCGCCGTGCGCTCATGATCGCCGGTGATCATCACCACGCGCAGCCCCAATTCCTTCAGCGCGCGAATCGCGGCTGACGAGCCCTCTTTCACCGTGTCCGTGACGCCGATCGCGCCGATGGCCCGTCCGTCCGCAGCCACGAGGACGACGGTCTTGCCGTCGGCCTGGAACTGTTCAACAAGTGAACGAACACCGGCGAGGTTCACGCCGGCGCGGGACAGGTATTCGGGTTTCCCGACCCGGATTTCCCGCCCGCCGACGGTCGCGCGCGTGCCTTGGCCGGGGACGGCCTCGAAACGGGCCGCCTCCTGCGGCTCGATGCCTTGCCGCCGGGCATGGGCGACGATCATGCGCGCAATCGGGTGTTCCGAAGAGCTCTCCACGGAAGCTGCAAGCCCGAGAATTTCCTCCGACGTAACTCCTTCGACGGGAGCAACTTGCGCCACCTCCGGTTTGCCGCGCGTAATGGTGCCGGTCTTGTCGAGTATCACGACTCGGACCGAGCGCATCAGTTGGATCGCCTCGCCGTTGCGGATCAGGATTCCATGCTTCGCGCCGAGCCCGGAGGCGACCATCAACGCCGTCGGCGTGGCGAGTCCCATCGCACACGGGCAGGCGATGACGAGCACCGCGACCCCGGCGAACACGGCCAGCGACAGGGTTGTCACTCCGGACACTTTGACCCACGGCAGGAAACCCGCCGCCCATGCCGCGACGGCGCGCATCGGGTCGGGGAAGAGGAGCCAGAGCAGGAACGTCGCCAGGGCGGCGGCGAGGATGATCGGGACGAAGATGCCGGTGACGCGGTCGGCGAACTGCTGGATGGGCAGCTTGGAACTCTGCGCTTCGCGGACGATGCGGACGACCTGCGCGAGGTAGGTGTCGCGGCCCACTCGCGTGGCGCGCATGCGGAGAAACCCGTTCAGGTTGACCGTGGCGCCGATGACGGCGTCGCCGGTCTTCTTGTCCACCGGCAGCGGCTCGCCGCGGGCGGCGGATTCGTCCACGGCGCTTTCGCCCGAGATGACTTCGCCGTCGGTCGGTATCTTCTCGCCCGGGCGGATGGCGAGCACGTCGCCGACTTTGACCGCTTCGCCGGGAATGACGACTTCCTGCCCGTCGCGTTCCACGCGCGCCGTTTTCGCGCCGAGTTCCAGCAGCAGCCGGAGCGCGCGGCCCGCGCGCGTCCGGGCACGGGTCTCGATGTAGCGGCCGGTCAGGTGAAAAGCCATGATCATGGCGGCGACGGCGGCGTAGTTCGCCACCGGCAGCCCGGCCAATGAAAGCGGGCCGGTGACGAACGCCGCGGCCGTGCCCAGCAGGATCAGCGTGTCCATGCTCGGCCCGAGATGAACCGCCGTCTTCACGCCCCGGAAATAAGTCTCCGCGCCGGCGATCGCCAGCACCGGCGTCGCCAGGAGCACCTCCAACAGCGCCTCGGCCCAATCGTGCTGCCGCATCGGCATAAGGCCGGTCATGTGGAGGATCATCATCGCCATGACCGGGCCGGTGAGCGCCCAGGCGAGCGCCATCCGGCCGAGCGAGCGCCGGAGTGCGCGCTCGGACTTCTGTGCATCGGGCTCCGCGGCGGCCGCGGCGGTTTCGCGCGCCGAGTAACCGGCGTTTTGGACCGCCTCGACCAACTGGGCCGGAGTCTGCCGCGCCGGATCGAAGACCACCGCGGCTTCGCCGGTGGCCAGGTTGACTGCGGCGGAGGCGACACCGGGCAATTTCGTCAATGCCGTTTCGACCGTGTGGACACATCCGGCGCAGCTCATGCCCTCGACGGACAGGAGAATGCGCTGAGGCGCAGTGGGGCTGTTTTCCATCTCGCTCGACTCCCTCGGGCGCGCCCACAGTCGGAGAATATGGCAGAAAGTGCCTGCTGTGAACCAATTATAGCAGAAAATCGCCGCGCATATCGCCCCCTTGAAAACAGGAATTGACGCAGTGCAGGTCTTGCGGTATAATGCCCTCGATTTTACGGCGTCAGGCCAGCGCCTTTTCACGCCAGGGAAAAGGGGCTAACGAAGTCGGGGCCCCGAAAATATGGAGTCGCTCGCACTCGCGACGGTTGTCGTTGACACCGGTGGAACCATCAGCGCAGTGGACGGCGCCGCTTGCGGCATTGTCCTCGGCAAGGACCTCGTCGGCCGGACCTGGGCGGAAGTTTTCGCCGGCTGGAGCCTGCCGGCGGCGCTTCCGGAAGACCCCAAAGCTTATCCATTCCTCCTCCGCGGCCGCACTCCGAAAGGCGATCCGGTTTTCGTCGAAATGCTCCGCCTGCCTCAGAACGGCGCCGGCCGGCCCATCATGGCGCTCTTTCGCTCCGACGAAGTGACCGCGCTTCCGTATCGGCTTCAGCAGCTCTGCGCCGTGGGCGAGGTCGCGTGCAGCGTTTCGCACGAGATGAACAACGCCCTGACGCTGGTGTGCGGCTGGCTGGAGGTGCTGCGCGGCGAACTCGGCGAGAACAGCCCGCACCTGCGGACTATCAACGTGGTGCGCGACGAGGCGGCGCGCACGGCCGAGCTCACGCGCAATCTGCAGGAAGTCGCCCGGGGCGCCTCCGAGACGCCGCACGATCTGGACCTCAACGAACTCCTGGGCGAGGTCACCGGCCTGGTCCGCCGTGAGATGGAGAAGAACCGCATCGTCGTGGATTCGCAGATCGCGCCGGACCTGCCCACCGTCTGCGGCAGCGCGGGGCGGCTGAAGCAGGCGCTGCTGAACCTGCTCGTCAACGCGCGCCAGGCCATGCCCGATGGCGGGCGCATCGTCCTCACCGCCGGCCGCGAGCGCGACGGCCGCGTGGCGGTGTCGGTGCAGGACACCGGCTGCGGCATCCCGCTGGAGCTGCGCGCGCACATCTTCCGCACGTTCTTCACCACGAAGACCAACGGCACCGGCCTGGGACTGCCGATCACCAAGAAGATCGTCGAGGACCATGGCGGCGCGATCCAGATGGAGAGCGAGCCGGGCCACGGCGCGCGCTTCACGATCCGGCTTCCGGCGAGGGCCGAGCCATGAGCCTGCCCCGGAACATCCTGGTCCTCAGTTCCTCCACCGAGCAGATAGAGCCTGCGCTCGAGGCGCTGGCGAAGCGCGGCGTCTCGACGAAATGTATCGCCGAGAGGTATCGCTTCGTGGCCGCCTTCGCGCTCGCGAAGCCCGATATGGCGATCGTGGACGCCGAGGGGTTCCGCAAACAGGACCTGGAGATGCTCCGCGTCCTGCGCGACATCCGCCCTCAGAGCGGCCTCGTCGTGCTCGTGAATCCCGACCAGCGCGATATTGCGGCGGGAGTGTTCTGCCAGGGCGCCGATTTCTATCTGCTCAAGCCGGTGGACAGGCTGGAACTCCTCGAGGCGGTTTCGCGCGTCGGACTCGGGCACGAGCCGCCGGACGCGGAGGCCACGGACGCAAAACGGGTGCAGGTGTTCTCGCGGTTCGCCGCCGGTATCGCGGAGAAAATCAACACGCCGCTGGCGGTCGTCAGCGGCTGGCTGCAGTTGCTCGGCCACGACTACGCCGCGGATCCCGCGCTCGTGGACAAGTTCAACCTGATGAAGGAGGAGTCCGACCGGATTGCGGACACCACGCGCCAACTCCTGGCGTTCGCCGCGCAGACGCCGCCGCGGAGCGAGCGCGTGGACCTCTCGCAACTTCTCGGCGAACTCGGACGCCTCTACACGGCGCGCTGCCGCGAGAAGGGCGTGCTGGTCGCGACGGACATCCCCGACAACCTGCCGCCGGTGCTCGGCGACGAGAACCAGTTGCGCCAGGCGCTCGACGCGATCCTCCAGCACACGGAAGCCGCCCTGACCGAACGCTGCAAGCTCGAGATCGTGTCGCGGCCGAAGGCGGAAGGCGTCGAGATCGTCTTCCGGGACAATGGCCCGCCGATTCCGCCGGACCGGGTGAAGGGATTGTTCGACCCGTTCGCGCCGACGCGCATCAGCGAGAGCAAAGGGCTCGGCCTGGCCATCGCCCATGGCATGATTCAGAACCACGGCGGCAAGATCCAGGCCACAAGCGACAGTTCCCCGATGACGCAGTTCACGGTCTGGCTCCCGTGCCCGAAGTGAATTCCGGAGAGAGCATGGCGAAAGAGACGCATATCCTCGTCGTGGACGACGAGCCGAAGATCTGCGAGTTCCTGGGAATCCTTCTCGGCCGCGAAGGATACCAGACCGACTCCGCCTTCAACGCCGCCGACGCGCTGGCGCGGATCGAGCGCAACTCCTACGACCTGGTCCTGACCGACCTGAAGATGCCGGGCATGGACGGCTTCGAGCTGATCACCCGGCTGAAGAAGATCCGGCCGGACCTGCCGGTGATCATGATTACCGGCTACGCCACGGTCGAGACCGCCGTGCAGGCGCTGCGGTACGGCGTGGACGACTACGTGACGAAGCCGTTCAATATTGACGAGCTGCGGAAAGTCATCGCGCGGTCGCTCCAGTCGGCGACGGTGCAGCAGCAGACGCAGGAGTTGACGGCGCAGTTGCAGGCCGCCGGAGCCGAGCTGGCGCGCAGCCGCAAGCTCGTGGAGGAGCAGTGCGTCTCGGTCATCCGGATGCTCGTGGCCAGGGTGGAAGCCAAGGACCGATTCATGATCGGCCATTCGCGGCGCGTTGCGGAATACGCGTGCGCGCTGGCGAAAGCCGCCGGCGTGTCGGTGGACGAGATCGAAATTCTCCACAAGGCTGCGGACCTGCACGACGTCGGCCAGATCGTCATCAACGACCAGATCATGGAGAAGCCTTCCACGTTCACGCCGGAGGAGCGCGGGCTCGTCCGCGACCACCCGGCGATCGGCGAGCGGATCATCGAGCCGATCGAATCGCTCGACGCGGCGCGTCCGCTGATCCGGTCTCATCACGAGCGGATGGACGGCGGCGGCTATCCGGACGGCTTGCGCGGCGGGGAGATTCCGCTGCTCGCGCGGATGCTGTGCATCGCCGATGCCTTCGACGGGATGACCTCGGAGCGGCCCTACCGCCCGGCGATGACGAAAAGCCGCGCGGCCGAGGAACTCAGCTCCGCCGCCGGCCGCCAGTTCGACCCTGAACTTGCGAAGGTTTTCTGCGAGAAAGTGGTCTCGCAGCTTTGACGGACATCAGAGGCGCCGAATGATCGAAGCCCCGGAAAAGAAAGTGCTAATTCCCGCCAACGCGCCGGCTCGCGAGGCGGTCGAGCGCGCGCTGCGCAACCACGGCTGGCAATCCATCGCGTACAGCGACGAGCATGAGGCGGAGGATTTCCTCTCGAAGGGCGCGGCGTCCGCCGTCGTGCTTCTCGGACTGGACGAGCAGCCCAATCGGCTCGAAGTCATCAAAGTCGTGCGCCGGCTCTGCCCGGACGCCTTCGTCGTCGGCATCGGCGACGGCGGCGGCGACGCGAGCGCGGACGCCGTTCTCCGCAGCGGCGTCACCCCGCAAGAGCTCGCCGTGGCCGTGGCGGCCGGCGAATCGGTGCGGGAGGCTCGGTCGGCGGAGCGCGCGCTCCGCGAAAAGCTGAGCGCCGTCGAGGAACAGATGCGCGTCCAGGCCGAGCGCATCCGCGAAGTCGAGGACCAGTGCCTGCGGCTCAGGGCGTGGGCGAGGACCGCCGAAGAGCAGGCGATCCGCGACGAGTTGACCGATCTCTACAACCGGCGGCACTTCATGCGCGTGGCGGATAACGAACTCGACCGGGCCCGCCGCGACCAGTCGAGCTTCGCCGTCGCCATGCTCGACATTGACCATTTCAAGGCCTACAACGACGCCTACGGACACATTAAAGGCGACGAGATGCTCGCGCAGTTCGCGCGCGTGCTGGTGAAGAACACGCGGCGGATGGACACCGTGGCGCGCTACGGCGGCGAGGAGTTCATCCTCCTCCTGCCGGAAACCCAGGAGGCCGGCAAGGTGAACCTGGACCCGATCCGTGTGGTCGAGCGGCTCCGGCTGGCCATCGAGCGCGACCCGATCTTGAACGGCCCGAATAACGCCGACGCGCCCATCACCATCAGCGCCGGCGTCGTCCGGTTCCCGGCGGACGGGCGGACGGGATCCGTCCTCGAGATGATCCAGGAAGTGGACTCGCGCCTGTTCCGCGCCAAGCACGCCGGCCGGAACCGCATCTGCGCCTCGCCGGAGTAGCCGCTTGTAGTGCGCCCGTCAGGGCATGGGAATACGAAGCAGCGCCTGACGGCGCCACTACGAACCAGCGCTCGGCAGGGGCGGTTTGGGGCGGCGGCAATAGATCATCCCCTGTATGAGGGCATCCGCAGCGCACGCGGCCAGCGCAACGGCCGCGCCGAGGATCATCAGTTCCGACCCGTGCAGCGCCGCATCCTTCGTCGGGCCTTCCATCGCCCCGGTGGCCATGAAGAGAATCCACAAGGCCGCCGCCGAGGTGAGGGCCAGGAACTTCATGCCGCGGAGCGCATGCCGCTCGATGGCCCGCGCGCTCAGGAAAATGCCGATGGACCAGAGCAGGTTGAAGGCGAAGAAGGCGGCCAGCACCAGCGGCACAAACGCCGCGCGCCCCTCGCGGCTGACCAGGACGATGCCGTAGATGATCCCGGCGTGCGTGAGAACGAGGAAGATGTTCGCCACGAAACCGGAGTAAATCCGCCGGTCGCTCACCGGCGATTCCAGGTACAGGTAGTCCAGCACCCGGCCCATCAAGAGGTAGCGCATCGTCAGCAGGATCGTGATGGCCATGATCGCGATCAGGCCGATGAGCCGGTGGTTCCGCACCCAGAAGTCGCTCGCGCGCTGCTGGATCGCCGCGGTGGTCTCCGTGCCGACGAGCAGTTTCGACGCGGCCTTCAGGAAGGGCGGCGCCGTGACGAGGCCGCGCGCGTTGAGCTCCTGGTTGATGCCGATGCCGGACTCCCAGAAAATGACGCCGGCGAGCACGATCATCAGGAGCTTGAGCGCGCCCAGCGCTCCCTCGCGCGTCACCGCCACCTGGATATCGCCCGGCATGGTCCGATCCTTTTCGTCGTCCGACGCGAGCCGAAACCGCCAGAGTATACCGGCTCGCGGAAGGGGCGTCAACGCCGCCGAGGATGACCGGCCGGGGCGCTCCTCCTCGAAGGCTCGCGGGCATCGTTGCAATCGGCTCCGCACGCTGCTAAAATACGGCGCGTCGTCGGTCCCGGTCTGAGCGAATCGCAAGTGGAATGAGCGTGGATAGTCGGCTTCTGAGCATCCTGGCCTGTCCGTGGTGCCTGGGCGGTCTGGAACGGACGGGAGAACGTCTCAAATGCGGGACGTGCGGCGCGGTTTACTCGATCCGCGACGGCATTCCGAATATGCTCGTGGAACAGGCCGACCTCTTTTGCCCTCAGTGCAAGGCGCCGCTGGAAAAGCGCGGACGTGAAGCGGCGTGCGCGGCTTGCGGGCGCCACTTCCGGATGGACACGCGGCTGGCGACTGGCGATTCGCGATGAAAATAATGAAGGTGATGGAACGCCGGCCGGTCAGCGGAGGCCCGTCATCGTTCGCCGGCTGCGGCCCGCCGGACCTTTGTCGCGGCATCATGGAAAAGGGAAATGCAGGCAATCATATCCGACATCCATAGCAACCTCGAAGCGTTCAGCGCCATGCTCGACGACATCCAGCGGCGCGGCGTGACGGAAATCATCTGCCTCGGCGACGTGATCGGCTACGGGCCGAACCCGCGCGAGTGCCTCGATCGCGCGCGCGAGTTCCGCCTCTGCCTGCTCGGCAATCACGAGGAAGCCGTGCTCTTCGAGGCCCAGGCGCAGGGATTCAATCCCCGCGCCACCACCGCGGTCCGCTGGACCGCCAAGCAATTC
>Ga0181524_10005156_pt1 | contig 11791 bp, 8 predicted proteins | sample PEATcosm2014_Bin_34_FD_119761 | JGI IMG/M metagenome (GOLD analysis project Ga0181524, IMG submission 119761) | Peatland microbial communities from MTU Mesocosm Facility, Houghton, MI, USA - PEATcosm2014_Bin05_60_metaG | ecosystem: Environmental > Terrestrial > Soil > Wetlands > Peat | place...
CGGTGATCGGCATCTCGCCGGACAAGCCGGCGGCGCAGGCCAAATTCAAGCAGAAGTACGATCTGCCGTTCACTCTGCTGGCCGATGAAGAAAAAACCGCTGCCCGGGCCTATGGCGTGTGGAAAGAGAAGAACATGTATGGGCGCAAAGTGATGGGCATCGATCGCACCACGTTTGTGATTGGAGCGGACGGCAAGATCGAGAAGATCTACGCCAAGGTGAAGGCCAAGGGACACGCGGCGGCGGTGCTCGAGGAGCTGTGAGCGGGAAGGGACAGATCGGGATAGAGAAACGGCGACTTTTTAACGCGGAGGCGCGGAGGAGCGGAGAAAATCGAGATGGAGAAACCGAGAGAGTTTCGCTCGACGCTGTCGGATTGTGACTCGGCAACGAACTCTCGTTCTTATTGTCCTTCCTCCGCGTCTCCGCCTCGTTGAAGTTATATTGACGCGCAGCGATTGTATTCCTTGCATGAAATACACTTTCCACGCATCTCATTTCCCTCTCGTTTTTCTCCGCTCCTCCGCGCCTCCGCGTTGAAATTCACTTGGAAATTCACCTGGCCGCAGGCGCGGCCACAAAGCGGTAGCCGACACCCCGCACCGTCAGCAAATGGCGGGGACGCGTGGGATCGTCTTCGATGTAGCGGCGCAGGCGCACGATGAAATTGTCGATGGCGCGCGTGTCGGTGTCTTCGTGCAGCCCCCACACTTCCTCCAGCATGGCTTTGCGCGATACCGGCCGGCCCTCATGCCGGATGAGGTAGCGAAGCAGGTTGGCCTCCATCAGGGTGAGCGGAAAGACCTGCTCGCGCACGCGCAGCTCCAGCAGGTCGAACTGCACCGATTTTTCGCCGAACGTAAACGCGTCGTTGGAGGGCGGAGCGGCGGCGCTGTGGTTGAGCGAAGCCTGCAGCCACTCGCGCCGGCGCAGCAGGCCGCGGATGCGGGCGATCAGGATGGATAGCTCGAAGGGCTTCGTCAGGTAATCGTCGGCGCCGGCCGTAAAGCCGCGCAGGACATCGTCGGGATGCCCGCGCGCGGTCAGCATCAGGGTGGGAACGAACTGTCCGGATTGACGCAATTGGGACATCACCGCGAAGCCGTCGATGCCCGGCAGCATGATATCCAGGACCACCACCTCGAAGGCCGCGGGTTCCGCTTGGAGCAGCGCCAGCGCGGCTTCCCCCGTGTCCACCAACTGCACCTCCCAGCCTTCCGCCTCCAGGTTGAAGCGCAGGCCATCGGCCAGGTGTTGCTCGTCTTCGACTACCAGAATGCGCGTCACTTGGCTACCGGAAGTTGCAGCACGAAGGTGCTGCCGCGGCCCGGTCCCTCGCTCTCCGCCCACGCGCGGCCGCCGTGGCGCTTGGCCACCGAACGGACGATGAACAGGCCCAGCCCGGTCCCTTTGACGCGCGCCGCCAGTTGGCCGGGCACGCGGTGAAAGCGTTTGAAGATGCGCTTGAGCTCGGTCTTCGGGATGCCCGGGCCTTCGTCCCTGACGCGCACCAGCACGTGGCCGTCGAGCCTTTCGGTTTCCACCGTCACCTTGACGCCGCTGCCGGAGTATTTCACGGCGTTGTCAATGAGGTTTAATATGGCGCCGCGGACTTCGTCGGCATCCGCCAGAATGGTGGACGGCGCCTGCGAGCGGAAGATCAGCGAATCGGCCGGCAGCGCGTGCATGGTGCGCGCGCGCGCCAGGCATTCTTCGATCAGCTCCCCCAGATCGGTGCGGGTCAGATTGGGCTTGGGACTGGCCGCGCCCAGGCGGCCCGTGCGCAGCACCTGCTCGATGGTGGCCAGCAGCCGGTCGCTATCGGCCAGCATGATCTTGTAGAATTCGTGGCGCCTGGTCTCATCCACCGCGCGCGATTGCAACGTCTCCAGGTAGAGCCGGATGGAAGCCACGGGAGTCTTCAGCTCGTGCGTCACCGCGTTGATGAAGGCGTCGTGCTGTTCGTTGCGCCGGATCTCGCGGACGATGGAGATGGTGTTGACCACCACCCCGAAGATGATAATCGACACCAGCAGGATGCCCAGCGCCAGCAGGATGCCGGTCCGCCAGTTGAGCAGCACCCAACCGACATACAGAACCAGGATGACGGTGATGAGGCATACGCCGAACGCGATATAAAACGCGATGGACTTCCGGCGTCCGGGAATCACCATACCTTCAGCTTATGCCAATACGAGCCGCGACCGTCAGGGAGCGTTCCCCGTCAACCATCCATTGCGGACAGTCACCAGGCTAACGCTCCCTTACCCTCGCGCCTCGGTCTGAACTATCTCCATTGGCCGGTGTTTACGGGAGTTTCTCACTTCCATGTCGCGCACCCCCTTCATTCCCAGCCCTGCTAAAATAAGCCTTTTCATGCTCGATCAATCCATCCGGGAACTGGAGTCGCGTTCCCTCGCGCGCATCGCCTCCGCCGCCACGCTCGAAGAACTGGAAGCCGTCCGCGTCGATGCGCTCGGCCGCAAAGGCCCGCTCGCGCAGGCCGGCAAGGAGATGGGCAAACTCCCGCCCGAAGACCGCGCCCGCATCGGCAAGCTCCTCAATAGCGCCCGCCAGAATCTCGAACAGGCCCTCGAATCCAGGAAGCGGCTCCTCGATTCCGGCTCCCTCGACGCCCGCCTCGACGCCGAATGGCTTGACGTCACCCTCCCCGCGCCCGGCCCGCGCCGCGGCCATCTCCACCCCATCACCCGCATCCAGCGCGAACTCGAGGATCTCTTCGCCTCCCTCGGCTTCGCCACGCTCGATGGCCCCGAAGTCGAGACCGAATACCACAACTTCGACGCCCTCAACATCCCCGCCGATCACCCCGCCCGCGACATGCAGGATACCTTCTGGCTCGATGGCGGCAACCTCCTCCGCACCCACACCTCGCCCGTCCAGGTGCGCGGCATGGAGCGCCTCGGCCCGCCCCTGCGCATGATCGCCCCTGGCCGCGTCTTCCGCAACGAAAGCGTCGACGCCTCCCACGAGCACACCTTCTACCAGATCGAAGGCATGATGATCGACCGCGATGTCTCCGTCGCCCACCTGCTCTATTTCATGAAGACGCTGCTCGCCGCCATCTTCCACCGCGAAGTGACGGTCCGCCTGCGTCCCGGCTATTTTCCCTTCGTCGAGCCCGGCTTCGAGCTCGACATCCAGTGCCTCATCTGCGGCGGCTCCGGCTGTCCGGTCTGCAAGCAGAGCGGTTGGGTGGAACTCCTTCCCTGCGGCCTGGTCAACCCCAATGTCCTCCGCATGAGCGGCATCGACCCCGCCGAATGGGGCGGCTTCGCCTTCGGCCTGGGCCTCACGCGTCTCGTCATGATGCGCTACGGCATTGACGACATCCGTCATTTGCAAGGCGGAGATCTGAGGTTCTTGGAACAATTTTGACCCGAAACATGGCTTTTTGAGGCGCTCTTGAAATTCTCTTACAACTGGATTCGCCAATTCGTCCCCGATCTTCACCAGGCCCCCGGTCCGCTCGAGCGGCTCATTACCATGAAGACCGCCGAGTGCGAAGGCGTCGAACCTGTGGGCGAGTTGCTGGCCCGCGCCTGCGTCGCGCGCGTGGAATCGGTCGAGCCCATCGCCCATACCCACAACGCCAAAGCCGTTGTCGATGCCGGCCCGCATGGCCGCAAAACCGTGGTCTGCGGCGCCCCCAACTGCCGCCCCGGCATGCTCACCGCCTGGGCCTCCATCGGCTCCAAGCTCATCAATGGTGTCGAGAGCGACGGCATGCTCGCGAGCCCCGCCGAGCTCGCCATCAACAAGGACCACTCCGGCATCATCGAGCTCTCCTCCGGCGCGCCCGGCGATCCCTTGCCGCGCTGCGCCCCCGATGCCATCATCGAAATCGACAACAAGTCCATCACCCACCGTCCCGATTTGTGGGGCCACTTCGGCGTGGCGCGCGAAGTTGCCGCCATCCTCGGCCTCAAGCTGCGCGATGCCGTCGATCTCAGCCTCATCCCCTCCGCCCCGCCCGCCATCGGCATTCAAATCGAGGATTTCAACCTCTGCCCGCGATACAGCGCGCTGCTCTTCGAGAACGTTTCCATCCGCCCGTCGCCTTACTGGCTGCAGGCGCGTCTCACCGCCATCGGGCTCAACCCCATTAACAACATCGTCGACATGACCAACTTCGTGATGGCCGAGCTGGCCCAGCCCATGCACGCTTTCGACGCCGACCTCCTGAGCGGCGCCACCATTTTCATCCGCCCGGCCAAACCCGGCGATCCCTTCCGCGCGCTCAACGACCAAGACTACATCCTGGATTCTTCCAACCTGGTGATCGCCGATGCCGCCGGCCCCATCGCGCTCGGCGGCGTCATCGGCGGCGCGCACAGCGCTATCGGCCCGAAGACCACCCGCGTGGTGCTCGAAAGCGCCAATTTCCAGGCTTCCTCCATCCGCAAGACGTCTGCCGCCGTCAAGCTCCGCACCGACGCCTCCATCCGTTTCGAAAAGGCTCAGGACCCCGCCAATACCGTGCGCGGCCTGGCCCGTGCGGTGGAGCTGCTGCGCGAAATCTCGCCCGGCATCCGCCTCGTCGGCGGCCTCGCCGACCAGCAGCGGGAAATGCCCGCGCCGCCGCCCATCGTGCTGCCGCATGACTGGCTGGAGCGCAAACTCGGCCGCTCCATCTCGCCCGCCGAAGTCCGCCGCATCCTCGAGAGCCTCGAATTCCGCGTCGCCGAACCCCAGCCGCGTGTCTATTCCGTGTCGGTGCCCTCCTGGCGCGCCACCAAGGATGTCTCCATTCCGGACGACCTCGTGGAAGAAGTCGGCCGCATGGTGGGCTACGATTCCATCACGCCCGTCGCGCCGCTGGTCGCCGCCTCCGTGCCCCCGGCCAATCCCACCCGGAAGTTCCAGCACGAGGTCCGCGCCGTCTTCGTCGATCAAGGCTTCACCGAGGTCTATAACTACTCCTTCCTCAGCGAAGAGTCCGTGCGCGGCTTTGGTTTCGACCCCGCCGCGCACCTGCGTGTCTCCAACCCCATCGCCTCCGACCAGGCCCTCATGCGCGCGTCGCTGCTGCCCGGCATCCGCCAGAACGTCATCGATAACGCCAGGCGCCGCGAATCCTTCCGCCTGTTCGAAATCGGCCTGGAGATCCACAAGACCGGTCCCGGTCTGCTGCCCGTCGAAATCCCCCACCTGGTGGCGGCGCTTTATGAGCGCCACGGCGATGGCGCCGCGGGCCTGTTTGAAGTCAAACGCGCCGCCGAATGCCTGATGCCCGGCGCGGAAACCAGGCCCGCCGCGCCGCGCCCCTTCGAACACCCCGCCCGCTCCGGCGAACTCCTCTGGCGCGGCCAGGCCGTGGGCCGCATTTTTGAGTTCCACCCTTCGCTGATGGAAGCCGGCCGCGCCGCCATTCTCGATCTCGACCTCCGCCTGGTCGAATCGCTCTCCGCGCTGCCGGCGCAGTACGCGCCCATCCGCCGCTACCCTTCGAGCGCCTTCGATCTTTCCGTCGTCTGCCCTCTGCGCGAGCACGCCGGCCACCTGCAGGCGGCCATTGCGTCCTTCTCCGGCCCGCTCCTCGAATCCATCCAGTTTGTGCGCCAATACTCCGGTCCGCCGCTCGAAGAAGGCCGGAAGAGCGTCTCTTTCCGCGTCACCCTCGGCTCTCCGGAGCGCACGCTCTCGAGCGAAGAAGCCGGCGGGATTCGCGCCCGCATCATTGAAGGCATGCGCTCGCTCAACTACGAGCTGCGCCTGTGAGCAACCGCCGCGCCATGCCTGGTGGCTGGGTAAAGCGGCCGCAACTCAACTGCCGCTGGTGCGGCGCCGCTGTTCCCAAGGGCCGCCGCACCTTTTGCGGCGATGCCTGCGTCGATCAGTGGAAGCTGCGCACCGACCCCGCCTATCTCCGCCAGGCCGTATTCGCGCGCGATCGCGGCGTCTGCGCGCAATGCGGCCTCGACACCGAGTCCCTGCGCAAGCATAAGCGCAAGCTCGACTGGGCTGCCCGCAAACAGTTCGAAAAGGAGTGGGGCGGCCGCCGTCACCTGTGGGACGCCGACCACATCGTCCCCGTCGTGGAAGGCGGCGGCGAGTGCGACCTTTCCAACATGCGCACCCTCTGCCTCAAATGCCACCGCGCCGCCACCGCGCAACTGCGGGCGCGTCGCCAGGTGGTTGCCGGCGCCGCGCGAGCGACCTGGTACTCTGACCGGGTGATTTAGCGCCTTTCCGCAGCCGCCCCATCGTGCTTACAACTCCGATGCGAGCCGCGACCGTGAGGGAGTGGTTTCCCGGACAAGAACAACTCCGATGCGAGCCGCGACCGTGAGGGAGTGGTTTCCCGGACAAGAACAACTCCGATGCGAGCCGCGACCGTTAGGGAGCGGTTGCCCGCAAGAGAACAACATCAGCCGGTCAAAGCACTGGCGCGCCCGCAGTGCGGCTCTGCCGGCTTGTCCGGTTCAGAAGGGCCAGAGCCGCGACAACTCGGGCTGTTGCCATCGGGCGCGGCAGGCAAGGCGACCACTTTCCCCAAAAGGGCGACCTCGGCGGCGCTCAAGTGATGGTCCAGCAAGTGCTGCCGGTAGTACCGCTCATGCACCGCGGCGAAGTTGTCGGAGAGGCGGAATTCCACGACGTTGAGGTTGAGGTCGAGATAATACACGATCGCGCTGGATTCGGGTGCCACGGTTTCCACCAGGATGCGTTCGTGCGCGTCCACGGCCAGCCTGGCCATCCGCGGCAGCAAGCCGGCTGCGCGGCTGGTGTCGGGCAGGGGGAACAGGCGGTAAGCCAGTTCGCCGCCGCCCGTCGCCGGCGGCAGAGGGTCGCCGGCCGGAGCCGTGTGGCGCGGTGCGTCGGAAAACGGCAGTTTCAACACCGCTAACGCCGCATGGCCCAGGCCTTCGCCGGGATTGTTGATGGCCCCCAGCAGAACCTCGTCCTGCCCGTCGTGGTCCAGGTCGTGCAAGATGCAATCGTAGATCGCTCCCGGATGCCAGTATTCCTCCAACAGCCGGCCGGTTCGCGGATCCAGCAGCGCAACCTGCGACGGATACCAGATGTAATGGTTGGCCACCGTGAGCAGCAGCGGCACGCCGTGCGCCCGCACCGCCCGCAACAGGTTGCCGCGGTATGTGGCGGCGAAGGTGCGGCTGCCGAAGGTTTTCGAAGCGCCGTATTGGTATTGCCAGCGCAAGCTCCCGCGATGGTTGAAGCACATCACGGATCCGCCCTTTTCCGCCACGTCGGCGGGGACGTAGTTGACCACAACTTCCGCCCGCCCGTCGCCGTCGATGTCGGCGATCAACACCTTGTCTTGCGTGTCCGACTCAAAGCTCGGATCGTACGGCGGCAGATGCTTCTCCCAGCAGAGACGATGGTGGACATCCTCAATCAACAGGTGCCCGCCGGCGAACCGCCAGCTATGCGGAACGCGCGCCGGCCAGATACCGGTCTGCCAGAGGACCAAAGCGGCCGCCGCCGCCGTTGCCAAAGCGCCCGCCGTAACCACCAGCCAGGACCGCCGCCGGTCCGGCGGGGCGGCGTCGCCGGCTTCGCGTAACGCCATGCCGCCCTGTTCCAGCCACTTCTGGAGTTCGTCGGAATAGGCGTAGACGCGCGCCTTCCGGCTGCCGCCCTGGCGATACACCGGCAGGCCCGCCTGTCTTTCCCACCGCTCGACCGAGCGGACGGTCACGCCCAGGCACGCCGCGATCTCCTTCCATGTGCGAAGGAGTCTGCGCTTTGGGGACTTCCTTGAGTACTGCCAAACTTGCCCCCCTCATGGCCAAGACGGACCAAAAAAGACTTTTCTATCCTTTTATAGCATAGTGTCCGGTAATCTTCTCCAATGCTATATGCGGCGGCTTCAAACCTTCGCGGACCTGCCTCCCGGCATACCAGCCTTGCGCCGCCCAACCAATCCGACCGCCGCCAGCGCCGTGCCCGCCAGCACCAGCGTGGATGCCTCCGGCGTCGGCTGCGGCCCGTCATCGTTGGTGAATTCCGGACCCTCCAGCATCTGCGCCGGATTGCCGGTCCCCGGGTCCACATTCACGTATACGAAGGCGTCGTCGGAGACATTGCCCGGAATCAAAGCCAGGTTTTCATAAATCACGGCCCAGCTCAGCACCGTGGGGTCGGTGGGATTCGCGCCGGTCGCCGCTTGTATCGATCCCTGTCCCTGCGAGAATCCGACCCCGCCGTTCTCCCTCAGGTCCCAGATCGCCAGTTGCAGTCCCGCACCCTGTGCCGCCGTCGTCACCCAGTCCGCGCTCGGCAACGACGAAGGCGTGGTACCACCGTTCTGCCCCGGCATCAGCGCATTGTCCAACAGCCATGACACCTGGTCCAGGCTCCCGCCGCCCATCCCCACCGGAGTCTCCACGGTCGTTCCGTACACTTGGCCCAGGTAAATGTCCGTGAACAGTTGCACGCACATGGTGTCGCGGTAGAACTGGTTGCCGTTCGAGTCGGTAAGCGTGATATTGATGACTCCCGCGAAATACGCATTCTGATCCGTGCCGTTCTCGTTGATCCAGACGTTGTACTCCCCGGCGCTTCCATTCACGCCGGTTGCCACAATCGTATCGGCCGCTGCAATCCCGCACAGCATCGCGGCTGCCACCAGCATCATGGCACAGCGCGCTACTCTTGATAAGTTCTTCATTGGTTTCGAGTATAAATTCTCGTGAAATGCCGCAAAAGTCCTGTTGGACCTAAGGTATATGAACCTGTGTGTTTTCCTGTATTTCCAGCGTCACACGGCCGATTTGTTGACCCCCATTGAGAATCACAAACATAGCGGACTTGGTAAACGTTAGGTAACTCTCCACGGTACTTACTATCTGGAACGTACCCCCAGCGACCTTATCAGGGTTTCCCTGAGTGAAGCCGTACCCCCGAACCCGCCCCCTGCTACAATCGCTCTTCCGTGAAGCATCCGTTGATCGGGCCCCTGGCTGCCATTGCCGCGGGAATCCTGGTTGCCCGCTTCGTACCCTTTCGACAATCCGAATTGCTCGCCGCCGCCGCAGCTTTCTTCCTGCTCGGCCTCCTGGCGCTCGCTCGTAAGTCCCGCGTGTTAGCCGGCGCCTGCTGCCTGCTCGCCCTGTTCTCTTCCGGCTCGCTCATCGCCCTTCTCCACCAGCCTGGCCCGCCGCCGGTAATCGACGCCGAAGCCCGCGAAATCGTCATCCTCGGCGGCTGCGTCGTCGAGCCCCCTGCCATTTCCGGCGAACGCGAGCGCTTCCTCCTCCAGCTCGAGCCCCACACCCGCGCCCAGGTCACGCTCTACACCAGGGATGGTGCTCCGCTGCCCCCGCTCCGCTACGGCCAGAACATCGAGCTCGACGCCCGCATCCGCAAGCCCCGCAACTACGGCAACCCCGGCGCCTTTGATTACGCCCGCTCGCTCGCCCGCCAGGACATCTTCTGGACCGCTTCCGGCGACGCCGCCACTCTCCACGTCCTTCCCGGCCACTGCGGCTCTCCGCTCCAGAAATTCGCCATGGATCTCCGCGCCGCCATCCTCGCCCGCACCGAGCGCCTCTACCACGGCAACGATTACCAGACCGGCATGATGCAGGCCCTCTTGATCGGCCAGAATTTCCAGCTTCAGAAAGTCTGGACCGAACAATACCGCGACACCGGCACCTTCCACGTCATCGTCATCTCCGGTACCCACGTCGCCATTCTCGCGGCCTTTTTCCTCTTCTTCCTGCGCGTCTGCTGCGTCTCGGAGAACCTCGCCATGCTGCTCACCGTGATGGCCGCCTGGCTCTATGCGCTCGTCACCGGCTGGGGCGCTCCCTGCGTCCGCTCCGCCGCCGGTCTCACCCTCTTCATGGTCTGCGGCTACTTCTACCGGAAGCGCCGCCCCCTCAACCTCCTGGCCGCCGTGGCTCTCGCTTTCCTGGTCGTCGATCCCGATCAGCTCTTCGACTCCAGCTTCCAGCTCACTTTCCTGGCCGTCGCCTTCCTCGGCGCCTTCGCCACGCCTTTCATCCAGGCCACTTCCGGACCGCTGGCCCGCGGCCTCGCGGATCTTCACGATACCGGCCGCGACCCCACCCTCCTTCCGCGCGCCGCCCAGTTCCGCGTCGAATTGCGCCTGCTGGTGGAAACCCTCCAGCGCGTCGCGCGCCTGCCCCTGCGCGCCGCCACTCTGCTGGTGACCGTCCCCGCCCGCCTGGCGCTCTTCTTCTATGAAGTGGCCGTGGTCTCCGCCGTGATTCAACTCGGCCTCGCGCTCCCCATGGTGGTCTACTTCCACCGCCTCGGCCTCTCCGGCCTCTCTGCCAACGCCTTCGCCGTCCCCATCATGGGACTCCTCGTCCCCGTCGGCTTCGTGGCCGTCGCCACCGGCTGGACCTGGGTTGCCGCGCTCGGCGGCTGGCTGCTCTGGCTCTCCCGCGTGATCGTCGGCTGGCACGCCGCCATCGAACCCAACTGGCGCATCCCCACCCCGCCCGTATGGCTCGGCATCGCTTTTTCAGCCGCGCTGCTGGCCTTCGCTCTCGCGCGGGGCCGTTGGTCCCGCGCCGCTTCGGGCGCCGCCGTCGCAGCCTTTCTCGCGCTCCTGGTCTGGCACCCGTTTCCACCCGGGCTGCATCGCGGCCAGTTGGAAATGAGCGTCATCGATGTCGGTCAGGGCGATAGCATCCTGCTCGTTCTGCCCGATGGGAAACGCCTGCTCGTCGATGGCGGCGGCATTCCCGCCTTCGGCCACCAGCCCCACTCCCAGCTCGATATCGGCGAAGACGTGGTCGCCCCCTATCTCTGGGATCGCGGCATCTCGACCCTCGACGCCGTGGCTCTCACCCACGCCCACGAAGATCACATCGGCGGCCTTCCCGCCCTGGTGTCCGATTTTCATCCGCGCCAGTTGTGGACCGGCGCCACTTCCTCAAACCCCGCCTGGCTCGCTCTGCGCGATCGCGCCGCCCGCAACGGCGTCCGGATCGTCCCTTTCACCGCCCCCGCTCACTTCACTTTCGGCGGCGCCGAATTCGACGTCCTCGCCCCGCTCCCCGATTACATCCCCGTCGACACTCCGCACAACAACGACTCCCTGGTCCTCCGCGTCCGCTACGGCGCCCGCTCGTTCCTGCTCACCGGCGACGTCGAGCGCCCCATCGAGCGCCGGATGCTCGCCGCCAACGAGATCCCCGTCACCGACGTCCTCAAGGTGGCCCACCATGGCAGTCGGACTTCCTCCACCGACGATTTCCTGGATGCCGCCCACCCCGCCTTCGCGCTGATCTCCGCCGGCCTCGACAACAGTTATGGCCACCCCAACCATGACGTGCTTGACCGTCTGGCCGGCCGTCACACGGAAGTCTTCCGCACCGATCGCCAGGGCCTCATCACCGTTTTAACCGACGGCCGCCATCTTACCGTCGAACCCTTCCACTGGTAGCGTAATTCGCGCAATTCGGGGAGAGGCTACGAAACCACGAAACCCTCGCAACGAGTCAGCGTTCCGGCGCGGCGCGGCCCTCCCCTGCTCAGGCTTCCGTCGCCCTACTTCCCCTTCTGCAGCACTTTGATATTTCCCGGCAGCTCAAACAGATTGTCTTTCAGGTTCCGGTTGATCTTCACATCGTCCGAGAACATTTCGAAGATCTTCTCCCCGTTCCGCTCGCGCCGGATGTTGCAGGGCCACTTCACCCCGCCGCCCACGTCCCGGTACAGTCCGAACAGGGTCACTTCCGTGTCGAAGTCCTTGAACTCTTCGTTGCGCCGCCGGAAGGTTTGCCGCGTCGGCAGCTTGGTCAACTGGTCGAAATACACCGTCACCGTC
>Ga0181524_10005157_pt1 | contig 11791 bp, 9 predicted proteins | sample PEATcosm2014_Bin_34_FD_119761 | JGI IMG/M metagenome (GOLD analysis project Ga0181524, IMG submission 119761) | Peatland microbial communities from MTU Mesocosm Facility, Houghton, MI, USA - PEATcosm2014_Bin05_60_metaG | ecosystem: Environmental > Terrestrial > Soil > Wetlands > Peat | place...
CATGGTTCCCCAAGTAGGTATTCTTGAACCTGTTGTGGCGGACGACGACTCGCTGGCCCAGCCAGCCGTCTAGCGCGTAACTGGGGGTCGCGCCGACGGCTGCGAACACGTTGTCTTCGATGAAGAAGGCATTGTCCCCTCTCCCCAGGTCGGTCGCATCGGCCCAGGCGGCGTCGCCGTAGGGAAGGCCGCCATTGAAACCGTAGATGCCGAAAATCCAACCCACGAGTTCGAACGTATTGTGATCGACGACCCCGCCCGATGCGTAGACGTGCATCGCGCAGGTCCGCGTGGCGCGGATGCGAAGATGATCGATTCGCCAGGTGGTGGAGTCGCCTTGCACCGTTAGCATCCCCTTGTTGTCGCTGTCTCTTGGGCCAGTTCCGCCGTCGATCGTAAGATTGCTGAGGCGGGTCAGCCCGCCCTTCTTCGCACTGATCTCGAAAACGTGAAAGGTCGACTTGGCGGGGAAGACGCCGCCGATGATGGTCGTCTTGTCGATTCCTGCGCCCTCAACGGTAATGCACTTGCCGGCGACCTTGACGCACGCCGTCCAGGCGGCAGTCCCCGCCGGAAGCATCACGGTGTCCCCGTCGGCGGCCACATTGACCGCGGCCTGGACATCGGCTTGCGAGACGGTGGCCGCGGTGCGCGTCGCGCCTTGCAGGGCTGGAGCGAGCGCGAACAGGCAGCCGGCAAAGCGTGACAGAAAGAAGAAAAGACTCCGCCCGCATCGCATCACAGTTTCTCCTGGATTACTGGACATTGATGAGTAGCCCTCAGTGGGATCGCTCTGGCCAGGTTACTTCCACGTCTCTTCGGCCGGCGGATCTTCATGGCCGTCGGGCGGGAGGTGGTTGCGGTGCTGGTCCCACATCTCGCGGACAAACTTGGCCTGCATCACGCAGCCCTGCCGCCCAAAATCGCCCGGCTTCACCTTGGTCCAATCCATGCCGCCCGCCCGCTTGATCGCCTCGACAAGCGGAGTGTCGTCTTCGGTCATCCAGCGGTCGACATAGGCGAAGAAGGCGTCGTGGTCCCAGACCTTCTCGGCGTGCATGAGCCGGGCGGCTAAGGCCTCGCCGATCCACGAGTTGCTGGTGTTGGCGCGGCGGTAGCCCTCGCTGGACGGAACGCGATCCGGCTTCATCCGCGGCCACTGGCTGGGTGGATAAACGTCCACGCAGCCCCAGCCGTCCTCCCAGCCGCCGGTGCCGGCGTTGCGCGGCAGGGAGTGGCCGGTGAAGATGGCCTTCGCCCCGGTCCAGCCCCGCTCGTGGACTTGGCCGCGATACGAGTACGGGCATAGGGCCGTCTGGTCGTCCTCGTGAAAATGCAGGCTCGGCAGGCTCTTGGTCGGCGACTGCATCTCGGGGTCATCGAGCATCAGGCCGGCGAAGACGATCGGCCACTTGCGGCCGCTGTTCAGCCCGCCGTGAGAAGGCCAGCTTCGCCCGGCACGGGCCAAGCCCCAGAAATCAATCCCCACCTGGACGAAGTTCACCAGCAGCCGCTCTTTCTCTTCGACCGGGTAGTCCATGTGCAACAGCAGGCTCGCATCGCCCACCAGCGCGACCATGTCCTGCCCGTAGTGCGGCAGGTTCTCTACCGGGGCGGCGAATCCAAATTCTACGATGTCCAACCAGGGTCTCTGGAACGCGGTGACGTAATCGGGGGGGTTGAAATAGGTCGCGGGGCCGCGGGGCATCTTGTCGCCGTTGGACGCTACCCGGTAAGCGTCGATCCTGGGCGGGGCCGAACGGGCCTTTGGCAACTTCAAGAGCAGCTCGCGGCGGAGGTTTCGGGCCAAGTGAATCTTGCTGTTGGCCGCGTCGCAGTACGAGGGACGGAAGGCGTCGGGCGGCTGCGGCTCGGCCAGGCACGTGAGCACGGCGGCCGTGCGGAGCGGATCGACGTGCTGCCCGCTGAACTTGCTGATCTCCTGGTTGTGCCGGCTGATGGTCGAGAACAGCGAATCGCCCGGCTTCATCGCGATCGGCAAGTGGGCGAACAACTCGGGGGCATATCGCGCGTGCGGGATACGGCTGTCGAACCCGGCGCACTCGCGGTAGCCATGTCCACCCACGTTCCTATGATCGCAGCGCGGATTGATCATCGAGCCGTTGCGGGCCTGTTGACCCGGATAGTTCGCCTCGCGGACCGATTCCTTGTCAATGGTTTCCTTGACCTCGTCGCCCCACAGCGGCTTGGGGTCGATGGCCGCCACCGTGACCGGCCCGACCATGTAGTAATCGCCGTTGACAAACTGCCCGACGCGGGCGGGCTTGTCGAACGTCCATGTGACACCCCACCGCGAAACACTCTTCGTCAGCTCTAGGTCTTCCAGTCTGGGCGTCGCCGGGGGCTTCTTCTTCGTGTAAAGGACGACCTTCTGGTCGGCGGGTTTCCAGGCGTCCGGAGGCGTGGACCTCGATCCGGCTAGGGCCCACGCGCCGCTGGTGAGGGCCGCCAGCACGATTGTCGCCGATCCGATGTCGGGCCACAGTCTCATGCTCATTCTCCCAAAAAATAGCGCTATGAAAGCGGAACCTCATGGCCGCACGCCCTTACGCAGCCGGCCTTGCGGACGGAAGCTGGACTCCGAAGCGGGTGGCGGTTGCGGATATCGTCCAATTCCTTGATCTGCTTGGCAATCTCCGAGAGCGCCTAGTCGGCTTGCCCCGTCGAGCAAAAGAACCCATTCTATCAGCGCCGCCACACGCACGGGAGGTACTGGTTGATCCCGACGGTCACGAGGTGCAGTCTCGCCTGTCCCAAACCTTGCACCACCGATGTTGGTGGGGGCCGCGGAATAGGAGGCGAATTAGCAGCGGATACAATTGGAGTCGGCGCGCCTGGCCGCCGAAGCGGAAAGCTGAGGCCGGACGCGTCCGGTTGCGATGCCGAACGACCGAGTTGGCTGTTTAGAACCGTCAGGATCACGTCGCAATGACTTGAGATAGCTCCTGCGGTATAAGTGACAGTAACTCGGGATGGTGGGTCCGGGTAACTGGCCTGGACGCGGACAGGCCGATTTGGGAAACTTCGCCCTCAATTCTTTTCTCTTCAGGCTGAAAACCTCTCGTTGCATGTTGCTTCTTGGACACGTCGGCGGCGGCGGCGATGTTGACCATCAGTTCGGACTTGGTCAGCGGCTTCTTGGCAGCGGCGGCGGCTTTGGCCATGGGTCTTTCTCTCCGTCTGGTAGGGGGATAGGGATGCCAGTCCGCAAAATGGAACGTGGTGATTAGAGCCTGTCGGCCGAGAAACTCGAGCGGCCCCCCTCACTTCCACGGACATCGTTGAGGCGCACTCCTTCCCGTGTCAGCCGTGGGATCATCCGGCAGACACCGGCCTGCTGCCATCGCTGGCCGCCGTCAGCTCATTCCCCGCTCCTGGCCTTCCAAGCCTGGAAACATGGTCGCCGACTCGCGCACCGCTACGTGGGGCAACAGGGCGACGCGAAGCGGTTCCCCGACGGCGACCACGCCGCCAGCTACCTGGGCCTGGTACCTTCCACCAAGCAATCAGCCAACCACTGTTACCACGGCCCGATCACCAAGCGCGGATCCTGGAGGCATCCTGCCAAGGGCTACCGTGTTCGGCATGCGGCGTTGTCCAGTTTCGCCCGCCTCGTGCGGGCGAGCAGGGGGACGAGTCCCCTCCCCCTGCACCCCCTACCTCTCCTCCGTTCCAGGGCAGGAGAGCCGACCGAAAAACCACCGCCGCCAGTTGACACGGACAGAGGTAAACCGCGGAGTGAATCAGCCGTGGCAGCCAGCTTCCCGGTTTCCCACTCGCAGCGACGACAAATCAGGAAGAAAACTCGCGGAAATCGCCGGAAGCCCATCATTGAATTGTCCCAGCCCCACCCCCTGGTGCTCCAGTTTTCGCCGTCGCACCCGGTGTTGGACAACATCCGGCTGACCACGCAGTACGTATGGCCCGTCCCAATAAAAGTGCAACGTGTTACAGCAAGAAAAAGCCCAAAAACGCCCCTGGAACCCTCAATTTCCTATGTGGCAGATTTATTGGGACGGGCCATATTGGGCCAGGACCGCGGGGGCGGCCACATCATCCGGGGTGAGCTGGGTGCGTGGCAGGAGACCATGGACAGGCCGTGGGCCCCCTGCGAGGTCATCTCCCCGGACCGCACCCTGGCGGGCTTCCTGCCGGTTGCGATCCAGCAGTTGCGGGCGGCTGGCTGCACACCGCGTATGGTCGGGGCATGGCCGCCGCCGCTGGCCTACCCGGTACGGCCACTGCCTGCGGACAAGCGGCTGGTCGACGAGCAGGTCCTGGCGTTGGTCCAGGCCCACGATCGCGGCCTGATCCGCTATGGCGTCCATGCGGACCCGGTCTGGATCATCGAGCAGATTGCCCTCGCCTACCCCACGGCGAAGATTAGCGATCCTGGTGGCTCGCCGGGATCAGGCGTCGTGGTTGAGGGTGCGGCTGAGCAAGGTGCTGGACGACGTGGTCCAGAACGTCGGCTTGGCCAGGTTCGTCGAATCCCACCGAATCGAGATTGGGGTCAATTTCGGTACCGCCCTCGGCGGCGACCTGGGTCAGCGGGACATCGTCGTCGCCCTAAACGCCGTGGAGGCCCTGTCCAAGTGGGGGAGGTGGGCGATGGGCAGAGCCCGCAAGGCCCGCTTCTATGGCCTCTTACCCGAAGGAGCGAAATTGGCCCCGTTCGACACTTACCTGTGTCGGGGCATTTTCGGGTTCAACGAGGTCCGCGTTGGCCGTCACGGCTACCATCAAGTTCCGGTGGACGTGGTCTTTACGCCCACGCGAGGCGGCCCGGCGGCAGGCCACTATGGGGAGGACCACCATGCGTTGAAGCGCCACCTGCCGTGGCGGAACCAGATGCGTAATCGCCGCATTGCGACCCTGGCCACGTTACTTGCGGCTCATCTCTAGGCGAGCCACGGGTGAAGCACGAATGAAACGCGGATAAGACGGCAATTCTGCCTTCCGCGTGGCCCATGCGTGGCGTGATCTCCGTGTTCAATCTGTGTCTCATCCGTGGCTACATAACCTTGTGGCGTTGAGGTTTCGGCTGGACGGTGGCCAGATACAGACCCTGCCGGCCGGTGCCGCCATTGCCGTCCCCCAGGCCGCCGTCATCTCCTTCGACCGCGGCGGGGCGGCGGGGTGGGCCCGCTACCAGTTGATCGACGGCCTCTACCGCTTCGCGGCCAACAACGGGGCGTGGGGCTTGGTCCACGGAACTTCCCCGGCCGCTGGATTGGTCGCCCATGCGTCCAACCCCGCCCCCAGCGAGTGAACGCTCCGCAGACCGGCCATCGAAGCCGATGAAGCTGTCTCAGAACCGCGTGCCGGGGCAACGGCATAGGTTCTAAGACAGATTTTTCTTTTCTCGTCTCTGCGGGTGGGGAAGAAACCTGCCTCCCCCGCGATCCCCCTTACCCCGGGCACCGACCGAAGGTTGGTCGCGCCCGGAGGGAGAGGGGAACCTGGGAAACCCACGCTGCTACGATGGAATGGCATAACACCTTCTCCGCCATAGTCTTGCGCCTTTGCGGCTCATCGCCTCTGCGTGGAAATCCCCGCCATCGCGTTCTCCACCCCTTCCTTCTGACCCGTTGATGAAACCGCCTGCACCCTCCGCTCTCGTCTCCCGCCCCTTTTTTCTGCCCCCAATCGCCGATCGGCTCCGCTGGGTCCTGAAGAGAGCAGGAGTCCGCGAGGCCTTTTTCCGAGACGCGATCATGGGTGACCACACTTTCTCCGACCCGATCCATACCGCCATCCGTTTGACCGCGGAAGAACACGAACTGGTGGCGACCCGCGCCTTCCGACGCCTCCGCCGCGTCCACCAATTGGCCATGATGCACATGGTCTATCCGGGGGCAACACACAGCCGGTTGGAGCACTCGCTCGGCGTGATGGAGTTGGCAACGCGGATCTTCGACATCATCACCGATCCGGCCAACGTCCTGGACGAGGTGCGGGCGGCCCTTCCCGAATTGTCTGACCCCCAGCAATGCGGCTACTGGCGGTGCGTGCTGCGTGTGGCCGCCCTATGCCACGACCTGGGACACCTGCCCTTCTCGCACGCCGCGGAACGCACCATGCTGCCACCGGGCTGGAACCACGAAGGGCTGACCCGGGCCGTGATCCTGGGCGAGGACGTCGGCGGCGTGATCGACGGCATTGGGTTGCGGCGGCTGGACGTGGCCAAGTTGGCCGTGGGGCCGCGCGAGGCGCCCGAGCTGCGATTCTCCGCCTGGGAGAGGATCCTGTCGCAGATCATCGTGGCCGACGCCTTCGGCGCCGATCGCATCGATTATCTGCTGCGGGACCCCTGCCGCGCCGGCGTGCGGTGTCCCGGCTTTGATCACCTGCGGTTGATCGCCGCCCTGCGGATCCTACCCCCTCCCCCCCAGTCCTCGGACCGGGGGGCGGAGCAGGCTGCCGCCGGCCAGGAACCGGCGGGCAACGCCGGCGATCCGCGCACGCCGCGCGAGCCGAGCCTCGGCATGCTCGATGTGGGGCTGCGGCCGGCCGAGTCGCTCGTGCGCGCCCGGCATTTCCTCTTCGCCCGCATCTTCCATCAACACGCCCTCTGCGCCTATGACCTGCACTTTGCCGATTTCCTGCGTGACTGGCTGCCGCAGGGGAAATACCCCGTGGGCGTCCCGGAACATCTGAAGACCAACGATGACCATGTGGCGGCGGCCTGCAATGAGGCGGCCGAGGACGCGCGGGCCGCGGGGTACGAGGCGGCGCGGTGCATCGTCCGCCGCGCGCCGTTCCAATTGCTCTATCACGGCCGGCCCGGTTCCTTGCGGCCGCGATACTCGGCGGCCCGCGCGATCTACGAGGCCGCCCGGCGGCACTTCGGACCAGCCGGCGTCCGCTGGACCGTCCGCACGGTGAGAAGTGGCTGGCTGCAATTCCCCGTCCGAATGAAACACGGCGCGATTGCACTCTCCACGGCAGTTTCTCCATGCCTCGCCCGGCCGCCCGCGGCCCGCGCCGAGTACGTGTTCGTTGCCCCGAAATGGCGCGACCGGGCGCGGCGCTGGCTCACCGCGCGCGACCAGGCCACCGTCAAGCGGAACGAGGACCATTATCAGGCGGTATGAAGAGCTGCCCGTCTGCATTCACCATACCTATCGGGAGAAAGCCATGAACCAGCCGACCATCCAGCGTAAAATCATGCGACGCCTCGAGGCCTGGCCCGGGTTTCAGGCCGTCAAGACCGCTCTGGTTGACGTGCCCGGCCTGGAGGTCTATCTGAGCGGGGGCGCCATCCGCGACGTGCTGCTGGGCAACCGTCGTCCGATCAAGGATTTCGACCTTTTCGTGGACGGCCCCCGTGTGGACCGCTTTTTCCAGCGCCTGGAGACGGCGGGCCGCATGGAATCGAACCCGTACGGTTCGCCGCGGTGGTTTCCCGCCCCCGACGGCGCACCGTACGCGGACCTCATCCCCGTCCGGCGATTCTCCAACGGCCTGTGGCAGTGCAGGAACATCCTCGACGTGCTGAACCAGTTCGATTGCACGGTCAACGCGGCGGCCATCGATCTGCGAACGGGAGCCTTCCTGGATCCGCAGAACGCTTGTCGTGACGCCGCCCGCCGGATGATGCACGCCATCCGCTTGGATCTACCCGCAACGCCGGTCCGCCCGGGGGCCAGAGTGACCCATGCCGGCGGCCTGTGGCATCGCCTGATCCATTACGCTTGCAGCTTGGGTCTGGAGATCGAGCCGCAGACCGCGCGCTGGCTGCTGGAGCATCGTCCGCCGCAAGCGGAATCGCGCCGCTTTTCCGAACTGTTCTTCGTGCCGCGGCTGTCGCGATGGCCTGCCACAGGAGCCGTCGGAGCCAAGTGAAGAATGGCTGCCCCCTTTCGCTCCCATTCTCTGCTGGGGTTGGCGTGGACCGGAGACGCCGGTCGGTGACCTTTCGCAAAGAAGGCTGAGATGGGCCCCCGGGCGGAGTGCCGTGGTGCCAGGCATCATGAAATCGGCGTCTACAGCAGTCTCACCTCTGCCAAGAGTCTCTTCGTCCGCCAATTAGGGCTCAATCTATGGCAGACATTTCGTAGATGGCACATTCGTTAGTTGTGCTGCTGGTGGCGCACGATCCTTCCCTCGATCAGATAGATCAAGTCCTCGGCGATGTTGACGGCGTGGTCGGCCATCCGCTCCAAGTTGCGGGAGACGGCCAGCAGTTTGAGCAGGGCGGCGACGCGGCTGGGGTCCTGCCGCAGCATCTCCTCTGCCTTAATGCGGTTCTCGTGTTTCATCCGGTTGACCTCGATGTCCCTGGCACACACGCCGGCGGCCAGTTTGACGTTCTGGGTCACCATCGCATCCAGGCTGTCTTGCAGCATCGCCTCAGCTCCCTCCGACATCGCGGCCAGGTCAAATGGCGTCACGATCGGGGGAAGTGAGGCCAGGCTCGTCGCCTTGTGCGCGATGTTCACTGCGATGTCGCCGACCCGCTCCAGGTCGTTGTTGACTTTCAACGCGCAGACGATCAATCGCAGATCGCCGGCCACGGGTTGATAAAGCGCCAGGGTTCTCAGGCACTCTTCCTCGATTTCGACTTCGCGCCGGTCGATCTCCAGATCCTGCTGCTCCACCCGCTCGGCTAGATCCCGGTCGCGGTTCAAGAGCGCTTGCACGGAGAGGTGAACCTGGTCTATGACCAAGGCACACGCAGAGAGGAGGTCCTGTCTGAGACGCTCGATCTGGCGCTGCAAGTGAACGGACATGGAAACCTACTCTCCCGTGAAAGTGCACGCTGCAACACCGACTGCCGCCTGCGAAGCAGCAAGCGGCTGCTCGGCCGCCACGGGCTATGACTGCCATCAATGAAACCCGGAACCAACTACTCTATTGTAACCGACCGGTCCGTGGATGAAACTGGGTATTGTCGAAAGCTCCAAGAGAATGCCTGCCCCCGGATCAGCCTGGGTGACATGGTGTGATGACCGCAGTAAGATGATCTCCATGGCTCCCGGAAAGAAACCTGTCGGGCGGACGCCGATCTGCGATCGCGCCTATGTGCGGCGGATCGACCCGGTCTGGCTCTGCGGCCCAGTCCCCCATCGGTTCTGGCAGGACCCTGCGCACCGCCGCGACTACCTGCTCTGGCTGGGCCACAAGCTGCACTTTCGATACATGGAGGACTACTACCGGTTGATCTACGAGGACCTCAAGCGAAACTGCGGCGATGGTCTGGCGGTAGGCTACTGGAACGCCTCGGCAAGCGAGGGCGTCCGGGAGTGCTTCCCAAAATACGACTGGCGTGAATGGCTGTTCGTGACCGCCCCCCGGCATTTCTGGCACCACAAGGAGAACCGCCACCGCTACATGGAGTGGCTCGGCCGGCAGTTGGGGTTTCGTCACTCTGAAGACTGGTATCGGGTGACGCTCCGCGATTTCCAGACGCACAAGGGGGGCGGACTCCTGGCGGTGGCCTACCACAGCACGCTGTCCGCCGCGGTCATGGACTTCCTGCCCAACCACGACTGGAAGGAATGTCTCTTCACCTGTGCTCCCCAGGGCTTCTGGAGGTCCCGGGAGAACCGGTGCCGCTACATGCGATGGCTGGGCAAGCGGCTCGGGTATCGTGGCCCCGAGGACTGGTACGCCGTGAATCGCGAGGACTTCGTGCATAGCGGCGGCGGGGAGTGCCTGAAGCACTACCACGGGTCCCCGGCCCTGGCGGCGATGGACCTCTTCCGCGACTTTGTCTGGCAGGAGTGGAAGTTCCAAAGAACCCCTGTCGGCTTCTGGCACCGAGCCGAGAACCGCCGGCGGTACGTGGAGTGGCTCGGCCGGAGGCTCGGCATCCAGCGGCCCGACGACTGGCAGCGGGTGCGGTCGGTGAGTTTCCTTGAGAACTACGGTGGCACGCTGCTGTTTCTGTTTGGCTCGCACCGGGACCTGCTGCGGGAGTGTTTCCCCGACCTGGACCTGCCGGACCGGAAGGCGGGCCGCGAGGTGGCCCGTCGTGCCCTGCGGCGCCGGCGGCTCATGCGGCTTCGCAAGAGGCGGCCGCCGCGGACGTCGCGCCTTTCGATCACTCGGATCCTCGGCTGGGCCGGCGCCTATCACGAGCGGACGGGCCAGTGGCCTCAGGTGATCTCCGAAGGGGTGGATGGGGCGCCGGAGGAGACGTGGGTCGCGATCAACTGGGCGCTCCGCGAGGGCCGGCGGGGCCTCAAAGGTGGCTCCGCGCTGGCCCGGCTGCTGGCTCGGCACCGGGGCGTGCCAAATCGCTCTGCCCGCCCACGGCTGTCGACCGAGAAGGTCCTCCGCTGGGCCAGCCGCCACCACCGGCTGACCGGCCAATGGCCGAACGGCCACTCGGGCGCGGTGACCGGCGTCGCTGCCGAGACGTGGGGCGGGATCGACAGCGCCCTGGGCCGCGGATATCGAGGCCTGCCCGGGGGCTCCTCGCTGCTGCGGCTCTTGGAGAAACACTGCGGTGTCCGCAACCGGATGAATCCTCCCCGGCTGACCGAGCGGAAGATCCTCGGCTGGGCCCGGGCCTACCGCCGGGCAACCGGCCGCTGGCCTCGGTACACCAGCGGTCCCGTGGCCCAGTCGCCCGGCGATACCTGGTCGGCCCTCAACATCGCGCTTTCGGTTGGCGGCCGTGGGCTATCGGGAGGGCTGAGTCTTGTCAAGCTGCTGAGGAAGCACGGCCTGGAGTAGCTGCTTGTCCCTATGCACCCACGAAACCGTGGCCGAGATCTCGCAGAATTCGCCACCCGCTGATCGCGTGCTGCCGTAGTGGCTGCGGCGCAGCGCCAAGCGGTCAACACCATCATCCAAGGCACCGCCGCTGTCAGCGGTGGCGACCTGATTATCGGCGCCGCCAAGGAGCTCGTGTTCATCGGGCCGGGCAATGTGACGGCGGGCTCCGTCGTCCAGAATAACGCCAGCGGCGCCTCTGCGCTGACCATCGCGGACAGCGGCACAGTGACATTGACCGGCGCCAACAGCTACTCGGGCGGCACCACCGTCGCCGCCGGCATGCTGTTGGTCGCCGGCTCGCTGGGCGGTACGGCCGTCACGGTGGGCGAGGGTGCGACGCTCGGCGGCACCGGCTCGATCGGCGGCACCGTGGTCGTCCTGGGCGGCAGCACGGCCGGCACCCAGGGGGCCATCAACCTGGCCGACGGCATGATCGGCACCCTAATGTTCTCCGACCCCAGTGCCGCCGACACCGTCTTGACGCTCGGCGGTCTGACGGTCGGCAGCCCCTCCGCATTCACGTTCGAGGTGGGTGCCGTCGCCGACCGCATCCAGGTCACGGCCGGCAAGGTGGCGGTCAACCCGGGCGGCAGCCTGATCGGCATCACGGCCCTGTCGGGGTTCGGCCCCGGCACTTATGACCTGCTGGATTTCCCCAATGGTCAGGCCAGCGGGCTGGGCTACCTCAGCCTGGCGACGACCTCCCTGAACGGCTACAAGCACACAGGCTAGAATGGCGATCACGACCAGGCCTGCGGCGAATCCCATCAGATTATTCATAATCCGAGGCCGTTCACGCAACGCCGACACTTCGCGCTGACCACGGCGGATCTCGCTGCCAAAGTGGCGGCAAATCTCTTCCCGCGCCAAGGTCCGCATGAAGGTGATCAGTCGAGCGCCCCGCTTCGGCGTGTACCGCGCCAACAACGCGCCGTCGTTGAATGGAAAAGGTGTCAGGAACCGTTGTTTTCATGGTTTACTGCCTAGTTTGACTGTGTATGTCAGGTTTGGAGTTGTTTCCTCAACGGCGGCAAGCGTTTGC
>Ga0181524_10005158_pt1 | contig 11787 bp, 8 predicted proteins | sample PEATcosm2014_Bin_34_FD_119761 | JGI IMG/M metagenome (GOLD analysis project Ga0181524, IMG submission 119761) | Peatland microbial communities from MTU Mesocosm Facility, Houghton, MI, USA - PEATcosm2014_Bin05_60_metaG | ecosystem: Environmental > Terrestrial > Soil > Wetlands > Peat | place...
GCCGACCCCGGCGTATTCGCCGTAGCGCCAATAGACGAGATTGTGCCGGCTCTCGGCGCCGGGCCGCGCGTGGTTGGAGACTTCGTAGGCGGGAAGGCCGGCGCCTTCGGCGATCTCCTGGGTGGCGTCGAACAGCGCGCGCGCGAGGTCCTCGTCGGGAATCGCCAGCTTGCCCGCCCGCCACAGCCGTTCGAAGATCGTCTCGGGCTCGATGGTGAGCTGGTAGAGCGAGAGATGCTCGCCCGCCAGTTTGATCGCCTCGCGCAATTCGGCGCGCCAGGCTTTCTCGCTCTGGCCGGGGCGCGCATAGATCAAGTCGAAGGAATAGCGCGGGAAGATCGAGGCGGCGATTCGGACCGCTTCCACCGCCTCGGCGACGTCGTGGCGCCGGCCGAGCGCCTTCAGGTCGGCGTCGTCGAGCGCCTGCACGCCGAGCGACAGGCGGTTGACCCCGGCGGCGCGATAGCCGCGGAAGCGCCCGGCCTCGACGCTGGTGGGATTGGCCTCGAGCGTGATCTCCGCGTCGGGCTCGACGCTCCAGTTCGCGGCGACCGCGTCGATGACGCTCTGCACCGTTTGCGGACGCATCAGCGAGGGCGTGCCGCCGCCGAAGAAGATCGAGCGCACCGTCCGTCCGGGCGCGATCGCCGCGCGATGGGCGAGTTCGGCGCGCAGCGCTGAAACGAATCGCTCTTCGTCGATCGGCGCGGCGCGCACGTGCGAGTTGAAATCGCAATACGGGCACTTGGCGAGGCAAAACGGCCAATGCACGTAGACGCCGAAGCCGGCCTCGGCGTCGGCGAGTCCGGCCGGCGGGCGCGCCTGCAGCGGCGCAACGGTCTCTATCTGCGTCATCGTCGCCTTATGCCAGCTTGCCGGGCGCTGCGCCAGATTCTTTGCTATCTCTCGCACGGGGACCGTTGGTCCGACGAGGAGGAGAAGCGCTGAGATGTCCGAATCCTTCGAGGTGAAATCCGTGTGGCGGGAGACGGGCGGTCATCGGCGCTGGCTCGCCGACGAGGCCGACGCCCTGTTCGCCTTTTACGAAGTCGACCTGATCCATCCCGCCGGCGGCTTCGCGACGCTCGACGCTTCCGGGCGCGCGATGGCCTGCGAGACGGCGCGTCCGCTCCACGTCACCACGCGCATGGTGCATTGTTTCGCCATCGCCCATCTCCTCGGGCGGCCCGGCGCCGCCGACATCGTCGATCACGGCATGGAAGCGATTCGCACGCGCCACCGCGATTCGCGACACGGCGGCTATTTCTGGTCCTTCGACGAAGAGGGGCCGCGCCAGCGCGACAAGCTCGCCTACGGCCACGCTTTCGTGCTGCTCGCGGCCGCCAGCGCCAAATGCGCCGGCCACCCGCAAGCCGACGCGCTGCTCGCCGACGTCGCCGACGTTCTCGAGACGCGATTCTGGGAGGCGAAATACGGCGCCGGCGCCGAGGAATTCCGCGACGACTGGTCGCCGTTCAGCGCCTATCGCGGCCAGAACGCCAACATGCATCTGACCGAGGCCTTGATGGCGGCGTTCGAGGCTACGGCCGAGCGCGGCTTTCTCGACAAGGCCGAGAGCATCGCCGATCGCATTCTGCGGCGAAACGCGGCCGCGGCCGACTGGCGCGTGCCCGAGCATTATTCGGCCGATTGGACCGTCGATCGCGAGTACAAGGGCTCGGACATGTTTCGTCCCTACGGCGTCACGCCGGGGCACTCGTTGGAGTGGTCGCGCCTGGCGCTGCAACTCTGGGAGCTCGGCGAGCGCCGGCTCGCCTGGCTGCCCGAGGCGGCGCGCTCCCTCTTCGCGCGCGCGGTCGGCGAGGGCTGGGACCAAGCGCGCGGCGGCTTCTACTACACGCTCGAATGGAGCGGCGCGCCGCGCGTGCGCGACCGGCTGTGGTGGCCGTGCTGCGAAGGGGTCGGCGCCGCGACGTTTCTCGGCGCGCTCGACGGCGGGGCGTTCTACGAGGACTGGTACCGCCGCATCTGGAGCTTCTCGGCGCGTCATTTCATCGACCGGCGCCAGGGCGGCTGGCGTTGCCAGCTCGACGATTCGCTGCGCCCGATCGACGGCTATTTCGTCGGCAAGCCCGACCTCTATCACGCCCTGCAGGCCTGTCTCATCCCGCTCTATCCGACGAACGGCTCCCTGACGCGCGGGATTCTCGGCGCGCCGGGAGGCGGCGGCGCTTGAAGGTCACAGCCCCTCGAACAGCGCCGTCGAGAGATAGCGCTCGGCGAAGGACGGCACGATGATGACGAACGTCTTGCCGTCGTTTTCCGGCCGGCGGGCGACGTCGATCGCCGCCGCGATGGCGGCGCCGGAGGAAATGCCGACGGGGATGCCCTCGAGCCGCGCCACCAGCCGCGCCGTGTCGAACGACGTCTGGTTGCCGACGGTGACGACCTCGTCGATGAGGCTGCGGTCGAGGACCGCCGGCGCGAAGCCCGCGCCGATGCCCTGGATCTTGTGCGGGCCGGGCGCGCCGCCCGACAGCACCGCCGAATCTTCGGGCTCGACCGCGATCATCTTGACGCTCGGCTTGCGCGCCTTGAGCACCTGGCCGACGCCGGTCAGGGTGCCGCCGGTGCCGACGCCGGAAACGACGAAGTCGACGGCGCCGTCGGTGTCGTTCCAGATTTCCTCGGCGGTGGTGCGCCGATGGATTTCGGGATTGGCCGGGTTCTCGAACTGCTGCGGCATGATCGCGCCGGGGGTCGCCGCCACGATGTCGTTGGCCTTGGCGATCGCGCCCTTCATGCCGAGCGAGGCTGGGGTCAGGACCAGCTCGGCGCCGAGCAGGGCGAGCATCTTGCGCCGCTCGACCGACATCGATTCGGGCATCACCAGGATCAGTTTGTAGCCGCGCGCCGCGGCGACGAAGGCGAGCGCGATTCCGGTGTTGCCCGACGTCGGCTCGACCAGCACGCCGCGGCCCGGCGCGATGCGGCCCTGCGCTTCCAGGGCGTCGACCATGGAGACGCCGATGCGATCCTTGACGCTGGAGATCGGATTGAAGAACTCGAGTTTGGCGAGCAGGTTGGCGCGCACCCCCTTTTCCCGGGCGATGCGGTCGATGCGCACGAGCGGCGTATCGCCGATGGTGTCGGTGATAGACGCGTAAACGCGCCCTCGGCCGCGCGGGCGCTGACGGTCGCGCTTCGGGTCCCTATCGTTTTCTGGCATCACTCAGCCTCCAAGACGCGGGCGGCGCCAGCCGCGGCGCGTTTCTCTCGCAGCTTACACTTTTTGACGGCGCCATCATATAGATTGGCGCTGCACCCAATGTCAGATCGTGAAATCGCCGCTGGCTTTCTCCTCCGCGAGGATTTGCGCCCTTTCGGCTTCCTCGCAGAGTTGCTCGACGGTGATCGCGTCCAGATTGGCCAGGAACGACTCGCCGGCCTTGCGCACGGTCGGTTCGATGACCTTCTCGAGCAGCTTGGATCGCGACCCGATGTCGTCGGGATCGGCGGTGCTGAGGCTCGTCGAAGTGCGCACGATTTCGCCGACCGAAATCCTGCGGCGCTCGCGCGCCAATTCGTAGCCGCCTCGAGGGCCGCGCACGCCCTTGAGAATCTTGGCGTGAACGAGGCCCTGCAACAGCGTCTCCAAATGCCGAGGCGGCAATTTGTGCCGCGAGGCGAGCGCCTTGGCTGCGACCGGCGAGGGGCGCGAGTGCAAGGCGATGTCGACAACGGCGGCGATGGCGAGCAGGCTGCGTCGCGACAGCAGGTTCATCTCAGTTCTCCTCGTCTGAGCGCCCGGTCGAACCAAAACCTCTTGGCCCGCGCTCGCTCGCTGTGAGCCGCTCGCTTTTAATGAAAGCGACGCGCTCGACGGAACAAACGACGAGTTGCGCGATGCGCGCCCCTCGTCGGATGGAAAAAGGGCTTTGTCCAAAATTGACCAGTATGACGCCGATTTCTCCGCGATAGTCCGCGTCGATCGTTCCGGGGCTGTTGAGAACGGTCACCCCATCGTTCAGCGCCAGTCCGGAACGAGGCCGTATCTGCGCCTCGTAGCCTCGCGGCAATTCTATCGCCAAACCCGTCGGAATCAGCGCCCGCTCGCCTGGGTTCAGCACAATGTCCCTTCCTTCCGGAAGGGCCGCCACGAGATCCATCCCTGCTGCATCATCGCTCTGATAATGGGGCAATTGCAAGTCCCGAGAATGTGGAAAGCGTTGAAAAGAAACTCGTATCATTTCCGGCCCTTCAAAATGCCGCCGATGAGGTCGACCAGCCTGCGGGCGACCTCCTGTTTGTTCATGCGCGGCCATGGCTCGACGCCCTGGGCGCTGACGATCGCCACCTGATTGTCGGCGCCGCCGAACGTCCCTTCACCTTCGGCGACGCTGTTGGCGACAATCAGGTCGCAGCTCTTGCGCTTGAGCTTGTCGCGCGCGTTTTCGACGATCCGCTCGGTCTCGGCGGCGAACCCAATGACCAACGCCGGGCGGTCGGCCTTTCGGGCGCCGATGTCCGCGACGATGTCGGGGTTCTCGGTCAGCGACAGGACCGGCGCGCCGGCGGCGCCCTTCTTGAGCTTCTGGGCGCCGACCGCCTCGACGCGCCAGTCGGCGACCGCCGCCGCTGCGACGAACACGTCCGCTGGCAGGCTCGCCAGGGCGGCGGCGTGCATTTGCCGCGCCGTCTCGACGTGGACGACCTCGACGCCGGGCGGATCGGCGAGCGCGACCGGGCCGCTGATCAACGTCACTTCGGCGCCGGCGGCGCGGGCGGCCTCGGCGATCGCATGCCCCTGGAGCCCGGAGGACCGATTGCCGATGAAGCGAACCGGGTCGATCGGCTCGTAGGTCGGGCCGGAGGTCACGACGACGCGCCGCCCTGCGAGCGCGCCGTCGGCGGGCGCGCCGACGCTCGCGGGCAGGGGGATCGCGGTCGGCTGTTCGAGCGCGCGCTCGATCGCCGTGACGATCGCCAGCGGTTCGGCCATGCGGCCCGGCCCGAATTCTCCGCACGCCATCTCGCCGTCGTCGGGGCCGACGAAAGCGACGCCGTCGGCGCTGAGCGCCGCGACGTTGCGCCGGGTCGCCGGATGCAGCCACATGCGCACGTTCATCGCCGGCGCGACGAGCACGCGCTTGTCGGTGGCCAGAAGCGTGGTCGAGGCCAGATCGTTGGCGAGGCCCTGCGCCATTCGCGCCAGCAAATCCGCCGTCGCCGGCGCGACCACGACGAGATCGGCTTCGCGCGACAGTTCGATGTGGCCCATCTCGGCCTCGTCGATCAGGCTGAATTGATCGAAGCGGACCGCGTGGCCGCTCAGCGCGGCGGCCGACAGCGGCGTGATGAATTGCTTCGCCGCCTCGGTCATGACGACGCGCACGCTCGCGCCGCGCTCGCGCAGCCGGCGGATCAGTTCGAGCGACTTATAGGCCGACACGCCGCCCGCGACGATCAGCAGGATGCGGGCGCCCGACAGAGATTTGGCGGTCATGATCGCTTACGCCGTGAAGGCGGCGGGCGCCGATCCTTCGCTGGAGCTGGCGCGCGCCAAGTATCGCAACATAGGGTCGGAAACAACATGTCCGCAACGGCCAGACCGCGGTCGACGTGAAAAATCCGGATGAAATCTCTTTTCAATTGCGGGCTCATCGCAAATGAAACGCTATCCATACGAGCGCCGCCGCGATGACCCACAGCGGCGTCGCGACCCTCGCTGGCCATCCCGCATGGGGAGGCGCGCTCGGCGCCTCGGCCGGCGCGGCCTCGGCGTTGCGTTCCATCTGATGCGAGAGCCGCTCGAGGCGCGGCGGCGCCTCGGCGACGAGCTTGGCGAATTGCGAAACGCTGCGGCCGAGGTCCTCGATCCGGCCGCGCGGCCCCAGGTTCTCGGCGATCCAGCCGCCGACGACCGGCTCCGCCGTCGCCCACATGTCGAGGTGCGGGTCGAGCTTGCGCGCGACGCCTTCGACTACGACCATGGTCTTTTGCAGCATGACGAGTTCGATTCGCGTCCTCATGTCGAACAGCGCGGTGACCTCGAACAGCAGCGTCAGCAGCTTGGCCATCGAAATCTGATCGGCGGTGCGCGCGTGGATGGGCTCGCCGATCGCGCGCACCGCCTGCGCGAAATCCTCGACGCGATGGACGGCCGGCACGTAGCCCGCCTCGAAATGCACTTCGGCGACGCGCTGGTAGTCTCGTCGGATGAAGCCGTAGAGAACCTCGGCCAGGAAGCGTCGCTCCTTGCGGCCGAGGCGACCCATGATGCCGAAATCGATGGCGACGATGCGTCCCTGGTCGTCGACGAAGAAATTGCCCTGATGCATGTCGGCGTGAAAGAAGCCGTCCCGCAAGGCGTGGCGCAGAAAGGACTGAACCAGGGTCCGCGCGAGCTTGGGCGCGTCGAAGCCGAGCTCGGCGAGGCGCGCCGTGTCGCCGAGCGGCGTCCCCTCGATCCATTCCATCGTCAGGACTTCGCGCGTCGTGCGGTCCCAATCGATCACGGGGGCGCGGAACTCCGGGTCTTGGTTCAGGTTTTCCGCGAATTCGGACGCCGCCGCCGCTTCGAGGCGAAAATCCATCTCCATGCGCACGCTTCGCGCCAGCGTCTCGACGACGTCCGTCAGGCGCAGCCGGCGCAGGCTCGGCTCGAAGCGTTCGGCCTCGCGGGCGGCGAAGAACATATCGGAAAGATCGCGCGCGAAGCGCCGCTCGACGCCGGGCCGCAACAGCTTGACGGCGACGTCGCGCTCGCCGTCCCGCGTGCGCACGCGGGCGCGATGCACCTGCGCAATCGAAGCGGCGGCGACCGCGTCGCCGAATTCGACGTAGACGCTGTCGATCTTGGCGCCGAAGGACGCCTCGACCGTCGCGACCGCTGTGGCGCGGTCGGCCGGCGTCATGCGGTCCTGCAGCCTTTCAAGCTCCATCACCACCTTGGGGCCGACGATGTCGGGGCGGGTGGCGAGGAACTGCCCGAGCTTGACGTAGGAGGGGCCGAGCCGGTCGATCGCGGCGGAGAGGCCGCTGAGGCCGTGCGCGCCGCGCCGCGCCAGGAGATTGGCGAGGGCCAGCGGCGGCCTGGCGAGCGGCGGCAGCATCAGCGAATCGACGCCGACGAACGTGCCCTCGCGCGCCAGCACAAAGCCGGCGCGCGCCAGGCGCGATACGTGCCCGATGGCGGCCAAACGCGACAAGTTCAGAGTTTCCAACCCGAATGGATGGCGACGACGCCGCCCGTCAGCCGGGTGAATGCGACGCGCGAGAACCCGGCCTCCTCGATCATGTCGGCGAAGCGGTCGGGCGGCGGAAATTTGCGGATCGATTCGACGAGATAGCGGTAGGCCGGGCCGTCGTCGGCCACCACCTTGCCGAGCGCGGGGATCGCGGCGTCGGAATAGGCCGCATAGATGCGGTCGAGAACCGGCACGTCGACGCGCGAGAATTCGAGGCACAGAAACCGTCCGCCGCGCTTGAGGACGCGGTAGGCCTCGGCCAGCGCGCGGTCCATGCGCGGAACGTTGCGAATGCCGAAAGCGATCGTGTAGGCGTCGAAAGCCGCGTCGGGCAGCGGCAGCGCCTCGGCGTTGCCCTCCACGAAGCTGATCCGCTCGCCCTCCTTTCGCTTTTGCGCCCGTCCCGCGCCGACGCGCAGCATATCGGGGTTGACGTCGACCACGGTCACCCGGGTCGCTTCGCCGCCCGCCGCCGCGACGCGAAACGCGATGTCGCCGGTGCCGCCCGCCACATCCAGATGCTGGAACGGGCGATGGCGCGGCGGGCGAAGCTTGGCCACGAAAATGTCCTTCCAGATGCGATGCAGGCCGAAGGACATCAGATCGTTCATCAGATCGTAGCGGTCGGCGACCTTGTGAAAGACGGCGTCGACGAGGCCCTGCTTCTCGTCGAGGCGAACCGTTCGTTCGCCGAAATGCGTCTGGGGGGCTGCGCTCGACATCGATCGTCTCCAAAGATCGCGCGCACCATAGACCGGCCGAGCGCGTCAAGCCAAATCGGACGGCGACGCCCGGGCCGGGCGCGGCGCGCGACGAAAACCGAGATTCGTTCGTGCGGCAGGCCCGCCGCGGCGACGTCGCTCGAATAGAGTCGCGCCGCAACAAGGACAAGCGAATTAACTCTCCGTTAGCCTCGCCATGATTTCGTCAAAGCTTGCGAAGGGCGCTAAGCGATGCCTTAAGCCCCGGGCTTCACTATCCGATCTCGGTCGGCGTCGGCCGATTCAAGCAAGTCGACCTTCCCCAACGGATACCGTCGTGGCCCTGGGCAGAACCATAAGAAAACACGTCTTTCGCCCGACCAACATCCCGGCGGCGATCGCCGCGCTGGTCGCCATCGTCTGCGGCGCGCTCGCCGACAATCAGAACAGCCAGCTTTCCGACGAACGATCGCGCGCCGAAGTCATGGACCAGGTCAGCCTGATCCGGGCCAAGCTCGAGGGCGACATCAACGGCGACATCCAGCTCGTTCGCGGCATCGTCGCCGACATCGCCACCGAGCCGAACATCGCGCAGGCGCGCTTCGCCGAGCTTTCGGAGAACCTGCTGCAGAGCCGCTCGCAGATCAGAAGCATCGCCGGCGCCCCCGGCCTCGTCGTCTCCATGGAATATCCCTTGAAGGGAAACGAGGCGGTGATCGGGCTCGACTACCACAAGAACGAGCGCCAGCGCGAAGCGGCCTTGCGCGCGCGCGACACCGGCGACGTCGTCCTGGCCGGCCCGCTCGACCTGGTTCAGGGCGGCAAGGGCATCGTCGCCCGTTTTCCCGTTTTCACCAACCAACCCGATGGCGGCCGGGCTTTTTGGGGCATTCTTTCGGCGGTCATCGACATCGACGCGCTGTACCGCGACAGCGGCCTCGTCGGCCGCGACCTGCCGATCGACGTCGCCATCACCGGCGAGGACGCGCGCGGCCAAGCGGGCGCCCGCTTTTTCGGAGACGCGTGGGTGGCGAACGATCGTCCCGTCGTCACCGACGTCAGCGTTCCCTCGGGGTCGTGGCGGATCGCCGCCACGCCCAAGGGCGGTTGGGACTCGGAGCCGTCGAACCGATGGATTCTGCGGCTCGGCATTCTAGCCGCCGGCCTGTTGATCGTCGTTCCCGCCTGGCTCGCCGGCCGGCTGGTGGAGGAGCGGCGCGACCATTTCTCGAACCTGCGCGATCGCGAAAGGGAACTCGAGCGGCTGTCGCGGCGCCTCGAACTCGCCCTCGACGCCTCGAAGGTCGGCGTGTGGGACTTCAACATCGACACGCAGGAGCTGGTCTGGGACGACCGCATGAACGAGCTCTACAATTATCCGCTCGACGGCGGCGTGCGCGAATACCGGCATTGGCTGGACCGGCTCGACGAAACCGACGTTGCGCGGGCGATCGCGGATTTCGAGACGGCGTGGGCGAAGGGCCGCTACGAATCGCAGTACCGGCTCAACCTGGGCGATGGGCGAACCCGGGTCATCAAAGCGATCGGCAAGGTCTACGCATTGCCCGACAAGACCTCGCAGATCGTCGGGGTCAATTGGGACGTGACCGCCGACGTCGCGTTGACCGAGGATCTGACGCGCTCCAAGGCGCTGACCGAAGCGCGCAACGCCGAACTCGAAGCGGCGCGCGCCCGCATCGAATACAATTCCCTCCACGACTTCCTGACGCGGCTGCCGAACCGGATGTACATGGAGCGCGCGCTGGAGGAGCACGCGGCGCGTTGCGCGGCGAGCGGCGGCGGCGTCGTGCTCCTGCACGTCGATCTCGACGGCTTCAAGCAGATCAACGACACGCTCGGCCATTCGGCTGGCGACGCGATGCTGATCCACACGGCGCAAACGATCCAGCGCAACCTGCGCGACGGCGATTTCGTGGCGAGAACGGGCGGCGACGAATTCGTCGTCGTCTGCAACTCGGACGACGGCATGGACGGCTTCGACGAACTCGCCCGCAAGATCATCGAGAGCGTGCGAAAGCCGGCGATATACGAAGGCCACGAGTGTCGCTTGGGGATGAGCATCGGCATCGCCGGCGCCTTCGGCGGCGCCGTCGATCGGCAGCGCCTGCTGGTCAACGCCGATCTCGCGCTCTACCGCGCCAAGAGCCTGGGCCGGAATCGGTTCGAATTTTACACCGCCACGTTGCAGGCCGAGATCCTGAACTCCAAGCGGACTGCGGACAGCATCATCGGCGGGTTGGAGCGCGGCGAATTCATCCCCTATTACCAGCCGCAATTCGACGCGCGAACTTACGAATTGGTCGGCGTGGAAGCGCTCGCCCGCTGGCGTCATCCCACGCGCGGCGTCGTCGCGCCGGCCGAGTTCATCGCGATCGCGGAAGAATTGACGGTGATCGGCGCCATCGACCGAGCGGTCCTCGAACAGGCGCTGGCGCAGTTCCGCCGCTGGCGCATCCGCGGCGTCGGCGTGCCGCGATTCTCGGTCAACGTTTCGCTGCGGCGGCTGCACGAGGGCGATTTGTTGGAGCGCCTGCGCGACTTGCGCGTCGAGCCGGGCGTGCTGGCGTTCGAACTGGTCGAGACGATCTACCTCGACGAGCGCGACGACAACTTCTCGCGCACCATCGATCAGATCAAGGCGCTGGGGATCGACATCGAAATCGACGACTTCGGCACGGGGTACGCTTCGATCGTCAGCCTCACCAAGCTCAAGCCGCGTCGCCTGAAGATCGACCGCCAACTCGTCACGCCGATCGTGCGCTCCGACGCGCAGCGCCGCCTCGTAAGATCGATCGTCGACATCGGCCGGTCGCTCGATATCGAAATCGTCGCCGAGGGCGTCGAAACCATGGAGCACGCGCGGCTGCTGCGCGACCTCGGCTGCGACATCCTGCAGGGCTACGCTTTCGCCAAGCCGATGGCGGCCGAAGACCTCGAGCGCTTCATGGCCGCCAGGACGCGGCTGATCGCGTCCTGATTCGGACCGCGATCGCCGCGCTCGCCCCTCACGCCGCCAGTTGGCGCAACACGTAAGCCAGAATGCCGCCGGCGCGGAAATACTCCAGCTCGTCGAGCGTATCGATGCGGCAGATCAGCGGCACGCGCGTGATCTCGCCCGCGGCGGACTTGATTTCAGCCTCCAGTTTCTGGCGCGGCTTGAGATCGGCGGCGAGGCCGTGGATCGAGACGGTCTCATCGCCCTTGAGGCCGAGCGACGTCCAGGACGTTCCCTCCTCGAACACCAGCGGCAGCACGCCCATGCCGACGAGGTTGGAGCGGTGGATGCGCTCGAAGCTCTGCGCGATCACCGCGCGCACGCCGAGGAGCTTGGCGCCTTTGGCCGCCCAGTCGCGCGACGATCCCGTGCCGTATTCGCGCCCGGCGAAGACGACCAGCGGCGCGGCCTCGCTCTGGTAGCGCATCGCCGCGTCGTAGATCGCCATCCGCTCGCCCGAGGGATGATGGATGGTGTAGCCGCCCTCGACCACCGCGCCTTCCGAATCCTTCACCATCTGGTTCTTGATGCGGATGTTGGCGAACGTTCCGCGCATCATCACTTCGTGGTTGCCGCGGCGCGTGCCGTACTGGTTGAAATCGGCCGGGCGCACCTGATGCTCGATGAGATAGTTCCCGGCCGGGCTCGACGCGCGGATCGAGCCGGCCGGCGAGATGTGGTCGGTGGTGATGGAATCGAGGAACAACCCGAGAATGCGCGCGTTTTCGATATCCACGATGGGCTTGGGCTCCATCGTCATGCCCTCGAAATAGGGCGGGTTCTGCACGTAGGTCGAGCCCATGTCCCAGGCGTAGGTGAGGCCGGCCGGGACCCTGACCTTGCGCCAATTGGCGTCGCC
>Ga0181524_10005159_pt1 | contig 11787 bp, 11 predicted proteins | sample PEATcosm2014_Bin_34_FD_119761 | JGI IMG/M metagenome (GOLD analysis project Ga0181524, IMG submission 119761) | Peatland microbial communities from MTU Mesocosm Facility, Houghton, MI, USA - PEATcosm2014_Bin05_60_metaG | ecosystem: Environmental > Terrestrial > Soil > Wetlands > Peat | place...
CAACAACCAAGTGGGCGGGCATCTCGCGGTCCGTCAAACTGCTCCTCAACGCCTGCCGCACGCCAAGCAAGCTCTGGGCCGCGCGAGCACACTCCTCGCAGCGCTCGATATGCTGCTCGATCTGGTGAGCCTTCGTTGGGGACAGCTCATCCAGTACCCAATCGGTCAGCTCGGTTCCCCATTCACCACATCCCATGACGTTCACCCCTTCTGCATAGGAGACGGGCAAAACGCCCGTGCTCCGTGACGCCACCCTCTCCGCGCAGGAGAGGGCAAGGAGAGGAAAGAAACGTCAGATCGTGTGACGCAAGGCCCTCTCCCGCCGGGACAGGATGGCGACTGGCGTGGGCGGCAGATAACCCGTGAGCGTTTCACCGGCCGCCACACTAAAAAGCAACGCGATTCCGTTATCACCCTCGAATCCTTAAGAAGTGCAATATTAACCTTCGATAAACTTCCTCAGTTGTTCAAACCCCGAATACATGCGGGTCTTGGCTGTACTCAACGGACAACCCTGGATCTCGGCAATCTCCTCCAGCTTGAAACCGTGGTAGAACTTAAGAACAATCGCTTCCCGCTGCTCGAGGGGCAGTTCTGCGAGCGCTTTTTCCACCAAGATTCTCAGCTCGCCTCGTTCCCACTGCCCGACCTCCCCCACCCTCACCCTGGAAGAACCCCCGGCCGGATCGAGATCAGTCAGGCTAGTTTCTTCCTCACGCTCCCGCCGAGCGTGTGAATGAGCCGTATTGCGTGCGATCCGAAACAGCCATTGGGGGAACTTATTCGGATCCTTCAGTTGGCCGAGATGACGATAGGCGGAGAGAAAAACCTCCTGGCACATGTCAAAGGCATCTTCCGGCCGTCCCGTCAGATACAGCAAGAAACTGTAAACCTTCCGCTCCCAACGCCTTACGAGGACGTTGAAGGCTTCCGGCTGCCCCCTTATCGCGTCTCGTACCAGCTCGGCGTCCGGACGATCAGAAATCTGTAATCCCAATTCCACTCCTGATGACGCAAAAGATGGGAAGAAAGTTTGCGGCGCGCCTCGCGATCGTTCCTTATTCTTCTCCCTTCACCTCCACTTCCCCTGGCGAACAGGCTTTGGGACAGGGGTTCTCCGCCGATAGGCCCGTACCTGCGTAGAGTATATGATGATTCATGCTTAATAAAGCGTGAAAAATGCAGGAGTCAGGACTCAGGGCAGAGGAAGTTTGAAACTGTTGGATCACTCGCCAAGCCAGCTTGGTACTGGCTCAGAGCCTCGGCCCGGCGGCCCGCGGTCTTGTAAATATCGCCAAGTCCGAAATGTGCGTTGCTGTCAGACTCCTCCAAGCTGAGGGCAGCGCGAAATTTCTAGATGGTGTCGATTTGCAATACGCTGTCATTCGGGTCGGGAGCCGTGGATGGGACGGCAATGATCAAACGACTCTTCTCCTGCTTGAACTGAGCTTTCTGGCCAGTCCCAAGCATGGTGATTTGGGAGACGCGACGCTTCAGTCCGGGTACCTCCAATTTGGGTTTCGATGGCCAGTCGAACACGTGCAGGTAAATAGTCTTACCCTTCGCGGTCGTCTTCCCAAATGGAAGGTTCTGCCACGGACCATAAGTGGTCCCGTAAATGGAATCACCGTTCACCTCCATCCACTTTCCCATCGCCTGGAGCCGCTCAACGAACTCAGGCTGGATGGTGCCTTCCGGAGTTGGGCCAACATCCAAGAGGAAATTCCCGCCCTTGCTTGCCACGTTCGCCAGATCCTGGATGAGCACTTTAACAGACTTGAATTGCTGATCGTGCTTGTTGTAAGCCCAGGTGCCATTAATCGTCATGCATGTTTCCCAAAGCTGAAAATCCTCGGGAGGAGGGACTGTGGCCGGCGCCGAAGCCTGGGGCTTCACCCCACCCGGCAAATTCTTTGCCGCACTCTTAGTCGGAATCCTGTCCGGGATCTGCTGCTCGGGGGTCACAAAATCCCCGTCCACCCCGATCCGGTTGTTCACCAGAGTTGCGGGCTGTAATTCATGAATCAAGCCGATGAATCGCTGGCCCTGATACTTTTGCTCGCGGTCGAGGCCGTCGAACCAGATCAGCGCCACGGGGCCATATTTCGTCAGCAATTCCCGGAGTTGACCCTCCATGTAATTGAGGTAGGCCGCCCACTCCGGCCTTCCCGGATCGCCGTGCCAACTGTCCTTGACAAGCTTGGAAGTATCCCGATAGCCAGGGTGGTGCATGTCCGGCGGTGAATAATAAAAGCCTAAGGGCATTCCGGCTTCCTGGGCTGCTTTGGCCAGCATGGCCATGACGTCCTTGCCGTAAGGCGTGCGGGTGATCTTATAATCGGTCAGCGCGGAATCGAACATACAAAACCCATCATGATGCTTGGTCGTAATAACCATGTAACGCTGCCCGGCTTGTCTAGCTAACTCAACCCAGGCCTTAGGATCGTACTGTTTGGGGTTGAATCTCTTATACAGCGATACATACTCAAGTTCGCTGATATGCCAGGCGATATTAGGCTCCATGATGGGCCACGAGGCCTCCACGCTGGCCACGGAATACGCACCCCAATGGATGAACATCCCGAATTTTGCTGCCCTGTACCAAGCTGTCCGTTCGGCCTCCGATTTCTGCGCGCCCTGTTGCAGGGCCGCCTCTTCCGCTCCCTTCGTCGCGGATACCCCGATTAGCAAAGCACCTACAGTCAGTCCGAAAAGAAAAATCAGCCTACTGGCGTAATCCTTCCTCATTGCGTCTCACCTCCTCTGTGGGGTTGCTGACCGTTTTTCCGCCAGCGCTTGTTGGCATTATTGCGTGACCGGACGTAGACGGGCATTGATGACGAGGCATCGAGTCCAGTAGGAATGAATCACGGCGTTGGCGCAGTTGATTGCCTCAACTTGAGGAGCCTAAACCCGCTCCTCAATTTTGACAAGCAGAGATTTGCCGACAAGTTATCAAGGCTTGCTCCACTGGCCAGCGGCTCTGACGCCTTGGCTGTAGGGGTACGGCTTCCCGTACCCTCCTCGTTTCTATCGCGCGACCGAACCAAGAGGGTGCGGCAAGCCGTACCCCTACAGCCAGGCAGTGCCCCGCGAGCATTGTCAAGATTTGGAGGTTACCTTATTATGCTTGACCGTTGTGTGAATTCATGGTAGAAGAACATGCGTGAAAGTTAGACTGGGACTCAGAAGAAGAGGGCTATGCCCGCAAGGCTTCGACGGGTGGCCGGTAGGTAGCACTGATGGCTTCAGGTTCCGTGTGTGGAAGGGTACTGCGAAAGGAGTCTCACCATGAAAATGCGACTGTGGGTGTTAGTCACGGTTCTTCTCCTAGCAGGCACAAATACACTTAAAGGCGCGGGTCCGGATGCCCAATGGCTAGGGGTCTTGTGGACTAAGGGCTCGGTGTCAATTGGGGACGCCAAAGTTTCCAGTGGGACGACGGTTCTACCTGGGGACGTGATTACTACCGCCCAAGGAGCCTCTGCATGGCTCCGTTTCCGCTCTCCTGCTTCGACGATCCTGCTGGCCGATACGCAAGTGGCTTTGCCCGCCAGCGACTCGGCGCCGAGTTTTCTGCTGCGCCGGGGAACCGTGATCGTTGATGAGAAGGTTGTAGATCCCGTTCAAGTCGCAGTACCCGGTGGATACGTGCTGGTGAAGGCGGACCCACAAACCGGGGCAGAGTGTGAGATGGCAGCCGTTGGGAATGGTGCCACCGTTTCTGTGACGCGTGGGCTGGCGGAAATCCATGCCCTCGGCGCTCCTGTGATTCTGCACCCGGGAGAGTCGGCTCGTGTCGAGGCCGGACCGCAAGGTGGCCAAGCGGTGGCGGGAAAAATCAACAAGGAAATTCCCCAAGCAGTGGTCCAGCGGCAAGGGGAAAGTGAGGAGATCCCCCTGAGGCTGAATCAGACGGTCAACTGCGACGACTTGGTGCGCACGCTCCAAACGGGTCGGGCGCAGATCATGCTGCTGGACGGCTCAACCTTGACTCTGGGCTTGTCTTCGACGATCAAAATCTTGAAGCACGATCCTAAGGCGCAACAGACTCAAATTGAAATGCCCTCGGGAGAAGTTCAGGCGAACGTGCAGAAGATTACAGCCCCGGGCGGGAAATTCGAACTCCACACCAAGTGCGCGGTCATTGGAACGATCGACACCTCTTTCTTGGCTACGACCGATGAGAAGGGCACGCGGGTCTGCGGTGTGGAGGGCGTAACGCTGGTCGGGAGCTCCGACCCGCTCAATACCAAGACAGTTAAATTGCGTAGGAACGAGTGTACGGTCGTGCTCTGCGGTCAAGCTCCCACCGACCCGGTGCTTTCTCCTGGCGAGGTGGCGAGCTGGCTGAACCAGATAACAATTGGGGGAGGGGGACTTCAACTTGGGGCCTCTGGAGGCACCGGCGTGCCCTGGAAATGGATAGGCATAGCCGCTGGCGTGGGAGGAGGTGTCGTCGCCGGGATTCTGCTGGCCCCCTCCGGCAAGTCCTCTCCTACAACTCCCTGAGGTCCCGTAAGGTCCACAGTAGTCTGAGATTTCTGTAGTTCTGCTCTTCTGAGATGCGTCCTGAAATCAAGTAGGGACGCATTTCTTTTTCCGTGCAGTCCTGTGAGCATCTTCCAATTTTCTGATTAGCGCCTCGCTCTGTATCCTCAGCGTAGTGCGCTAGGGGGCCGTCTACTTGCTGCCCCATCCCAGTCTCTTCCTTCAATTCCTCGTCAACATTGAGAGGAGAATAGCTTTCTTCTGCTTGTCAACTCTGCTACACTGGGCGCAGTTCCCACACGAAGGAGGGTGAGCCATGACGAAAGTCTATCCCGTGCTGCGCAAAGTTTGCTGGGGCCTCGGTGTGATCAGTCTGATCCTGGGGTTGCTGTTGAAGATCGTGACGTCGTTGACGGCGGTCTATTGGAGGTTTTCGACGCGCGGGGCGATACTGCTTGCCGCCGTTCTTTTCTTGTGCGTGCTGGCCACGCGTGAAATGGAGCACACAGGCTCCTCCGGGTAAGGGAGCATAAAGAAGAGAGTAGCCACGTGCAGCAGTCAATCTTCCGCTGGAGCAAGCATGCCGGTTAAGCGCATTGGACGACGCTTGCTGATCCTTCTGGTCATGCTGGCGCTTCTGGCCGGCGTTGCAACTTGGGCCTTCCGCAAGGTGGGACGATGGCTGGTTGACCCTGACGCCCTCCAGCATGCGCGGGCGATCGTGGTTCTCAACGGTAAAATACCCTTTCGAGCCTTGGAAGCCGCAGACCTTTATCGGCAGGGTTGGGCGACGGGAGTGTGGTTGTTGCAGGACGAACCGGACGAAGCCGATGAGACCTTCGCCAAGCTCGGCATCCGCCATCCCTCCGACCAGGAATACGATCAGCAGGTATTGGAGCGGCTGGGTATCCCGAAGGAGGCAATCCGGATCCTGGAACCTCCCACCACGAACACCGTGAGCGAAACGACGCTTATCGCCGACGAGTTGCGGCGACAGGGTGGAGACAAGGCCATTCTGGTGACCTCCCCGATGCACACCCGGAGGACGAAGGCCATCTGGCGCATCGTCGTGGGAGATCACCCCCAGGTCATTCTGCGCTATGATGCTTCTGAACCCTGTGATCCCGACCACTGGTGGCGTGCTACCCAGGATGTGGAAGCCGTGGTCCACGAACTTTTGGGTCTGGTCAACACCTATCTGGGTTTTGTGACTAAACCCCGGAAGCGATAAATCACCGGCACACCCAGCCATTTCTGAGGAACCATGCCTGAGGACCTTACCCCGGAGGATCAACTCTGTCTACTGCTCGCTCGCGGGCGCTTTTCGCCCGACGTGGCGAAGCGGGCAGTCGATCGGCTGGAAGCCGGACCGTGCTGGGACGTGCTTCTCGAACGCGCCAGAACGTACGGTCTGATTCCCCTCCTCTATCACCGCCTCCGCGCGCTCGACTTTCGCGGCGTCCCCAAGCCGGTCCGCAGGGAGTTGACGGACACCTTCGGAATTAATGCTATTCGCAACGTGCTTCTGACCCAGGAGCTCGTCCGGCTGCTGGCGCGGCTCGGTGCAGCCGGAGTGTCCGTGATCCCCCTCAAGGGCATCGCTTTGGCAGAGTCACTTTACGGTGACCCCGCTCTCCGCACCTGCGCTGACCTCGACATCCTCGTTCACCCGAAATATGTCGCGGAGAGTCTGCGTCTGCTTCAGTCATCTGGATATGAGGCCCGCTTCGCCGACCCTTCTTTCGTTCACCTCCTGGCGCGCTACGGCAAGGATTGCCTGCTGATGCGAGAGGATACCCATTCGGTGTACCCGCTGCAAGTTCATTGTGGGCTGATTTGGGGAGGCCCGGCAGAGCGCCGCCTGCTGGCCGAGATTTGGTCCGACGCCGCTCCCCAACCCTTTCACGCGGCTCCAGCCTATGCCCTGAGCCCCGAGTGGGAATTTCTTTACCTGGCAGTGCATGCTGCCCGGCACGGCCTGTTCCCTTTCAAGTGGCTTGTCGACCTTGACTGGCTCTCGGTCCGTGGCGCCCTGGATTGGAAAAAGGTGCAAGAAAAGGCTAGGCGGCTGGGTTGGGAGAGAGCCGTCCAGTCTTGCTTTGCGGCTTGCGCAGCTTTGCTTGAGACTCCAGTTCCCGAGCCCTTTGCGGTGACTGCGCCTCCCGCGCCGGCGAGAATCCGTGCTTCCGGCCCCGGGCCTCTCGGAATCCCCCTGGAAACACTCTTCTGCGTGCGGCTGCTACCCACCCTCTCCCAAAGGCTTCAATTTCTCGCTATTCGGCTATTTGTCCCCGCGCCGGCGGATTGCGAGTTCCTTCGCCTTCCCTCCGCGCTGTTCTTTCTCTATTACTTTTTACGGCCTTGGCGCTTGACGGGCGCCGTGGCAGGATGGTCCATTCAGGCGGGCGCCGCAAGGCTCCGCCGGCTCCTTCGCCGGGGCCCAGGAGGTCCCCCCGCTGCTTCACGGTCGTAAAGTTGATGACTTTCTCCTTACCTCTGGCGTCGTAATTGACTCCTGAAGCCCTGTTGCTCCGTGCAGAGGCACCTTGAAATTAGAGGCGGACGGGTGTACATTCCCGGTTGGGGGAAAACTGAAAGCGGAAATTCTGGTCAAAATCGAGCCTCCCGAAAAGCCGGAACTGTCACTTTGCAAATTATTTGGCGTAGAGCTTTGCGAGCTATTTGGCGCGGCTGATCCTCTTCAAAGGCAGTCGCCCCCCAGTTGAGTCCCAACTTCCGGATGCCCGACGATACGGCCGGAACCGGCTCGCATTCCGGTAACTGGACGTACCGTGGCGGCCTCGTGCCTTCCAGTCGGGTCTGGGCGTGGGATGGCGTATGCTGGAACGGTGTCCTAAGGAATCGAATGCCAGCCACCAAGAACTCCACGCCCCTATGGCCTTCCCGGCCCGCGTTCTACCTCGCCACCGTCGGCGCCGCGGTCGGCCTGGGCAGCATCTGGCGCTTGCCGTATCAGGTTGGGTCGAGCGGCGGAAGCGCGTTCGTCTTCACTGTCGCTTGCCTGCTGATCGCGCCGCGGTTGCTGGCGGCCGAATTCATGATCGGCCGCCATTCACGTCTTAGCCCGCCAGATGCTGCTGGCGCCATGGCCCTAAAGTCGGGTAAGTAAATCGGCATTTACGGTCTTGTTTGGAGACAGGCTCAGCGTCATTGTCTTGGGCAAAGAAGAGCTATGGCGAAACGATCTAATAAAAAAAAGGCGAGGCAGAGTAGTCTCTTGCCATCAGCGTCTAGACCGGAAGATTTTCGCCAAGAATCGGTTTTCGGCACACCGCTTTCGGGTATTGGGGTGCCGATTCTACTGGCCGTTATGACCTTTCTTGTCTACTTGCCTTCTCTTCGATCCGGTTTTGTTTACGATGCGGGATGGGAAATTGAGGAAGGATTTCTTACTTCAATTTTCAACCTCCCCGCCGTCCTTTCTCTCAAGGTGCTGGGCATGAATCTCATGCTTGCAAGTCGTCCAGGGCAGCTTCTTTTTCTGATGCTGATCGCTGCCATCTGTGGAAAGGAGCCGTTCGGGTATCACCTCTGCAGCAACCTTCTCCACGCGGCCAATGTGGCACTGTTGTTTATCTTGTTGCGCCGATTGATCGCGAAGGAAGCAACCGGGCTGGCGAAAAGTGAAGTTCTGAAAGCTCAACTGGCGGCAGTAGCGGTCACCCTGATTTTCGCTTTGCATCCGATCGCCGTTGAGCCCGTTGCCGGAGTGAGTTACAGTTCCGATCTTCTGGTCGCTTTCTTCATGCTGCTGGCTTTAGTCGCAGCAACAGCCTTTCGTCCCGAGAACTTTCGAGTTGCGATGATAACTGGCTGTATTGGTACTCTATGTGGCTTCGCCGCAGCAACCTGCAAAGAATCAGGCATTGCGATACCACTTCTGCTTATCGTCTACTGGTTCTTGTTTCGATGTCGGGAAGCAAAAGCGCCTTGGCTTCTCTTCTTGGGCGCGGCAATTACGGTGACCATCTCTTTTCTGGCCGCTCGATTCCTTTTGGCCCTGCCCCGTCCGAGTCCCTTGCCTTATCTCGGCGGATCATTTTCTCAGGTGTTTTTAATCCAACCCCGCTTATGGGTTTTCATGATTGGTAAATTGCTTTGGCCCACGCACCTCTCGGCTGATTATACGTTGGAGAACTTCAGTGGGCTCTCAACCCCCGCTTCCCTGCTTATTCTAGCCGTCGTGATTGCGCTCCAAGTCGGGCTGGCCTGCAAAAGCCGGGTGGGAGCCCTTGGAGTAGCCATCTATTGGCTGGGACTCGCGACTGTATCCAATTTTGTCCCTCTCAATCGTATCTTGGCGGATCGTTTTTACTATTTGCCACTGGCGGGGGTGGCGATGCAAATGCTGGCAGTGCTCCTGATGGCATTGAGAACGCTCTGGGGGTTCCGGGTAGCAGTGGTGTGCTTGATAGGCGCACTCCTGCCTCTCACTCTTCTGACCCTGACCCGTGAAGCGGTTTTTGCCAGTGATTTTTCACTTTGGAGTGACACGCTGCAAGTCAGCCCTTTTTCCTCAACAGCCCATACCTATATTGGGCGTGCTGAAGCCGAACAAGGGCATATTGACGAGGGTATTGCAGAGTTCAAGAAGGCCTTGGAAATCGACCCCAACAACTTCACAGCCCACAGCAACCTGGGCTTCGCTCTTTCTCAAACGGGACATGTGGATGAGGCGATAACTGAATACAAAAAGGCTTTGGAGATTTATCCCACCTTCGTCAATGCTCATATTAATCTTGGCGTTGCCCTTCTGCAAAAGGGGCAATCGGACGAGGCAATAACCCAGTTCCAAAAGATATTGGAAATCAGACCTGATAACACCAACGCTTATATCGACTGGGGCAATGCCCTCTTACAAAAGGGGCAGGTGGAAGAAGCGATAGTTCATTACCAAAAAGCCCTGGAAATCGACCCCAACAATGCTGACGCTCATAATGACCTGGGCGCGGCTTTCGTTAAAAAGGGGCAACTGGTCGAGGCTGTGGCACAGTTCCAAGAGGCCTTACGACTCAAGCCCGACTCTAGCGATGCACAAAACAATCTGGCTAGAGTGCAGGCGATGGCACGGCAACGCGCAAGGCAGAAATAAAACTTTGGCAACTAGACACGTCTATATCTGAATGGATGTGAGGTTGGTCGAACGACCTTAACAATTACTGCTCATGATCTGGTCGTTAGCCCAAGGTCACCAGGAAGAACGCGGCAAAAAGCGCCGCAGCGATATAAGTCCAGATCTCGCCGGGCGGCCTTGCGTGGTTGCCCGGTGGCCTGCCGGCAGTTTCCAGAGCGGTTTTTGCTGAACTCCTCATTCTCCCCCGCGAAGACTCACGCCGAAATATGGTGGTGACGCACCCTGGCTGCCATGGTGATCCTGGGTCATAACGACGGATGCATGGCGATTCGCTGCACGAATACCCGCGCTGGAAAGGACACACCTTCGAGCATGATCCGGAGGCTGAATTTGGAGTTGCCAGCCGCCCGCTCCTTGAACGTGATCGGGAACTCGTAGAAGGGCACACCTTGCTGATGGAGAATGTACTTCATCTCCATTAGGAATGCATATCCTTCCGATCGAATCGAATTCAGGTCCACTTTCCTCAGGATCTCGGCGCGATACCCGATGAAGCCGGCCGTCATATCGTGTACCGGAACTCCGGTTAAGAGGCGGGCATAGAGGTTTCCACCAAAGCTGAAAATGCGCCGCCGGATGTCCCAGTTTTCGGTGCGTCCGCCGCGCACGTAACGTGAACCGATTACCACTGGTTTATCACCCAGCAAGCCGATCATGCGCGGCAGAGCTTCGGGAGGATGGGAAAGGTCGGCGTCGGACTGTATGAGGTACTCGGCCAAGCCGTCGGCGATGATCTCTTGCATGGCTTCGCGGCAAGCCGAGGCATAGCCGCCCCTGTTCGGCCGAACCATCAGATGAATATTCGGGTCCGTGCGTTGCACCTCGCGGATAACATCCGCAGTGCCGTCCGGAGAGTTATCGTCAACGAAGAAAACTGGCTCGTTCGCGGCGGAATTCCGAATGCGTCTGACCAGTAAGGCGATGTTTGTACTCTCGTTGTATGTCGGGACGATGATGATCTGGAAGTCCTCCCTGAGCATTAGCCCGGAGTTTCCATTTTGGCTCCCGGTTACCAGCTATTCTACACCCAGCAGCCAACGTTTGATCCTCCGCAGTGCAGTTGTTTGCAATTTTCTTTGGGAGCCGTCGAGGGCGCCCTGGCCACGGCAGCTTTTGACATCAACGATAACGGCCAAGGGGCACAGGAGGTTCCCCCGCTGCTTCACGGTCATAAACTTGATGACAAAGGTGGGACGTTATTTGACTGACAGCGAGGCGGGAGCGGCGGGCCGCTGCAAGCCGGTGATCTGGGCCAGCCGCGAGCCCCCCGAAAAGTTTTGGGCGGCGGCGGCTTTGGCCAGCATGTTGGCAAAGGGGATGCCGGTGCGGGCATAGGACTTTTCGCAGTCTAGCGTGGAGGGCCCACGCATGTTCCCTTCCATGTAGGCCAATCCCGGGCAGCGGGTGCAGGTACCCAGGTGCGCGCAGCTCGAGCAGGTGGGCAGATCGCGGCCATGAATGGAGCGAGCATCGTTCATTTGCGGCGAGTGCTTCCAAATCTCCAGGAACTTCTGCTGGCGCACGTTGCCGGTAGGCAACGGGAACTGCACGCAAGGGTAAACATCTCCGTAAGGGGAAATGTAGCAGAAGGTATGGCTGGCGCTGCACGGCAGACCATCCCGGGCGGCGTCGTCCACGGGGGGAGGCGGAGCGCAGAATTCGTCCACGTCACCGATGAGCTCGGGGGTTCGGAAGACCTGACGCAGGTCCATCTGGCTGATTCCGAGGCCGAGAATAGAGCGGTCACCGTCCATCATGGGGGTGACGGTGGGATCGAGAGTGTATTCGGCTCCCATTTCTTTGGCCAGCGCCACCACTCCCGTGTAGTCTGGCAGGTTCTGCCGCATGAGCACGTTGGCGATGATCGTCTTCATCCCGCGCTCACGGAGCAAACGGACCCCGGCCAGGGACCGCTTCAGCGAGCCCGGCAGCTTGGTGATGGCATCATGCACCTCGGGGCGGTGCGAGTAGATGCTGACTTGCACCGACTGCACTCCCAGCTCACCCAGGCGGTCCGCCTCTTTCTCGCGGATCATGAACCCATTAGTCTTGACCTTGACGGAGAAGAGCAGGGAGCGCGCGTATTCCAGGATGCGGAAGAAGTCCATGCGCATCAGCACTTCGCCGCCGCTGAAGGCGAG
>Ga0181524_10005164_pt1 | contig 11780 bp, 12 predicted proteins | sample PEATcosm2014_Bin_34_FD_119761 | JGI IMG/M metagenome (GOLD analysis project Ga0181524, IMG submission 119761) | Peatland microbial communities from MTU Mesocosm Facility, Houghton, MI, USA - PEATcosm2014_Bin05_60_metaG | ecosystem: Environmental > Terrestrial > Soil > Wetlands > Peat | place...
CGCTGATCGTGTGGGTGATGGACCCGCCGCGCCCCATCCAGAACGTATTGGCATGCAATTTCTCGCTCACGCGTTCCGGTTCCAGCGGGTTTTCGCCCACGTATAGCGGCTGGAGCACGCGCAGCGCGCCCCGCACCAGTTCATCGTTCGTGAATGCTGATCCCCACCCGATGATGCCTTCATCCGTGAACACCGCAATGAGAGTATGAACGCAGTCCTCCGGCCGAATCTCGTTCGCCCAGCCTCCCTCGGGCGTGCCATGGCGTAAGCCTGCCGACCGTATCTCAGTAATATTCATTGCTCAATCTCCCTGGGAGTATAATGGCGCCCATGTTACGACGCAATCTCTTGAACGGTCTGATGACTGCCGGGACGCTGGCCGGCTTGCCACGAACTCAACAGCAACAACCGCCGAAGACGGCCCACGGAGTTGTTCTTGAGCGCCCTGCCACGGGCCAACCCCACAAAGGAAAAGTGCTTCTCGCGCTCCAGGCTCATTCCGATGATATCACGCTGTCGGCGGGGGGCACGGTAGCCAAACTGATCGAAGAAGGTTACACCGGCTACCTGGTCCGCGCGACCAACGACGATATGGGCGATGCGCCCGGGCTGGGCACCATGGGAACCATCGGCGAGAACGTGCTCGCCAACGAGCGCGACAATGCCCAGATAGCAGACATCCTGGGTTGTAAGAGTCACTTCGACCTGAACTACAACAACCACCGCATGGCCGACGTTTCGCTCAACGAGTTGATCTGCCGGCTCATTTTTCTCGTCCGCCTGCTCAAGGTGGATACTGTCATTTGTTGGGATCCCTGGGCGCACGACGAGGAAAATCCCGATCATTACACCCTGGCGCGGGCGGTGGAAGCGGCGTGCTGGATGGCCGGCCGGGCGCACGACTACCCGGAACAGTTCGCGGCTGGCCTCGAGCCGAAGGCGGTACAGGACAAGTATTATTTCGCACGGCGTCCGGAGATCACGCGCGTAGTGGATATCAGCAAGCAGATCGATAAGAAGGTGGAAGCCAACCGGGCTAACGTAGCTAAAGGTCCGGCCGGGCACCACGGATCGCGCTTAAGAGCGGAATTGGCGAAGCGCAATCAGCGCTTGCCCCTGCTGGGCGACGACGACGACGACGCGGATCGAAACTACATCAGGGAGTTCGTCATGGCGCAGAGCCGCGAGCTGGGCAGGCAATACGAGGTCGAATACGCCGAAGCGTTCCACTACATCGAGCCGGGCGCTTCCGGCGCGGATCGGGATTCGCGAATCGACACTTACGTCAAAGAGCACGCCGTCCCATCAAAGTAGTTGCAGCGAATCCAGCGCAGGTCAACGTCGACTGCTCGCAACATCGCCGTGCGGCGAGCTCATTGGCCCGGCCAGCCCGGATTCCAGCCGTAATTCGTCTTCGCTGGTGTAATGTCTCCTCGCGAGATCGCGATCTGTCGGCCTCCTTGTGCCCGATTTCGGCGCATTCCTGCGCGAGGCACTGGTGCTGCTATGGCATGCCCGCCACTGCCGTGCTCATGCGGCAAGGCAAGGAGCGCTGGGTGGCGTCTAAGCTTGGTTTCTTCCGCCTCCCCGAAGGGGAGGGATAAAGTAGCCGGGGGCAACGCCCCCGGAAAACGCGCCCCCAACAAGGCCCGGCCCTGAAAGGGACGAATTCGGGTGGCGTCATGCAGGTCTTGCCTCCCGCGGCTCAGGTAATGCGACCCCTTCAGGGTCGGTAGGCTATTCTGATGGTTTACCGGGGGCGTTGCCCCCGGCTACTATCTTGTGCCCTTGCAGGGCACAGGACCTCGCGCCTCGGCGATGGCCTCTGCTGTGGCATTGCTGGTGACAAAGTGCGGCCTCGCAATGTCCAAGGATGAGGAAATAGGTGGCCCTGGTGCGCGGGATTTTGGCGAAATTCGGACTTGCAACTCAGGTTAAGGAGGTATCTAATCAGGCCAGCCTGTCGCCAGCCCGAGGATTTCCGGGAGGCTAGGCGTCATAAACAATTTCCCCTCCTGTTTTAGGAGGGGGCCGGGGGATGGTTAACCCGCGAATCGCCGATCACCGTTGGGACTGTTCCCTGGCGAGCCGACTCTGGGGCTCTACGACCGGGTGGCAGAAGTCCTGCGCACTCGGCGTTGGCGCTGTCTCGTTATGCTGACCGGGAAGCGTTTTGTGCAGGTCAGCCGAAAGAAGAGTCACTTGCAGCAAGCAGAGGGTTGATGTCTGATCTGTCCAATATCGGTGTTTCATGCGCAATCTCTAGTCACGCGCAAGGACGTCAAGACGACGATGGTCCACGCGCAGGTGCTGAAGCGTGGCGGGCAGGGGGTGCACAGTGTGCTCGAACGCGGCTGCGCGTATCACTCGTACCGCAGAGCGGTGGTTGGCTTGACGTGCGCCGCGCGCAAGGCGGGGACCACGATGGCGACCGTCGCCGCCACGAGCAGAACTGCGGGGACGGTGAGGAACGTCAGCAGATCTGTGCCGCTGATGCCGTACAAGAGGCTGGCGGTGAAGCGCCCCAGGCCCAGAGCGATACCGAGACCGATGGCGAGCCCCACGCCAGTAAGGGTGAGACCCTGTCCCAGGACCATTTTCAACACCGTGCCGGGCCGGGCGCCCAGCGCCATGCGAATGCCGATCTCGCGCGTGCGGCGGCGCACCGAATAGCTCATCACGCCGTATAGGCCGATGGCTGCGAGCGTCAACCCCACGGCGCCGAAGGTCCCGAGCAGCAAAGCCGAGATGCGTGGCAGCAACAGCGATTTATCCACGTGCTCCTGCATCGTCTCGGTGTTGAACACCGCCATACTGGGATCGAGCGTAGCGATCTCGTCCCGCACGGACCGGGCCAACGCAATGGGATTCCTGGAGGTCTTCACAATGGTGGAAATGCCAAACAAGCTGAAGACCTTTTCCGGGGCTGCCTCGAGAAACAGATAGGCGCAATTGGCCGGCTTCTCGCCCAGGGTGCCCGACTTGGAGTTGCGCGCCACGCCAATCACTGTGTAGAGGGTCTTGTCGGCGCGCATCGTGCGGCCGATAGGGTCCTGCTTGGGGAACAGATGACCGGCCATCGTCTCATTGATGATGACCGCGTGTTGGTCACGGGTCTGGAGGTTGAAGTCGCGGCCGCGCAGGAGCGGAATGCCCATGGTCTGGAAATACCCGCTACCGACGCGATAGACGTCGGCCTGGGCGCTCTGCTGAGTGCGGGCGTTCGCGGCATCGACGTTAAAACCGTTGCTTGTGCCGCCGATACTGAGCGGAACGGTATCCACGAAACTCACCGAGCGGACTCCCGGGAGCGCCGACACGCGCACGCGAAGCTGCGACAGAAACTGCACATTTTTTTCGCGCGAGTAGTTGTGGAGTTTAGGGTCCACCGTCATCATCAGGATGTTGTCGGGCTTGAAGCCGATGTCGATCGAGGAGGCGTTTCCGAGGCTGCGAAGAAAAAGGCCCGCGGTCGCCAGCAGCACCAGTGACAGCGCGACTTGCACCACCACCAGCGTGTTGCGCATGCCGGAGTGCCCGACGCGGCCGAAGACCGCCGACTCATCCTTGAGAGCTCCCACCAGGTCCGGACGCGTGGCCCACAGCGCCGGAACCAGCCCGAACAGCAGGGCCGTCACCAGTGACAGGACCACGGTGAACGCCGCAACACGCATATCCACGGTGAAGTCGAACACCACCGGGAAGGGCAACGGAAGCTGGAAACTCGAGATGGCGTGTGCCGCCACCGCCGCGAGCAGGAAGCCTGCCGCCGCGCCGGCCAGCGCCAGCAGCAGGCTTTCGGTGAGCAGTTGACTAATCAGTTGGCGGCGACTGGCGCCCATCGCCAGACGGATAGCGATCTCCTTCTGCCGCCCGGTGGCTCGAGCCAGTAGCAAGTTGGCGACATTGGCGCAGGCCACCAAGAGCACCAATGCGACCACGACCATCAGGACTGCCATCAGGCTGAAGGCGGGGGTTGAGGAGCCTGCGATCAGCCCGCCGGCGGTTTGGAGGGTTATTGTATCGTGCCGCTTCTCGTCCCTGCGATAAGTGTCGTCAATGCGTTTCTTGACGACGTTGACTGCCACCAACGCTTTGGCCCGGCTGACTCCCGGCTTGAGCCGCGCATTGAGCGTCAGCCACTGATTGTTCCGCTTGGTCCTCCCTCCGTCCGTCGCCAGGTCGGGCATGACCTGTTCCGCCAAGGCGAGCGGTACCCAAAAGTCGGAGACGATGCCGTGGTCGGCGCCGTGGAACCCTGCTGGCGCAACGCCCACCACGGTGTAACGCCGCCCATTCAGCACCACGCCGCGCGCCAGGATGCCTGCATTCGCGCCGAAGCGCCGCTGCCAGAGATTGTGGCTGAGCACCACCACCTGGTCGCGGCCCATCACCCGGTCCTCTTCCGGAAGCATGGGACGACCAAGCTCCATGTTCACACGCAGGACGGAGAAGTAGTTGCCGCTCACCGCCTGTCCCCAGACGCGCTCGGGCTCACCTGTTCCACCCAGGCTGGCGGGAATCAACGGAAAGTGAGCCACGACGCCGCCCTCGAAGACGTCGGTGGTCTGATCACGAAAGTCCACGTAGTCCGGATAGGAAAAGGACTCGCCTTCCGAGAACATCACCAGCCTTCCGGGATCCTTCACAGGTAGGACGCTCCAGAGCAATCCGTTGGCGACGCTGAAGACAGTGGCGTTGGCGGCAATGCCCAGGGCGATGGAAATGATGATCACCACCGTGAAGCCTGGAACTTTCACCAGGGTTCGAATGGCGTAGCGGACATCCTGCAGCAGCGTCTCCATCGATGGCCTCCGTCGGGCGAAGCGGGCGCGAAAGCTTCAAACACCTTGAACGAAAACCGTCAGCAAAAAGTTCCCTTGGAACCTTGGCTCGTCTGCCACTGCCAACTGTTGACTGCTTTCTGGTGTTTGACAGGCATAGATAGCCGCGCTAACCTTCGCACATGCCGGGAGCTTTGAGACAGCAAGCGCCCCTACGGATCTGTGCGGGGGGGATCAGGCAACGGGTATCCCTGCCGCGACCGGATTATACCGCAACCAGGAGGGCCTTTCCCAATGACCGTGTTGGGCTTATTACTCGCTTTGTTATTACCTCTTCCCGGGATCAGAGTCTTGACCAACTTTGAAGGCGGCTCCGTCGGCAAAGTGGAGCAAGTATCCCCCACGCACCTGCGTTGCGCCGTTCAGGGCCAATCCGACCAGGAGCATCGGAACCGCCAGGCGAACTGGTATTACTTCGAGCTGACCAACCTGCCGCGCGAGCCGATCACGCTCGACCTGGTCAACTTGGCGGGCGAGTACAACTACCATGGCCCGGCCTACTCGGTGACCCGGGGCACGCGGCCGGTGTATAGCTATGACGGCGCAAACTGGAGGCACTTTACGGATGACGAGGTGTCATGGGACGCGCGGGAACCGCACCTCACCCTGCACTTCACGCCGGAGCGCAACCACCTGTGGATCGCGCACGTTGCCCCCTATACCCACAAAGACCTCGTCGCCCTACTCGGCGCCTTCCCTGGGAGCCCGTACCTCGAGGAACTGTCCGTGGGTCGGACCGTCGAGGGCAGGGAGATTCCGCTGCTAACCATTACCAACCTCAAAATCCCTGCTGCGACAAAGAAGGTGATTTGGCTCATGTTCCGCCAGCACGCGTGGGAGACCGGTTCATCATGGGCAGGCGATGGGGCGGTGCGCTTCCTGCTCTCGAAGGATGAGCGCGCCGCGCGCATCCGCGATCAGGTGATCTACAAGATTTTTCCCCTGGCTGATCCGGACGGCGTCTCGGACGGGGGCGTCCGCTACAACCGGAACGGCTACGACCTTAACCGAAACTGGGACACGATCGACCCACAGAAGATGCCCGAAATCGCGGCGCAGCGCCGGGCCATCCTCGACTGGGTCGATTCGGGACATCGCTTCAACCTGTTCCTATCGCTGCACAACGACGAAAGCGGCGAATACCTCGAAGCGCCCGCGCCTTTCAAAGCGCTCGGCGAACGCGTCTTTCGGGAGCTGGGCGAAACCACCTCCTTCCATCCCACCACGCCTTTGCAGGAGATGGCCCCAACCACGACACCAGGCAAGCCGGGCCGCATGACCGTCGATCAGGGGCTTTTTCATGATCGCCAACTGCCGGCCATGCTGATGGAGCAGATGGTCGAATTCAACTCGAAGCTGGGGCGCGTCCCCACCTCAGCGGACCGCAGAGAATTCGGAGCTGAGTTGGTCTGCGCCTTGGCCGCAGCCGTGACCGATAGCGACACGTACACCGGTAAATAGCGACGCGCGTGGCGCAGAGTTATTCCGCTCCGAGCGGGATTACTCTGCGGATCTTCTTTGGGAAAGGACGTGTTGCGGACGCGGGGTGGCTCAGACATCGTTTTGAAGCTGTGAAGAAATAAACAATCTCCCGCAAAGACGCCAAGGCGCAAAGACTCGCAAAGAACAACTACTTTGTCTTCTTTGCGCCTTCTACGACTTTGTCCGTCAGCCGACGGATGAAATGCTTTTGACCATCCAGGGATTATTTCACAGCTCCTTTGTGATGTCTGCGTTTTGAGATTCGGGGCACGTCCAAGGATGATGAAATAAGTGGCCCCGGTGCGCGGGATTTGGACTTGCGTCGCAGGTTGAGTGGGAGTCTAATTGAGCCATTCTGGTGGCCAGGCCGAGGATTTCCGGGAGGCTAGGCGTTATCAACAGTTTCCCCTCCTGGTATAGGTGATGGACATCTTCGGCAACAACACCATGACCATTGTCGAAGTCAGCGTGGGAGGAAAGAAATGACTCGCGCAGAGACGCTGAGACGCAGAGAAGATCGGGCCGAAAAATTAATCGCGCAGGGACGCTGAGGCGCAGAGGAAAAATGCTAGGAGGGAAACGCAGAGGATTTTCTTTTTCTTCTTTCTCAGCGCCTCTGCGCCTCTGCGCGAGAAAATTGCTTATGACGGAAAACGAAATCGGCACAATCCTCGTCGGGACCGCGATCGATGTACATCGTGAGTTGGGGCCTGGGCTTCTGGAATCGGTCTATGAGGTTGTCCTGGAGCATGAATTGAAGCAGCGCGGATTGACGGTCAAGCGCCAGGTTCCCATTTCAATTGTCTACAAAGGCATCGCATTTGCAGAAGCCTTTCGCGCCGATCTGCTTGTAGCCGATAAGGTCATCGTCGAACTGAAGTCCGTGCCTCTACGCGAGAGAGGATAACGATATGAGTGAAATGACTCCGTCAATGGAAGAAGTGCTCGCCTTGCTCAAGACGTTCATGGAGCGTCAAAGGTCCGAATATGGGCTTATTTCACTTGGTGTTTTCGGCTCTTTTGCGCGGGGCGAAGCGCGAAGCGACAGCGATGTGGATATTGTGTTCGAAACGAACCAGCCGAACCTGTTTCGGACCGCGCGCATGAGGGCGGAGCTGGAGAGGCTGCTGGCGAGGCCGGTGGACGTGGTGCGGTTGCGGGAGCGGATGAACCGGCGCCTAAGACATCGCATTCTGCAGGAGGCGCGCTATGTCTGATACCGGTGTCCAGATCGAACGATTGGAGGATGTGCTAACCGCGCTGGAGCGCATCCCGCGGCGCTTCGCCGGCATCGATTCTGCCGCGGCTTTCGAGCAAAGCGAGGAAGGCCGGGACCGGCTGGACGCCATCTGCATGATCCTGGTCGCCGTTGGCGAGGCACTGAGGCAAGTCGATAAGAAAACGGAAGGCCGCTTGCTGGCGCGCTACCCGGAGGTGGAGTGGCAGGGTGTGATTGGGGTGCGCAACGTCATTGCGCATGGTTACTTCGATATCGACGTTGAGCAGGTCTTCGATATTTGTGAGAAAGACATACCCGTTTTGATTGAGACGCTGCAGAAAATGATCAAGGACTTGCGCTAATGGCACTGCGTCCCAGCTTCCCCGAATCACCCAACGCGAGGTGGCGCAGACATCGATTTTCGGATGTCTGCGTTATGAGATTCAGGGCATGGGATCCATTGCGAGGAGGAAGGGGTCTTGCCGGTAGCCGAACCGGAAGCTCGACCTCGGCCACGGGTGAGGAGAGGAACCGAGGCGGTGGCCGAAAGGGCGGGCGCAGCGGTCAGGAGCAGTGACGAGTGGCGAGTGACGGTTGCGCAATGGTCCCGGAAGGCATAGGCTTAGCGGCCGAGGTGAATCCCAAACAAATACATGGTGAGAGTCATGACTCAGCGACTGGCGGGTAAAACAGCACTGATCACTGGAGGTGGAAACGGCATCGGGCGCGAAATCGCGCTCCGGTTTGCTGCGGAGGGAGCGCGTGTGGTTTCCCTGGATACGGACGAAGCGGGCAATGCGCATACAGGGTCCCTGGTTCGAGACATGGGCGGCAGGTGTGATCCCGTGCAGGGGAATGTTTCTGTGGCGGCGGACGTAGAACGAGCCTTCCGCGTCGCGGGAGCAGTCGACGCCCTCATTAACAATGCGGCGGTCTGGTCTGGCGATGGACTCCTGCACCAGGTTGCTGAGCAAGATTGGGACCACGTGGTCGATGTTTGTCTAAAGGGAGTGTTCCTTTGTTGCCGCCAAGCGTTGCACGGGATGATGGAGCGGCGGTCGGGGGTCATTATCAATATGAGTTCGATAAATGCTCTCACCGGTGTTCACCTTGCTGCGTACACTGCGGCCAAGGGCGGAATACTTTCGCTAACTCGGCTTCTGGCTTCTCAATACGGACGGTTTGGGATTCGGACCAATGCCATTTGCCCGGGTACGATTCTCACCGAAAGCTCGCGCCAGTATTACGCAGAGAATCCCGACATGGCAGCCGAACTGCGCGCCTTGTACCCGGCAGAGACTTTTGGCACCCCTGCCGATATCGCGGAGTGCACTCTCTACCTCTGTTCTGATCAAGCAGGGTTTATCAACGGTAGTGTCATTGTGGTTGACGGTGGACTGGTGGCCGGTCACCGGCTCCCTTCTCTGGTCAGGTCTCTCTGATCATTCCGGTCTTTCCAGTGTCGCCAGGGCCGAGGCTGAGCAGCGGTTCCTTCCGGAATGATTTCGATTCTTATTCAAGAGCTTGTTCAGTCATGATTGGAGAGGAAAGCGTGCGGAAAAAGGCCTGACTGCACTCACCCGCTCACGGTCGCAACCTTCTCGCAGCTTCGATGGCGGGTGGTAAGAAAGAGTTGCCGAGGAGAGAAGATAATGCCGTTCACAGTCGGAGTGACACGACGTTTGATCACACCCCCTTGGGGGGTGGAGTTAGCGGGTTTGGGCTATTACTTACAGCGGACTTGGCAGAGAATTCGTGATGACCTCACGGCCACCGCGCTCGTGGTGTCCGATGAGAATGGCCATTCGGTAGCAATGGTCGCAGCCGACCTGATGTACAACGACAGGAAGTTCGCAGGAACCATCAGGGAGCAGGTAGCAGCCAATACCGATATCCCCCCGGGCTCGGTGTGCATCAATTTCTCGCACAGTCACAATGCCCCTACTGCCGCGTTTGTCCGCGGGGTCGGAAATCCCGATGAAGAGTATCTGCGCTTTGCGGCGCGACAGATCGCCACCGCCATAATTATGGCGTGGCATGATCGTCAACCGGCTCAACTTTATGCCGGCCGGGCTGAGCTGACTGGCATGACCTACAACCGCACGCGTGAAAACGGACCCGTGGACACGTGGGTAAGTGTGCTTCGCGCCAATGCGAGGAATGGTCAGCCGCTGGCAGTCGCCGTGAATTTTCATGCCCATCCGTGTGCGCATATGGAGGTTGATTTCCGCGCCGTGTCGCGGGATGTTCCTGGCGAAGTTGTCGATCAGCTACAGGCGGCAATCCCGGGAGTCACCGCACTGTATCTGCAAGGCACCTGTGGGGACATAAATTTCCGCCGCGAGTATCTTTCGACCGATCGTCGGTTTGAGCCGGCGCGTGCGGTGACTGGGGTCGCTCTCAAGGCGCTGGCCAGCGCTCGGCCAATCGAAACGCCGGGCGTGACGGTAGCGACCCGAACCGTCTCGTTACCCACCCGACGATGGACGCGCGAAGAGATCATGAGGGAGCGGGAAGAAGGCTTATATCGCCTTCAGACTGGCGACACAGCCGGCTGGTTGGACGGCATCGTGCGTTGCGCCGTGAACGAACCCAAACGGCTGCCGCAACGCTATGGCGGAAGCGTTGAGCGAGCCGTGGCTGCAGTTTCACGCTTTGCGGTTGAATGGACCGACCAAGTCTTGCCCGAGCTGGATACGCGGCCGGAGAGACTCGACACAGAAGTTCAAGCCTTTCGTATTGGGGACGCATACTTCGCCGCTCATGGCGCTGAGCTTTTTTCTTCGCTAAGTCTCAACCTCCGTCGCTCCTGGCCGCACGATGATTTGTTCGTGATCGGCTACTCCAACGAGACAATTGGATACCTGCCGGACGAATATGATATTGCACGCCGCACCTACGCAGCCATCAGCAGCCCGAAGTTCACCGGACAATTCCCGTTCACTGCTGATTCCGGCCCAGCCCTGGTTGAAGGTTTGCGGGAAACGCTGCAAAGAACTGAAGCCTAAAAGCATTAGAGACTCAGTCGGATTGTGGGACCGCATGCTGCCGGAGAGTAGGCTTGCGCCAAAGCCTTGCCTGAGGAGAGTCCCTTCAGGAGATCGCAGATGCTAAAAAGCGACCGTCTGCTCCAACCCGCGCTTGCAACCGACGACGGTCGGCGCGACAATGAGGCGCCGCGGCTGGAGCACGAACGTTCGGCAGATTGGAGAAACCGATGAAAATACGACCGACCTCAGTAACCGTGATCTCTTGGATTCTGGTCGTGTTGGGCGGAATATCGCTTATCACGAGCACGCTGATGTAGAACAATCCCTTGACCAAGGAACTGATGGCGCGCGGTCCGCTTCCGGTTCCCGTTCAGTATGCCATGATGTACGTAGGAATACTCGTTATGATTGCCAGTGGCCTTGCGATGCTGAAGGGACAAAACTGGGCGCGCCTTCTGTATGTCATCTGGAATCCTGTTGGGTTTTTGATTGGGCTCGCAACATCTCCGATTAAAGCGGCCATGATTCCGAGCCTCATCGTCTATGCGGTTGTCGTATTTTTCCTTTTCCGTCCCAAGGTCAATCAGTATTTTGGCCGAAGCGAGGCCGCAAGTGCTACGGAAAGTCATTAGCATTATCTGTTACATTCTCGCGGGCTTCTTCGTGTACACGGTCAGCCTTTTGGCATTCGACAACCTGAGGTTTCTACCCTCCGGCAACAAGCCCCTTCTCTGGTTGAAGTATGCGGTTGTGGGGGGCTTTTGCATTCCAGGAGTGGTTGCGTTGGTTATCCATGACCTCCGGCCATACTGGCGCTGCTGATGAGCCGGGTAATCCGATCCTTGTCCCCCCAAGTGGACTCGGTGTGGTCTCGGATGTCTTCTGGCGTGAACCAGAAGCGTTTCAACTGTTTTTCGCTGTGTAGCTTGGCGAGGTCGTTGTAATGGAGAGAGGTTGGATCTTCGGATTCACCGTAGGGTAGAAGGCTCCAAACTTCCTTCGGGTCGCCCTCTACGACCACGAGGATATGCCCCCAGCCGTCATTGTCGTGGATCCGTCCGTCGTCCTGCTCCACGCCGGCATCGGGGTGCAATACATCAAATAGGTCGGTGCCGTCCATGGGGAATTTTCCACCTCGGATGACCACGTTCACTTCGCCCCAAGGCACGTCGGTTCTCCCAAAGTGTGCCTGGATGCGATCCATCGCCTCTCTCAGCGCCCTGAGGGCCATGTCTTGCTCTTCCG
>Ga0181524_10005165_pt1 | contig 11780 bp, 9 predicted proteins | sample PEATcosm2014_Bin_34_FD_119761 | JGI IMG/M metagenome (GOLD analysis project Ga0181524, IMG submission 119761) | Peatland microbial communities from MTU Mesocosm Facility, Houghton, MI, USA - PEATcosm2014_Bin05_60_metaG | ecosystem: Environmental > Terrestrial > Soil > Wetlands > Peat | place...
AAGACGCCACCCTGCTGCGACGCCGTCCTGAAAGCCGGCTTCCGCCGCGTCGTCATCGGCGCGGGCGACCCGACGCAGCACAGCGCCGTTCCCCGGCTCGAAGCCGCCGGGATCGCCGTCAGGACCGGCGTGCTCGAGAAGGACTGCCGGCGGATGATCGCGCCGTTCCTCAAGCTGCGCGCGCGCGGCATGCCCTACGTCATCGCCAAGTGGGCCATGACCGCCGACGGCAAAATCGCCACCGTCACCGGCGAGTCCCGATGGATCTCCTCCGACGCCTCCAGAGACCTCGTCCACCGATGGCGCAACCAGGCCGACGCCGTCCTCGTCGGCATCGGCACCGTCCTGCGCGACGACCCGCTTCTCACCTGCCGCCCATTCGAGTTCTCTCGGGGCGGCATCCCCGATGGGCGCAATCCGCTGCGCATCGTGCTCGACGCCCAGGCGAGAATTCCGCTGACCGGCCGGCTCGTCGCCACCGCGCGCGAGGCGCCGCTGCTCATCGCGTGCCTCGCCTCCGTTCCCCCGGCGCGCCGGCGGCGCCTCACCGGCGCCGGCTGCCGCGTCCTGCCGCTCCGCGGCGCGCGCGGGCGCGTGGACGCGGAACAACTCCTGCTCGCGCTCGGCGCCGAGCGGATCACCAACCTCATGGTCGAGGGCGGCGCCGGCGTCCTCGCCGATTTCTTCGAGCATCGCCTCGTGGACGAAGTCCGCATCTTCATCGCCCCGAAACTCTTCGGCGGCGCCGCCGCGCCGGGCCCCATCGGCGGAAAAGGGATTCCCTCGCCCGCCGACGCGCTGCAACTCCGGGATCCCGTCTGGACTCCGGTGGGCGGCGACATGCTGCTGACCGCAATGACCGATTTCCAATTTCCAATTTCCAGTTGACAGCGCGCCTGCTCGTAGTGTGCCCGTAAGGGCATACCTTTCCTGAGCGCCTGGCGGCGCCACTACAAGCGGCGCATTCGTTCAATTAGTCGAACAGTCTCTGGAAGAGTTTGTCGAATTTGGCGGCGAGCGGGCGGCCGACGATTCGCTCGATCTGGTTGCCGTCGAGCCAGCGGCCGTAGCAGGCGAGGCAGGCGTAATAGATGAGCGGCTCGGGCGAGGCGCGCATGCGGATCAATGCGGCGCTGCAGCGCGGACAGGCCGGCGGCGCGCCGTCGTCGGGAACGGCGGGGACGTCCTTCGGCAGCAGGTCGTGCAGCGAATGCGATTCGCGCGCGAGCACGTCGTCGAGCTGAGCGAACTCCAGCCACAGCCCGCCGCAGACGCCGCAGCGGTCGAACACGACTTCGTCAACCGGCGTCTTGTTCAGCGGTTGGTGACAGCGAGGACAATCCATACCCGCACTCCAGGCGCACCTTCCAATTAGCCGTCATTCGTCATTGATCATTAAGCATTCGGCATTCGGCAATCGGCAATCATTCTTCCTCGGTCTCATCGTCCGACTGCCCGTAATCGTCGGCCTCGTCTTCGTCAGCGCGGGAGGCGTGATAGAACTCGTCGAGCGCGTCGCCGGCGGCGTCGCGGATTTCCTCGTCCTCGGACTGCGCGCACATCTCCAGCGTCTCGAGCGCGCCGGGGCCGCGCGTGTTCGCCAGCGACCAGATGGCGGCCAGCCGGATTTCGCGGTCCTTGTTCACAGCCAGGTTGCGGAGTTTCGGAGTGGCGGTGCCGAGGCCGGCCTCGGCGGCCGCGTTGATCGCCTCGAGCTGCAACTGGCGCTCCGGCGAATCGAGCTCCGCGAGGATGGACTCCGTCCAGCGCGCGCTGCGCGAGCGGCCCATGGCGAAAAGCGCCGTCATCCTCACCTCGATGGCCGGATGCCGGTAGGCCCAGTCAATCAGGTCGTGCACGGTCTCATCGGCGTCGAAGCTGAGCGCCTCGAGGGCCATGCGGCGCACGAGGAGATTCTCCCGCGGGTTCTGGGCCAGGTCGAGGAGGAAACTGCGCACGCTCAGGTAGCGCGGCTCGTCGAGCCCGCCGTCCACCACGGCCTCGTAGATGTAGATGCCCAGCACGCTGGCGGCCTTGGCGCGGACCTCGTCGTCCGGGTCGCTCTCGGCCATGCGCATCAGCGGCTCGACGTGCCGCGGATCGGCCAGGTCCCAGAGCGCCGCCACCGCTTCCTGCCGCACCTGCGGGCTCTCGTCCTCCAGCAGCCGCCGGTAGATCGGCTCGAAGCAGTCCTGGCATTCCTCCGCTTCGCCAATCTGGTGGAGCAGGTCGAGCTTCTCCTGCTCGGTCATCATGGAAAGCTCGTCGGGATTGAGCATTGGGCCGTCCAGTCGAGAGAACCGCAACACGCGCTCCATGCAGAATATCAGCGGCGCTCCGGTATTGTCAACCGTCCGCGGCCCCGCGCAGGACGCCCGGCGGAAGCGCCGCGTCCGGGACCGGCTCGCGGGAAATCTTCATCCCCCCTTGAAACGTCCGGCATGGGGTGTCTATAATGCGGCGTCGCTTCGGTCCTGGGAGACGGATACCGGTCCCGCGCAAGCGGGACTCAGCGGAGGTGGAAGCCCGCCATGCGTAAAACTCTTCTGACGGTCGCAGGCGTTTCGTTCAGCCTTCTCATATCCGGCGGTCTTCCCGGCGCGGCGCGGACCGCCGCCGCGGACGAGGCCGCGAAGCCCGGCGCCGCGGCGATGCTCTCCCCGGAGCGCGCTTTCGTCCGGCTCTGGCAGAAGCCGGGCGGCGCGTTCGAAAGAATCATCTTCGCGTCCGTGGACGGCCCGACGCTCTACCTCGCCGGCGCTCCGCGCGGCCTCGAAGCGGTCGAGGCGGACACCGGACTCTCGAAATGGATGCATCCCGGCGTGCTGCCGGCGGAGTTTCCTCCGATCGAGTTCGACAAGGTCCTCTATCTCGTCGAAGGCGGCCGGCTGGTGACCCTCAACCCGGCGACCGGCGAGGAACTGAGCCGCGTGAAGTCGCGCTTCAGCTTCTTCACGCCGGCCTACCCCACGGAGCGGAACTGCATCTTCGCCTCCGGAGACCAGTATGTCTATGCCATCACGGTTGCCGAGGGCGCGAAGACCTGGCGCTCCCCCATAGACGGCCAGCCCAACGCCAGCACCTCGAACGGCAGCACCTTGATGTATTTCACGACCTCCAGGGGCATCCTGTACTGCGTGACCATGTCAACGCTGGAGCTTACCTGGCAGCACCCGTTCTCGCGGCAATCGTTATCGGGTCCCGCGCTGGAAGGGGATATTATCTACATCGGCTCGTCGGACTATTATCTCTACGCGATCAACGCATTGATCGGCGACGTTCGATGGAAGCTCTCCCTCAGCGCGCCGGTGCTCCAGACCCCGGTGGTCATCGGCTCGCGCCTCTACGCGGGCACCACCGAAAAACTTATCCATGCCGTGGATCTCAACACGCAGACGGACCTGTGGACCGTCCCGGCCGACCGCCTGCTGACCACGACGCCTGAGCACCTCATTTTCCTGCGCAAGGACAAAGACACGAACGTGATCGGCATGGCCGATCTCGCCACCGGAAAAGTGATTTCCGAAATGACCGCTGGGCAGTATGTCCTCTTCGCCGCGTCGACCGAGGGCGGCATCTTCTACGCGGTCGACAAGACCGGCGGCGTGCTGGCCATCGGCGACCGCGCCGCCGCCGTCGCGCGCGAAGCGGCGAAGGAAGCGGCCCGAAAGGCCGCGCTGACCGGGCCGACCGCGCCGGCCACCGCGCCGGCCGCAGCGACGACCACGCCGCCGGAAGCGCCATCTGTGGCGCCGGCCGCGCCGGCTACCGCGCCATCCGCGGCGCCGACCGCGCCGGCCGAGGCGCCGGCCCCAGCGCCGACCGCGCCGGCGGAAGCGCCGCACTAAGGCGATTTCAAAATCCCAATATCCAATTTCCAGTGAGCCGCCGGCGTTCAGCGGCTCTCGTTCGTTGGAAATTGGAATTTGAAATTTGGAAATTGGCTGAAGCTACGGCAGCAGGCCCGTGGTCCCGGTCGCCCCGCCGACCACGGTGGCTTCGACGCGGCGGTTGCTGATGACGGTGATCGCGCCGCGTTTCGGGGCGAATTCCAACCGGTCGCCGAAGAGGCGGCTCAGCCCCATCCGCAGTTCGACCGGCGATCCGAACAGCGTGCCCGAGTCGCGTTGCGCGTCCCACGTCAGCCGGTCGCCGCGCGCGACGCGCCCTTCTTCCTCGACGGTCACCGGCCGCCCCACCGCGTCGAACGTCTCCCATTGGTCCTGCGCGTCCACCTGCGCGGTCATGTGCTCCGCCCGCATCGTTCGGACGCCGCCCGGCCCGGCATCCTCGCGGACCGCCGCATGCCCGATCGCTTCGTATCCGTGCAGTCCCGTCTTCTCGTCCAGCTTCGACACGACGCGGTCCGCCGTCAACGTCCGCGTCTTATGCTCCGCCGGCACCTCTTCCCGGATCGCCACGTGTCCGACGGCGTCGAGCCGCCGGGGCTTCCGGTCCGGACCGATGTCGGCGGAGAGGCTGTCGGCCTTCAACTTGAGGCCGGACTTCTCCGCCAGGTCCACGCCGCCGGTCGCCTCGAATCCTTTCAGCGCATTCTCGCTCAGTTGCGCGGTCAGGTCCTGGGCGCGCAGCGTGTCGCCGCCATACTTCAGGCCGACGCCGCCCTGGAAGACCGCGCTTTGCGTCGCGCGGCTGAACCGCATCTCGCGCTCCCACGAGATGCTGAACCCCTCGGAATCCTTCTCCGCCTGGCCTTCGAGGGCGCCCGCGCCGGGGACGATGATTTCGGCGTCCGCCGGATGAATCTCCATGCGTTCGCCGCGGATCGTCCCTTGCGCCTGTTGCAGAACCGCTCCGCCGGAGAGGACGAGCGAATCCTTCTGCGGGTCGTACACCAGCTCCTTGGCCTGGGCATTCACCGATTCCGGCCCGGCGGCGCCCTGCAACTTCGCGGCCATGCGCACGTCGGTGTCGGCCTTGCATTCGAGAATCCGCTCGTTGTGCGAGTCAAGTTCCACCGAGAGCGTCTGGCACTCGATCGTCTGATCGCTGTGCGCAAAACGCACGTCGCCCAGGAACAGCGCCCGGTGCGCGTCGGGATCGAGCCGGAGCATCCGCGACCATTTCACGGTAATCGGCTCGGCGGGCTTGGCGGCCTCCTCCGCGGCGAGCTTGAGTTTTCCGGGAACCGGCACGGTGATCACGCCCTTCTCGCCGCTCAACTCGATCCGCGCCGCCTCGATTTCGTCCGGGCCGCGATGGACGCGCGCGGGCTGGCCGTCGAGCAGAAGCTGGTCCTCCAGCGCGCTGCGCTCCAGGCGGTCGCAGGAACCATCGGCGCCGGAAACCTTGAAGGTCACCGCGCCGTCGGCGACGAAGCGCTCGGGCGCGCGGCTGTTCTCGGCGAATTGCACCTCGACGTGGTCGGCGCGCAGCGTGCTCTCGCCCTGGTGAACGCGCACGTCGCCTTTCAGGTCCGCCGTCCGCTTGAACCCGTCCGCCGTCGCAGGGCCGCGGCATTCGATCTTCGTCACCGGCGCCTCCGCCGGCTCGCCCGCCGCAGCGGCCTGCGGAAAGATGACGCTCCCGGCGCCGGAAAGTTCCATGCGGATATTCTCGCGGACCACGATCAGCCGCTGCTTGGAGGTGAATTCCGCGCCTTTGCCCCAGATGTGCTGCCGGCCTTCCTTGGCCTCCACGACCATCTCGATCTCATCCGCCGTGCGGCCGGTCGCCTCGTCCGGCTCCACCTCGACCGACGGCGTCGTCAGCGTGATCTTCTCCGCGCCGATGAACTCCATGTGCACGCCGCCGGACATCTGCACGTGCTTCTGCGGCTCCAGTTGCAGCGTGCCTTCGCTGGCCTGCACTGTCAGATGCTCTTCGCCGGCGGCGACGGTCTGCTTCAGTTCGAGCGAGGGCTTGATGAGCTCATACCCGCCGCCCTCCTTCGGGCGCGCCTGGTCGGCCTTCAGAAGCCAGGCGTCTCCCTTGATCTCGAAGTCATCTATGGTGTCATCCTTGCGTTCGCCCTCGTTGCCGGTTTTCGAAGCGGCGGGTTCCTGCCTTCTGGGCGAAAGGACTCCGGTGACTCCCAGGAGCAGCACGAGGAAGCCGGCCAGGACGACGAACGCCAGGAGGGTGCGGCGAAGCTTCATGTCAAGTCAGAAGTATGAGTGATGAATGATGAAGGACTTCATCACCCATCATTCCACTTCTTACCTCCTCTAAAAGCCGTGTCGCGCGATGATCGAGCTTTGGGGCGAGAAGACGTCGTTTCAAGTCAGAAGTATGAGTGACGAAGGATGAAGTACTTCATCGCTCATCATTCGAACTTCTGACTTCCTTCAAAGACCGTAACGCGCGATGATCGAGCGCCATTTGCCTTGCGCCTTGAGGATTTTTTCGGCCACTTCGCGCGCCGCCCCGCGGCCGCCGCCCCGCTCGGTCACCCAGTGCGCCGCTCGAATCACCTCCGGCCGAGCGCCGGCCACCGCGACCGCGAAACCGACCTTCTCCATCACCGGGATATCCGGCAGGTCGTCGCCGACGAAGCACATCCGCTCCGGCGGGATCTTCGCCAGCCGCGCCAGCTTCGCGAGCCCCGCGAGCTTGCGCTTGTAACCTTGCAGCACGTAGCGCGTGCCCACCTCTCGCGCGCGGTGGTTCACGGCCGCCGACCGCCGGCCCGAGAGGACCGCCGTGGCGATCCCGGCGCGCTCGAGGTACTTCATCCCCGTGCCGTCGAGCGCGTTGAACGCCTTCAGCTCGCGCCCGTCCGGCAGCAGGTAGATCGTGCCGTCGGTCAGCACGCCGTCCGCGTCGAAGACCACCAGCTTCACGCGGCGGATTCGATCTCTCAGGCTCTTCGGAATTCGGGTTTCCCCTTCACTTTTCCGCATCGAGCGGCATCAATCCCACTTCGAGAAGGTCCTGCACGTCCAGCATCCCGCAGAGCTTGCCGTGGGAATCCACGACGGGCAGTTCGTCAATTTTGTGTTTCTTCAGGATGCGGGCGGCCTCGAGCGCGAGGCTGCCGAGCGGGATGGACTTCGGGTCGCGCGTCATCACCTCCGAGATCGGCGCGGCGAGAAACGCGGTGTCCCTGGGCACGCGGCGGCGCAGGTCGCCATCGGTGAAAATGCCGATCATCCGCCCCGACTCGTCGGTGACGCAGGCGGCGCCGGCGCGGCCGGGCACGCGGTTGACCTGTTCGAGCGCCTCGCTCACCGTCAGGCTCGCGAGCACCACCGCGCACTGGTCCAGCCCGCGCATCACCTCCTCGACCTTCATCAGCTTGCGCCCGAGTTCGCCGCCGGGATGGTAGAGCGCGAACCGCTCCTTGTCGAAGTTCCGCCGGTTCGCCACCGCCAGCGCCAGCGCGTCGCCCAGCGCCAGCATCGCCGTCGTGCTCGCCGACGGCGCCAGGCCGAGCGGGCAGGCCTCCTCGATCGCGCCGATGTCGAGCACCACGTCCGCCTGCCGCCCCAGCGTGCTCTTCGGGTTGCCGGTCACGGCGATCACCTTCGCGCCCATCCGCTTCACCGCCTTGAGCACCTGCACGACTTCCGTCTCGCCGCTGTTCGAGAGCGCCAGGACCACGTCGCCCTCGACGATCCGCCCGAGGTCGCCGTGGATCGCGTCCACCGGATGGAGCGAGTACGAAGGCGTGCCCGTGCTGGCGAGCGTGGCGGAGATCTTCTGTCCAATCAGCCCGGCCTTGCCCATGCCGGTGACGACCACGCGCCCACTGCACGCGAGCAGCAGGTTCACCGCGTTGCCGAACTCGCCGCCCAGCCGCTGGGCCAGCCCTTGCAGCGCGCGCACCTCCGACCCGATCACCGCGCGGGCGAAGGCCAGATCATCGGATGGCTTCTCAGTCATGTTCTCTCGCCGCTGAAACCGGTTGCGCGATTAATCGTCCTCGTCCTCGCTCTCGTCCTCGGCTTTTCAGAACAACCTTTCGAGGACGAGGACGACGACGAGGACGAGTACGATGCTTTCACTCGTCAGTCCGCCCCCAATCACCCAATTTCCCGCGGGCTTTCACTGGCGATTGGGACACTGGGAGATTGGGAAACCGCGCCGCTCACAACTTGCGCGTCCACTTCCCGCGCCAGCGCCATATAGTCCTTGCACCCGCGCGAGTTCCGGTCATAGCCGCTGATGGGCTTGCCGTGACTGGGCGACTCGGCCAGCTTCACGTTCTTGTGGATCACGGAACTGAACATCTTGCCGGGGAAGTACTCCTCGATGTTGGCGCAGACCTCCTGCGCGAGCTTCGTCCGGCCGTCGTACATGCAGGCGATGATGCCGGTGACCTGCAAATCCGGATTCAGCCGCCGGCGGACGACGCGGATCGTCTCCATCAGTTTCGTCATCCCCTGCAGCGCGAAGAATTCCGTTTGGAGCGGGATGAACACCTCGCGGACGGTCGTCAGCGCGTTCAGCGTCAGCAGCCCGAGCGACGGCGGGCAATCCACCAGCACGTAATCGTAGCCGGCCATCACCGGGCCGAGCGCCTCCTTCAGGATCGTCTCGCGGCCGACCACGCCGACCATCTCGATCTCCGCGCCGGCCAGGTCAATGTTGCTCGGGATCAGGTCGAGGTTGGCCACCTGCGTATGCCGGACGATTTCCTCCGCGCGCGCCTCGCCGATCAGCACGTCGTAAGCCGATTTGGCATCGGTATATATGTCGAGCCCGAAATGAACGCTCAGGTTCGCCTGCGGGTCAATATCCACCAGCAGAACCTTGCGCTCAAGCAGCGCCAGGCAGGCGCCGAGGTTGGCGGCGGAGGTGGTCTTGCCCACGCCGCCTTTTTGATTCGTCAGAGCGATGGACCTCATCGGTCGGCCCTTGGCAAGCGGTAAACGTCCTTTCACCACGGAGGCACGGAGGACACGGAGACCACAAGGCAGGACCGAAAAGCGCGCCGGGCATCGTCCTCGTCGTCCTCGTCCTCGAACGATGTATTCTAGCCCGGTCGCGCGACGAGGTCAACAATGAACCGTGAAAGCGCGAAAGACGGCGGCTTAGCGGCAACAGGACGGCGCCCTGAGCTTCGCCGAAACGGTGAACCTTTGCATCAGGCCACCCGCCAGACGGGCGTGAGCCTCAGCACGCGTTATCGAAAAGCATCGGCGAGGTCTAACTATCCTGTTGGCCAGGAGGGTCAGGCGGGGCGATGACCGGAAGCGAGGCAAAGCTCGCTTTATTCTGGACGTTGCGGTCTCGGCTCACCAGAAACACCTCGCAGTTGGGATGGTGCCGCATCACTTCGAGAAAGGAGGCAATGAGCCTGTCGTCTTTATTGCCGGGGACAAGCCAAGACAGCGTATGAGCCATGTCGGGTTCTGCGGCCAGCGAACGCACCACGCTCATGCCCGTGGCGAGCGTTACGCCTTCGCTCAGGTCGCCTCTGCCGGCATACTCCTTTATTTGCCGCACCAGCTTTTCGGCTTTCGGCTGAACCTTGTCATCTCCCCTCACTTTGAGGTCATCGAGTTCAGAAAGGACTGTGGGGGTCAGAACAACCGTGAACGCTGGAACGCCGTTGAATTGCCACGCATCGAGTTCCGTGTTGTAAAGCAAGGCGTTTGCGTCGGGAACGTAGCACACTTCGCCGCCCTTCCCGTCGTAGAGTCGAGCCAGGGCGCTCAATGCCACCTGCATTGCCTTCTTGGCCGCCTTCACTGCGTGATCAATGCTCTCATACTGACACGATTTCCCTTGGGTGATGAGTTCATGGAATTCCGCCTTCGCCTTCCCCACCTCTTTGCGGTAACTCTCAGTTTGGCCCGAGAGCAGCGTTTCCAGCACGGAGAAGAAGACGTCGGAGCTTTGAAGCAACCTCGCCTGTTCCTCCAATCCCACCGCTTCGAGATTGCCCCACTTGCAAAACGACCCCGACCCGGCATGAGCACGGGTAAGCTCGTTGTCAGGGTGAGACTCAATGCTGGAATGCACATACAGGAAAATCTCGACCTGAACCAGCAGGTCATTACCCATTCTCTGAACGGTCTCAATAACGGTCGGCATTGCCACCTCGTATTGCGGAAAGGATGTTGTGTTTCCCCGGTGGACGTCTCTCACACGTCCGCCGGTATCATACTCTTTCGTCCAGCGGAATCAAGCCGCCGCAGGTCAGCAATGACGGTCGGCCTCCAGACGTCCGACTCCGCTCAGGGCCCCTTCCAGCCTGCGCCTCAGAGCCTGCGGCATGAGCAATGTCGAATGGCACAGGGCCCGAAAGGTTGAAACAACGGGAAAAGCGAAAAATCTTTTCGCCTGGAGAAAAGTCGTAACTGGAGTCTCCGACGCGGGCTACGACGTCAGGCTGCATGTCTTGGGGCGCAAAAGAGCCGGATGCACTTGACACATAAGAAATATTCTGGTTTAATGGCCTTTACGCAGGGGAAAGGAGATAGAAGAAAGGAGCCGGAACAAGTGTCGGCGCCGGCGCCTGAGGCGTCGCAAGATGGCGGCTGGGAAGAAGTTGCCGCGCCAAAGCGATTTGAAAAAAGGAATCCAATTCGGAGCCTCCGGCACTGATTTGGATATCGGAAACTTGTCCGCCGGGGCGGATTCGGATTTGGAAATTGTGGAGCCGTCATCCGCGCCATGGTTGCAATATCAAAAAGCGAGCGTCTGCTCAACCTGGTGTCGTTCCTCCTCAAGTCGCGCCAGCCGGTGAGCTTCGCGAAAATCCGCGAGTCGGTCGTCGGCTATCGCGACGAGCGCGCCAACCGCGCGTCGCTCGAACGGCGGTTCGAGCGCGACAAGGCGGCGCTGCGCGAGCTCGGCGTGCCGCTGAAGTTCGAGGCGGAGGACGAGGCGGGCCAAAGCGGCTACGTGCTCCCGCGCGAGGCGTATTTCCTCCCGCGCGTGCAGCTTTCGCCCTCCGAGGCGGCGATCCTGGCGCTGGCGGGCCGCTTTCTGCTGACCGGCGCAGCCGGGCCGGTCTCCGACGCCCTGCGCTCGGCGCTGCGGAAACTCCAGTTCGATTCGCCGATCCCCGGCCAGATCCGCGAGACCGCCGAGGAACATTTCCTCTTCCATCGCCTCGGCGCGCCGGCCGACGTCCAGGACCAGGCGAACCTGCGGCAGCTCACGACGGCGGTGCTCAACCGGCGCGCGGTGCAGTTCTCGTACTACGCCATCGGCAACGACCGGCTCGAACGCCGGACGGTGGAGCCGTACGGCATCGGCTTTTCCAACGGCCACTGGTACCTGGTCGCGAACGACCGCGCGCGCAAGGACATCCGCGTGTTCCGCACCGACCGCATCCGCGGCGCCGTCGCGCGCGTGCACCTCGACAGCCTCCAGCCCGAATACGAACTGCCGCCCGGCTTCCGCGTGCAGGACCACGTCGGCATGCCGCCCTGGCTTTTCGGGAAGGCGACCCGCACGGCCGTCCGAATCCGCTTCGACGCCGACGTCGCGTTCATGGTCCGCCTGCGCCCCACGCCGGGAGACCGGTGGGAAGAGCGACCGGACGGCTCCGCGATCCTGACCCGGCAGGCGACGCACCTCGATTCGCTGCTGCACTGGGTGCTCGGCTTCGCGCACCACGCCGAGGTGCTCGACCCGCCTGAGTTCCGCACCCGCGTCGCCGAGGCGCTTCAGGCGATGGCGGAAACACATCGAAAGGAGGTAAGAAGTAAGACGGATGGCTGATGACGCACTTCATCACTCATCACTCATACTTCCGACCTGACATGAGCGACCAGCTCACGCGCATCCTCGTCATGATCCCGTACATCCAGCGGCATCCGGGAATCGCGGTGCAGGAACTGGCGCAGTACCTGGACACGTCG
>Ga0181524_10005166_pt1 | contig 11780 bp, 13 predicted proteins | sample PEATcosm2014_Bin_34_FD_119761 | JGI IMG/M metagenome (GOLD analysis project Ga0181524, IMG submission 119761) | Peatland microbial communities from MTU Mesocosm Facility, Houghton, MI, USA - PEATcosm2014_Bin05_60_metaG | ecosystem: Environmental > Terrestrial > Soil > Wetlands > Peat | place...
GAACCCTGTTCACCCCTCATCTTGGTTCGGCCGCGCGTGAAGTTCGATTGGAGATTGAACGCCAGGCGGCACGCAGCATTCTGCAAGCCCTGAACGGCGAAATCCCAACCGGCGCCGTAAATCGGCCGGTGATGCTAGATCCGTTCCAAAGTGGATATTCCCAGAATTTAAAGTGATCCCATGCCGCAGCACGAGGCACCAGACAATTTAATTGCTTATTATGCCGCCAGAGCGGCCGAATATGATGACGTCTACCGGAAGCCGGAGCGACAGGATGATATTGGCTCCCTTCGCTCAATTGTTCGTCAGCTACTGAGCGGGCACTCCGTCTTGGAGGTCGCATGCGGCACCGGTTTTTGGACCGAGGAGATAGCCGCTACGGCAGGCCACATTCACGCCACCGACGTGAATGACAGTGTTCTGAAGATTGCATCAGAGAGGCTCCGGCGCTTCCGAAACGTCAGCGTCGACCGTGACGACGCCTTCGCTCTCACCGGCACCAGCGGCGTCTTCACGGCCGCGTTCGCCGGCTTCTGGTGGTCGCACCTGCGCAGAGGAGAACAATTGTCCCGATTTCTCAATGTGCTCCATGCCAAGCTGCAACCGGGAGCCCTGGTGGTGTTCATGGACAATCGATACGTCGAAGGTAGTAGCCTCCCAATTACCCGAGAGGACGCCGACGGGAACACATACCAGAAGCGTCGACTGCGCGACGGGACTGAACACGAGGTGCTGAAGAACTTCCCTGGGGAGGAGAAGTTCCGAAGTCTTCTTCAGGGTCGCGGCAATATGAGCGAGTTCCGCTGGCTGACATACTACTGGTGCTTAAGCTATAGAACCGAGCCAGGCAATTGACGCCCAGCGCCGGGTGAGTTCAAGCGCCAGAGATTACGAACCTACTCATTGCGACGCGGGAATTGGGCGTGGTATGCCAAGCGTCCGGCAACCCAACTGTGGGTGATTTGTGGCCTGCCGTCCTTTATGCAAACGACAATGATGTCGGCGCGCTTGCCAGAAGCAATTTCTCCGCGATCGCGCAGTCCCGCCGCCTCTGCCGGGTTCGCAGTCGTAAGCCGCACAGCCTTCGGAAGACACCAGCCTGCGAGTTCAGTAATACGCATTACCGCAGGCAGGAGAGTGGCAGGGTAGTAGTCCGAGCATAGACAATCGATCACGTCGTGCTGAACCGCATCAATGGCCCTCAGCGATCCGTTTTGGCTCTTTCCGCGGACGATGTTTGGGGAACCGAAGACGGTTTTCAACCCGCCCTGATGCGCTGCCGATGCTGCCTCCAAAGTGACGGGAAACTCGCAGATCGACGCGCCGCGCCCGCGGATGTATTCCACCTGCTCGGTCGAATCGTCGTCATGGCTTGCAATCGGCACATTGAGCTTTCGGGCCTTTGCAATCAGTGTTTCCATTCGGCCCAAGGCTCCGGGGAAATTCTTTGCTTTCGCCTTAATCAGTTCACGCGCCTTATCCGTACTTATGGAATAAGCATTTTCCACATAGATCTCATACGAACGGTTGTCGCGGAACTGACGCCGACCGGGAGTGTGATCCATCAGCGAAACCAGATCGACCAACCCGCGATCTATCAGGCCCAACAGCATGTCCAAGCCGTAGAAGTCAGTTATTTCGTAACGGCAATGCACCCGATGGTCAATGAGCGCCTCCTCGCGAAAAACTCTAACCGATTCGACAAGATCCTTGGCTATTTCATCGTTCCGAATCCCGAGCTCATCGTGCGCGAACGAAATGGATTGGAATGTCGTAGTGATCCCGCATGCCACATTGCGTCTGTCAGACTCAGCAAGCGCGAGGCCCGCATCCAAGTAGACACCGGCACGGGGCGCAACCAGTTTCTCGATCTGATCGCAATGCAGGTCAATCATTCCGGGGATTACAAGGGCATGCTCAAGATCAAGCGTGCCGTGCACGACGGGATTAAAGGGATTGATCTCCGCAATGTGATCATCTTCAATGACGAGCGCCGCGTCTTCCAGCAGTTCTTCTTTCAGCACGGCGCGACAATTAGTCAGATACGTCCTCATGTTATCCTCCGCAGACGAGTTGCCGGCCGCTCGGTTGCGGGGCGGGCGAAGGCAGCACAACAACGTGATCAGCTAGTTCGCGGAGGAGGGTCGCGTCGTGGAATACCGCGATGACCGCAGATCCTGCGCGCTTCGCTTCCTGAATCAACGTAACCGCCCGTGCTGCTGACTCGGAATCGAGGCTCGCTGTTGGCTCATCCAGCAAAAGCAGACGAGAGTGGGTCACTAGTCCGCGGGCGAGATTCACCCGCTGCTTTTCCCCGCCGGAAAACGTAGCCGGAGGAACCGACCAGAGACGTTCTGGCAAATTAAGCTTGGCTAAAATCTCGCCGGCGGTGATTCGGGCGCGGCTCCTAGCGACTTCCTGCTGATACAGAGGCTGTGCAACCACATCAATCGTTTGCTGGCGAGGCAGGCAATGCAGGAATTGGGTGACGAGGCTCAACTCCCAGCGACGCAGTTCCACGATCCTGTGCTCAGGCGCGGCGACAAGATCGATCGTATCTCCGTTGCCGCTTTGATACAGAATTGATCCGGACGTTGCCAAGTAGGTACGGTAAATGCACTTCAGAACGCTCGACTTGCCGGCGCCCGATGGTCCGGCCAATGCTGTCAGCGCTCCTTTGTGCACCGACAGGTTTACCTCGTGGGCGGAGGCGATTGACACGCCTCGTTCATACAGTTGGAATCGCTTGCTCAGCCCAAGGACCTGCAACACCGCTCGATGATTGCCAACAATGAAATCCGGTCGCCGTTCTAAGAGGTCCACAAGAGTCCTTAATTCAAAGCTCACAGCGCCGATGCGACCAGCGACTGCGTATATGCGTGCTGTGGGTCCTCGAGTATCTGGTCCGTTAGCCCCGTCTCCACAACTTGTCCGAACTTCATCACAATGGTTCGACTGGCAAGCAAACGAACAACCCCAAGATCATGCGTCACAACGATCATTGAAATCCGATGCTGCTGCTGGATCTCCAGCATCAGGTCCAGAATCTTTGCCTGCACGGTAAGGTCCAGGCCAGTTGTTACCTCATCCAGAAAAAGCAGAGGCGGATTGATGGCCAGCGCGCGGGCAATCTGCACCCGCTGTTGCATGCCTCCTGAGAAGTTTCGCGGCGATTCGTCCATTCGGTCTGCGAACACCTCCGTACGATCGAGCAAGATTCGCGCGCGCTGACGAATCCGGGAGTAATCAAGCTGGTCGCACATCAACAGACGCTCGGCGATGTTGCCGCCCGCCGATATTCTGAAATTCAGCCCGGCGTGCGCGTTCTGGTACACCATCCCCAGCTTGTGATTACGAATCCAGCGTTGGCGGGCCGCATTCAAGCTGAATAGTTCGTGCGTGGTTCCGTCGTCGAAGAAGGTGGCTGAGCCCGTACTGGGCTGCTCGTCGAAGTACAGCATTTTGACGAGCGTCGATTTGCCGCTACCCGATTCGCCCATGATGCCCAAAGTTTCGCCTTCGAATAGGTCGAAGCCGACCGCGTTGGCGGCCACGATGCTGCCACAAATGGGGCAGGCATTCGTGCCATGCCCCAGCCCCGTAGCATGCAAGCACTCGTCACAGCCTGGGCCGAAAATCTTGGTCAGATCGCGGACTTCAAGAACTTTATTCATGGGTTTGTTTTTCCGAAGCTGCCATGCAATCGCAGTAGTCGCTATCGGAGCACTGATAGGATTTACCACCGCCTTCCCCAACGACCTCATCGAGGAAACTGTTGTCCGAGCCGCAGCGTGCACAATTCCGCCGCCGACCTTCCTCGTCGCGAAAGTCTTCTACTCGGAACGGAATATCCTCAAAGGAGAGCGGTTCCGCATCCGTGAACGGCGGCACGGCATAAATTTTCTTTTCACGTCCAGCGCCGAACAAGAAGAGCGCCTTGGCTTGATGCAACTTGGGGACGTCATAGCGCGGAATCGGTGAGGGGTCGATCACGTAGTGTCCGGCTATCCGCGTGGGATAACGGTTAGAAATCGTTACCTCTGCGAAGCTGACGATGTCTTCGTAGAGCTTTACCCAGAGTCGCGCATAGTCGGCTTCTCCATGCATGATCTTCCGCTTCGCTTCGCTTGCTTCAACGACAACCAGCGGGTCGGGATAGGGAACTTGAAGGACCATAATTTGGCCGCGCTCCAGCGAAATTTCCGGAATCCGATGGCGAGTCTGAATGATCGTAGCCTGCTGCGTATGGGTCGTGAGCGTGACGCCTGGGCAAGTTCGCGCGACAAAGTTGCGAATATTCACAGCGTTTACCGAATCATCGCTGCCCTGATCAATTACCTTTAGCGTGTCATCCGGACCGATCAGCGAAAGCGTCAGTTGCAGTCCTCCAGTACCGAAGCCGCGGGCCATCGGCATCTCACGCGACGAATACGGCACCTGGTAGCCGGGGATGGCAATCGCCTTCAATACCCTTCGTCTCACCTCTTCCTTGGCGAATTCATCCATGAACCCGAATGAGTATCCGCTGATGTTTGTGGCTTGGGTTCGCGTAGTCATCGTATTTTTGACTCGCTTTCCTGCCGCGCCTTTCGTAGGCGGTCGAGATCAGACTGAAACGTAACGTAATGCGGCATTTTGTAGTGGGTCGCGAACCCCATGGACTCGATCCCATCGATGTGCAGCAAGACGAACTCAGCATCTTCGGAGGGATTGTCGGCACCACTTTTGGCGCCCTTTTGCAGGGCCCGGTCAAGCACGGCCATAGCAATCGCCTTTACTTCGTTGTGGCCAAAGCAGGCGCCATACCCGAGTCCGAACGTAGGCGGACCCACAGCGTTTTTGCCGTACATGCAAACGATCTCGCATTCGGTCATGAGAATCTCGCCCGCCTCAATCATCTCGCCAGTCGCGGGCGACGGCATCATCACCGGTAAATATCCCACGCGTAGCTCGGCAACCGTGGGGTGGACATCCCCATAGCCGCGCATATTGGAATACGCGAACCCGAGCAGGGACCCGGTCTCCCCTCGCGACATCATGTAAAGGGCAGACCTTGCTTTCTGATGGAGCGCGGCGTCGATCACCAGGCATTTAGCCCGCAGTATCGCGATCGTCGCGACGATGACGGGAAGATTGTCGTCGGCTATGTTGGCCGGCTGTCTGCGGAAAAGCAGGTCCGTCGCTTTGCGGAGGTCGCAAATGCTCTGGCCCGCGCAAACTTACATAACACGAAGATCGTCTTCGTGGGACAGGGCAGCGAAAGGGACTGGCTGGCGGCCAATGTTCAGAATGCCGAGTTTAGCGGAGTGCTTCACGGTGCTGAGTTGGCAAGAGCCTATGAGAGGCTCCGGCAACCTCGCCACGGACCAAGCCAGCGGGTGCGCCAACTGCCACTCTGGCTCGCAATTTCGCCCCGTCAATTACACCACCCGTAGCATAGCGGCAGGCGCGGAGGTCACGCTAGGACGAACCAAGCTGACCTATTCGCATGAGGTCCGCAGTTTCAACGATCGCCTGCAAAGTCCTTCCGTCTACTTGGGCCCAATGATCAACGATTTTGCCCATGGCTTATTTCCCGGCGTTCCTGATTCGCTGCCCGGCAACTACACGATCAACGTTTTGGCACCCTCATGCCCGTGCGCTGGTTCACTTTCAATGACGATGTGAGCATCATCCTTCAGCGCTCGTTTCCGGGTGTCATCCCGGGTTTCATTCTGCCGAGCGGCCTGGATCAACCGCTGCAGCGGAGCAACCATATCTACGTCAACACCGCTTATGTAACCTTGCGGCCACTGCCACAGTGGAACGTGACTATTGCCTATACGTATATGCAAGACAATCTGCAGACGGACATGATCTTCGCGACCGACCCAGTTGTGGCGTTGTACGCGCAGTCTCTGGTTCCCTACAAGCAGCTCAGCCAGACTTACTCGGTGCGGGCTACATATGAGGTAAAGAAGCGGCTGGGGTTGGGATTCGATTTTGCCCATTCCGCTGCCCATAGCGGCATGCGCCCGGATCTCAACTCGAACAATTACCCGGCTTTCCCGGCCGTGTCGCCAGTAGACTTCGCCGCAGCACTCGCGCTTGCTGCGGGACCGATTTCGCAAGTCAATATCCCACAAGCAATTCTGGGATCTACGGTCAACTATCATTTTCCTTCTGGAGTCGATGCTGGACTGAAATTCAACTACAGCAGTTACGTAGACGTTATCAACCCGAATCAGACGGGTCGATTGCGCTCGTACATCGCATTCCTCGGGAAGACTTGGTAACGGAGCACAAAGAACAGGGCCGAAGCAATTGATTGTAAGTAGCAATCTACGCTACGTAGGGGCTACGAAATGGCGGCCATTTCTGTTCTATGTCTGTCCGGCAGAACACTGGCTCGGTATGTCAAGGATGGTGTAGCAGCGAGGACAAGCCAGACGGCTTTGCTTCTTTCTCTGCCTCATGTTCTTCTTCCGGCTTCTTTCCGAACGTCCAATAGAGCGCCACATAGGCGACGGTATGGGAATCGCCCTGCACGCTGTGTCCCGCCGTAAACAGCAGGCTGGCATTCTTGTAGAAGTTGTACATGCCGCCGAAATTCAAGATGTGAGTATTGCCGGTTGCGAAACTCTGGCGGCCGGGATTAAACCATTCGCCGCCGACAGTCAGTTTCTTGTTGAGTTCTTTCTGGAGTTGCCATCCGAAGAACGCGGTATTGCGCATGCCAGGAGCAGGGTTGACGATGTAGCCGCCCCCACCGTAACTCTGCCAGCCGTGTCCAAAGCTCTTCTGCACCCATATCGGAAGCTTGTACCATGCTTCCCCATTGCCAAGACCACGCCTGCTGTTACCTGTAGGCACTTCGATCATGGGGAAGGTACCGACCTGCGGACGCGCTCCCTTTTCCTGAATGAAGCGATATTTCGCGCCGAGCTCCATATCGCCAATGCCATAGGTTATCGGTCCGTGTGTCGGAGCCGATAACTGCAACGGGGCCACGATGTGTAACTGGAGATTCGGTGCTGCTCCGACATTGAATTCAAATGCGGGCCCTGCGACACCGGTTTCATCAGGGGTGTGGTCAACCGTGGAAAACGTGTAGAACTCTGCATTTTTATAAGGCACCGGTTCCGGATCATCCGTAAAGAACGGTGGACCGGCGTGCGCCCAAGGAGCATATAGGCAGGTCAGCAAAACAGAAAACATCAGCGAACGTGACATGATTCAAAACTTTCTCGACGAGCCCCAAATCGCCGGAGCTCCAAGACTAGCGTTGACCAGTACGACTGCTGGAAGCAGGTGCTGCTGGCAAGTACGCCCGTCTTCAGGAAAGCGCGCCGGGAGAAACTCATGACTTTCTCACTGCTCAGTCTTCAAAGAGTTCACCGAACAGTTCGCGAACCCTCTCTTTGGCGGAATCCAGAGCTTTTCGCCCACTCGGAGTGGCAGAATACACCCGCCGGATCTTGCCGCCAACTCGCTGCTCTTTCGAGCGAAGCAGGCCTTTTTTCTCAAGACCATGCATGATCGGGTAAAGCGTGCCCGGGCTCAGACGGTAGCCGTGACGCGCCAGCTCTTCAATCATGCCCAGACCGAAAATCGGTTCTTTAGATGCGTGATGAAGTATGTGCAGTCGGATCAGCCCTGAGTAGAGATATTGTTGAGAATCGTTGCTGCTGTCCATATCTGAAACCGTTATCGCATTTCGATTATAATGCATCCTACAATCGGGCGTGCCAGTCATTCGCAGCTTTGATGCAGTCGATAAAAAGCATGGGCTTCGAGCCTAAGATTATGGTTGAATCGATAATGCAAACGCGCTACTTCGCTGGAGTTTCAAGGAATACCGTTCTTCTGGCGTTCGCCAGCCTGTTTGCCGATATCTCATCTGAGATGCTTTATCCGATCTTGCCGATCTTGCTCACGCAAACGATGCATGCAAGCGGCACCATCGTCGGCTTGGTGGAGGGCATTGCGCAGGCAACACAGAATATAGTGCAGGGCTTCTCTGGTTGGCTGTCGGATAAGCTCCAAAAGAGAAAATCCCTTGCGCTGGCCGGCTATTTCGTATCGGCGGTAGCCAAACCGCTGATCGGTCTTGCGATGGTATGGCCGGGTGTGTTGGGGGGCCGGTTTCTGGACCGACTTGGTTCCGGATTCCGCTCCGCTCCGCGCGATGCGCTCATCGCATCTTCGGTGGCTGAGGAAAACAGAGGGCGAGCTTTTGGCCTTGAGGGTATTGGCGATAATTTAGGCGCGTTCTTGGGGCCGTTGCTCGCCGTTGTCCTTTTCATCTCGTTCCGTCTCGACATCCGTTGGATTTTTTATCTGGCCATCATTCCCGGTCTTCTCGCCTTTTTCATGATCCTGCTGGTCCAGGAACGACCCGTACCGGTGGCCGCAAAATCCAAGATCGATGTCAGTCTGCGGCAATTTCCTAAACCTTATTGGAAATATTTACTGGTGACAGCGTTGTTCGGAATCGGCAATTCGAGTAACTCGTTTCTGATCCTGCAAACAAAGAACATTGGCGCTTCTTTCGAGGCGACCATCTTGATTTATGCCGGGTTCAATTTGGTGGCCGCACTGATCTCGTATCCGGCGGGATCTCTTTCCGACCGATGGGGCAGAAGAAATATTCTTCTGCTGTCGTTCGTGATCTTCTTCATCGCCTATCTCGGTTTTGCGCGCACCCGAAGCGTCGTAGCGATAGCCATCTTATTTATCTTCTACGGATTATTTCAGGGGATATTCCGCTCCGTCGGCAAGGCATTTGCTTCAGATTTCGTGCCGGAGCACCTGCGCGCCAGTGGAGTTGGCTGGTACAGCACAACCGTTGGTTTACTGGGACTGGTGGCAAGCGTTGTTGCTGGGCTGCTTTGGGACCGGATCGGCCATGCAGCCGTGTTTTATTACGGCGCAGTCTTTGCCGTAGTGGGCAGCATTGGATTGCTCGTGTTAATTCCAGGGAAAACAGAAGAGAACGAGGCAGGGGCCCGGTGACTTCCCCACCCCGGCCGGGATTATTCTCGCCTTAGGCATTTGGATGTTTGTGCATCCGGAGCCATAGAAGTGAGCGCTAAGTGGAAGCGTCAACTCGTTCCGGCTGGCAGCAATTAAGGGAGGGAGACATGCTCAACAATCAGCCCGTGGCAGGCGGGGAGATAGTGCGGGACTTGGAGGGCGAGAGGGCTTCCGCCTCGGGGAACTCTCCGAACGATCCGCCGATGCAACGGCGCACAGGCATCGGTGGACTGCTCGAAATTGGCGCGGCATTCCTAAAGTTAGGTTTGATCTCGTTTGGTGGCCCAATCGCGCACTTGAGCTATCTGCGAGCTGAATTCGTGGCGAAGCGTCGCTGGCTGGACGATGCGGCCTATGGCGATTTAGTGGCCTTGTGTGGGTTCATTCCGGGGCCTGCCAGCAGTCAGGTGGTCTTTTCGCTTGGCATGCTGCGTGCCGGACTTCCGGGGGCGCTGCTTGCAGGGTTTTGCTTTACGCTTCCGTCGGCTGTCCTGATGATTGCTTTTGCCTACGGCGTTAGCGCGATCGGTGACCTGGGACATGCTGGCTGGCTGCACGGACTGAAACTGGCGGCGGTTGCGGTTGTGGCCCAGGCGGTCTGGAGTATGGGTCGGAAGCTATGTCCCGATCGCACCAGGTTAACTATGTGTTTAGTGGCGGCGGCACTTGTGCTTGCAGTTTCGGGCGCTCTCTTCCAGGTCGCGGTTATCTTTGGAGGAGCACTTGTAGGATGGTGGCTGTACCACAGAGCCATTCAAGAGTCAGCTGCTCCGCCTAAAACTGGTATCAAGTCACATCTCGTTGCGCTTTCGGCGTTCGTGGCCTTCGTAGCAATACTTGCACTAACGCCCATTGTGGCCGCTTCGACCGGGAACAAGTTCATCGCAATGTTCGACAGCTTCTACCGATCCGGTGCGCTGGTGTTCGGCGGTGGGCATGTTGTCCTGCCCTTGCTGAGAGCAGAGATTGTTCCTCGCGGGTGGCTTAACGATGACGCATTCCTGGCTGGCTACGGGGCGGCCCAGGCCATCCCAGGTCCGCTTTTCACTTTTGCCGGATACCTCGGCACCGCAATTATGAAGGGGCCCTACCGTTGGCTTGGAGGGCTGTGGTGTCTATTCGCGATCTTCCTCCCAGGATCGCTCCTCATCGGCGGTTTATTGCCATTCTGGCATCAACTTCGTTCCAAGGTCTGGGTGCAGGCAGCGATGAGAGGCGCTAATGCCGCCGTCGTCGGAATTCTTCTCGCCGCACTTTACAATCCCGTATTCACGGGCGGCGTCAGAAACGTCCGCGATGTCGCGGCTGTGCTGGTCGCGTTCGCCATGCTTGAGGTCTGGAAAGTGGCGCCATGGATCGTTGTGCTTGTGACTGCGGCAATGGGACAGTTTGTTCTGATGTAGTGAGCTGTGATGCCCGTCAGCTCCTGTGGTATTCCCAGCCGCGCCGATTCTCCCGAACGGACATCGATGGCGCAAACAATCAGCCCATGGCACGCCACAGAGGATGTACTGACTTGTACACGATTTTGTACCGCTCAAAGCAGCCGACATCAATAGATTTCACCAGCGTTCAACGCGCGAGGCACAGCCGGTTCAATAGAAAATAGTTACGAATAAAGATTTCCCTTATGCCAGTTGGCCAACGTCGCAGGTCGCTGCCCCGAAACCGCGATACCGCCTAAGCGGCGGCGGCCTTCAGACTCGCGGCGGCCTGTTCGATAAGAGCTGCGACAGCCCTGGGTTGCGACACGTAGATGGCGTGGCTACCCTTGACCTCAACGACCGTAGAGCCCGCCCGCTTGGACATGGAACGCTGCGCATCAGGAAGAATCATCTTGTCGTCGGTCGCGATCAGGTACCAGCTCGGCTTGGCCTTCCACGCCGGTTTGCTGATCTTGCCGCCGAGAGCCTCCACGCCCCATGGGACTTGGGAGTCGGCCATGAATGCGGCTTTTTCTGCGTCCACGTCGGCTGCGAAGGAAGCGGGGAACTTCGCCCTGTCGAGGAACAAATAGCCGTCCTGCGGCGGCAGTATCGGCGGTACGGGCGCGCCGGGCGGCGGATCCTTGATAAGCGTGGCCACGGACTCGCCCTTGTCTGGAGCAAAGGCGGTGATATACACGAGCCCGGCAACCTTGGGATCGTTTCCCGCTTCGGTGATCACCGCTCCTCCATAGGAGTGGCCAACGAGAATTGCAGGTCCGTCCTGCGCTGCAAGAATGCGCTTGGTAGCCGCCACGTCGTCCGCCAACGATATCGTGGGATTCTGGACGATGCTGACATTGTAGCCGTCCTTCTTCAGGATCTTGTAGACGCTCTCCCAGCCAGCGCCGTCCACAAAGCCACCGTGGATCAGGACGATGTTGTTCATTGCTCGCCACCTCCTTCTTGTTTTACGAGTTGCTCGTCTGAGCACCAAAAGGGATTGACTTGGCAAACAGATTCCTTAGGCAAACGGTCGGGTTGCTTCGAAAAACTATGGCGGACTTTGTGCCCACATATCGGCAGAGTGTCATCCGCCCGCATAGGCCAGAATCTCGCATCCGAACTGGATCCTGGTTCCTCTCCGGTCGTGACTATTCCGCTACGCAGCCTTCCGGCATGTAATTTGGCCGTCCAGTGAGGTTCCAGAGTTTACGCCGCACTGGAGAACGGTGAGATTGCGGGCCGCCATCGACACGTTGAGCAATAAGGCGATTGCGAACATTCCAATTGGAACATACAACACAAGCTGTCGTGTATGCGCCGGACGCAATTCCGAAC
>Ga0181524_10005170_pt1 | contig 11772 bp, 10 predicted proteins | sample PEATcosm2014_Bin_34_FD_119761 | JGI IMG/M metagenome (GOLD analysis project Ga0181524, IMG submission 119761) | Peatland microbial communities from MTU Mesocosm Facility, Houghton, MI, USA - PEATcosm2014_Bin05_60_metaG | ecosystem: Environmental > Terrestrial > Soil > Wetlands > Peat | place...
CCATTAAGCCAGGTTCGCCTCGCCGCCTTCACCCTCTCAACCGCCGCCGGTAACGGCACCCCGCCCCTCTGCTACGAGTGGCTCTTCAACGGTGTGGCACTTGGCGGGCCGACGACGAACAGGTACATAATCGGCAACGTTCAACCGCAGGACGCAGGCGGCTACTCTGTGTTGTCACTGACGCTGTTGGCTCGGTGACCAGCGCGGTGGCAGAGTTGACGGCTGTGGGTCCATACGCTGCGACCGCGACAGCAACCGTGGTAAATGACTTTGTTGTGGGTGCTGCCGTCACCGATGGCGGTTGGGGCTACACGAAAACGCCTACCATGAGAATCATTGGAGGTGGAGGCACCGGAGCAGAGGCTGTGGCTGTTGTGAGCAACGAGGTGGTCGTTGCGGTCAACATTCTATATGCAGGCGGCGGTTACACCAACACGCCAGTTATCGTCATCGCTCCACCGTTCATCCCACAGCCTACGATGAACATTGTGGCTCTTTCAGTAATTGCCGGGTCAACGGCTCGAATTATGCAACTGCAGTTCGCCGGCCTCTCGCCATACGACGATTATCAGCTGCAATTCACTCCAATCGCCGGAGGCGTGTGGACCAACTTCGCTATGCCCTTCACTCCGACATACACCGTAAGCACTCAGAATGTCATCGTCACGGGTAATGCTGGGTTCTTTCGTGTGAAATATGTGCCTTGATGCTCATGATTATGGGGAGATTATCTGCAATTTTGCGGTTGACGCCTGCCCATCGCCAGCTAATATGCCGCTAAGGAGTGAAAACCATGAACACCAACGACATCGAAAAAGCCATAATTCGACTGATTTCGGACGCATCTCAGCGACTGATCGAAAACGGCAATCACAGCAATGCAGCCTGGACCACTGCCATATTCACGGACTTGACCAAATACGCTTACGACTTGAACCTCTTGGTCTGGACCAAGCCGAACGAACTTGACGACACTCTCAACGGGTTCCTATATGACTTCGTGATATGTGAAGGTCACACTCCAATAGACATAGACAAGGTGTGGGTGGCGATGGAGTGTGAATGGAACCTAGCTTTCGACGAGATCAAGTATGACTTCTACAAACTCGTCCAGAGCAGAAGCATGTTGAGAGTGATGATCTTTCAATCTCGGGATGTCAAGAGAACCACGAGCGACCTCGTAAGCATCCTTGAGACGTCGCAGATGTCCATGTGCGGAGATCGTTACCTGCTTGCAGGCTGGAGTGACGAGGACGGTTTCACCTTCACCTCACACACGAAAACTTAACAACTCCTTATGGCGACGCTCGGCCAGGCGCGCGACAAAGCCGACTGGCAGGTCCTCAGCTTTTGCCTCATGTCCAGCCACTTTCACCCGGTGGTCGAAACCCCGCGGGCCAAGCTTGTCGCCGGGATGAAATGGCCTCTGGGTACCTATACCGCCCGTTTTCAACCGGAAGCACAGGCTTTTCGGGCACTTGTTTTCGGGGCGCCGCCAGGCGCTGCCGGTGGACGGCGGCAGCACGCGCTGCCTCAGGAGGGCCTGCGGCTACGTCCACCTGAATCCCGCGCGCGCTCATCAGGCCGCCTTGGACAAGGGCTTGCAGTCTTACCCTTGGAACAGTTACCCGATGAAAATGTCAGCGCCGAGCGGGCGCATTGCGGCGGACCGCCGTTTTCTCGGCGGGTTGAATCGCGGCGTTAAACATCCGCGGCTGACTTCCCAGGCCAATTTACGATTGGACATTAGGCACGTAATCGAGCATTTTTATAACATAAATGCGCTTCGAGTTTGATGCGGCTAAAAGCAAAACCAATCTCGCCAAGCATGGAATAGATTTTGAAATGGCGCAGGAACTCTGGCGCGATGTGGATGGTTTGTTGGTGCCGTCCAGGTTTTCGAGCGAGCCGAGAAAACTGCTCATCGCGCAACGCGAAGGCCAATTATGGACGGCAATTTTTACGGAACGAGGCGACGCCACCAGGATCATCAGCGTCCGCCGTGCGCGAGACAATGAACGGAGGGCTTACTGTGAACAATAAGACGACAGCAGCGAATTTGGAGAGAAAGTTTGACCAAGGCGACGACATCATGGACTATTTCGATCTCGCCAAAGCGAGTCGTCCTCTCCTTGAGAAAGAGCGGATCAATCTGGACATTCCGCACTGGATGCTTCTCAAAATCGACCGTGTCGCCCGGCGCAAAGGCGTGCCGCGGCAAGCTCAGATCAAGGAATGGCTGGCGCAAAAACTAAAAGAGGAGGAGGCTTCGGCCGGTTGCACAACTTTTTAGCGCGCGAACCGCTTCTGCTCCGCTCACGTCGCGCGGAATTTTCACGATACCGCCAGGATTGGGACAGGCGAACGCCGCCTGAAACCAATTCAATAGCTCAAAACCCCGCCGGCAACCGCAGGCATCGCTCGAGGCGGCTGGCCGCAGCGTCGTCGCCGGGCCAAAAGGCTGTGGCGCTCCCGGAGGGTGTCCTGGCCGGGACCGGGAGCGGTTCTGCGGAGGCGCCCTGGCAGAGGTGCAGTTCGTAGGTCCTGGTGGCCGCCAGGCGCTTGACCTGGGCGGCCATGCATCGGCAAATCACGGTGCTCACAGCTCGCGTGCCGGCGCGCAAATAAACCATCGGCCCCATCGCCAGCGGAGCGTCGTCAAGGACCCGGGCCACGATGACCCTGGGGGCTTCACTGACGCTCCGTTCCACAGCGTAGCGCCGGCCGGGCAGCGGTTTGCCGAATTGTGCCAGGGCCGCGGATTCCAGCTCTTGGGAAACGAAGATGAGCTCGGCCCCGGAATCCTCGGCCAGCACCTCCCAGACCGCCGGTTTGCCGGCCGCGTCGAGCGTGATGCGGATTCCTTGCATCGACAGACCCGCTGCCGGCTCGCCGGGTTCCAGCGAGTAACACCAAAGGTAGGTCAGGCGCGCGCGGGGCTTGCCGTTGAGTTGTGCCGCATCGAGGCTGACATAGATGGCAGGCCGCGCTCCATCCAGCGCCGGCAGGCCATTGGTGACGCTCACACTGCCGAATTGATCCCGCCCCAGGAGCTGCGCGCGGCTGCCCTCCCCGGCCTCCTGGATAATCAAGGGCGCAAGCTGAGAACTCAGTTCCGAGCCGCCCGCTTCGGCCGGCTTAAAGAAGACCGCGTCCGCAAATGAGTTGGTTGCACGGGCATAGACTTCCGCATAGGGCGCGGCAGCGGGGAGCGCCTCCGCTCCGGCGGGCGCCGAGCAGCACAGCAGAGTCCATAGGAGGAGGGCCAGGAACAGGAAGGGCGAATGGAGGCCGGAGTCTGGGGCGGATGTGACGTCCGGAGGCTGTTCTGTGCCCTCCAACCCGAGTGCCCCACGATTCCTGCCGTCGGCGGAAGCTCCGTTCGGAGCGACATGTTTATAGTAACCCCGGCCGACCGAGCCTTTCTCAAGCTCCGTCAGGAGCGGCATAGGCCTGGACGCTGCTGCGTCGGCGTAACATGCCGCTCCTAGCGGAGCTTGAGGTTCTGCGGACGCTTTGACTATAAACTTGGCGCTCCTGGCGGAGCTTTCCTGAACCGGCGCGTGGGCACACCGCCTGAGCGCGTGAAATATCCTCTCATGCTTCACGCTCCACCCCAGGCATTCAAATCTCAGAATTCGTTTTTGCACGGGCGCTAAAGCGGGGCGCTCTGCCGGTTGGAAGCGTTGCCCCTTGGACTTCGACCTTCGACGTTCGGAATTCGACCCTCATATCACCCTGCGGCTCCTCCTGACCGGCTCGCATATCCATTTCCACGAAACCACTCGACAGCTTCAGCGAGGGCTGCCTTGGGCGGTGTTTGGGGCAGCCCGAGCTCGCGGATGGCCTTGGCCGGGTTGAAGAACATTTTGTAGCGGGCCATGCGCACACCGGCCAGCGGCGCTCGGGGCGGTTTGCCGGTGAGGGCTGAGATGGTTTCGCTCACGTACGCCGCCGCCAGGGCCGCGAAAAAAGGGATGCGGTGTTTCGGGGCAGGCACCCCGGCAACTTCCTCGAGTACGGCAAAGGCTGTCTTGAGGGGCCAATTGCCTTGCGCATTTCCAAGAATATAACGCTCGCCGATGCGCCCCTTTTCCGCAGCCAGGATATGGCCGATGGCCACGTCGCGCACATGCACCCAGTTTAGTCCGGTCTCCAGGTAGGCCGGCATCCTGCGATTCAGAAAATCAACGATGATCTGTCCGGTCGGCGTCGGCTTGACATCGCGCGGACCGATCGGGGTGCTCGGGTTGACAATGATGACTGGCAGCCCTTGGCGTGCGAGCCGGATGGCCTCCTGTTCGCCCTGCCATTTCGAGAGCTTATAGTGATTGCTCATCTGCCCTTCTGAAATGGGCGTCGTCTCATCCGAAGGGACGGCCTCTCCGTTGCTGCGCCTGGGCAAACCGATGCAGCCGACGGTGCTCGTATAGACGATTGCGGCGCAGCCTGCGCCACCCGCCGCCTCGATCGCGTTGCGCGTTCCCTCGACGTTTGCGGCGTACATGGGCCGGTAATCCCGCAGCCAGAGATGATAGCTGGCCGCCACGTGAAAGCACCACTGGCAACCCCGCATGGCGTCCCTCAGCCTCGCCATGTTCCCCAGGTCACCCTCGACCCGCTCGAACTCCGCCCCCTCCAGCCCCCGCAAACTGCTCCCCGGCCGCAGCAGGGCTTTGACTCGATGGCCCCGGGCTGCCAACTCATGCACGAGATTGGCCCCGATAAACCCCGAGGCCCCGGTAACGAAACAGCTCATGAAAAAGTCCCCAAACCTCCGGCGCCCCGGAGGGGCAGCAGGATAATAGCCCAGGGCAAGGCCCGCCGGAGCGTAGCGCAGGCGGAGCCGCCGCCCTGGATAAAGCGGCCACAACCCCGCCTCCCTTTTTTTCGAGTTTCGTTTTTCCGGGCTTCAAGCCCGGAAAAACGAAACTCGAAAAAAAGGGAGGCATTTGCGCTGGGTTCCTTACCCAGGGCGGCGCTCCGCTTGCCCTGGGCTATTGTCCTTTGGTCCCTACGGGACATCAGCTTAGCTCGCTTCGCTCGCATAGTACCGGGTGGATAGAGCCCTGCTCACGCCTCGGCGGCCCGCCAGTCCAACACCTTCAACTGGAGCTGCCGACGGCCGTGGTATTGGCTGATTTGGGGGCTAAAGGCCAGGTCGAAATGGGAGTTGGGGAGGGTTTCGTTGCCGGCGCCCCACCACACCGCCTCATGCGTGGTGAGGCCGTCTGTTACCCACAATTTGAGGTGCTGCTTCGCGGCGCCCATCCGCTGGGGAGGACACTTCAGCGTCAGGTTGCCGGCGGAGAACTGGACGGGGGGATTGCCCTGGCCGTTGGGTTTGAGCAGGGCGAATTCCGCCAACGAATCCGGGGTGATTTGCTCGAGGCCCACTTGGGCATCCAGATGCAAGGCGGGCTTCAAATCCTCGGGTTTGAGGGCTTGCCGGGCCAGTTCATTGAGGCGGGCGCGGAACTTATCCAGGTTTTCAGGCCGCAAGGAGAGTCCGGCGGCGGAGGCGTGGCCGCCGTGGCGGACCAGAAGGCTGGCGCAGTCGCGCAGGGCGCCGGCAAGGTCGAATCCGGCGATGCTCCGGCCCGAGCCGCGCCATTCCACGCCATCGCCGCCGACGATGATGGCAGGCCGGTAGAACTGCTGGAGCACCCGTGACGCCACGATGCCGACCACGCCGATATGCCAGCCGGAGTGGCCCTCGACGATGACGAAGTCCGTATCGGCATTGAACCTCGAGCGAACGGCCGCGATGGCTTCTTCGGAGATGCGGCGTTCGATTCTCTGGCGTTCGGAGTTGCAGGCATCCAGGGCTTGAGCCAGGGGCATGGCCTCGGCCAGGTCGTGCGCCAAGAGGAGGCGGAGGGCTTGTTCGGCGGTCTCCAGGCGCCCGGCGGCATTGAGCCGGGGCGCGAGTTGAAAAGCGACTTCGTAGGCGCCCAGTGGAGCGGGGGTTTGGGCGACCTCTTTCAGGGCGACGAGGCCGGGGCGCTGGGTGGCGTTGAGGCGCTCGAGGCCGGTGGAAACCAGGATGCGGTTCTCCCCGGCCAGGGGCACGATGTCGGCAATCGTGCCGAGGGCAACCAGGTCCAGGAGCGGCCGCAGGTCGAAATCGGCGGCGCCGGGCAGGCGGCATTCGCGGCCGCGCTTGACCAGGGCGTGCGCCAGCTTGAAGGCGAGGCCGGCGGAGCATAGTTCGGTGAAATCGGAGTGGCCGTCGAGGGGACAGGGCGTGGGGGCGTGGGAGCGTGGGAGCGTGGGAGCGTGGGAGCCGAGGCGAGGATTGACCAGGGCCACAGCCGCAGGGGCCGGCAAGGCGGCCTGGTGGTGGTCGAGCACTATGACATCGACCCCGCGTTGCCCCAGCCAGGCGATAGGCTCGACGGCCGTCGAGCCGCAATCCAGGGCAAGCAGCAGAGAAGCGGGAAATTTGCGGAGGCAGTTTTCCAGGCCCTCCCGGCTCAAGCCATAGCCTTCGTCCAGGCGGTGAGGCAAGTAAGCCTCGACGAGCCAGCCCAAGGGCCGCAGGACCTCGATGAGCAGCGCGGTGGAAGTGACGCCGTCCACGTCGTAATCGCCAAAGATCACCACTGGCTCGCGCCGTTCGCGCCCCTGGAGCAAGCGGTCCACCGCCGCCGCCATGTCTGGCAAGGCAAAGGGATCGGCCAGTTCTTTGAGCCGGGGCTGAAGGAACGAACGCGCCGCCGCTGCTTCGCCCAGTCCCCGGTTCAACAGGCATTGCGCCAGCAAAGGCGAGACCTTGATCTTCCCGGCCATGATCTTCCCGGCCAACTCTCCGGCGAACTCCGGTTGCGCGACCGGCAGCGACCAATGAAATCTCATGTTGAGCACCGCAATACTGTTGCCTTGGAGGCGAGGGTGTTTCAATAGCAAATGTTGGGGGCTAAACCCCGCCATGCTTCCGGTGCGAGACAAAAAAGTAACCTCTGCTGAAGAGACAAAGGCAGGCGTTGTGTCTTCCCTTCCGTGATTGTATCTATGCGGATGCAACCGCAATGAAATGGCGATGCCCCAATGCCGGCGAGTCCCCACACGGGCTTGCTAATGGTTACTGTTTTATCCCCCACTCCCATGCTTCTTGTCACGGCTGGCCGCGGCAATCGAGAGCAATATCGAGAGGAGGATGATTCCAGCGACCACGAGCAGAGAGATGGAGATGGGAATTTCGACCTGGATTCCACGAGCCGGCAGGCCGCGGGGCTCCAGAAGCATTTTTGTCCCAATGAACACCAGGACGACCGAAAGGCCGGACTTGAGATACCTGAAATGACCGATGGCGCCGGCGAGCACAAAATAGAGAGAGCGCAGGCCGAGGATGGCAAAGACATTCGAGGTGAAGACGATGAACGGCTTGGTGGTGACGGCGAAGACGGCGGGAACGGAATCCACCGCAAAGATGAGGTCGGTGGTTTCGATCGTCAACAGGACCAGGGCCAGCGGTGTAAGGGCCAGCCTGCCATTCCAGCGGGTCACGAACTTCTGCCCCTCCAGGGCAGGCGTCAGGGGATAGAGCCGCCGCGCAAAGAGGACCACGCGGTTTTTCTCGGGATCGACCTTGGGTCCCGCAAACATTATTCTAATGCCGGTGAACAGAACGAACGCCCCGAGGAAGTAAAGCATCCAGTGGAGGAGGGTAATCAGAACCACCCCCAAAGCGATCATGAGGCCGCGCATGGCCAGCGCGCCCAGGATACCCCAAAACAGGACCCGGTGCTGAAGAACTCGAGGCACTCCAAACCAGTTGAAGATCAGGGCGATGACAAAGACGTTATCCATCGAGAGGGAGAACTCGATGAGATAGCCGGTGAAGAATTCCAGCGATTCCCTGGGACCGCGCATCGCCCCCAGGGCCAGCCCGAAGAGCACCGCCAGGCCGACCCACAGGACTGTCCACCCCAGCGCCTCCCGGACATTCACGACGTGGGCGCGCCGATGGAACACGCCCAAATCCAAGGCCAGGAACACTACCACACAGGCGACGAAACCCACCCAGTGCCACCAGGCAATGTCAACCAGCGCAAACATAGACAGTCGTTTCCTCAGCGCGGGACCGCCGGACAGACATGCCGCTCCCGTCTCGTGATCCCCATCTCCATCTCACTGCTCGTGGCCGCTGGAATTCTCCGCGTCTCGATTGTCGCTGCCCGCCGCGATACAGAGAAGGACCGGGGTTGGGAGCACGATTAAAACTGAGATTGCGAACCAAGTTTTCTGGTTTCCACGACTTTGCCGGGGGCCTGGCCGCGGGCGGCGGCGAGCGTCTCTGCGGCGAGCGGGCCGGCGCCGATCTGTGGGCGCTGCCCCTTGTGCCACCACAGGACCAGGGCGCTGGCGATGTAGATGCTGGAGTAGGTGCCCGTGACGATGCCGATGAGGAAGGCGCCGGCAAAGTCGTGGATTTCGCCGCCGCCGAAGATAAACAGCGAGGACGTGGCCAGAAAGACCGTGCCCGAGGTGATGATCGTGCGGCTCAGGGTTTGGTTGAGGGACAGGTTCATCACTTCCTTGAAGGTCCCGCGAATCCCCAGCTTCAGGCTCTCGCGGATACGGTCGAAGATGACGATCGTATCGTTGGTCGAGAAGCCAATGATGGTGAGGAGGGCGGCCACGGTGGTGGCGTTGAACTGGTGTCCCCAGATGCAGTAAAGGCCGATGGTCATCAGGACGTCATGGATGACGGCCAGGACGGCCCCCACGGCGAACGAAAACTCGTAGCGGAAGGCCACATAGACCAGAATCCCGAAGAGCGAGAGCAACGAGGCAATGATGGCCGAGTGCGTAATGTCGCTGCCGACGGAAGCTCCGACGCGTTCGCTGCCCCGGAAGGTGAAGTTACCCGGCCACGTGTTTCGGAGTGTCTTGAGCACCACATTGTTGGGGTCCGCGAGCGTATCCACGCGCAGGGTCTTGGCGCCGGAGCCGAATTCCGTTTGGTACTGAATCCTGGGGTCCTTGATGCCGGCGCTCTCGAGGGCCGAGCGGATCAGGGCCGGGTCTTCCTTGGTCTTGAAGTAACAGGTCAGAGTATCGCCGCCGATGAAGTCGCGGCCGAAGGTGCTCTTGCCGCGATAGAAGCCGTAAGCCACGCCGACGGTGATGATGACCCAGGAGGTGATAAAGGCCGGCTTGGCCAGCTTCATGAAGTCCAGCTTCATCGTGGCAGGGATCAGATGGAACATCTTGATGGACTTAAGCCAGTTGTGGTCCACCATCCAATCGAAGATTATCCGCGTGACCACCAGCGAGGTGAACAAGCTGGCAGCCACACCGATGGTCAGGGCGACGCCGAAGCCTTTAATGGAACCGGTGCCCATGAAAATAAGGATGACCGAGGAGATAAGCGTGGTCACGTGGGAGTCGAAGATCGTGCTGAAGGCGCGGCTGTAGCCGGCGGCGATGGCCCCGCGCAAGGACTTGCCTTTGCCTTGTTCCTCGCGGATGCGCTCGTAGATGAGCACGTTGGCATCGACGGCCATGCCGGCGGTCAGGACGACGCCGGCGATGCCGGGCAGGGTCAGCGTGGTGCCGACCGAGCACATCACACCCAGAAGGATGATGATGTTGGCGATGAGCGCGACGTTGGCGACCATGCCCGCGATGAGATAGTAACAGAGCATGAAGGCCGAAACGGCCAGGACGCCAAAGATCGAGGCCGTAATGCCGCTGTGAATGGCATCCGTGCCCATCGTCGGGTCGACCTGGCTGGAGGATTCCAGGGTGAGCGGGGCGCGCAGCGGGTTCTCCAGGACGTTGGCCAGGTCCACCGCCTCTTGCATGTCAAATTGGCCCGTGATTTCGCCGCTGCCTGTTTCGATGGGACCGCGGATGACGGGGGCGGAACGGACGTCGCCGTCCAGCACAATGGCAAGCTGGTGGCCCACGTTTTCCCGAGTAACCTGCCCGAAGATTTCGGCCCCTTTGGCGTTAAGCTCGAACTCGATATCCGGTTGCCCCATCCTGTCCCGCTGGGCCATGGCCCTGGAAATGCTGTTGCCCGTCAGCTCGGGGCGTTTCTTGACCAGCAGGCTCTTGGTCACCATCCGCCCACTCTCCTTTTCTTTGAGCTTCATGACCTCATAGCCCGGCTCGATGATGCCCTGAGCCAGCAGTTCCGAGCTGTTGGGGTGGACCAGGCGGAATTCGAGATAAGCGGCGCGTTTGATGGAATCGATGGCGTCCTGCTGGCTGGCGGCCGACAGGCCGGGTAATTGGACGAGTATCCGATCTTTGCCCTGGGGTTGGATGAGCGGTTCGGCCACGCCGAAGCGGTCAACGCGCCGGCGGAGCACCTCGACGGCCTGGGAGAGCGCCGCCCCGGTGTCGGAAACATTGGTCAGGGAGCCTGTCTCCATTTTCACCAGGAACGAGGTGCCGCCTTGCAGGTCCAGGCCCAGCCGGATGCGTCCGGCCGCTTCCCGCTGGAGCCGGTTGAGAATGTAGCGCGCCGGGTCGGCCTCGTCCTTGGCCTCGAAAAATGGGAAATAGCGCGTAATGTCGTTGGTGCCGATGGCCGCCCTGAGGTTGTCGTATTCCTTGCCGGGGCTTTTGGCCTCGAGTTGCTGCGCCTTTTGCATGATGAGGCCAAAGGTCGCGTCATGGCCTCGGGCACGCTGGCGGAAGTACTGAATGATGTCCCGCCCTTCGGGCGGATAAAGCTCGTAAAGGGACCAGAGGATGACCAGGACGACCAGGACAACTCTCCAATAATTATTGCGATTCATGAGAACAGACTAGGATACACTGGACTCTCCCCCGCGTTCGGTGATTTCGGCAATGGCCGACTTGGTAATCTCGAACTTGGCATCGGCCGAGCGGACGTTGAGAGTCTTGTCTTTAACGGTGATGACGACGGCAACCACGCCGCCGCTGGTAATGATCTTGTCGCCGGCCTTGATGGTCTTGAGCATCTCCGCGTGCTCTTTGGCCTTCTTCTGCTGGGGACGGATGAGCATGAAGTAGAACATGACGCACAGCAGAACCAGCGGCACAAGGGTAACCACCGGGGATTGCCCTTGTTGACCGGACTGCGGCGGCACCATTCCCAGCACCGGTCTGACGCTCGATAAAATCATATTCTTAAATGAGCCGTTAAATCTACGGATGCAACTGCATTTGGCAAGCTTAAGGTTAAACAAGGGCGGGGCAAATCAATTCTGAGGGGCGGGCAGGGCCGGATTTCGCCCTGCTTTCGACCTTCGGACTTCATGGCTTTAGCTGGCGTGATTGTGAGCCGATAACATGGCCGTGGGCGCGCATAGGCCAAAGACCGGTTTCAGCAGCTTGCGAGCGAGGTTGGTCGGGACGGTGTTTCTGGCCATCGCGCCGGCATGGCTGGCCATCCATCTTTTGGCAAAGCACACTGGGACTGAGCCCCCCTGGGCGTCCTTTGTGGTCGGAATGGTGGCCCTGGGGGCGGCGTGGGCGGGAGGAGAGCGATTCATCCTCCGGCAGGTGCGCACTTTGCTGGGGGCGGCACAGCGCCTGGGCGCCGGGGATTTGAGCAGCCGCACGGGGCTGGGGCATGAGAGCGGCGAATTGGGGGAGCTGGCCTCCACGTTCGACGCGATGGCGCAAACCCTCGAACATCGGGTCAAGGAGCGGGAGCAGACCGAGAAGATGCTTCTGAACCGGTCGTTTCAGCAGGCGGTGGTTAGCGCGCTGGGCCAATTTGCGCTGGTGGGCAATGACTTCTCCGCGCTGCTCAACCAGGCGGTGCTCATGGCCACACAGACCCTC
>Ga0181524_10005176_pt1 | contig 11761 bp, 11 predicted proteins | sample PEATcosm2014_Bin_34_FD_119761 | JGI IMG/M metagenome (GOLD analysis project Ga0181524, IMG submission 119761) | Peatland microbial communities from MTU Mesocosm Facility, Houghton, MI, USA - PEATcosm2014_Bin05_60_metaG | ecosystem: Environmental > Terrestrial > Soil > Wetlands > Peat | place...
CACCGATGGTTTCTCCTCCTATCCCGGCATGAACGAGCGCCATCACATGCCCAAAGTCGTCGGGACGATGGCGGCGCATGTGCTCTTGCCGTGGATTCACCGCGTCTTCTCGAACCTGAAGCGCCTCGGCCTCGGCGTCTATCATGGGTTCCGCCGGGCTCATATCCAAGCCTATCTCGACGAATTCATGTTCCGCTGGAACCGGCGGCGTCATTACCGCTCGGCCTTCGACACCTTGCTCGGGATCGGTCTGCGCACGGCGCCGATGAATTACCGGACGCTGATCGGCAAGATGTCACCCATCGCGCCGCCAGCGTGATCTGAGTTCTTCCTTTTCCGACCGAGAGAGCTTTCCAGCAACGTCGTGCACGCTGACGCCCGAGAAGCGGCGCTGCTATGCGTCAATGTAGGACCAGCGCCTGTCAAACAGAGAAAATCACCGCCAACTTGAAGGAGTGTCGGCCCCGCCAGCCATCAACATCCGCGCGCACCGGAATAAAGGAAACATGCCATTTTCTGAAAATGTTTCTGGAGCGATAACCCATAAGCGCAACCTCGACTACTGCCAAGCTGCTTCCGCAATTTGCTGAATTGTTTGCGCTTCTGGCAACGAAATCCAGCTGTCATGCGCGCACCTAATAATTTCACATGAACGCCAGCCAGAGCGCGAGCAGTTAAAGGGGGCACTTACGAGTTGCTTCACAACTCAAGCGTGGCTAGAGTGCGATGGCATCGATAAATCGATTTGGCTGTTTTGATTGGCGATCTACCACCTCAGCATGAAACCCATCAGCCGTTCATCGGGGCGAAGCGCCGTGGCGGCGTCCGCATATCGTTCGGCGGAATGCCTCACCAACGAGCGCGACGGCCTCACGCATGATTTTACCCGGCGGCAGGGCGTCGAGCATTGCGAGATTGTCATTGCGCAGGGGCCTGACGCGGAATGGGTTTGGACCGCTCGGCTTTGTGGAATGCCGCCGAGCAGAGTGAAAACAGGAAGGATGCGCGGGTCGCGCGCGAATTCGAGATCGCGCTCCCGCATGAATTGAATTCCGAACAGCGCCTGGAGCTAACACGAGAGTTTGCGCAGAGGCTGGCGGATCGGCACGGGACGGCTGTAGATTTCGCCATCCATGCGCCGCATGGCGAGACCGACGGTCGGAATTTTCACGCGCATCTGATGATGACGACGCGGGCGGTGAATTCCGAGGGGCTTGGCGACAAGACGGCGATCGAGCCCGAGAACAAATGGCTCGCTGCGAATAATCTGCCCCTGACGCAGGTTCAGCTCGTGGAAATCCTCCAATCGTGGGAGCAGACCGCCAACGAGCATTTGGCGCGCGCCGGACTGGAAATTCAGATCGATCATCGCTCGCATATGGAGCGCGGGCTGGAGATCGAGCCGACCGAGCATATGGGCGTTCACGCCACGCAGATGCAGCGGCGCGGTCAGGAAGTGCCGCGGAGCCGGCTGGACAGCGAGGCGGCGCGGCGCAACGCCGAATTGATCCGGGAAAAGCCGGAACAGGTTCTGTCGATCATCACCGGCGAGAAGAGCGTGTTCGACCGGCGCGACGTTGCGCGGGCGCTGCATCGCTATATCGACCAGCCCGAGCAGTTTCAGGGGGCGTTTGCGCAGGCCATGGGCTCAATGGCTCTCGTCGAGCTGGCGCCGGAGGTTCGCGCCGCGAGCGGGGAGGTTTTAGAGCTCGCCCGCTATTCGACGCCGGAAATGGTCGAGATCGAGCGCGGCATGGTTTTCTCAGCCGACCGGATGAGCGCGCCGCAGGGCCATGGCGTTGGCGAGACCCATGTGGAGGAGGCGCTGGCGGCGCGCTCTTATCTTTCCGACGAACAGCAGGAGGCTGTCCGCCATATCACCGGGGAGGAGCAGCTCGCCGTCGTGGTTGGACTGGCGGGAGCGGGTAAGAGCACGATGCTGTCCGCCGCGCGCGAAGCGTGGGAGCGCGAGGGTTATCGCGTTCATGGAGCGACGCTGTCCGGGAAAGCCGCCGAGGGTCTTGAAGAATCTTCCGGCATCGCCTCTCGCAACTTGGCGTCCTGGGATTACGGCTGGCAGGCCGGGCGCGGGGAATTGGGTTCTCGCGATATTTTGGTGATCGACGAGGCCGGGATGGTTTCCTCGAAGCAATTGGCGCGCTTCGTGGGCGAGGCCGAGCGGACCGGCGCGAAAATCGTTCTTGTCGGCGACCCGGAGCAATTGCAGCCGATCCAGGCCGGGGCGGCGTTCCGGGCTGTCGCGGAGCGGGTAGGCTTCGCCGAGCTGGAGGGCGTTCGCCGGCAGGGGGAGGATTGGCAGCGCCAGGCGTCGCAGGATTTTGCGCGGCATCGGACCAGCGAGGGGTTTTTGGCGTACGCCGAGAGAGATGGGGTGCGGTTTTCGCAGGCGCGAGACGAGGCGCGCGGGGAGATCGTACGGGACGTTCTCAAGGACATGTCCGAGCGACCGGACGGCTCACGGATCGTGCTGGCGCATCGGCGTGCCGACGTTCGGGAGTTGAACGGGGCAATTCGCGCCGCCCGTCAGGAGGGCGGCGAGCTTTTGGGCGAGCGCTCCTATGCGACGAATGACGGCGAGCGGCATTTCGCGCCGGGCGACCGCGTGCTGTTCCTGGAGAACAATCGCGATCTTGGCGTCAAGAACGGGATGCTGGGAACGGTTCAAGAGGCCGAGGACGGCCGGCTTGTGGCGCGGCTCGATAGTGCGCAGGGGCCGGGGCACGGGCGGGAGGTTTCCGTGTCGACAGTGGATTACGCCGCGATCGATCACGGCTATGCGACGACGATTCACAAATCGCAGGGGGCGACGGTCGACCGCGCCTATGTGCTGAGTTCCCGGAGCATGGACCGGCATCTAACCTATGTCGCGATGACTCGGCATCGCGAGGAAGCGACGCTTTACGCTGGGCGCGACGAGTTGAAAGATTTGCAGGGACTATCCGAGCGGCTTGGCCGGGCCGGCCTGAAGGAGACGACGCTCGATTACGCCAGGGATTTTGCCGAGCAGCGGGGGATGGCGGATCGGCTCGGTGTTTCGAGCGAGATCGTGGTTCCCGCCCGCGTCGAGAGCGCCGCGCAACACGCGAAGGAGTCCGACCGCGACGGCGCCGCGCGCCCCTCCGAATTGTCGCCGGAGGGCGACGCGAGAGAAACGCAGCAGCACGCCGCGCCCGACCGCGAGAAGCTGCGGGCCTATGGCGAGGCTGCGAAAGCCGCATTCGCTCGTTCGCGAGAGGTTGCGGCGGAGGGCGCGGAAGAACGTCAGGACGAGCGCGCGCAAACGTCGGCGCCGCGAGAAGCACAAGAGAGGGGGCAGCAGCAGGCTTCGCCGTCCCTCGACGCCGAGCGGATGCAGGCTATCGGGCTGGAGGCGAAGCTCTCCTTCTACAAGGCGGAGGGCGCCGCCAAAGCCCGCGAAGCTTTTGCGCAAGGAGAAGCACGCCGCGCCATGGAGGGCCGAGCGCGTGCGGGCCGAGGCGGAACGAGAGCGGCTGGCGCAAGAGCAACTGCTCAAAGAGCAGAACCGCGAGCGCGAGGTCATGCGGCAGCGTTCCCACGATCATGGGCATGAACGCTGAATTTTCTAAGATGGATTGGAGGCCAGCATGGGCAACGAGTCGGACGGCGGCGCGAGGATGGAAGAAATCGGCGCGATGATTGTTCACGCCGAAGCCGCACAAGCCGCGCTCGACAAGGGACTCGCGGCGCATGCTGAGAACATCGTGAACATCACGCGGCTGATCCAGTACGGCGGCGGGGTTTTGAAGAAACTTCAGGCGGAAGCAGAGCAGCTTGGCCCGCGCGCCGAACAAGCCGGGGCGGGCGCCGTGCGCGAGGAGGTTCGGGAGAGCCTTGCGGGCGCCGGCGCTGTTGTTGGCGATGCGGCGCGCGCCGCTCTTCGCCCGGTGATGGCCGACGTCGTGGCGGTGATAGGCCAAGCGCATCGCGCCGGCATGAGTCTCGACGAGAAGGCGGAGCGGTTTTCGAACCGGATGCTGGCGATCATGGCGGCAGTTGCGATCGGCGCGGTGATTGTCGTTGTTTTCGGCGTTTGGGTTGCGCTCGCGTGGCAGCGTTCGGAGATCGCCAGCCTTGTGCAGGAAAAAGCTGACTTGCGCGGGGAGATCGCCGCCATGACGGAAGTTTCACAAAAGATGCAGGCGCAAGGGCTGAAAATCGAGTTCCAGGATTGCAAAGAAGCCAACGGCCACATGCGGCGCTGCGTCGCCGTTCAGCCCGGCATGTCGTTCTTTGGGACCGTGCAAGCGCCGTTCTATGTGCTGAAAGCGTATTGAGGCGCGCCGGTGGGGGGAGGTCTTTTTGCCCCCGCCGTGGGTTGCGCGAGCTATGGGGGAAAATGGTTGATGAGGAGGTGAGGAATTTGGCATAATTACTTTGACACGCAACCGATTCGAACCTCCAAGAAGGAGCGCTATGCCATGTTGGGGAATAAGGTCGTTTCCCTCCGGCAGAAAGACGAAATTGACGACCCACTCACCGATATCCTGCGCGGAGGCTTGCGTCCTAGCCCGCATTATGCAGCGCGGGCTGGGGGATGTAGTTTAACTGACTGATTTGAGGCGGAAGGCCCATTCGAGAAAGGCGCAGGATGAACGCCACTGACACAACAGCGCTGGCGCGGCGGCTCCGCCAGCACGCGCTGCGCATGACGCACCGCGCCCGCGCCTCGCATATCGGCTCCTGCCTTTCGATCGCCGATCTTCTCGCGGTGCTTTACGGCGCCGTTCTGCGGGTCGATTCGCAACAGCCGGACTGGCCCGAAAGGGATCGCCTGATCATCAGCAAGGGCCATGCGGCGGCCATTGTCTATGCCGCTTTGGCCGAGTCCGGCTTTTTTCCGATCGCGGACCTGGATTTCTATTCCGCCGACGGAGGGCCGCTTTCCGGCCATGTCACCAAGACCGTTCCTGGCGTCGAGCTTTCGACGGGCTCGCTCGGCCACGGCTTGCCGGTGGCGGCGGGAATGGCCCTCGCGGCCGAGCGCGCCGGCGCGAAATGGCGCAGCTTTTGCGTTCTCAGTGACGGCGAAATGGACGAAGGCTCGAATTGGGAGGCGATCCAGTTCGCCCAGCATTTCAGGCTTTCCAACCTGATCGCGATCGTCGATTACAACAAGATCCAGAGTTTCGGCAGCGTCGCGGAGATCAGCGACCTGCATCCGCTGGCCGAAAAATTCCGCGCCTTCAACTGGGGCGTCCATGAAATAGACGGGCATGATCATGACGCCCTTGCGGCGGCGCTGGCGGGCCCGCCGCCGCTGGCCGGACGCCCGACCGCGATCATCGCTCACACGATCAAGGGCAAGGGCGTGTCTTTCATGGAGGGACGATTGGCCTGGCACTATTCCAGTCCGGACGCGGCGCAGCTTGAAAGCGCCTTGGCCGAGATCGAGGCCGGCGAATGAGAACCGAAACGATCGACGTCCTGACCGATTACGCCCGGGCCAACCCGGACGTGATGCTGCTGACCGCCGATCTCGGCTATTCGGTGCTTGAGCGCTTCGCCGAGGCTTTGCCCGCCCAATACGCCAATGTCGGCGTATGCGAGCAGGCGATGGCCGGAATCGCGGCCGGCCTGGCGCTGTCCGGCCGGCGGGTGGCGCTTTATTCAATCGCCAATTTTCCGACCTTGCGCTGCCTGGAGCAATTGCGCAACGACGTGTGCCATCACAATCTGCCGGTGACCGTGATCGCCGTGGGCGGGGGGCTCGCTTATGGCGCGCAGGGTTACACCCATCACGGCGTTGAGGATCTCGGCATCATGTCGATGCTGCCCAATATGGCGGTGGCCTGCCCGGCGGACCCGCATGAGGCGATGGCCTTGCTGCCGCAATTGCTGGAGCGGCGCCGGCCCTCTTATCTGCGTCTTGGCCGCGCCGGCGAACCGATCCTGCATCGGTCGGATGCCGAGATCACGCTCGGTCGCGCCGTCTGGTTGCGCCGGGGCGCCGATATCGCCTTGCTCGCGACGGGGCCCATTCTGGGCCGCGCCCTTCGCGCCGCCGATGCGCTGGCCTCGCGCGGAATTTCCGCCAGCGTGGCGAGTTTCCCCACCTTTTCGCCACTGGACGCCTCGGCCGTGCATGAGACGGCGCAGCGTCACCGGGCCATCCTCACCCTTGAGGAACATATGGTCGAAGGCGGATTCGGCAGCCGCGTGGCGGAAACCCTGCTGATGGCGGGCCTCGCGCCACGTTTCGGCAAATTTGGTGTGACCGACGCTTTGCGCGGACGGATCGGCGGTCAATCCTGGCTACTCGACACTTTGGGCGCCGTCGAAGATCATGCGCAGGCGCTGCTGTGAGGCTGTTCATCACCGGAGCTTCGGGTTTTGTCGGCGCCGCGACCCTCCGGGTCGCGCTGGAGGCGGGTCATGAAGTGGTGGCGCCCGTGCGGCCTGGCGGCCCGGCGCCCCGCCTCGCGCCCTTTGACGGCCGTTATCTCCGCCTGCCGCTCGATCTGCACGATTCCGCCGGCGTGACCGCCGTCATGGCCGCGTTTCGACCCGACGCCGTGCTGCATCTTGCCTGGTCGGGCGTGGCGAATTCCGCCAGATTCGAGCGCAGGCAGGTATCGGACAATATCGAGATCGCCTGCGTGTTGACCGAGGCGGGGGCGGCTTCAGGGGCGCAAGCTTTCATCGGCGTCGGCAGCCAGGGCGAATATGGCGCTTCCTCCTCGATGTCGGCGGAAGCGCTGCCGCGCCCGACAAGTCTTTATGGCGCGGCGAAGGTGGCGGCTTTGTTCCTGACGCGCCAGCTCGCGGAACAGGCAGGCATGCGCCACGCCTGGCTGCGCCTGTTTTCGACCTATGGTCCAGGCGATAACGACGGCTGGCTGATCCCGATGCTGATCAGCGAAATGCTCGCCGGACGCCGTCCGCGCACCACGCTCGGCACGCAGAAATGGGACTGGCTGCATGTCGACGATGTGGCGCGCGCAATTGTCGCTGTCGCCGCCACGCCAAAAGCCGAGGGCGTGTTCAACCTCGGCTCCGGCCGCGCCGTCCCGGTTCGGTGGGCGATCGAGCACATACGCGATCTTGCGGCTCCGGGCATGGAGCTGACCTTTGGCGAAATCCCGTTCCGGCCCGACCAGGTGATGCACATGCAGGCAGACATTTCGCGTTTGACGGCCGCGACCGGCTGGGCGCCGTCGATCCCGATCGAGCAGGGATTGGCCGACGCCGTGGCGTGGTATAAAGCGCGGGCGACATGAGGAAAGACTGGCTGACGTTCCTGCGCTATCTTGCCGTAGGCGGATTGAACACCGCTTTCGGCTACGCCAGCTATGGAGGTCTGGTTTTCGGCAGCGCATCTTACAGGCTGCTGCCACGGTTCCTCTTTTTTTTACGCCGACCTGGGAGGTTTGAACTTCCTGCTGCTGCGCGCTTTGTCCTGGAGCGTGCTTGGGGCCGCTCTTGGCCCAGGCCCTGCTGCTGCCCCTGCTCGCTGGCGTCGGCTTTTTCGGCATGCGTCGATTTGTCTTTCGCGGCGGTTCGCCCAAGATGGCGCCGTGAGGTTCTGATGAGCGGCTCCCCCATCACAGAGGATTTCAAGCCGATCTCGGTTCGGCGGTCGCCGGGCGTCCTTGGCGCCGTGCTGTTCAATCTGCGCCTGATCGCCGATCTCCAGCTATTGACCTGTGTGCGGTTTCTTGCGCCCCGCCTCTCGCGCCTGAAAGGCAAAGTGCTTGATGTCGGCTGCGGCGAAATGCCGTTTCGCGTGCTTCTGGGACCAGAGGCGAGCTATACCGGCATAGACGTGGCGAGCGCGACGGCTTTCGGAATGGGATCGAACCCCGCCATTGTCCCTTTCGACGGTCGCGCAATACCCTTCCCCGAGGCCTCGTTCGATCACGTTCTATGCACCGAGGTGCTGGAACATGTCGAAGAACCTTCTGCCTTGATCTCCGAAATGGAGCGGGTGCTGCGGCAAGGTGGAACACTATTCGTCGCCGTCCCCTTCTCGGCGAGCGTTCACCATGCGCCCTACGACTTTCAACGGTTCACCTGTTTCCGTCTTGTGACATTGTTCAAAAATTTCAAGGATGTGGAAATGGAGGAGCGAGGCGACGATCTCGCCGTCATCGCCAACAAGCTCATCGCGGTCGCGGCGCGCCTTGCCAGGCTGCGGCCCTTCGCCGCTCTGCTGTGGCGCCGTCCTGACGCTGGTCGTCCTGATCGCGCTTTTCGTCGCGCATCTCTCGATGCTATTCGAGTTGGGGCTCGCGCATGGAGCCCTTAGGTTATGCCGTCCGGGCGACGAAAGGGTGAAGATGGCGAGACTCAATCTACAGGACGAACGGGGATTTAATCAGATTTTTGCGCCTGTGGGTTCGACGCCTTTGCGTGCAAGCCGGCGGTATGATTGGTTCGTCGCGGAGGCGCGTCGGATCGGCGCTCGGCGGATCCTCGAAATTGGCTGCGGTTCCGGCGAGGCGGCGGCGCATGTGGCCTCGGCGATCGACGCCGAGGTGCTGGCTGTCGATATCAGCGAGAAATTCCTGGATATGGCCAGAGCGGCCCATTCTCTCCCGAACCTCGGCTTCGAGAAACTGGATCTCCTGAACGACGATCTTGGTCGATTTGGCCGCTTCGATCTGGTCTTCGGCAACGGCATCCTGCATCATCTGGTCGTGCAGTTGAACGATGTGCTTCGCGCCCTGCATTCCCTGAGCAACCCCGGCGGCGGCCTGGCCTTCATCGAGCCGAACTTCCTCAATCCATACTGCGCCTTCATTTTCGGCACGAGCGCCGGTCGCCGTTTCGCCAGGCTGGAGCCCGATGAAATGGCGTTCACGCCCGGCGAGCTTCGAAGCGCCCTTGCGGTGGCGGGCTGGCGGGACGTCACGGTGGTGACCAGGGACTTCCTGTTGCCAGGTCTACCGAATAACATCGCACGCTCCATCCTTGCGATCGAGCCGGCGCTGGAGGCCACAGCGCTGACCCGCTGGCTTGCGCAGTCGCACTTCATCTCGGCGAGGGCCTGAGACATGGCGCGTATTTCCATCATCTCGCCTTGTTTCAACGAGGAAGAGAATGTCGAGGCCTGCCATGCGGCCGTCGCGAAACTGTTCGCGCCGGATGGCCCGCTGGCCAATTATGAGCGCGAGCACATCTTCGCCGACAATGCGTCCGAGGACGGGACCGTGGCGATCCTTCGGCGGCTGGCGGCGGACCCCAGCGTGAAGGTCATTTTGAACTCGCGCAATTTCGGCCCGTTCCGCTCGAATTTCAACGCGCTTCGCTACGCCACCGGCGACGCCGTGCTGGTCTTTCTTCCGGTCGATTTGCAGGACCCGCCGGAGATGATCCCGGAAATGGTGCGCTATTGGGAAAGCGGCGTCGAGGTGGTCGCCGGCGCGCGCGCCAACCGCGAGGAAACCTGGGCGTTGCGCACCTGCCGCCGCATTTTCTACCGCCTCGTCAGCACGCTTTCGGAATTCGAGATGCCCGAAAACGTCGGCGAGTTCCAGCTGATCGACCGCAAGGTGTGGGAGGTCGTGGTCAGCCATCACGACCAATATCCCTATATACGCGGCATTATCGCCTCCGTCGGGTTCCGGCGGCTGATTCTGCCGTATACCTGGCGGGCGCGCAAACGCGGCATTTCGAAAAACAACGCCCTGCGGCTGATCGACCAGGCGATGAATGGAATTTTCTCATTCACCAGCGCCCCCATGCGTTTCAGCAGTTTCCTAGGTTTTGGCATCGCCTTGCTGGCGTTTCTTTATGCGATTTTCACTTTCTTGCTCGGGCTATTCATCCACGGCGTCGCCCCGCGCGGGACCGAGACGATCATCGTTGCCTTGTTCTTCTTCTCTGGCGTGCAACTCATGTTCATTGGCCTGTTGGGCGAATATATCACGGCGATCCATGCGCAGGTGCGGCGCGGGCCCATGGTGGTCGAGCGTGAGCGGATCAACATTCCGTCGCCGCCTTCCGCGCCGTTTGCTGAATGATCCGCCGATGACTGACGGTAAGTCGGCGCTGCTCGCTTTATGGCTCGGATTGCTTTCCGTGGCTTGCGCATTGCCCTTCTCCCTGCTGATTTCTCGCGTTGCGAGCGCCCGGCCCATGCGTTTGGCGCCCTTTGCTCTGGGTTGGGCCTTGGCGCTGGGGGCGGCGATGTTTTTGGCTCTGACAACAAGTGCGGGGGCGTTTTTTGGTAGGTGTGGGGCCTCGACTCGAACTCTTGGTTGGTCTCGGACTATCCTCACCCGCGGCAGCCGCACTGGCGCGGGGCTCCAAATTCTACCATCAGGCCTTCGTGACGCCGCGCTTCGAGAGCCTCGCGGCATTTTTCTCATGATGCCGAATATGAATTTAATCGAACTGATTGAGGGCGACGGAATTGGCGACGTCTCGCTGTCTCGCTGTCTCGCAGTCGACGTGACGAACTAAAATGGCTCAGGCTGAGTCTGAAATCGGCGTCCATGGGTCGTGCGGCTGAGAGGGACAGAAAAGTGACATAAGCGGTTTCGCAAAACCTAGGCAGGCTGTATGAAAACTCGGACGCCGCGCTGACCAATCCGGTTTCCGTGAAATTTTCGCCCGTTTTGAGCGATCAGAAGCCGGCCAATCGCAAAAATTCGCCCTGAGCGAGCCCGTTTTCGGACGAAACGCGAGTTTTCACACAGTCTGTAGGGTATTTGCGGGGCCAATCTTGGAATTTTTTACCCGTGAAATTTCAACTGGTTATGTTTCGCAAAAACCGCGTGCGAATGGAAAAACTTTTGCTGGGCGTTTTGCAACGTCTTTCGGCGTGGAAAGGGGGAGAGCCTTGCCAAACATAGTGCAATCCACTGATAAATAATAACAACTATTTCCTTATGTCACTTTTCTGTCCCTCTCAGCCGCACAACCCTAATTAAGGACACTCCCCCATCCTCGGTGGGCGCGGCGTCAGCCGAGTTCAGCCGGCGTTCGCCCGATGGCCTCGAGCCGCCGCCCAAATCCGCAATAGATTGAGTTTCCTGGCAAACCTCTGGCTTGACCATGAATTGTGAGCGGTCATCGGAGGGGCCGATTCCCAGCGGAGCGCTAAAGACCCCTGTATTCTCAGTCATTAGACGTGCCTCTTCCTCGGCTGGCGGCGAACAGCGCTGGCTTCCCTCGCGCCGATCTTGAAGAGTTTCCGTTAAAGAGTCGTCAGCGGCCCGTCGCGATTCTCCTGCTCCAGCGCTTTGATCCGCTCGCGTTCATCCGTCGTAGAGCCTGTCTTCGAAAGTTTGGGAGCGCGCCGCTCAGCAGGCCGGGCATTGCGCGCGCAACATTTTGGCGGCGCAAGCGTGTGCCGCGATTGCGAGGACATGGTGTCATAAGCATAGCGTACGCCCTCGCCGCGGCGAAGAAAGGCGAGGAGCCCTCCGCCGAAAATATCCGGGAGACGAGAGGCCTAACCTCTCCACCGCACCTGATCCAGGCGCTGGCGCGAAGCGCCATCTCGCGGCGCCACGGGCGGGCGGATCTCGCGGATGCGTTTTTGCGCATCGGTTTCGTTATGATGGAGACTCTTGATCGACGTGCCGCCGCCGGATCCGGCGGCGCGGATCAGTCGTTTGAATTTATCGCGGGGGCGATCGATCGCGCCGTCGTGGAACAACAACTGCCGAAGGAAACGCGCACGCTGTTCGAGGAGTTGCGCCGCCGCCTCATGGCGTCGTGGCGCGCGGGCGCCGAAAAGAACGCCGGCGACGCGGAACTCGCGCGCGTCCTG
>Ga0181524_10005178_pt1 | contig 11758 bp, 11 predicted proteins | sample PEATcosm2014_Bin_34_FD_119761 | JGI IMG/M metagenome (GOLD analysis project Ga0181524, IMG submission 119761) | Peatland microbial communities from MTU Mesocosm Facility, Houghton, MI, USA - PEATcosm2014_Bin05_60_metaG | ecosystem: Environmental > Terrestrial > Soil > Wetlands > Peat | place...
AGGAGGTCCGCCGTGCCCGTGCCGGGGTGGCAGGCGTACAGCCCGGTGGCGAGGTCGAACCCGACCACCAGGGCGTACCCCGCGGCCACGACCGCGGCGACGTGGACCCAGGTCCACCTCCGGAACGCCCCCGGGCCGGCGAACCGTCCGACCGTGCGGGAGACGATCCGCGCGCCGGGGCGGCCCGGGGCGGAGCGCTCGAGGAGGAGGGCGAGGCTCACCGCCGCGAGGACGACCGTGAGCAGAACCGTGAGGCCGTTGTAGAGGGTGAACGTCACGGGCCGAGCGCCGGTGGGAGAGGGGCCCGTTATTAGAACGCTCTTCCCCCGGACGGGAAGAGGTGGGCGCGGCCAGATTCGAACTGGCGACCTTCACCGTGTCAGGGTGACGTCATAACCACTAGACTACGCGCCCGCCGCGCGGGCGACCACCGACGCCCCGCTCTTATCCCTAGCGGGAGCGCCGCCGGTTCATCCGTAGCCGCCGGGGAATTGGCCCGGGTCAGTGCGGTCGTTCCACGGGTAGTAGCCCATCGACTCGCGCTGCGACTCGGTCGACTCCTGCCGGAGCCCCCCCTGGAACGAACCGTAGACCTCCCGCACCTGCTCCTCGATCGACCGCGCCCGCTCGAGCGCCCGGCGCAGGTGGGAGGCGTCGAGGTACTCGCTCCCCGAGACCGCGGCGATGTCGCCCGCGGTCCGGATCAGCCCCCCGAGCTCCCGGAGCCGGAGCGTGAGCGCGTTGCGCCGGCCGTCGAGCGCCTCGGCGCGTCGCCGCGCCTCCTTGATCAGCTCGAGGACGGCCTCCCGGGTGGCGGGGCGGATGCGCCCATCGACGGCGATCTCCTGGGCGCAGAACTGGGCCAGGCGGAGGCGGTTCGCCGGGGTGTCGGGCATCGCGGTCTCGAGCAGCACCTCGTAGCCCGAGCCGGCGATCCGGGAGCGGAGCGGGGAGAGGATCCGGTGGAGGTCCTGGATGTTCGCGGCCGCGACGAGGATGAAGTCGCACGGCACCCCGTCGACGCGGACGGCCGCCCCCCCGGACTGGGGGTTGCGCCCGCTGATCGGGAACCGCTTCTCCTGCATCCCGGTCAGGATGTGCCGCTGGAGGAACCCGAGGTGGGGGAGCTCGTCGATGAACAGCACGCCCTCGTGCGACTCGTGGATCGCCCCGGCGATCACCCGCTCGTACGGAAGGGTCCCCAGCTGGGGGTGCCCGCCGTACGGGTCGTGCCGCACGTCGCCCAGGAGCTCCGTTTCGCTCGACCCCGTGGCCATCACGAACGTGATCCGGTCCAGCTTGACGAGGACCTTGCGGGGGCTCTCGTGCTGGAGCGTGCGGCGCCGCTCGAGGGCGCGCTGGTCCAGGACCTTGATCCGGTCCCCCGCCCGCTCGTACGCGACGACCTCCTCGACCCCGTTGCGGAGCCGGGTCGTGCGGACCGACTCGAGCGGGTTCCCGCCGGGGCTGACGGTCAGCTCGAGGATGCCGCCGACCAGGTCGCGGAACGGGTTGCCGCTCCCCGCGACGCCGGGCATGACCTGCTTCGGGTTGTTGCAGCTGGGACAGTACCGCTCGGTCGGCAGGGAGTAGAAGCTGCAGCGCGGGCACCGGTACCCCAGGCGCTCGGCGACCGAGGCCGGCGCCTCGGTCGGAGCGATCAGCTCGCCTTCCACGGACCGCGCGGCCTCGCGCTCGCGGTACACCTCGTCGCGCGTGGCGACCTCGATGCTCGGCCGCTCGGGGTTCTCCGGATTGTGGACGACGCGGAGCTCCGTTCGCGGCCGGTCCAGATGGAGAGCGAGCGCCTGGGCCGTCATCGACTTCCCGATCCCCGGGGGGCCGACCAACAGCAGGTGGCGACGCTGGTACGCGGCGATCCGTGCGATCTCGACGGCCTTCTCCTGGCCGATCACCCGGTCGAGCGGGTCGGTCGGGATGGTGACATCCTGGGTGCTCTCGATCTCCTCGACCGAGGTCGGCGGCCGCCGGGGGGTGTCGCTCGCTCCCACGTTCCCGCCCCGGGAGCGGAGCCGGGGCTAATACATTCGTCGCGGTCCGCGGTTCGGCCCCGGACCGGGGGCGGCGCCGAGCCCTTACCGGGGACCGCCGGGCGGTGCGAGGTCGTTCTTGGTGAAGATACGGAGCTGGTCCGGGATCTTCCCCACGGGACCGAGCCGGGTCGCGACGACGGTGCCGATCCCCTTCTCGTGGACCACATCGAGGAGCCGCTGGCTCACGATCCCGTCGAAGATGACCGCCTTCGCGGGGGTCGCGAGGTTCGCGATCGCCTCGATCATCTCCTTGACGGGCGCCTCGCCGATCACGGCGTCGTCCTCCCCGACGAACAGGCAGCGGGAGGCGTTCTCGACGCCGTGCAGGAGCTCGAAGTACCGCGCGAGCTCGGGTGGAAGCGGGACCGCGGGAACCGGGGGCGGGGGCACCGGACGGGCCGGAGGCATTCCCCGGTCCCGGTCGTCGCGGCGGCCCCCCGGGGGGCCGGACCGCTCGTCCCGTCGATCGGGCCGGCTGTCGCCCTCCGAACGGTCCTCGCGCGGCTCCCGGCTCGCCCCGGTCGACTCGAACCCGCTCATCTCGAGGTACTGGTTGATCGGGATCTTGTTGCGCAGGCACTTGAGCAGCTGCTTCTGCGTCAGCTCCTCGACCTCGCTGCCCCGCGGCGCGCGCGCGACGAAGTCGATGTCCATCGTCTGCAGCATCTCGCGCAGGATCAGCTCCCCGGCCCGGTCGCCGTCCGTGAACACCGTGACCGTCTTGCCGCGGGAGAGGTCCTTGACCGTCTGGGGGACGCTCGTGCCTTCGACGGCGATGACGTTCTTGATGCCGCAGCGCAGGAGGTTCAGGACATCGGAGCGGCCCTCGACCACGATCAGGGCGTCCGCCTGGTCGATGTTCGGGCCGGCGGGGAGGTGCTCGGACCCGTACGTCGTGATCTCCTCGACCTGGACGGCCTTTCGGACGGCCTCGGTGAGGTCGATCCCGACCCCCTTCGATCCCTCTTGGATCCGGGCCAGGAGCTCCTTCGCCCGCTCGACGACCTTCTGGCGCTTCGCGATGCGAATGTCCTCGACGCTCACCACTTCGATCTTGGCCCGGCACGGGCCGATCCGGTCGACCGTTTCGAGCCCGGAAGCGAGGATCGCCGTCTCGACCTGATCGAGCGACGACGGGATGACGATCTCCCCCTCGCTCTTGCCCTTGCGGCTGTCGATCTCGACCTCGATGCGGCCGATGCGGCCGGACTTCTGAAGGTCCCGGAGGTCGAGCTCCTCGCCCAGCAGGCCCTCGGTCTGCCCGAAGACGGCTCCGACGACGTCGGGCTTATCGATGACTCCTTCGGCGGTGATTCTGGCGCGGATCTGGTATTTCGCGGCGTTGGGGTCGTTTGTCATGGTTGGTTCTCTCTTGCTGGAAAGCGACCGCCCGGGGCGGGTTCGGGAAGCCCCCGATCAGGGGCGCCGAATATCGCCGGACGATGCGGGCCAACGACAGGGGCGAAGCATGAGTCGCGATTCCGTATCCGCCGGCGACGTCGGGAGGGGTCCTCCGTCCGTCCCCGGAGCGTTCTTTCCGAACCTCGAAACTCCGAAGCCTATTTAAGACGACCGGAGGCCGTCGCGCGGTTCCCGACGCCGTAGCCGACGCGGCGTCCGATAGCGAGTTCGGCGAAATAGGCTTAATAGGGGGGCCCGTACGCAACCTCGGAGTTCTACCCATGCCGCGTCGTGCTGCTCGCAAAGCCGCGCCCACCCCGGTTGCTGTTCCCGAGCCCGGCGTTCCCCCCGAGGAGCCCCCGCTCGCGGACGATGATTTCGTGAGCCAGCTCAAGCGGGAGCTGACCCGGACCCAGGAGAGCGCGGGGGCGAAGACGGGCGAGGACCTCACGCACCGCGGCGAGCTGAACAAGCGGCTCCTCCAGGACCTCTGGGAGGTCCACAACCAGTTCGAGGAGATCAGCGTCCACCTCACGATCGACCCGTCCCAGACGCTCTTCGCGACGTTCGCCGAGTACCCGAACAAGTGGACGTTCAAGGAGAACTTCGACTTCGGCGCGGTCAAGACCGTCGAACTGGCCGACCGGGCGGCCGGCTGGGTCGGATTCACCCTCCGGTTCTGGTACTACCGGTCGCCCGAAGGCCAGGCCCGCCTCCGGGGGATCTTCGAGTGGTGCGACGGCGAGAGCTATCACCGCTACTCCGGCTGGATGCGGATGATGAGCCAGGCGGTGCTGTTCGACGCCGGCGAGGAGGAGGTGGACGTCCGCGAGCTCCACCGGGTGCTCAAGGACATCGTCGTCCAATGGTACTCCGCCCACCTCGAACGCACGCCCGAGGTGTTCGTCGCGCATCTCAAGGAGAAGTACCCGAAGGGTGCGTCGTACGCGAAGGAATCGTACCGCTGACGTCGGCCCCGGCGGCCCCCGAGCCGTTCCGGCTCCCGAGGGTTGAAATAACCCGGCACGCGTGCGCCTGCCGGCCTGCGTTCGCGAGCGCTTCGTCGCGCCCGGACGCGCGCCGGTCGGGAGAGCAGAGTGGCCGCAGGCCTCCGTGAGCATCTCGTCGCCTTCTTCGAGGAGCATCAGAAGCTCGTCGAGGCGAGCGCGCTCCGACTCCTCCTCGAGTCCTACCAGCCGCTGCTCCTCTCCCGGGAGATCGTCCAGCGGGCGGGCACCGGCTCGGGATTCGTCACGGAGGCGATGGTCGTCTCCGTGCTCTCCGACCGGCGGGGGGGTGGGCGCGCGTCCGGGGTTCCCGGCGGCCCCGCATCACCGGCCGGGCCGACGCTCGCGGAGGACGGGTTCCGGCTCGTGGTCGAGGGGTACGCTCCCGCGGCGGCCGGGTCCGCTCCGATCGACGCCTACTCGGTCCTCTTTCGGTCCCGCTACCGCTCGCTCCACCGACTCCTGCGGGGGCGTCCGTCCCTCCCCAACCTCCAGCCGATCCGGGACCTGCGGCCCGCCGAGGGGAGCGCCTCGATCATCGGGATGGTCCGCGAGATCCGCGAGACCTCGAAGCGTCACCACCTCGTCGTCACGCTCGACGACGAGTCCGGTTCCCTCGAGACCCTGGTCCCGAAGGAGTCGCCGGGCGCCGGCATGCCGTTCCTGCCCGACGAGGTGGTCGGGCTGCGGCTCCATTTCGGCCGCGATCCCGGGAAGATCCCGATCGTGGCCTCGGTCGAGCGCCCGGACGTACCCGCCGACCGGGCCGTCCATCGTTCGGGACGTTCCCGGCGGGTGATCTTCCTCTCCGACCTCCACGTGGGGAGCCGCTCGTTCCTTTCCGAGAGCTGGGGACGCCTGGTCGACTTCCTTCACGAGCGAGGGCCGCACCCCGAGCTCGCTCGGTCGATCGACTACGTCGTCGTGGCCGGCGACCTCGTCGACGGGATCGGCGTCTATCCTCGGCAGGAGAGGGACCTCGCGATCTCCGATGTCGTCGAGCAGTACGCCGAGCTCGGTCGGCGGCTCGCCGAGCTCCCGGGGCGGCTGGCGTTGATCGTCGTCCCGGGGAACCACGATGCGGTCTGCCCGGCGGAACCGCAGCCGGCGCTCCCCGCGACGCTCGCCGGATACCTGCCCGGGAACGTGCAGGGGCTCGCGAACCCGTCGACGTTCGCCCTCGACGGGGTCGTCATCGAGGCGTACCACGGACGGAGCTTCGACGATCTGATCCCTGCGATCCCGGGGGCCTCGTACGCACGGCCGACGGAGGTGATGCGTCGGATGCTGCAGATGCGGCACCTCGGCCCGATCTACGGCAACCGCACGCCGCTCGCTCCCCTCGCTCGCGACGGGCTCGTGATCGACCCGGCCCCCGACATCCTGGTCACCGGCCACCTGCACACGTACGGCGTCGACCGCTACCGGGGCGTGCTCCTGCTGAACGTTTCGACCTGGCAGTCCGAAACGGAGTACCAGCGGATGCGGAACATCGTCCCCGTGCCGGCGCGCGCGGCGGTCGTCGACCTCGGCACGCTCGGCCTCGTCACGCTGGACTTCTCGAAGGACCCCACCACCGTGGGAGGGCCGACCCCATGACCCCGTTCCCGGTCGAGCCGGCGCGGGCCCTCGGTCCGATGCGGCTCGTGATCAGCGCCTACCCCTCGCGCGAGGCCGCGCTCGTCGCGGTGGAGGGAGCCCTCGCGCGCCGTCTCGCCGCCTGCGCGAGCACCCAGCCCGCCGACTCCCGGTTCTGGTGGAACGGTCGGCTCGAGTCGGGCAGCGAGTCGGTCGTCGTCTTCAAGACGGTCCCGAAGCGCGTCGGCGCCCTGTTCCGCTACCTGAGGGAGAACCACCCGTACGAGGTCCCGGAGATCGTCGAGATCGACGTCCCGCGCGTCGATCCGGGCTACCTGGCGTACCTCGCCCGCACGCTCGACGCCTCCGCGCTCGAGATCCCGTCGGCCCCGCGCCCTAGGCGTCGGGGAGGACCGCGAGTCCGGGGAGCTCGAGCCCCTGCACGAACTCGAGCGATGCACCGCCGCCCGTCGAGATGAACTGGAAGACCCCCGCGACGCCGAGCTCCTGCGCGACCCGGGCCGAATCCCCTCCGGCCGCCACCCGATAGCCCGAGGTGCCCGCGAGCGAGCCCAGGACCCCCCGGGTGCCGGCGGCGAACCGAGCGTCCTCGGCCCGGCCGAGCGGCCCGTTCCAGAAGACCGTCCTCGCACCGCGCAGGGCCGCGACGAACCGGTCGATCGTCGCGGGACCGATGTCCTGGACGACCGCGTCCGCCGGTACGTCCCCCACGGCGTGGACCGACGGTGCCGAGGCGCCGGGTCGCTCGACGACGACGTCCGACGGAAGGAAGACGCCCGTCCCGACGTCCGCCGACCGCCGGAGGAACTCCTCGGCCGTGCCCGCCAGGCCGGGCTCGATCGGCGTGGCCCCGAGGCCGGCACCGCCCGCGGCGAGGAACGGATGCGCCAGCGCTCCCCCCACGAGGATCGAATCCGCCCGCCCGAGGAAGCTTTCCAGGAGCGGGAGCTTGTCGGCGACCTTCGCCCCGCCCACAATCACGGCATAGGGGCGCTCGGGCCGTTCGACGAGGCGGGAGAGCTCCCGCACCTCCCGCTCGACCAGGAAGCCCGCGAACGACGGGAGGCGCTTCGGGACGCCGACCGTCGAGGCGTGGGCGCGGTGGACGGTCCCGAACGCCTCCTCCACGAACACCTCGCCGAGCTGGGCGAGCTGGGCGGCGAACGCCGGGTCGTTCGCCTCCTCGCCCGGATGGAACCGCAGGTTCTCGAGCATGAGGAACTCCCCGTTCGCGAGGCGCGCCGAGAGGTCGATCGCCCGGACGCCGACGGCGTCGTCCGCGAGCGGCACCGGCTGGCCGAGGAGCGCGCTCAGGCGACGGACGACCGGTCGCAACGAAAGACGGGGGTCCTTCCGGCCGCCGGGCCGGCCCAGGTGGGACAGGAGGATCGACCGGGCGCCCGCCGCGCGCAGGTGCTGCAGGGTCGGCAGCGCTTCGACGATCCGTCGGTCGTCCGCGACCCCGCCCTGGGGGTCGAGCGGGACGTTGAAGTCGACCCGCACCAGGACGCGGCGGCCCTTCACCGGCGCCGAGCCCACGCCTCGCTTCGCGGTCATCGAATCCCCGCGAGGGTTGGCCGCCTAAGATGCTTGTGCCGGGGGACCCCGGCGGGCCACCTCGGCCCGGATCCGCCCCACGATCGCGCGCGTCGCGGGTAGCTCAAGTCCCCGCGACCCGCCGAGGCGGAGGATCTCCCCCGAGATCGCGTCGATCTCGGTCGGTCGTCCGCGCTCGATGTCCTGGAGCATGCTCGACCGATTGCCCGACGTGGCCCGGACCACGCGGTCGAGGTCCGCCTCGGCTTCCGACGCCGAGAGGTCGAACCCGAGGGCGTTCGCGACCGCGAGCGCCTCGCGGAGGAGGCGGGACGCCTCGTCCCGAAGGGGCCCGGACGAGAGCTGGCCGTTCGGGACCCGGTGGACGGCGGTCACCGGGTTGATCGCGGCGTTCACGAGCGCCTTCCGCCAGACCTCCCGCTCGATCACAGGGACCGTCCGCACGGGGATTCCCGCATCCCGGAACAGCCGGACGAAGGCGTCGATCGACCGCGCGAGCCGGCCCCCCGCCGGCGGGTCGGGAAGGACGACCTCTCCCGTGCCGGCGGCCCGGACCACCCCCGGTCCCACCCAGGTCGCGGGGACCGAGTGGACGGCGCGCACGATCCACGGGGTGGGGTCCGCCCACCCGGCCGACTCCAGCGTCGACCGGGCCACCGCGGAGAGGCCGATGCCGTTCTGGGGGAGGAGCACGGGGGTCGGCGGGACCGCCCGCCCGAGCGCCCCGGCCGCGAACGGGAGGTCGAACGTCTTGACCGTCAGGAGCGCCAGATCGACCGGGAGGCCCGCGGGCAGGTCGGTGGCGGCGTCGCACCGGAACGTCCCCGCCCCGACGCCCTCGACCCGGAGCCCGTGGGCGCGTATCGCAGCGACATTGTCCGCGCGACCGATCAGCAGGACCGGGCGGCCCGCCGCGGCGAACCGGGCACCGAAGAGCGACCCCACCGCACCGGCGCCGAAGAGGACGACCGTCACGGGCGGAGCGGTCACCCGAGCTTGCGGACGAGTTCGGAGAGCCCGGGTGCCTTGCCCCAGTCCCTTCGGAGGAGGGTCAGGAGGCCATCGTAGTAACGGACCTGCTCGCGCGCCTGGTGTACCTTCAGTCGAAGGTACTCCTCCTCCCGTTCGAGGCGGACGAGCTCGGCGGCGAGCTCGCGCTGCGTGACGCGGAGCTCGCCGATCCGTTCAGAGAAGCGGTCCGCGCGGGGCACTGCGCACCTCGTAGGTCGACGGGCGATGCGCCAGCTCGAGGATCGAGTCGCCGAGCAGGCGGAGGCGGGAGAGGTCACGCTCGAGCCTCTTGAGCCGGGCGGAGACGCGGCGGCGGCGATCGCGCACCTCCCCGAGCGACCGCTCGAGGAGCTCCACGCGGCGGCGCCACTTGTCCCGCTCCTGCATCCCCTGCAGGACCGAGTCGGCGTCCACCATTGGGGCCGTCCACGGCGGCCGAGGAGAATCAAGCTTTCGCCCGAGCGGCGGCGGGCGGCCGCCCAACTTTAAGCCACCCGCGGGGTAACTCCGGACGGGACGTAGGATGACCGGTCTGGGTAAAATTGCCGTGCTCGGCGCCGGCAACATCGGGGGCTCGCTCGCCCAGCGCCTCGCGGAGATGGACCTCGCACGGGAGGTCGTCCTGATCGACATCGTCGAAGGCCTCCCCGAGGGGAAGGCGCTCGACATCCAGGAGTCCGCGCCGATCCTGGGCTTCTCGACCCGGGTGACGGGGACCACCTCGCTCGACGGCCTCGCGGGAGCGGACGTGGTGGTCGAGACCGCGGGCCTCGCGCGCAAACCCGGCATGAGCCGTTCCGACCTTCTGGAGAAGAACGCGTCGATCGTTCGGGGCCACGCCGAGGCGGTCCGCTCCAAGGCCCCCGGGGCGGTCTGCGTGATCGTCACGAACCCGGTCGACGTGATGACGTATTACTTCCGGGGGAAGTGCGGCCTGCCCGCGGCCCGGGTCTTTGGCGAATCCGGAACGCTGGACACCGCCCGGTTCCGCTGGTTCGTCGCCGAGGCCCTTTCGGTGGCGCCGCGGGACGTCACCGGATTCGTTCTCGGGACCCACGGCGACACGATGGTCCCGGTCCTCTCGCTCACGAGCGTCTCGGGGGTCCCTCTCTCGCGACTCCTCCCCGCCGAGAAGCTGCACGCGATCGTGGAGCGCACGCGCCAGGGAGGGGGCGAGATCGTCAACCTCCTCAAGACGGGCAGCGCGTTCTACGCCCCGACCGCGAGCCAGGCGGAGCTGGTCCGCGCCATCGCCCGGGACGAGCACCGCCTGCTCTCCGCCGCCGCACACCTGGACGGTGCGTTCGGGGAGCGGGACGTCTGCATCGGGGTTCCCGCCGTCGTCGGCCGATCGGGGATCGAGCGGATCGTCGAGGTCGACCTGACCGCGGAAGAGAAGGCAGCGTTCGCGAAGAGCGTGGCCGCCGTGCGCGCGGACCTCGCCGTCCTCGCGAAGCTGCCGGGCTGATCCGGGGGGGCAACGATGGCAGCGGTTCCGGTTCCATCGGACGCGATGCTGTCCGTAGAGATCAAGCGACGGTTGGCGACCCTGCGCACCACGCCCGACTCCCACGACCACGCCCACATCACCGTCACGCCGGCGGTGTGCGAGCGGTGCCCGCATTCGTTCTGCACGATCGTCTGCCCGGCGAAGTGCTACGAGAGGATCGAGGGCCGGTTGGTCTTCCGCTACGAGGACTGCATCGAGTGCGGGGCGTGCGACATCGCCTGCGACCAGGGGTCCGTGCACTGGACGTTCCCGCGCGGACCGTACGGGATCCGGTACGCGTACGGGTAGGGGTCCGGCCCGTCCGCCCGCCGACCGACCGGGCCCGCCGAAGCGTCGGGCCGCCGGGCCACCTTCCAGTCAAGGCGCAGGTTAAAGCGAGGAACCCGGGCTCGGGACCCGCGGGTGGGGGGAACGTCGACCGCGGCTCCGTCGTCGGGGGGTTCGCTCCTGTTCCCGTACCGGTTGCGGGCCGGGCAGGAAGCGATCGTCCGGGAGGTCTCCGAGGCCGCCTCCCGCGGCGGGCCGCTCCTCATCAATGCCCCGACCGGTAGCGGGAAGACCGTCGCGACCCTTGCCCCGCTCCTCGAGCACGCCGAGGCCACCGGTCACCGGATCCTCTACCTCGTACGGACCCACGCCCAGGAGGTCCAGGTGCTCCGGGAGGTGCGCGCCATCGCCCATCGCCTCGAACGGCCGATCCTGGCCGTCGGCCTCCAGGGAAGGGCCCGGCGTTGTTTCCTGCTCGAGAACGTCGCCGAGGTGAAGGGGGCGACCGCCGAGGAGCACGGGAAGCTGTGCGCCGACCGCAAGCGGGCCACCGAACGGGCGATGCAGGGCGAGGCCCCGACGGTCCCGGCCCCCGAGCTCCCCGAGGACGGGGAGATCGACCTCGCCGACCTCGACGGATGCCCGTACTATGCCCGGGTGCTCCAGTCGGACGTCGACGCGATGGTCGAGCGGTTCAGTGCCAAGCTTCCGACCCCGGGCGAGTTCGACCAGGTCTGCCGGGAGGAGAATCTCTGCGCCTACGAGCTCGCGAAGCGGCTTCTCCCGAAGGCACGGCTCGTCACTGCCCCTTACGCCTTCTTCTTCCACCCGCACATCCGGCGCTCGCTCCTCCAGTGGATGCACGCCAGCCTCGCCGACATCGACCTCGTCGTCGACGAGGCCCACAACCTGCCGGACCACCTGAGGGACCTGACGACCGTCGCCCTGCCCCAGGAGTCGGTGCGGCGGGCCCGGGCCGAGGTGGCCGATCGTGGGGACTTCCAGTTGCCCGACGGGCCGAGCGCCACCCGTTTCCTCGACATCGTGGGGGCGGCCGTGGAGGAGCTCGTCCAGGCGCTCGCCCGCGACGACGACGCGATCCTGCCCCCGTCCGTGTTCGAGGACGCCCTCCTGACCGCGATCGGGGGGACGACCCACCGTCTCGACACGTGGCTCGGGGCGCTCGCGACGTGGGGGGAGAACCTGCGGGACGAGCGGCGACGGGAGCGGCACCTCCCGCGGTCGTGGGTCCACACGGTCGCCCTCACGCTCCTCTCGTGGCCCCAGCTCGACGCCCCGGGCTACGTCAAGGTCGCCACCCGGGTCCCCCGACCGGCGCTCGAGGCGTACGC
>Ga0181524_10005180_pt1 | contig 11757 bp, 8 predicted proteins | sample PEATcosm2014_Bin_34_FD_119761 | JGI IMG/M metagenome (GOLD analysis project Ga0181524, IMG submission 119761) | Peatland microbial communities from MTU Mesocosm Facility, Houghton, MI, USA - PEATcosm2014_Bin05_60_metaG | ecosystem: Environmental > Terrestrial > Soil > Wetlands > Peat | place...
CCGTGATCTCTGGATCTTTCTCTATCTCGGTTTCTTCGGCGTCACCATGAACCAGTTCGGCTTCACCGTCGGTCTGCGCTACACCTCGGTGATCCATTCCGCGATCATCGGCTCACTGTCGCCCGTTTACACCCTCGTCCTCGCCGTGCTCTTCCGTCTCGAAAACGCCACGCTCCGCAAAGTCCTGGGCATGGGCGTCGCCGTCGCCGGCGTCGCGCTCATGGCCGCGGGCGCGGGCATCAGCCGCCATTCGCCCACGCTTCTCGGCGATCTGATTACCCTCTCCGGTTCCCTCGGCTTTGCCGCTTACGTCGTTCTTGGCAAACGCGTCGCCAGCCTCTACGACTCCCTCACCATGACCACCTTCAACTGCATCTTCGGCGCGCTCATCATTCTCCCCATCGCCGTTCATCGCGCCATTCTCCTCGGCTCCTTCGCCCAGTGGCGCGCCTTCCCCTGGCCCGTCTGGGCTTGCATGGTCTACATGGCCTTGTTCAGTTCCGCCATCGCCTACGTCCTCTACTTCTGGGTTCTCCGCTACCTCGAAGCCTCGCAACTCACTTCCTTCACCTATCTCTTGCCCGTCGCCGCCACGGCCCTCGGCATCCTTTTCCTCGGCGAACGCGGCTCCTGGCTCGAACTCTTCGGCGGCCTCTTCGCCCTCGCCGGCGTCTACTACATCGAAGCCGCCCGCGGCCGCTAACCAGTCTCGCTTCTCCTCCGCCCAAAGCCAAAAATGTCATCCCGAGCGGAGCGGCCCGACATTTTCTTCCGCGCCGCAGTTTGTCGCGTCGCGCCGCGCAGTCGAGGGATCCCTCTGTCGTTTTTTTGTCGGGTTTCTTTGTCGCGCCGGTGCGCCGCGCGGGCGCACCTTCTCCGCCCCGGGCGATTTTGGAGTGCGGCGGCTTGTTTACCCTGCTTGCCCCGATCTCAGAGGGGAGCTTCGAAGGGCCGCCGCTTTTACGCAGTAAGCATCTCCGCGAAAGTGTCTTTCTCAGGAGGAGGTGCCGGCCCCCGCTCAGCTCTTCTGAAACCACCCCGCGGTTTCGTCCACCCGCTGCATCCGAATCGCAAGCTGCCGGTTCTGGATAAATTCATCCACGGCCTGCCGGCAACCCGGCCACAGCCCATAGTCGTCTATGGAGACAATTCCGCCCGCCGCCACCGCATCGTAGAACGTCTCCAGACACAACTTCACAGACTCGTACCAGTCCGCGTCGATATTCAAAAGGGCGATCCGTGGAATGTGCACCGCGGGAAAAGTGTCCTGGAACAGCCCCGGAACGACGCGCACTCGAGACATGTTCGCCCCAGTCCGCCGCAGCAGCCGTTCCACGCGCCGCGGGCTGGACCTAAGATTCCCGACCCAACTGCCGGCTTGCGGGCCATCGCTGGCCGTCGCGGGAGGCATGCCCTGAAAGGCATCGAAGAGCCACACGGTGCGCGCCAGCCGCGAGTGCGTCGCACGCCGCGCAAGGATCGCCGCGCTCCCCCCGCGGTACACCCCGCATTCCACTACGTCCCCGGGAATCTCCTCGTCCTCGATCCGCTGCGCCAGCCGCGCGAGGTTTTGGATGCGCTCGGGACCGAGCATGGTGTTGCGCCGGATGAGCCACGCGCTCGACTTCTCACTCCATTGCGTTCTCAAGTTTTGCAGCAGGCTCATCGGCTATAAATGTTCCAAGGCTTCAGCCGGAACTTAGCGGCACCGGCAATCCTCCGCTAAGTATAGCGAACAACCCCCCAACCAAAACCCGCGAATCTTTGCCCATGCCAGTGCTTTGCGCTCGCCCGGACCGGGTCGGGGTGTTCTCCGCGACCTCTGCTTTATGCCTCCTCAGCTCATTTGGAGTGCGGCTTGCCCTGAGTTCATTCGAAGGGCGGCCTGTTTACCCTGCTTGCCCCGATCTTAGAGGGGAGCTTCGAAGAGCCGCCGCCTTTTCAGGTGCAGCCCCGGCCGACAGACCATTATTTCTCTCCCCGCCACGCCTTGATTCGTTGTCATCATTTTCGCGTCCTTAGGTTTCGCGCTCGACGGCCACCGGAAGAACCGCCGCTTGCACAGGTCACACGGAAATGTTCATACGAACAACATGGTGTGACGTCATCACAATGTTCCTTTCACTCCAGGAAAGCCTTATTGTCTGTCTAATTTTGCACACTTTTCCCTAGCCCACTCATTTATAGACACTTAGCCAACATTCACCACTCGTTTTCCACGCGATACTCCGCTCCTTTCTCTAGTTGCCGTTAAGCAGAGTGTATAAAACGAGACAGACATCGCCTCACGCCCTGCGTATCATTTGTCTTGAAAAGGGTCCGCGCTCCCAGACTCCTCTTCGCTCTTGCATCGTCTGCACCGCTGGCCCTGGATGAGGCATCCATGTCAGACCAGAACAACAGCGGGGCCGAGTCTTATCTGGAGACGGTGCGGCCAGAGAACAACTCTTTCCACAGATGCCGTCCCCTCCGCGTTCTTTTCGTTCATCGCGATTCCGCCGCGATTGATTCCTGCCTGCAAGAGCTCAAGAAGGGGCAATTCATTGTCACCTCCGATTCTGTTTCAGGATTGGCGCACTGCGCGAGGCACCGCGGCGCGCCTTCCCACGATGTCATCGTGGTCGAGTACCCCAACCCCAGCATCAAGGGATCCCAGGCCCTCCAACTCTTTCTTCAAACGGTGGAGCAGAGCGCTCTGGTCTTTTTGACTACGGGTTCTGAAAGTGCAACTGTTGCGGAACTTGCCGCTCACGGTCCTTTCGAGTGCGTCGAGCGGCAGCATATTGCCCAATTGCCCATGGCCGTTCGCCGCGCCCTCAAGGGAAAAAAATTACGCTCCGAGCTCGAAGAGGCGGAAAAGGCTTTGCGGCACTCGCGATCGCTCTATCGCGCACTGGTGGACAATCCCTCCTACGGAATTTGCCGCTGCGATGCGGAGGGGAACTTTCTCGAGGTCAATCGGACTCTCGTGACCATGCTGGGTTACGATTCCAAAGAGGAACTGCTCGCGGCAAACCGCGCCTCTCGCATCGTTCTCGGCCTTGGTCATGGACGCGCACTGGCCGGACTTTTTCAGGAGTCGGTGCCCGTCCAGCCAGTCGAACGCGAGTGGACAAGGAAAGACGGCACCATCCTCAAAGCCAGGCTCAGCGGCCGCGACGCCTTTGACGAGCATGGTAATTTTAACGGCTGTGAAATCATCGTTGTGGACATCACCGAACAGCGCTACCTCGAGGAGCAGCTCCGCCATCAGGCCTTCAGTGATTCCCTCACCGGCTTGGCCAATCACCGCCGTCTCTTCGATGTGCTGCAGTCTGAAATCTCCCGCTCTCAGCGCACCGGGCGGGAATTCGCTCTTCTACTCCTGGACCTCGATGGCTTGAAAGACATCAATGACAACCTTGGTCATCTCGCCGGTAGCCGCGCTCTCTGCCGGCTCGCGCAAATCCTCAAAGACTGCTGCCGCTCCACGGACACGGCGGCGCGCCACGGCGGCGACGAGTTTGCCATCGTGCTGCCGGAGACAGGCGTCGCCTCGGCCTCCTTGGTAACACGCCGGATTTGCGAACTCCTCGAGAAGGAAGCCGAAGCGCCGGCTCTTTCCGTCAGTGTGGGAATTGCCACCTATCCCCGCGAGGCGGATAGCATCGGAACGCTTCTCTACGCCGCGGACCGCGCTCTCTATGCCATGAAATCCCAAAAGCCTCGCGCCCTCCGTGCCGTTGCCGCCTCTTTTTCATCTTCAACTGCGACGCTCTCCGAGTTTCCCCGGAATCGCATCGATCATCAGGTCATCCGGAGAACGGATGCAGCCCAAGACTGAACTCCAACCTCGCCTGTTGCCCCAACCTGACCTTGTGAGGCACGGCGCTTGGGTTTCTCGTCTCCGTTCTAGTCGCAGGGCGAGTCCTTGCGCCCTGCGGCTTTTCTCTTCTGTTAGCTCTTGGGTTTGCCTTTTCCTGTCTTGTCATCCCGACCGGAGCGGCCCGACTTTTTCCTTCGCGCGCTACGGTTTGGCGCGTCGGGCCGCGCAGCGGAGGGATCTCTCCGCCGTTTTCCCCTTGGGTTCCCTCGTTACGCCGCCAATGACGTGCTTGAGGGTGCCCCATCCTTCGCGCTTTTTGCGAGCTCTGCGCCATCCCGCTGCTTTTTCGGGATGAACAGTGGGCTCTTACCATCGACCCCGCGCAACTTCTTCTCTCTGTTCTTGGGTTTGCTTCTCTCTGAAAACTGTCAACTTTAAACTGTGAACTACTCTAGTCGTGCAGCACCACGCTCAACAGCGAAGTGTTCACCTGCAGCCCCCCGTTGTACTTGATGAACCCCAGCTTCTTGAATTTGTTCATGAAAAAATTGACCCGCGAGCGCGTCGCGCCAATCATCCCCGCTAGTGTTTCCTGCGACAACTTCGGGAGCATCCCCTGCGGCTGGTCCTCCTTGCCGTAACGCGCCAGCAACAGCAGCGCCCGCGCCAGGCGTTTCTCGCTGGAGTTGAAAAGCTGATCGACCAAATCTTCCTCGACGCGGATGTTCCTGCTCAGCATGTGCGCGAGGAAGCGCTCAGAGAACGTATGTTCCGTTCGCAGCACGCGCATCATCTCTTCTTTTTCAATGAATAGTACGGACGTGGCCGCCATCGCGGTCGCCGTTCCCATGCAGACGGTCTGGCCCGCCAGGCATCCTTCGCCAAAAAAATCGCCCGGTCCCAGAACCGCGACGATCGCCTCTTTGCCGCTCTCGCTCGTCACCGACAGCCGTACCACGCCTTTTTGGATGTACTTCACACCGTTGGCGGGATCTCCTTGCGAATTGATCTTCTCTGCTTTCCGAAACTTTACGATTTGCCGTGCCACGCCGGCCGTTTCAAGGAAAGTCCGCAAATCGAAGGGGAGCGTCTTCGGGGGGTGTGTTTTGTTCTTCTTGGTGCCAGCTCTGGGCATACCTGCCATCCAGCCTCGCCCTGCCACTCTCGCTCTGGATTGAAATTATTTGACTTACGCTAGATACTCCAACTCCGCCGCTTTTGCAGTGATACCCATCACGTGTCAAGTACCAGCCCCACGATTCCTCGCCAGCCTCGCGGGGCCCCAGCTTTGCTTCTTCTCGCGCTCCATGCTTTCATTTGCCTCGGCTCACACTTCTAATGCGCCTGAGTTCCCGGGATCATTCACCCAACCAAAAGGACTTTCCAAAACTGTACAAAATTGCACAGCGCGCCACTGCGACACTCGCTAACATGCGCCGCTGAACGGCGAGAAAGAGCGATGTTGGCCAAAAGGCTGGGCGGGCCGGATGGACGGTATCAACTCTCTCGCCGTTTCTCTCTTTTAGACCCAATAAACGGCCTTCTCTGCCCATCCTCCGTGCCAAATGCGATCTCTGCATCATGGCTCCTCGGCCAATTTGGAGTGCGGCGGCTTGTTTACCCTGCCTGCCCTGAGCCTCGAAGGGAGCTTCGAGGGGCCGCCGCTTTTACAACTGCAGCCCCGCGCCGACAAACCCCAATTTTTCGCCCGCCCCACGTCCCCGCAAAACTCCGCGTCTCTGCTTTATCCCTTCTCTTTTTTACCTCTGTGCCCTCTGTGGTCTTATCTCTGTGACCGGCGCCTGCCCCGACCCGGTCGGGGTGTTACCGTCCCACTTCTCCTTCTTCTCTGCGAACTCTGTGCCCGGCGTTTACCCCGGCCCGGTCGGGGTGACCTCTGTGTAAGTTTTGTTCTTCGTTTCCTGATCGCTGGTCGCCGGTCGTTTATATCCCCCCTTTCTCGTTTCATGCGAGAATGAGTGCCTGGCAGGAGCGCGCCAATGGACGAAACAACCCTCCAAATCAACGGCCGCCCATACCAATTTGCCGCGGACAAGGAGACTCCCCTCCTCACCGTCCTCCGGGAACTCCTCGATCTGACCGGAAGCAAGTATGGCTGCGGCGAAGGTCAATGCGGTTCGTGCACGGTGCTGATTGACGGGAAGGCGCGGCGTTCCTGCGTGGTTCCGGTCTGGGCCGCCGCAGGCAAGCAGATTACGACCATTGAAGGATTGGCCAAGGGTGAGCAACTCCACCCCGTGCAGCAGGCGTTTCTCGAAGAAGGCGCGATGCAGTGCGCCTTTTGCACGTCGGGCATGATCATGTCCGCAGTCTCCCTGCTGAATGCCCAGCGAAACCCTTCGGAGGCGGAGATTCTGACGGCCATGCAGGGAAACATCTGCCGCTGCGGCACGTATCCTCGCATTCTCGCGGCCATCCGCAAAGCTTCCACCCTCCTGCAAGGGGCGCGGCCATGACTCCGAAACCCCATGTACCGTTCCCCATTGAGCCCGAGCGCTACGAGCTGACGGCCCCAGTTTCCTACGTGTTTCAGAGCGACCGCCGCGAATTCTTCAAGTTTATGGGAGCGGGACTCTTCGTCGCCTGCTCTTTCTCAAAGGCCGAAGCGTTTCAGGGATCGGGCGCCGCCAGGAGAAATCCGGAAGATTCCCTGCCGCAGGAAATCAGTGCGTGGCTGCATATTGGGGAAGACGGAACCGTAACGGTGTTCACGGGGAAAGTAGAGGTCGGGCAAAATATCCGCACCTCTCTGACACAGGCGGTCGCGGAAGAACTGAAGACGCCGGTCGAGTCGATTCGTCTGGTCATGGGTGATACCCAGCTCGTGCCTTTTGACATGGGCACATTTGGCAGCCGCACCACCCCGATCATGAATCTGCGATTGCGCCGCGTTTCCTCCGCGGCGCGCAACGTCTTGCTGGCCATGGCGGCAAAGCAATGGAACGTCGATCCAGCGCGATTGCACGCCGAAGACGGCAAGATTGCTGACCCGCAAACAAAACGCTCTTTGACCTACGCCCAACTGGTAAAAGGCCAGCAGCTCACTCAGGTTGTTCGGGTGGAAGATCCCTTGATTCCGCCGCGCGAATGGACCATTGCCGGGCAACCGCTGCCGAAAGTCGATGGGCGCGATTTTGTGACCGGAAAGCATCGCTATCCATCCGATCAAAAACTTCCCGAGATGTTTTATGGAAAAGTTGTGCGGCCCCGCGCATTCAACGCCACTCTGGTATCAGCGGACACCACGGAGGCGGAGAACCTTCCGGGAGTCATTGTCGTGCGCGATGGCAATTTTCTGGGTGTGGCGGCGCCGAGCTCCGCAACCGCACAAAAAGCGGCTTCTTTGGTGCGGGCAGAATGGAAGGCCGAGCCGCAACCTTCGAACAAAGAACTCTTCGAGTACCTGAAGCAGCACCAGTTGCCGCGAAGCGAGCAGAACGGCAATTTCCGCTTCGAGAGCGGCAACGTGGATGCCGCCCTGGCCTCGGCTATGCGGCAATTGCAGCAGACCTACAAAGTAAACTACATCGCCCATGCCCCGCTCGAACCTCGCGCCGCCCTGGCTCAATGGAGCGAGGATCATCTGACTGTATGGACCGGCACGCAGCGCCCATTTGGGGTTCGCAGTGAACTGGCCACGGCCTTTCATCTGCCCGAGGAAAAAGTTCACGTCATGATGCCGGATACGGGCTCTGGCTACGGCGGCAAGCACTCCGGCGAATGCGCCGTCGAGGCGGCGCGGCTGGCACGAGCTGCCAAGCGGCCGGTAAAGCTTGTCTGGACGCGTGAAGAGGAATTCACTTGGGCCTATTTTCGGCCCGCCGGAGTGATCGAGGTCCGCAGCGCCGTTGGCGACGATGGAAAAATCACCGCGTGGGAATTTCACAACTACAATTCCGGTGCGGCTGCGATCAGCACCTACTACGATGTTCCCAACCAGCGTATCGAGTTCCATCCCGTGAATTCTCCCTTGCGTCAAGGCTCTTATCGAGCACTGGCGGCCACCGCAAATCATTTCGCGCGCGAAGTGCACATGGACGAAATCGCTCATTCGCTCAAGATGGATCCGCTGGAATTTCGCCTCAACAATCTGAAAGAGGAACGCTTGCGCGCGGTCTTTGCAGAAGGCGCGAAGAAGTTTGGCTGGGCTGGAACCAAGCCCGCCAACCACGGTTTTGGCCTTGGTGGCGGCTACGAAAAACTTGGTTACGTCGCCACCTTCGCGGAGGTCAGCCTTGATCGGAACTCCGGCGATATTAAGATCCTGCGCATCTTCGCCACTTTCGACTGTGGCGCGATCGTCAATCCCGACGGGCTGCGCAATCAGGTCATCGGCGCAAATATCATGGGAATTGGCGGGGCGCTGTTTGAGGCCGTGGAATTTGAAAATGGCCGCGTCCTGAACAATTTGTTCTCCAAATACCGCGTGCCCCGTTTCAGCGATATTCCTCCCCTGGAAACCTTCCTGATTGACCGGAAAGATCAACAGCCGGCGGGAGCGGGAGAGGCGCCGATTATGGGCGTAGCCCCGGCCATCAGCAATGCCATCTTCGACGCCACGGGGATTCGCTTGCGTTCCTTGCCGCTAGCCCCACTTCTAGTCCCCCACGGCCTGCGCCTCTCCTGACCGCCACGCCTACTGCGCCAAAGACCAGAATTGTCATCCCGAGCGGAGCGGCCCGACTTTTTCTTTCGCGCCGCAGTTTGACGCGTCGGGCTGCGTAGTCGAGGGATCCCTCTGCCTTCTTCTCCTCCTCTGAGAACTCTGTTTCTTCTGCGACCTCTGCGTAAGCTTCGCTCTTAGTTTGCCGATCGCTGATATCTGCTCGCCGATAACCGTCTTGTCCCCCCTGCCATCCCGCCGCGCTTGTGCTAACTTAGCCCCTACCTCACATACTGGAGTCAGCACATGCCCAACATCCCGCTTCGCGACGGCGGTCCCAAAGCCCGCGTCGCCGTTATTCCTGGCGACGGCATCGGCAGGGAAGTGACCCCCGTAGCCATCCAGGTCATCCGCGCCGCCACCGCCAGGCGCAACCGCCCCCTCGAATTCGTCGAGTTCGACTGGGGCGCCGACAAATACCTCCGCGAAAACATCTCCCTCCCCGAAGGCGCGGTCGAACTCCTTCGCGACGAGTTCGACGCCATCCTCTTTGGCGCCCTCGGCGATCCCCGCATCCCTTCCAACCAGCACGCTGCAGACATCCTCCTCGGCCTGCGTTTCAAGCTCGACCTCTACGTCAACGCCCGCCCCACCGAACTCCTCCATCCGCGTCTCACCCCGCTCCGTGATCGCAACCTCGCCGAAATCAACCTCATGGTCTTCCGCGAAAACACCGAAGGTCTCTACGTCGGCATTGGCGGTTTCTTCAAGAAGGACACCCCCGACGAGATCGCCGTCCAGGAGGATGTCAACTCTCGCAAAGGCGTCGAGCGCATCATCCGCCACGCCTTCGACTTCGCTCGCACTCACTCCCGTAGTAGCGCCGGCTTGCCCAGAGCTTTGAAGGGCTTCCAGCCGGCCTCTGGGGGTTCCCATAAGCCCCTGCGCGTCTGCATGTCCGACAAGTCCAACGCCATGACCTTCGCCCACGACCTCTGGCAGCGCGTCTTCCAATCCGTCCGCGCCGAATACCGCGAAATCGATTCCCGCCACCTTTACATTGACACCCTGGCCATGGAACTCGTCCGCGACCCCAGCCAGTTCGACGTCATCGTCACCTGCAACCTTTTCGGCGACATCATCAGCGACCTCGCCGCGCAGCTCGCCGGAGGACTCGGCCTCGCCCCCTCTGCCAACATTCATCCCGGCCGCACCTCGCTCTTCGAGCCCGTCCACGGCTCCGCCCCCAACATCGCCGGGAAGGGCATCGCCAATCCCTTCGGCGCGGTCCTGGCCTCAGGCATGTTGCTGGAGTTTTTGGGCTGGAACGAAGAATCCTACGTGTTAAAGCAATCCGTGAAGTCCGCCCTCCACGAAAACGTCACCACTCCCGACCTCGGCGGCTCTAACCGAACACTCGAAGTCGCCGACTTCCTGACCAACTACGCCTCCATGCACTCTTAGTTCATCTCAATAATTACTTCAAATAGCTCAGGGGCAAGTTCTTGCGAATGCTTCATTCGTAGTCGATCCCCGTTGGAGTGCGAGAGCTTGCTCTCGCTTTTGCGGTGGAAGCCCCTGTGCCCGAACGATCGATTGGGAGGTAGGTTTGCAATCGCAAAGGCGGCGGCCCTTCGAAGCTCAGGGTAAACAAGCCGCCCTTCGAACGAACTCAGGGCAAGCCGCACTCCATAATGGCGGCGCGCTCACCTATTCCGCACCATCGCTGTGATCGCCAGCCCCAGCAGGAACCCCCCGATGTGCGCCCACCACGCCACTCCACCAGATGCGCGCCCGCCCACCATCCCGACTCCCTCCAAGAACTGCAACACAAACCAATACCCCAATATCAGGAAGGCCGGCACGGGAATCAGAAAGATAAAGAAGAACGTCAGGATCTGGTGCCGGGGGAAGAGAAGTATGTATGCGCCCATCACCCCGCTGATCGCGCCGCTGGCCCCAATCGCCGGGTACGGCGAACCCAGATTGAAGAGCACGTGCACCAACCCGGAGCCAATCCCGCACACAATGTAAAAGAGCAGATACCCCAGATGCCCGAAGTAATCCTCGACATTATCCCCAAAGATCCACAGGAACAGCATGTTTCCCAGTAGGTGCATCAGCCCGCCATGCAAAAACATGCTGGTGAAGAGCGGCTCGAACGCCGCCTGAAACCCCACGTGCCCGGCCAGGAATTGCACGACATGCGCCGGAATGGTGGCGTTGGCCATCACAAACGCATGCTCGGTCCGCGCCGGCAAGCTCAACTGGTAAAAGAAGACCAGCACGTTCGCTACGATCAGTGCGATGTTGACGAACGGCGTGGTGCGCGTCGGGTTGATGTCCTTCAGCGGAATCATGAGTCAGTGGGGAAGCGCGGTCGATTGGACGCCCTGGGCATGAGGATGGCGACAGAGTAGCCGAAAGGGCGCCAAACGAAAAGCCCGGTCCGTAGCGGTGCCGGGCAGGGAAGCGCGTCCTATAATGTTGTCCCCGGGAAATCTTGGTTAACAGAATCTGGGGACCTCCAAAAACCGCAGTTTCCCCAATGTTTTGTGAGGATGAGGAGAGAATGGTCCCCCAACGTTTGCGTGGCGGCATCGTGGAGTGCGGCGGCTTGTTTACCCTGCCTGCCCTGAGCCTCGAAGGGAGCTTCGAAGGGCCGCCGCTTTTGCGATGGCAGCCGAAGCTCCCAATCGATCGTGGGGGCGCAGAGTCATCCACAGGAAAGGGGGTTCCGCGGTGCGGAGTAACGATTCTGCCGTTGCGGTGGTGATGCTGGGCGGCTGCTCTGGGAGGCGCGGTGGGCACCGCAAAAGCGGGAGCAAGCTCCCGCACTCCAAATGCGCGATTGCCAGATTGGAAATGTCGGCGCGCCGACATTCTTGTTTCCTCGCTGGCGCGCACCATCCGCGCGGACATGGCCGCGTTTTCCACTCCCTTTGTTTGCAAATCATTGCGATACTTCGCTGTGTATGGTAAGTAAGTAAGTCCTGCAGGTGCGCGCAATGGACGCAGGTAACGCCTGTGCCGCAGTTCGTAGTCGGCGCGCCGACAACCGATGCCTGCCCGCGAAACGGAAGCCATCATCCTGAAGACCTTTCCGCTGGGGGAGGCGGATCGTCTGGTCAGTTTCCTAGGACGTTCGTCGGGCCGCATGCGAGGTGTAGCCGCAGGCGCGCGCCGCCTGAGGAACCGCTACGGGTCGACCTTGGAGCTGCTTTCGCACGCGCAGGTCTGGTACATCGAGCGCGAGACGCGCGACCTCGTACGGATCCAGCAGGCCGAACTGCTCGAGTCCTTCCACAAGGCGCAGAGCGATTACGGC
>Ga0181524_10005181_pt1 | contig 11757 bp, 17 predicted proteins | sample PEATcosm2014_Bin_34_FD_119761 | JGI IMG/M metagenome (GOLD analysis project Ga0181524, IMG submission 119761) | Peatland microbial communities from MTU Mesocosm Facility, Houghton, MI, USA - PEATcosm2014_Bin05_60_metaG | ecosystem: Environmental > Terrestrial > Soil > Wetlands > Peat | place...
CAACATGGCGGGAGTGGATTACGTCTGGGGCGGCACCTGTGAGGCGGGCACGCCTACCGGTTATAACTCTGCACTCGGACAATGGACCTGCGCTGGCAGCAATGGCGGCTTGGATATGTTATGCCAGGGAGAGGTGCCAACCCCCGGCACCTGCGGCACCACAGCCGACACCTGTTTGCCGGCGGGGACGCCGCCCCTACCCGGGAGCGAGGGCACGAGCAGTACGGGGGCGCCAACCTGGATCTGCCCAAACAGTATGGGCCAAGCCAGCGCCTACTGCGGCGCGGGCGATCCGGTCAACGGCGTCTGCGGCGCCGGTATCGGCGCTGCAAGTATCGGCACTTGCGCGGCGGGCGCGCCGACGGTCCCGAGCGGGAACGTTGCCGGCACCACCGTGAGCTGGACCTGCGTCGGCGGCTATGGCGGCACGACTGCCTCGTGCAGTGCCTCCGAGACCTGCACCGCCACCGGTGGCCAGTGGGGCTTACCCGGGTGCAGTAGCATCTGCTATAACTTTGGCGGCGTGTATAATTGTGAACCCAGTACAACCAGTGGTGCGTCCGGTACGAGCAGCAGTCCGACCACGGCGTTGGGCTGCACCGGTTCGAGCGCCAGCCGATCGACTTCGCCCGCTCCGATCGCCGGCGCCTGCGGCACCGCAGCCGACACCTGCGCTACGGGCACGGTGGAGGACAATGGCACGGACGGCACCACCTCGACTTGGACCTGCGTCGGCAGCAATGGCGGCGCCAACGCCTCGTGCAGTTCGACCGCTACGGTCAACGGCGCCTGCGGCCCCACAGTCTACACCTGCACGGCGGGCATGGCGGGGAGCGAGAGCGATAACGGCACGACGACGACCTGGACCTGCATCGGCAGCGGTACCGGCACCAACGCGCCATGCAGTTCGCTCGATAATATGGTCAACGGCGTCTGCGGCGCCACGGCCGACACCTGCGCGACGGGCACGGCGACGGGCGCGAACGATAACGGCACGACCACGACCTGGACCTGCACCGGCAGCAATGGCGGCGCCAACGCCTCGTGCAGTGCGTCCGCTACGGTCAACGGCGCCTGCAGCGCTACACCCGACACCTGCACGGCGGGCACGCCTTCCGGTTATAACTCCGCGGCGGGAACCTGGACCTGCACCGGCCGCAATGGCGGCACCAATGCCTCGTGCAGTGCGTCCGCTACGGTCAACGCCACCTGCGGCGCCACGGCCGACACCTGCATAGCGGGCACGGCGACGGGCGCGAACGATAACGGCACGACCACGACCTGGACCTGCACCGGCAGCGATGGCGGCGCCAACGCCTCGTGCAGTGCGTCCGATACGACCAATGGCGCCTGCGGCATCACAGCAGACACCTGCGCGGCGGGCTCGGTGACGAGCGTGAACAATAGCGGCGGCACGACGAGCTGGATCTGCACCGGCGTCGATGGCGGCACCAATGCCTCATGCAGCGCGCCCACGCCGATCAACGGCGCTTGCGGCGCCACGACCGGCACCTGCACGGCGGGCACGGCGGGGAGCGAGAGCGATAACGGCACGACGACGAGCTGGGCCTGCACCGGCAGCAATGGCGGCACCGACGCCGTCTGCAGCATACCCGATACGATCAACGGCGTCTGCGGCACCGCGGCTGCCACCTGTACGGCGGGCACGGCGATGGGTGTAAGCGACACCGGCGTCGCCGAGTGCGGCACCACGGACTACGCCTGCATGGCGGGCACGGCGGGGAGCGAGAGCGACAACGGCACGACCACCACCTGGACCTGCACCGGCACCGGCACCATGACCTGGACCTGTGCTGGCACCAGTGGCGGCACTAGCGCCTCGTGCAGTAAACTCGATGCGAGCAACAGCGCCTCGTGCAGTTTGCCCGATCCGATCAACGGCGCCTGTGGCACCACGGCTGACACCTGCACGGCGGGCACGGCGACTGGCGAGAGCGATAACGGCACCACGACGACCTGGGCTTGCACCGGCAGCAATGGCGGCACCGACGCCTCGTGCAGCGCGCCTGATCAGTGACACATTGTGGACTTTAAGCGAGAGTCCTACACCCCGGTTGTACGGCCTCCCTACACCGGACTGGGCGCGCCTAGCGTGTTTGGCGCTGTCGGCGGCGCAGGCTGCTCCGCCGACACGCCGGGAATGGCGGACAGCGAGGCCAAGTGCTTTTCCTTACCAGGGCGGCCATTTTGGTAAAAGCTTTCGACGATTACGCCACCAAAAAAAGAAGCTAATCCCAATCCTACCAGGACAGTGGCGGTGGCTGGTGCAAGTTGAATCGTCACAACTGCACCGATAATCATTGCCACCCCCGACAGGAGTCCGATGGTAAACCGCGTCTCCCTTTTCCCAAGCCTGTCGGCCCCGCTCCCGGCTTTTTTTGCATCAACCCCAAGCTCGTTCTTCGGCATCACGGCCAGTGCCGTTTCGTGGCTTGTGTCATGGTCTGCGCAGACGGTGACGCCCTCGTCCGGTTTCGCCCCATTCCCAACCAGCCGCTCATGATCCTTCACCTCAATGGTTGTTTCAGTTCCAACTTCCACCCTACCCCGCCATTTCTAGCGACCCCGCCCCGTCGGCTTTGCCGACTCACTTTACGTCAGCCTGCGAAGCAGCCGGGGGGCAGCAAATAATTAAATGACTAAATCACTAACGCCTCAACACGGCAGGGACGGCAAGACAGGCGAAAGTCGCCTATAGCGTCCCAACCGACGACAGCGTCCGAGAAGCGGGCAAGCCAAACATATGATTGGATGTCACGGGGCTCCGTGCAGGACCAGTACCAATGGTCGAGGAAGTCGCCGCTCGTCGTAAACGTTCCTTTGAGGTCGCCCTTGTCTTTATTCGCATACAGGTTGTCAGCCTGAACCTTGTTCCCGTCAACATCCGTGCCGACCAGAAGGTCTCGCGTCGGGATGAACCACTTGCCGATAGCGCTGCCATCGACGAGAGCTTTATAAAGCGCCGCATCGTTTGCGAAATCTCCGCCATCGTGACCATGCCAGCCTTTCAAAGCCGTCATACGCTTGGCATGATCTTGGAATGTCGCCACCAGTTTCGCGCCGGACTCGCTCGTCAGGTCTTCGGGGGCAGCATACACAGCGAAGGTTTTGCCGAGGCTCTTGCCGTTCCGGTCCTTCGGCTGCCAAATCCCCATGTAAACGCCCTTGCCCTCAATCGTCTGCCCGATCTGTGGGGTAGTTTTGACGGCTTGGGATTTGGTTCCCGCCAGCGTCGCCAACCGAACCCGCATCTCCGCGACTTGCTGGTCTTTTTGCGCCGCCTGCTCTTTCAGGCTCCGGCTTTCCTGCTCGATGCGCGTCAGTTCCTGCTCGATCCGGGAAATCAACTCCGCCGCGGGCGGCGTCTCTCCGCCGGTCTGCTGGCCATCGGCGGGGGTGGGCGTCAAAGAATCCGGTGCCATGATCTTTCTCCACGGTTGTTGTTCCGTTTTCCACTTCCTCCACCATAACCCGCCATTACGAAAGTAATTCGCCTTCTTTCAGTTCGGTGCAAAAAAAAGCAATAAAATTGCGCGGAATACGAACGGAAAAGTCTTGCGGACGAAACGCCGCGGTTCTTTTTCGGGAAAGCACTCGGGTCTTCTCTAAGCGGGGCCAGGCGCGCGCGTATAAGCCGAAGCCAGGTAAACCTGGGGTAGCGGAGCCGTTGTTTCGGGCGTTTCCCGGCATAACGCCATTTTCTGGCGCATGGATAAAACGCTCACCCGCGACAATTCGCTCTTCAGCGCGTTCTTTTCTTTGTGCCCGGCCGGGATTTGGTTCCAGAGTTCCACCAATTGCGGCGTCCGCCCGACCCAGAGTTCGGCCTTGAATATGCGATCGAGCTGGTGCCGAGCCACAATGCTGGCGAATCCGGTCTGGCCGTTTTTGTCGGGAGTGATCAGGTCGGCTGCCGTCAGGGGCTGCGAGCTTTCGGCCGCGATTTCCATCACCTGATCAAGCGCGCCGCTTTTAACCGCAATTTGAAGATAGGTCATCCGGCCACTCGGAATCTTCGCGCGCAGATGATCGGTCGTGAGGCGCTCCTGGTGCTTGGCCAGATGTTTGCGCACCTCTGCCATGTTCTGCCAGACGGCTTTTTGCATAAGCGGCGTGCCCGCTTCAGGCGTCTTACCCTTGAAGAGATCGTCGAGCCGCATTTGGGGCGCGATTCTAAGGGGCGCCGGGGGTGCTTTGGTCTTCCGCGCAGCGGGCTGCGGCGTGTCCGCTTCCGCCGCGCTCGGCTGGGGTTTAACAGTCCGGTCCATCGCCTCGCGCAGCATGACTTCTATTCTGCGATGGCCATGAAATGACGCTGCCTTCAGCGCGGCATCATCGTCCGCATGTACGTCGGCGCCCGCTGCGAGCAAAATCTCGACTACCTTCGTCTCGCCGCAAACGGTTGCCGCCCACAGGGCATAATCGTCCTGCGCATGCACATCCGCTCCTCGGGCAAGGAGTCTCCTCACTTCGCCCGCACGGCCATATCGGGCAGCGTCGATCAGCTCTTGATCAAGGTTTTCCAGTGCTGCCGTCATAGGACGGACCCCTCCCAGTAGGTGACTCTGACATGTGTGCTCTGCCCGCCGGTCATGATCCTTCTCCTCAATGGTTGTTTGGTTCCGAGTCTTCCCTACGCCGGAGCGGGGGGCAAGGCGGGAGTAGAACGGGAGTGATCTCTCAGTCGTGCTGGGCTTGGCCCGGCCGGCTGACTTTCCAATGCTTGCGCGGCTTGACATGCGGAATCGGTTCCGAACCGCCGCCGCCGAAGGACAAACTCCCTGCAAGCACTGCTACTCCTATTAAAACTCCTGCTGTGACCGGGTCCATTTTCTGTTTCTCCTGAATTGTTGTTTCGGTTTCTACTTATTCCACCCTAACCCGCCGTTTTGAAAGTAAATCGACTTTTTGGGCATCGGTGCAAAAACGCAATAAAATTGCGCGCCCGGTTGCGCGGGCGTTGCCCGCGCAGAGAAACGAAAAATACAGCGAATGGGAAAGCCCCGGCGGGCGGAACGCCGGGATTCAAGCGAGAGAGAAGCAGGAGCGTGGCCTCGCTCCGGCGTAATATAATTCCAGTTCCACGGACGGAGGCAACCCCAGCCCGCCGCCGCTATGGCTTTACCTAGCCCGGGCTTAGAGTAGCGTCGCGGTTTGCAGAGGCTGCGTACAACCGTTTTAGCCTTCCTGCACACTGCACTCCGATTCCAAGTCCGGAGAGCGTGCAGCCTCCGGACAGAAACACCGCGCCAACGACTACCGGAATCGCAGCAATCGAAGGAGCCATGATGGCTACAAAAAGCAGAGTCCCACCCAGCCCGGCGACGATACCTCCCAGTGTAGCGATACCCAACCCAGGCATGCCCTCGGCAAATTGCTTCCTGGCCTCGGCAAGCCGCTTCCGCGCTTTCATTATTTTGCCGTCATCGCGATCCTGCGCCATCTGCCTTCTCCTTGATGGTTGTTTCAGTTACTTCCTCCACCCTAACCCGCCGCAATGAAAGTAATTCCGCTCTTTTGGCGTCGATGCAAAAAAGCAATAAAATTGCGCGCCAGTGCAAGAGTGTCCCCCTTTGTCAGGAGAACAGAATTCTTCAATAATTAGAGAATTAACGCCTCAACACGGCAGGGACGGCAAGACTAGCGATGTTGGTCTCTGCTATCACATACGGTGAACCCATTCCATACCCGGACATTCCAGACCATTGATCCGTCGGCAGCACCCTTCGTACAGGACCAGTACCACTCTTTGAGGGCGAGTGAGCTCCTACTAAAAGTGCCTTTGAAGTCGCCCTTGTCTTTGCTTGCATACAAATTGTTAGCCTGAACTTTGTTTCCGCCGACATCGGTGCCGACCAGAAGATCACGCGTCGGGATGAACCATTTGCCGATTGCGCTGCCATCCGTCAAGCCCTGATACAGCGCCGCATCATTGGCAAAGTCGCCGCCATCGTGGCCGTGCCAGTTCCGCAATGCCGTTATGCGCTTGGCGGTATCCTTGAATGTCGCCACCAGCTTCTTCCCGGACTCGTCCGTCAAGTCTTCGGGCGCAGCATAAACAGCGAAGGTTTTGCCAAGGCTGTTGCCGCTTCTGTCCTTCGGCTTCCAAACACCCAGGTAAACGCCCTTGCCCGGAATCGTCTGGCCAATCTGTGGTTTCTTGAGAGCATCTTCTTCGGCCTGCTTGCGGGCGGCGGCCCGTTCGCTATCTCTGTTGTACGATAAAGTCCGAAGAACACGGGCTTGCGTTGCGTCGATCTGGATGTTGCCCTCGGCATCGACCGGCGCGCTCACTTCGGTGATTTCGATTTGCTCCTTGGTCAGATCGAGACACACGCCGCTCAAGCTCTGCGGTTCCGGCAGCGCATTCGGGGACAGGATAGATGGAAGGGGAATATGCGTCTCCTCCCGACCGCTCAGGAACCCGGCGTACAGTTTCAGAGCGGTGCGGACCATCTCCGCCGGATGCGGGCAAGTGAAGGACTCGGCATCGGTCGTCACGATTGTGCTTCCGCCGTCACAGGCCTGAATCTCTTTAATTGCAGAGAGGGCCAACTCCCGATGATTTCCCACCGTGACGAACATGGCGACGATCCCTTTCCCGATCGTTGTTCCACCTCATTTCACCCTATCCCGCCGTTTCGAAAGTAATTCGACTTTTTTCACTTTCATCAAAAAAGCAATAAAATTGCGCATCCCATGTCTATCGCGCGGTCCGCCCGCCTCTCCTCTGCTGCGCTATTGCCCCGCCCAAGATTTTTGCCTGCCTCAAGGCAATTGACCGGGCATAATAAAGCTTGGCGCAGACCGGCAGTGAATGTCGGCGCTCGCGTTATGCGTTTCTCTGCCCTTCCGTTCCCTCTGCGCTGCGCGCAACCAGGCGCAAGTGCTCAGGCAACCGGGCGGCCGCGCAGAATGACTTCGACCGGAAGGGCTGGAATGGGAAGTCTCACCATTGACGATTTGCGGAAAGTCGCGTATCTCGACGCCGCCCAAGTAGGCGACCGGATCGTCAATCTGATGCCGCTCTGGGACGGCGCTCAATGGCGCATGTGGTTCCCGACGCCAGGCGGCTTGATTGAAGGCAAGGTCGTGGACACAACCGAGGCCGATTATGTGGCCCACGATCCTGCAAAACCATCAGATCTGTTCATCCCCTTCGTCCATCTCATGTGGCAGCGCGCGAGCTGGCGGGAGATCTGTCCGCTGATCATTGCCATCTGCGATGATTTTCACAATATGGGGACCTCGGTCGCCAAGCTCCGGCACTTTTTCGGCTGCCGGCGCACTCTCCCGCCCGGAAGCGCCAACCGCTTCGCGAGCACCGAACTGGAGTATCTCGCGACTCTGACGCGGACGGTTTTCGATTTGCTCCAGGAGATGATCTCGATCATCTGGCGCGAGAAGGTTCAACTGCTTGACGAATCCGCCGAGACTTACAGGCGGGGCCACTCGTTACCGGAAACCTTCTCGAAAGTCGTGCTTCAGGATAAACAGAGTTTCAAGAGCGCGGATGACATCGAGCGGGACTATCGGTTGCCGAGGGTGCTTGCGGAACAATACGCGAATCTGGCGCCGTTCTTTTCAAAGCTGCGCGATCTTCGCGACCGCATTGTTCATGGCGGAAGCGGCTTCGGAGTGATTTTCGAGACCGAGCGGGGATTCTGCGTCAATCCGAAGACGCCGCCTTTCTCATCGTTCGAGGGCTGGCTGCCCGAGCACCGTTTCAACGAGAATATCAGTTCGGTCCTGCCGTGGATTGCGGACACGATTTTGCGAACCATCGACGCGTGCAACGGTCTGATGACGACGTTCGCTTCGATCATTAAACTGCCTCCCGACATCGCACCCGGATATCGCGTCTTTGTCCGGGGACCGCACAATGAGGCTTTGGCCGAGGTGCTGAAGGTGCAGTCCGGCGGCTCCCCATGGTGGGAGTAGCCTGATGTTCCGCGCGAGGGCAGCGTCCACTCACCGTTTTTGTTTCTTCAAATCCTCGGCAATCCCGTCAAGCGATTTTGCGTCGAAAAAGAGGGGTTGGGACCCCCGGTGATTTATCGTCAAGGCTGAATACAGCGCGCCGGGCGTTCTACCGGGTTCAACCGATTTTCGGATCAATTCGTGTCTCGTCACATGCGCTAACAAGTCCGCCGCCTGTAATGGAGGATAGGTATTGTCGTTTGCAAAGCAAAGACTTGTTAATCGATTTCGCATATCCGGGTTCCGCAATTTGAGCTTTGTCAGGAGTCGATAGCATTCGATGGAATACTCTTCCTCATCATCGACAATGAGCCCGATTGTGTGCTGCTGGCCCGCAACATTGGATAATCCGACCACTTCTCTCACAACCTGCTCGAATCCAAGGTAGTGTGGGTTTGTCAGGCGCTTTCTGAAGTCCGATGCCATTTTGCGGTAATGCGCGGCGTCAACGGCGGCTCCCACGCACGGTCCGGCGTGTTTATTGACGATTGCGGCAAAACGGAGCAAGAGAGCGTCGCGCTCTGCCTCGGCATCGGTCCCCCATGCCGCTTTTTTCGCTTTCCATTCGTCGCCGTTGAAACGGTAGGCATCGGTGGTGTGTAAGACGCTGAGGCCCTCGCTGAGAAGCGCGGACATCCAGTCTTGACTAAATGCTTCCCAGTCGTGGGCGTAGGACACATAGCCGCAGAACGACACATAGTCCGAGTCGCGAAATTTCCCGCTTTCATCCAGGCATAGATGCAAAATGGCCATAATAGAGCGTCACGAGTCGATGGCGGCCTTTCGTTTCTTTCCCGCCCTTGCCCTTTTGCCTTGCCACCAGCGCCGATGCGGATTGAAGGAGTCGAAATAATCCTGTATCAGGGCGCGAATCTCGTGAACCTCTTCCTCGATCTGCGTAATCCCGCAGCCTCTTAACCGCTGTTGCTCAACGATCTTGTTGTGAATCTTGTTCACGTCGTCGAGCTCGGTGAGAGGCCCATGCTTACCCTTCGCCAGATTGTTCGAGTACTTCTCGAACTCATCTATATAAAGGCTCTGAAGCACTTGAATACGATTATCCAAGAGATCGACGACCGCGCTGCGAATATCATCGGGAATGAACGGATCTGAAATCGCCGGATCGAGTAGCCGGCGCAACCGCTCGACATCCTTTGTGACAGGGGCGCCATAATAGTATTTCCGCTCGGCGAGGATTTCATCGCGGTTTTGTTCAAATACATCATTGATGTGCTCGATCGCTTCATGCACCGCGCGCACCTTCGGCCAGTACGTCTCCGACGACGGGTCAAACTCGCTGTACAGGTCTTCCGACAGCTTGTGCAGGCGATCCATCACCCGCTTCTGATATTCGGTATTGACGGTGTTGAGCAGACCCCGGCGAGCAGCCAGGTACGTCAGAATCGCCACGATTGCAGCTATGGTGTAAAAAGCGATCTGGACGATCTTCAGGATATCGCCGTACTTGTCTGGTGTCAGCGGCACGCGGGACTCGGTGGTGGCGGTGATGGCATGACCCATCGAAACGCCCATCGGCCCTGCCCTGGCCTTCTTTAAGGGCCGTACCACGGGCAAAACCGGGCATCCGGGCCTCTCACCGCGGCCCGCCCGCCACTGGCAATTATAACACCCGGCACATCCTGCAAAGCGGTGTGCAGGCAAGACGCAGCTAACCTGAACGACACCTCCTGCGCTCTCCCGCGCGGGCATTGATTTGTTTCAGCCCGGCCGTGGAAGTATAATGACAGCAAGCTCTCAGGCGGGGCCGCGCATGTACATCCAAAAGCCGTCTCATGCATGGAAGTACGAGGCGGGGGACCGGACGCTGGAACCGGGACTCTTCGACCATTATCGGACGATCATCGAGAGAAGAATTGTCTACCGGCGATATGACCCATGGGGACAGCCCTTTTACGCGGAAGAGGGAAACCCCTTCTCTAGCGAGCGAGGCGAGGCTTTTTACCTGACATTCGATACGAGGCTGAGTCGCGGCCACGCAGCTTATGAGTGGATTGACGCCGTCGCGTTTGAAACCGAGTCCAGTCTAGATTTCCGGCCTGCTGCGGAGTCGGTTCCGGCCGTGCTTGCCAGGGCGCGATACTGCGTGGAGCAGGGAATTCCCTATTCCGTTCTGGAACGAACCGACTGCGATAGCCTGACAAGGTGGTTGTACACGGACGAACGCTGGAATCGGCAGCTTGTGACGGTCGCGGGCGGGCTGATATTGGGAGCAGTGGCGGCCGCGTGTGTCAGCAGCTTCGGCCCGCAGCAAAGCCGGAGTTAGGGGCGGAATCCACCCCACATAACCCCTTGATAACCCCAACTTTTTTCACCACGATTCTTGCAAATCCGTTACCACTGCTTCCTTGCAAATCCGAGACCGCACGCGCCTTGCAAATCCATGACCGCCATCGTCGGCAAGCTACCCCTGCTTGTCTCGCCTCCGCCAAGGCCCGGACCCTGGGCGGTGCGGACTGCCGACTATCGGTTCGTATCGGGAAAGTAGCTCTTACCTCCCAGTGCGATTCCCCGCTGAGGAAAGGTAGGGTCGCAGCGGATTCCTATCCAGCGATCCTGCCGATTGATGATGACGTTCTTCCATACATTGCCGAACAACATTCCCGCCAGCTGATCATTGCAGCCGCACGCTTTGAATATCGGTTCGAACACAGTCCCGGACCAATCGCCTCTGGCGCCCGTATTCGGATTGGGCCTGCCGCCTTCTATCGAAGTATTCGTAATAGATCCCCAGTTGGGCTTCGGCGATGCGACTAATTCGTCCAAGCGCCTGTTTATTTCCGCTTCGATGGCGACTCTTTGTGGCAGCGGTATCGAAAGCCAAACCCGATCGAACTCCTGCTGATGATCCAGTTGGAGGACATTGCGGAGGTTGCCTTTTTCGTCTACATCGCGGAGCGTCATCAGCCAACTCTATTCGCCTTCATAGCAGTAGGGAACTCCTTATCGGCGAAGCACGGCATACGCTGTCGGCCACGCGTCGATCCATCCCGAGTCTACCGGTCCTCGCCGTCCGCCTTGCTCGTGCGCATGTGCAGGCGTTCCTGCTGCTGGCACAGGAACAGGCCCTGGCCGTGCCCGGCATTTTTGTGCCCTTCCTCGGTCGCGGATGTGCGGAAATAATCGAGAATGACAACCCGCAGCGAGGAGACCAGCGAGCCGTGCGCCAGCTTGCGGTCGGCGGCAAAGCTGCACACGTCGTGCGGCGTGCAGCGTTCGCGGACGCACATCTCGTCCAGTATGTCCCATAATTGCGGTTCGAGCCGGACGCTTGTTCGGTGGCCGCGGACGGTTATATTACGGCTCACCAGCGCGCTGTGCCCGCCCGGTCCGATCGCCGCCCCGCTTCCTTGGGGCGGCGTGAATCGGCCCGCCTCTACGGTTGAGTCTCCGGTCGGCGCCGCGCCACATTCGGGAAGGGTAGGAGCCAGGCGAGCCTCCGGTTGCCCGAGCGCCCGGTTGCGTGAACGCAGGGAGCGCAGAGGTGAAGCCTGACGCGACGGCGGAGGACCGTCCAACGTGAGCGCGGAGGAGCGCATGTCTTCCGGGCGTGGATCTTCGCTCGAAGCAATGTGACAGTCGGGAGGCGGTGTCGTTGTGGGAGCCATAGTGCGTTCGTCTGCTAGCATCAGGCGGCAAGGTTATCTTCCCCACGGAGGTGGGAATACGAGACCAGGCTCGGCGCGAACAAGTCCGAGCCATAATTCAGGACAGGTTTTCTAAGACCGGTTACCTCCC
>Ga0181524_10005195_pt1 | contig 11731 bp, 9 predicted proteins | sample PEATcosm2014_Bin_34_FD_119761 | JGI IMG/M metagenome (GOLD analysis project Ga0181524, IMG submission 119761) | Peatland microbial communities from MTU Mesocosm Facility, Houghton, MI, USA - PEATcosm2014_Bin05_60_metaG | ecosystem: Environmental > Terrestrial > Soil > Wetlands > Peat | place...
GCGGCACAGCGAGGCTTCGAGGTTGTGCACGAATACGAAGATCGTGGTGTTTGCGGAAAGAAGGCACGCCGTCCGGGGCTCGATCTGCTCATGGCGGATGCACGGCGCAAGAAGTTCTCGGTCGTGCTGGTGGCGGCATTCGACCGCATTGCGAGGAGCACTCGGAATTTTCTACAAGTGATCGACGAGTTGGACAGTATGGGAATTGAGTTCATCTCACGGCGAGAAAACGTCGATACAAGCGGGCCGATGGGGCGTCTTTTCGTAACCATTATCTCAGCGATTGCGGAATTGGAAAGGTCGCTCGTGGTGGATCGAGTCAAATCGGGAATGCGAAGGGCAAAACTTGAGGGCCGTCAGATCGGGAGATCACGTTTGGATGTGAACCGGGAGCAAGTCGTGCAAGACCGCCGCTCTGGGATGTCGCTGACGCAGGTCGCCAAGAAGCACGGGATTTCTAGAGCGAGTGTCTGCCGACTGATGAAGGTAGTCGGTGCTGGTGATCTCCGTCCCTGCTTGCCGCAGGCGGTGCTTTGCGATGCTTCCTTTTCTGACGTGCAACCGACGCAGTGACCCTTTTCATTCAGGAGGAGATCGTTGAACGCTGTTCAGCTTTCTTATGGATATGAACACCAACAATCGAGGGCTTTCAACTATGGCGGCTGGTCAGATGAATCGGATGGTCGGCGATATGGCGTGGCTGACGTACCCGCTGCACATACTCGTCGGCATCATCAAAATGCTCGTCTATACCGCGCTCTTCTTTCTGCTCCTGATTTTCATTTTCTTCCTGTGGATGTTCACCGCCCACGATCAGCGTGCGGAGTTGACTAGAGATTTCACCACACAGCAGACGGTCTTCCGCGTTGACCCCCTGAGCAATGCTGTTACGGTACAGAAGCAGGGGTCCAAGATCGTGTGCGGGCAGAAAGTGGATGGAGTCAATCGTGCATTCGATCCCGATACCGAACTCGCTCCCGACGCACAGCCCATCTACGGCCACGACGTCAGCTACAACACTATCGTCGTAGGTGGGAAGCTGAAAGATTCGTGCTATGAGCCGAGCCCCATACCTGCGGCTACGGTTGCCAAAGCGTTTGGTGGTGCGGCCGATAATGGCTCATTCATCAAGAACGCTGGATGGTTCGATCACCAGTGGCTTTCTGAGAAGAGCGATGCGTTTGACTTCGCTTACATCAAGTCCGCACGTAGTTTAAGGGCACTGCAAATCAAGTTGTATGAGAATGTTCAGAATCCCGTCGTTTCAAACGTTCCTGTCGTGTACATGTCGTTCCTGCCTGAAACAGATCGGGACCGCTTGTTTCAAGCGGCTGAGTTCAGGGGCAATTGGTTTACGGGCATGTGCTTGGCTGGTGCCAACTGCACGGACGCAGATTTCGTGCCCCGTAACACGTCGATCTTCTACGATGCGGTCGCCCCGCAGATGACTGCCAATCAGGATGCGGCTGTGAAGGCCCTGTACGCCACGGGGAGTCCCGAGTTCTGGATCGACGCCGCTCATGTTAATGGCATCTACGGTAGAGATGCGGAGTTTGCATCCGCCGCCAAAGACAACCAGTCAGCGATGGCCGCTAGTCTCAAGTTCAGCGAACCGTCCACGGACGAATTCGTCCACGAAGTCGCATTCGGCGTCGGCTGCTACTTCGCCTTCGTCGTGCTCTTGTGTGTGTGTGTTTCTCTGAGCATTCGGGGTTCTCTGCGTGCCGGGAATCAGCAGGAAAACTGGGAGCAATTGATGCAAATCGGCAAGCCGTTGGCAGAATTTGATCGGGAACGCGATATTGACATCTGATTCAAAGATGATACGCTGATCAGCGGATCATCAGAGCCTATGACATTCGGACAAATCATCGCTGAAGCTCGAAAAAAACTTGGTCTCAGTCAAAAAGAATTGGCGGAACGAATTAAGAAGGAAGACGGCGAACCTATTTCACCCCAGTACCTGAATGACATCGAACGCGACCGCAGAAATCCTCCATCGGAATTCCTTATAAATCAGTTCGCGAAGGAGCTAAAGCTGTCCAAAGACTACTTGCTTCTTGCTGCCGGAACTGTGTCAACCGAGCTCAAGGAAAAGCTTAGCGATTCGGATCCAGCAGAGGTGGAGAAGGCGTTCCAGGCTTTCCGAAGGCAGATTAAGTGAATGGCGCTTATGCAATGGGTCAAAGATCGCACTGGCCGCTTTAGTCAACGCCCTCACTACCTTGCAGCCGAACTGGATGCGGAGTGCGAAAATCTTGTCTGTGACTACCTCCGCTCAAGACATCAAAATGTGCGGTATCCAATTTCGACAGACGATTTAACGGTGCTGTTGGAGACCTTGGTGGATGATCTTGACCTTTACGCTGATCTGTCCCAGGAAGAAGGCGAAGTGGAGGGTGTCACGGACTTTTTCCGCGGTGGGCGTCCTAAAGTTCGCATCTCTAATCGTCTATCCTCAGACCCTCGTTTGGTCAACCGTTTTCGAACGACTCTCACTCATGAACTCGGGCACGTAAAGTTTCATGCTTTCATGTTTAATGGCCCCAGCACGGCTTCGTTGTTTCCAGCTGAGTCTCCTGAACTGTCGAACAAGTGTAAACGCGCAAACATGCTGCAAGCGAGCCAGACCGATTGGATGGAATGGCAAGCGGGCTTCACCTGCGGTGCATTTCTTATACCTGCTAGCGCGTTGCGAGAAACAATCAGACGTTTCATGGAGGAGCGAAACGCTGCGATCGCGAGATTTGCTGTTGGATCGGAAGAAGGAGAATCTCTGATCAGCGCAGTCGCCGACCAGTTTCAGGTGTCCCGGGACGCTGCCAGGGTCCGCCTGCTCCAAAAGGGTGCTCTCGCGGCATCGGGAACGGGCGCAACCTTGTTTTAGCGGCGTTGCATTTTTTTGATCGCGATGATACGCTAATCAGCAGATCGGCGGACTAGCGTTGTCGCCCAGCCGCAATGGCGCTTGCCGACAGCAACCACTGAAAGGCTGAAGTCTGTTGTGGAATTCAACCGTGAGGTTAGAAAATGAAGGAGCAATACAATGCATAAGATAGCGTTCTTTCCGCTGGGAAACGCCGACTGTTGCCGCATCGACAGCTCGGCCGGCAAGAAGTTTCTCTTTGACTACGCGAACAAGCGTGACCCCAACGATAAGAAAGACAAGCGCATTGACCTGCAGGCGGAACTCAAGAAGGACCTGCACGCGTCCAATCGCGACGGCTACGATGTCGTGGGCTTCACACATCTCGACGAGGACCACGTCTGCGGCGCTCCAGAATTCTTCTTCTTTGAACACGCCGCAAAGTATCAATCGAAGGGGCGGGCCAAGATCGGCGAGATGTGGGTGCCGGCAGCCGTCATCATTGAAGACAAACCCGAGGGGGATGCCGGGGTCGTGCAAGCCGAGGCCCGCCACAGGCTTAGGAACAAGAAGGGCATTCGGGTCTTCTCGCGCCCTGACCGCCTGCGCGAATGGATGAAGAGGCAGGGCCTGAACATCGAGGACTACAGCGACTTCATCGTTGATGCCGGCCGCACTGTACCGGGGTTCAACTTGATCAGCGACGGCATAGAATTCTTCGTGCATTCTCCGTTTGCGGAGCGCTGCGACGACAACACGGTCATTGACCGCAATGACGCGTCGCTCGTCTTCCAAGTCCGCTTTGCTGACGGCAATACGCAGGCGAATCTCATTTTGAGTGCAGATACGACCCACGAGGTCTGGACTAGCATCGTCAAGGTGACTAAGTATCACAAGAGGGAGGACAGGCTTCGCTGGAACATTTTTAAACTTTCCCATCACTGCAGCTATCTTTCACTCGGTCTGGAGAAGGGCAAGGACAAGACCACACCCGTTCCTGAACTAAAGTGGCTGTTTGAGGAGCAAAGCCAGGAAGGGTGCTACGTCATCTCTACGAGCGATCCAATACCGAGCAAGGATACAGATCAGCCCCCACACCGCCAGGCCGCCAATTATTACAAGGGAGTCATGGCCGACCGCGATGGCGACTTTATAGTCACTATGGAGCACCCTAGCACGGACGCACCAGAGTCGATCATCTTTGAGATCGGACCAGCCGGCGTCACGTATCGCCAGTCCGGCTCCGGCGGAAATCTGGCGGCGGCTGTTGCCGCCGCACGAGGCACCTCCGCGCCACCGGCACAGCGCGTGGGCTTCGGCCGACATGACTGAAGGGCAACGGCTGGCAATCGAACAGCTTCGCGCTGTCCAAGAGAGAGCCTTGGGCGCTTTTGAAGTGGTTCAGATTGCAGAGCAACTAAACGCTGCCGGCTGGCTGCACATCGACATCAGGCTCGATTGCTCAGGGAAGGCATATTCCGAGGGCGGTGTCAGGCTGAAGCGGCGGGAGTGGTTTACGATTGGCGTGCCAGCGGATTTCCCCTACCAGTTGCCGGCAATCTGGACTCGGCACACTCGCTTCGCGGGCCTGCCGCACGTTCAATGGAAGCGCCACCTTTGTCTCTATCAGGCTCCCGCTACTGAGTGGAACGTCAATGACGGGATGTTCGGCTACTTAAGCCGCCTTGACATGTGGCTGGACCACGCTGCGGCTGGCCAGCTTAATCCCAGCGGAGAGGCCCTGCACCCGCCGGTTGCTTACCCGCCTTCAGGGCCACTGCGGGTCGTCATACCTCGAACTGACGCGCCCGCTGTCAGAACCACCAACTGGCTTGGCTTTGCGCAGTTGGCAAATGTCAGCGAAACGAGGGCTGACATTGTCAGCTGGGCAACGCTGCAGGACATTGGGGACCAATCTCCGTTCGCACCGGCATTCTTGATATCGGAGCCTATGCCGTATGAGTTCCCCAAGAATATGGGGGACTTGTTTTCTGAACTTGAGCGCCGCGGAGTTTCAATCGGTCTTCTCATCACCGCCCTGCGAGTTGCCGTCCTACTAAATCGCGAGACAGATCCGCTTTTTGTGGTGCTTGGTACGCCCATGCGCGGCGTCGCAGGAAGTGTGGAGAGAAAATTCCATCTGGCGGCATGGTACGTCGACGTCGGCATGGTGCGCGGCTTGAGGTTGAGCTTGCATAAATTCAACCCAGATCCGCGCGTTCAGCAACTGGGCGAGGAGATTGAGCGGATCGTTCTAGACTGGCTGAAGATTGCAGATGTCGAATGGTGTCTGGTGCGCGAGGACCGACCAGAGATTGTCATACGGCGCGACCAAAATTCCGCTACAGCCTGGTTCAAGGGCAAAGCCATCTCTATATGGGGTTGTGGTGCGCTAGGTTCTCACGTCGCAGAGTTTCTCACTCGCGGAGGCGTACGAAAACTGGTACTCCATGACAAGGGCATTGTCACACCCGGAATTCTCGCGAGGCAGCTGTTCTCGGATGAAGATATTGGCAAGACTAAAGTCGCGGCCCTGTCTGCCAGGCTCAAGGAGATAAGGCCGGGCATTGAAATCGAAGAAGATGCAGGAGACCTCCTCGCAGGTCCGCTTGCCTCGGGTGATTGGACTGACGGGGCGGATGTGGTAATTGAAACGACGGGCGCGGGTGCGGTGCTGAGCAAGGCGGAAGCGGCACGCCGCAGAAACAACAGGCGCAGCCCCTTCGTTTCCATGGCCCTTGGGCACACCGCCAAGAACGCGATGATGTTAGTCGCCGCGTCAGGGTACTCCGGTGGCCCATTAGACATTGACCGAAAACTCCGCCAGGAATGCTACCGGAAGCCAGAGTTGCGCGAGTACACAGAGGAGTTTTGGCCCCGGCAAGTGAGAACAGAGATCTTCCAACCGGAGCCCGGGTGTTCGGATGCGACTTTTGTAGGCTCCTGCGCGGATGTTGCGCTGTTTGCCGCGGCGATGCTGAACCTAGCTGCGCAAGACTTGATTGCATCATGTGCGCCTGCGGTCGCGCACCTCTTGGCCCAGCTCCCAGAGCTTCCTTCTAACCAGCAGACGCACAAACGATTCTCTTGGCCAGCCGACCATATTCTGGAAGATCCGTCTTCGGGCTACGAGGTGCGCCTTGCCTCCGCCGCTTGGCGCGAAATGACCGGCTGGATCGCCACCAACAATCGGGCCCGCGGCGCCAGCGTCGAGACGGGGGGGTTGGTGTTTGGCGAGCGCAGCGATCTGCTGAAAATCGTGTGGGTGGACGAGGTGAGTGGCCCACCTCCGGACAGTAGTCACTCGGCCTCCGGCTTCACGTGTGGCGTGCAAGGCACAGTCGAATTGGCCAGCGAGAAGGCCGAGAGAACAGCAGAACTAATTCGATTCCTCGGCATGTGGCACACGCACCCCGGCGGCATACCCCTGCCCAGTTCAACTGATCTGCGGGGCATAGAACAGTTGGTGCAAGCCACCCGAACGCCGCGGGGCAAATCCCTCATGCTGATTGTCGGTGGCACTGCCGGCAGGGAGTATCCGACCGCGGCTTACGTTTTCAGCGCTCGGGACTTCGAACGCATCCGATCAGGAGGATTGACCCGCTCGTGCTCGATCCACGCTTCCCAGGAGCTACACTTGAACCGCAATGTTGGCTTGGCGCTCTCCGGCGGCGGCTCGCGGGCCATTGCTTTTCATTTGGGATGCCTGCGAGCGCTCCACGACCGTGGCGTTCTAGACCGTCTACAAGTGATCTCCGCCGTCTCTGGAGGATCGGTCATCGCCGCGATGTATGCCTATAGCCAAGGTTCGTTTCCCGACTTTGACAGATCCGTGATAACTCTGCTTAGGCGCGGCATCCAAAGGGATATCGCCCGGAAGATCGCCAATCCAGCGGTCGCCGTCCAGATGGCCGGTACAATTGTGCTGGCTGGCTCCGCTGCGGCTGCCGCCGACATCGCGCGCCTCGCGTTGAACTCTGCGTCCAGCACTTCGGGGCTCCTCCGCCGCGAGGTCATTGGCTTTACTAAGAAGATCCAGCCGCCTCTTCGCAGGTGGGGGAGCACAACGGTCGCATTCGAGGCAGTGTTGCGCGATCGAGTGTTTGGATCAATCCTGATTACGACTCCACGCCGCGACGACTTTGAAATCATCCTCAACGCCTGTGAACTCCGCTCCGGATCGGCCTTTCGGTTTGGCAGCCGTGAGTCCGGATGCTGGCGCTACGGTACGGTAAATGGCAACACGGTTGAGGTGGCCCACGCGGTTGCTGCCTCAGCAGCGTACCCGGCGTTACTGCCCGCGTTAGACGAAGTCATCGCCTTCACCAACCGACGCGGTGCCAAGTGCGAGCGCCGCGTCCTGTTGACGGACGGCGGGGTTTACGACAACTTGGGAGTGACCTGTTTAGAGCCGGGATCGGCCGGTGAGGTCGGCTACAACCATTTCACGCCCGAGTACATCATCTGCTGCGATGCGGGTCAGGGCATCTTTCAGGATCACCCCGTCCCATACTTGTGGGGTGCGCGAATGGCCCGTGCCTTTGAGTCCGTTTTCAGAAAAGCTCAAAACGCGACTCAGAACCGCTTGCATCTCTTCACCGCTACAGACCAAATTAAAGGCTTCGTACTTGCTTACCTTGGACAAATTGATGACCGGATACCTTGTGCCCCTTCTGATTTGGTCAGGCGGGAAGAGGTCTGTGAATACCCGACTGACTTTAGCGCGATGCAAACCGAGGATATCAACCGCCTCACCAAACGCGGGGAACAGCTCACCCGGGCATTGGTCGCTTACTACTGTCCGGAACTCTAGAGCCGCCCGTCAAGCGGAAATAGGACGTTAGCACGGGTGGTCAAAAAGGGTTCGCCCGCGGCAGCGCCAAGTGAGTGAATCTAATGCCCGACAAATTCGCGAATGTGCTGGTCAGTCGGGTATACCTTGCTGACCACCGATCACTGCGGCAGCCTGATCCGGCGCAGCAGGTCGGCGTCGCACGGGTCGGAGCGGAGACTATCTAGTTCCGGGTCAAGTTTGATTTCATCGACGTGACTGCCAGCAGCAAATGATTGCTCCAGAGCCGCGAATGCAGCATCCTTCTCGCCAAGCATGGCGTAACCTACTCCTTCTGAGTCGCAGCCGACACTTGCTACTCGGACTTGTTCGCGTTCAGGCGGTCCCAGAAGGAGCTTGCCCTGGATGTGTTCTCCGACGACTCGGACTCGCAATAAGCGCGATCTCCTTCGGCCACGCATTGCAACCCATCGCAACACGGGTGACCGCTATAACATTGTTCTCCCTTGCTGCGACACTGGCCGACACCTCCACTAAGAGAGACCATCTGCGGGCTATCGGGTGCGTTGTCGGTAAGCGAGAGCGTTCCGTCCAGGGTGCCCGAACCCGTGGGCGTGAAGGTCACGCTGACTGTGCAGCTTGCCCCGGATGCGAGCGGCGAAACGCAATTGTTCGTCTGACCAAAGTTGGTGCTCACGGCGATACCGGTGATGTTGAGAGTCGCCGTGCCGTAGTTGCTCAGCGCGATGGTCTGCGCTGCGCTGGTTGTGTCTGTGTTCTGGCTGCCAAAAGCTAGGCTGGTCGGTGACAAAGTCGCATTGGGTCCGAAATCACCGCCTACACCTGTCAAGGAAAGCACTTGTGAACTGACCATAGCATCGTCGGTGATGGTGATCGAGGCATTGCGTGGGCCCAACTGGGTGGGCGTGAAGGTCACGTTAAGAGTGCAGCTTGCTCCCGCGCCGAGACTCGAACCACACGTACTGCTCTGGTCGAAGTCTGTGGCGTTGGTCCCGGTTATCGCCATGCCGCTGATATCCAGCTCTGAGCCCCCGGTATTGGTAAGAGTCTCGACTTGTGGGCTGCTCGTGGTTCCGACTACCGACACGCCGAAGCTCAGGCTCGCAGGTGCGAGAACCAGAGTAGGAGGCGTCGGCGGTAATGCGGGCGATCCGCCGCCGCAACCAGCGAGCAAGGACAACACTCCCAATACGAGCGCCAACTGTTTTTTCACAGTGCCTCCTCCCCACGGAAGCGACGACCCACGAAAACCAAGCGCTGGCGGCGAACTCGGAATCTTCGTCTTCACCGACATCGACCGCCTCCGCTTGCCACCTAGGCTTGTCTGCTTTTACCCGGTCCCAGAACGAGATTCCCCCAGGTCCGATCCCTACCGGCAGGTATAACCGAGTCTTGTCGATCCTCCTGACATTTGACAAGACAACCCGGGGCAACATGGGCCCCGGTACCCACATGGCTGGCCGTACCTAGTGCACTTTTCGCCGGTGTCGCTTTGGGAGGCCATCGGATTGTCGGCTGTTAGGAAATCCTCCGTCACGCCATTGCCGTTGGTGCTGGCCAAGGGTCGCGGGTCTGTACCGTCGCTTGGAGTTCCGATCGTCGCTCGTGCCATGCCAGGGACGTGATACCGATTGCTCCGCCACGACTGAGGAAGGCGTTGCGTCCCGTTGGGAAGGTAGCGAGGCACTGAGCTTTGTGCCGCCGTGCTCGCGTCCACCAGGCTGTAGTCGCAGCCCTCGATGCCCGGATGGTTATCGTCGCACGGGATCAGCAGTACTGCGTGTTCGTCTTGAGCTGCGGATACAGCAGTCGCGGAAATCTCCCCGCGATCGTTGATGGTGTTGCCCGCAGGCACGAAGAACCCGGAGCCGGGAACAAGAAGGGCATTCAGGTCAGCCATTGGGGCGCCATGTTCCCACAAAAATCCAGTTGTGGTCTGGAAAGTACAATCGTTGAAAGCATTGCCGACGACCTGATCTGAGGTGTTAATCCAAAACGCGAAAGAGCCGCATCCACCGGGAAGGCCTCCGAGATCGGTGATCCGACCTTTTCGCCAGAGAGTTGCATCGGGCTGGCCGTTCGGCAGATCGGATCCGCCCACAACGTCGCCGGAATCGTTGATCGCGTAGGCGTTCGCATAATTTCCGCCCAAAGTCCCTAAATCCTTAAGTCCTGTCGTGCGGTCCCAGAGGAAGGCATGGATGATTTGGTCCCCAGTGAGGAAGGACAAGCCAACGATCTGGCCTCGGTTGTTGAAACCTAGAACATTGGTGCAGGTTCCTCCCAAGCCGCCAATATCCGCCATTCCACTCTCTTTGTTCCAAAAGAACGTACCTGTGGTTAAGGACAAACCCAGGCCTTGCGAAGCGCATGCCGCACTCGGAGCCGAACTTGTATAGGAGTAGCCCGTAACCTGTCCGTGCTCATTCACGAGAAGAGCTTGGGCGTCCGTGCCGCCAAGCGTGCCCAAGTCGTGCATACCGTCCTGTTCGTCCCACACGAAGGCACGGGCCTGGTATCCGAAACCAAACATGGAATACTGATCGGGGACGGTGTTCGTGGCTAGTCCGACAACGAGGCCGCTGCTATTCACAGCGAACCCAAGGCTTTCGTACCCGCCCTCGGGCAATACTCCGAGATCGCGGATATGGCCATCTGTCCAGAGCACGGCGCGATTCTCGGGAAAGCCCGTAACCAGTGGATCTATTTCACCATTCTGAGACCATCCGGAAATCAGTCCGCTTGCGCTGACCCACGAGGGTTGGCTACTCGCGCCTCCCGGTAGCACACCCAGATCGGTCCGGGCGCCGTTCTTCCACTGAAAAGCGTGGTCGATATAACAGTCCCAGAAACAAAAATTTGGATAGGGATCGGGAACGGGAGTATCGGCCCAGCCTGCGGCCACGCCTTCGTTGTTCACGTTTGCTTCAGAAGTGAAGTCGGGATAAACGAAGTAACTCTGTGGCCCGCCGAACGTCCCCATGTCGATGAGCTTGTAATGATGGTGCTGTCGCTGATGATCTTGATTGTCCTGCGCGGCCGTGTATACAGGTATTGCCAATGTAGCCATTAGAGTGACCGCGATGACCAGTGTGAGTTTTCTGGGTTTCATAGTGTTCTCCTCCGAGTGGCGTTGCTTGGACAGCGGACAACGAGAAACTGCTAGCCAATTACCTGCGTCGCCTGTTCTGCCCAAAGAATCGACGGGAATCGCCCTCAAAGAATGAGAAGCGCGCCTTGGATTTATCCCCAACCGTCCTTCTACCTACACATGCGTAAATCACAGCGGAAACCGATCATGCAAGTTAGCTATCTCCTGTCGGGTAGGTTCAGAGGTGAGTGAACCGGTATACAATGCATGACGACCGAAGTTCAGTATTATCAATGTCTGCGCGATGTCCACTACCCACGAAGTGACGCGACTGCTGGCTGAGTGGGCAAAGGGTGACCAGCAAGCCCTGGATGACCTGACGCCACTGGTGTACCGGGAACTCCGTCAGCTGGCCGCCAGCTGCCTGCGGAGAGAACGCCAGGGCCACACGTTGCAACCCACAGCGCTGGTCCACGAAGCTTATCTGCGCCTCGTTGATCAGACGAGCCCCAGCTGGCAGAATCGGTCGCATTTTTTCGGAGTAGCCGCCCGTCTCATGCGTCAAATCCTGGTGGACTATGCGCGCCGGAAGCATGCCGGCAAGCGAGCCGGGCAAAAAGTGTCACTGCAAGAAGCATTGAGTTTTCAGCAAGAGAGGGGTCGGGATCTGCTAGCTCTGGACAGTGGCCTCAACGCACTGGAGAAGCTCGATCCGCGGAAATGCACGGTGGTCGAACTCCGCTATTTCGGCGGGCTCTCCATGGATGAGATCGCGCAAACGCTGGATGTGTCCGCCGTCACCGTGCGGCGGGATTTGAGGATGGCGGAAGTTTGGCTTCACCACCAAATGCAAAACGGTTAGGTGTTCCTTGACTCCGGAACGTTGGGCGCAGATCGAGGAGTTGTTTCATCGTGCCGCTGAGTCCGAACCGGGGCACCGCCCGAGCCTGCTCGACGAAGC
>Ga0181524_10005197_pt1 | contig 11726 bp, 5 predicted proteins | sample PEATcosm2014_Bin_34_FD_119761 | JGI IMG/M metagenome (GOLD analysis project Ga0181524, IMG submission 119761) | Peatland microbial communities from MTU Mesocosm Facility, Houghton, MI, USA - PEATcosm2014_Bin05_60_metaG | ecosystem: Environmental > Terrestrial > Soil > Wetlands > Peat | place...
CCCATAGGCGTTTCTCCCGTTCTGAAGCGTCAGCGCGTCAAGGTCACCGAGTGTATCGTAGGCATAGCCGATGAGTTGCCAGTTCACCAAATCCTTGGATTTCATGATCGGCAGTCCCGGGCTGAGGTGCATGGTGGTGCTGCTCATGTAATAGGTGTCGCCCACGCGAATGACCGCGGCGTCCGGAACATCCGCCCAGATAATGGGGTTCCGAGCAAACTCACCAGCCTTTTCCACCTGCGCGGAGAGCGGAGTCAAAAACATGAATGCCAACGCGAACGCGGCAAAATAGCGAACCGTCTGTCGGGTCTTCATCTCGCCGGAAGCTCGTAGATACTCACACTGAAGCGCGGGAGGGTGAGTGAATCAGGGACCGAATCAACGGTGGAATCGCTGATGCTGGGATTCTGGCCGTTGCTCTCAGCGGAGGCAAGCCGCCACAGGATGCCTTTGCCGGAGAGGGCGGCGCCGGTGATGCTGAGCTTGAGGGCTTGATCCATATCGGTGGGATTCAGGACGGCTAAAGTGAGCGTATGCCGATCCTCGGTCCAGGCGGCGGCAAGGTCGAGGGGGAAAGTGTCGCTGCCGGCGTTGACCACGGGTTGCTCGCCCCCGGGCGGGTCGGTTGGCTTGGGTTGGGGCGAGTTGCCGGAGACCTCGATCGGAATGGAGCCAAAGTGGTCGCGATAGACCTTGAAGACCAGGCCGTTGGCATTCAGCGAGACGTTCGTGTCGTTGCGGGTCAGCAGCGAGGTGGCAAAGGTGTAACCCGCCATTTGAAACAGGTCCGAGTGCCGGTACATCTCGTGGAAGACCCAGGCGTAGGACGGGTAAACCGGATAGCGGCCGCCCATGTAAGCCCATTCGTCAATGTTCAGCGGTTTCGGATGCGAGACGAGTTCCGGGATCAGCTTCTCGTATTCCTTGTATTCCTCATATTTGATGCGGATATGGTTGGCAGGGCGGCGCATCCAGTCCGTGACCGGTTCATTGGGATCATTCGGCACTTGCTTGCCTGCAGCGAGGCTGAAATGGGTATTGCCGTAGTTGTAGAAGTGGTCGCTGAGGAGGTCGATGTTGTCGAAGCAGTTCTTGAGCAGGCCGCCGGTCCAGTCGGAGGATGAAAGGTAAGGCGGGACCAGGTTGGTGCCCAGGCTCAGCGATTCCTTGGAACCGGTCATCGTGTCCGGCATGGCGCCGCAGGCGATCAGTTTGATGGTCGGGTCCACCATCTTCATGGCCTTGGCAAACTGGTTGTGCTTATACTCAAACTGGTTCAGCTTCATGGCGCCGTACTGGTAGCTGATCCCCCACATCTCATTGCCGATGCCCCAGAACTTCACGTGATAAGGCGCGGGATGACCGTTGGCCGCGCGCTGTTTGCCCATCGGCGTGGAGAGGTCGCCGTTGGCGTATTCGACGTACTCCGCGGCAGACCAGGCATCGCCGGTGCCGGCGTTGACCGTGATATATGGCTCGACGCCGAGGAGTTTGCAGAGCGTCATGAACTCGTCGGTGCCAATGTCGTTGGGTTGGAGCGCGCGCCAAACCGGGTCATATATCGGCGGACGTTTGTCCGGGTCGCCGAGGGCATAGCGCCATTCATAGGCGGAAACGAAATTGCCGCCGGGGAACCGATACACACCTGAGCGGAGGCTCTTGAGGGCGGCGATGGCATCGGGGCGGAACCCCTCGAGATTATCGGCGGGCATAAGCGAGACCGCGCCAACATGGAACGATCCGGCGCCCGTGCCGCTGATTTCAAATTGCGCGGGGCCGGAGCGCTCGGCTTTGAACGAGAACGTAACCTTCTTGTAGTCCGCGCTTAACTCGCCCAGCGGAACGGCCTGGCACGGGGCGCCGGCGTTGGTGCCCCAGACGAGGTTGACTGTGACTTTCGCGGTGGGATCGCCCGCCAACTGGATGCGACCATTGTAGGCGGCGCCCTGGATGAAGTTAATGCCAGTCTGACGGATGCCGCGGGGTTCGGAGCCGGCCAGCTTGATCAACGGCGTATGGTCGCCGACGAAGGGACTGTGCGTGTCCATAACCACGGAATCAACTGGGCCAATGGGATTCCACCGTCCCGGCCCGACGTTGCGCCGGCGGCCTGGACCGAAACCACCGCCCCGACCGCGCTGGCCGGCGTTCGGATCTTCCGGAGGCTTGTTCGTCACGTCATAGTAGAACTTGCGGTCATCGAGCATCTCGCTCCAAAGACTGCTGTAGATGAGGCTGCCAGCGTGCTCGATGAACTGGCCGTACACGTATGGAGACATGGGGGGACCCGTTTTCGAGGCATCTATCAGGGCGGTCACCGGCTGGCTGGGAGCCGGGGTTTGCGCCCAGGCAGCGAGCGCAGTGAGACCGAGAACGAGGAAGCTGGTCGTTTTCATAAGACTTGGAGGCACGGCAGGATCGCGCGAAATCGCCGATCACGGTTGGTCTTGGAACAGCAACGGCGCGAACTCATGCAGGCTGCGCCGCCAGGTAAGAAACTCGTGCGCCGTGTCGGGGGATACATACGCCGCGTTCTTTATGCCGATGCTGTCGAGGGCTTCGTGGTTGGCCCGGATCCCGGCCGCGTTCTCGCGGCTGCCGCAACTGCAAAACACGACTTTGACCTTCTCCCGGAAACCGGGCGTGTTGTTGACGTCATTGGTGGTGATGACGCCGCCGCTGAAGAGGCCGATGTGGGAGAACTTATCGAGATTCTTTAGCGTGATCGACTTAGTCTCCATCCCGCCCATGGAGAGGCCGGCCATCCCGCGATGCGGCTGATCGGAAAGGGTGCGGAAATTGGCGTCGATGTAGGGGATGATCTCCCCGACGAGAACCGCCTCGAAGGCTGCGGCGGCCCCCGCGAAGGGATTCATGCCGCCGCCACGGCCTCCGGGGCCGCGTCCAGCGAGTCCCCGGTTGGTTCCGGCAGACGCCGCATTCGTCGACCCGGCGGCAGCCCCCGCGCCGGCGCCACGTCCGCGCGCGCCCGGTCCTGGTCCCTCGTTGGTCAAGCCGTAGGTCATCACGATGATGAAGGGCTTCGACTTTCCTTCGGCGAGCAGGTTGTCCAGGATCAAGTTGGCGCGGCCTTGGTTCCACCAGGCGTATTCGTTTTCGCCCCAGCCGTGCTGTAGATAGAGCACGGGGTAGCGCCTGGTCGTGTCCTTTTCGTAATCCGGGGGCGTATAGACGTAGGCGGGGCGTGCGATGATGCTGTTGGTGACCTTCGATGGGAAGAGGACCTGCTGCACACGGCCATGCGCAACGTCCTTCAGGGCGTAGAAGTCCTGGTCGTGCGCGGGGATTTCGATGCCGCTTTCCCAACGCGTGGAACCGTAAAAGTTCAAGGTGCCGGGATCGTTGAAGGTGCCCCCATCAATCGTCAGGTGGTAATAGTGGAAACCTTCATCCAACGGTCCTGCCGTGGTGCCCATCCAGGAGCCGTCCTCGGCTTTCGCAAGCGGGGTCCCGCCGCGTCCGCCCAGGCCCACGCGGACGCTTTGGGCTTCAGGCGCCACGATGCGGAAACGCACGAACCGTTGCGAGTTGACCTGTGGGTAGTGCTGCCCGGGCTGATTCAGGGTCGAGGGCTTGAAGTCCTCCGCCACGGGTCCGTTTGTCTGTGCCAAGGCTGGGAAAGCAGCCAGGAATGCTAGAATTGCGGTTTTCATGATGAATAATGACTTTTCCTCGGATGTTGATGGTTTCCGCGTCGGCTATTTGACGGCGACTAGCAATTGTGTGAAGGAATGCGCGGGGAAGCTGTAGCTGAGCGTACTGCCTTGGAACTGAATCTCCCTGGTGGTGATGGCCACGGCCTCCCGGGTCCTGGTATTGGCCGCATTTACGGCTTCGGCGTTAATCTCCTTTGCCGTGGCGCTCCCGGTATAGGCGCCGCCCTGCAGAACAACCTCGGCGGTCAAGGCATCCTTTTCATGCCGGTTCACTACATTGACAATCACCGTCTTGGCGGAGTCGCTCAACAGGGCCGTCACATCGAGATAAGGGATGCCGCTGAAGACTCGGTTGCTATATTTCTCACAGTCGACATAGACATCCAGGGCGGTGCCCCGCGAGTTGTTTGAATACAGATAGAACGCCTGATACAGCGCATTCTTGAAATCACCCTCCGGTGAATTTCCCACCAGGCTCGAGAGCATGGTGATGTTGGCCATCCTGACGATGTCGGCGTGCCTGATGAATGAGTTCAGGTGCTGGGCGACGAGGAGCGAACCGGTCAGCGAATCGCGCCCGCCAGACCATTCATCAAAGGAAATATACACCGGCCGGGCCGAGCCGGACCTGGCGGTGGCTTTCTTAATCAGCGCTTTCACGACTTCGATCTTCTGATCCACATCCAGTCCCAGCGACATCATCCCGGGGAAGTTGGTCTCGCCGCCCAAGGCCTCCCTGACATATCTGTGAACGGAGAGATAATCAATTTTGCCGATCATCTGCTGCAACACATAATCGTTCCAGTCGATCCAGGCATGGTTGGTGCCCCGCCCGTAATTGGAAGCCCCGCAGGCGATGAGCTTGATATCCCGGTCCACCCACTGCATGAGCTTGGCCGCCTCGAGGGCGAACTTGCAGTAGTCCTCGGCGTTCTTCTGCCCCATCTGCCAGGGTCCGTCGATTTCGTTGCCGAGAGCCCAGTACTTGACATTGAAAGGCTTCTCGTTGCCGTATTTCCTCCGGAGATCCGAATAATGGGTTCCACCCTGGTAATTGCAGTACTCGACCCAGTGACGCGCCTCATCCAGCGTCCCCAAGCCGGCGTTGATACAGATGAAATTCTCAGCCCCGATGAGGCGGCAGAGTTTTACGTACTCATCGGTTCCCATCCGGTTGCTTTCGACCTGGTGCCACGCGAGGTCGAGCCTGGCGGGACGCTGGTCCTTGGGGCCAATTCCGTCTTCCCAGTTATAGCCTGACACATAATTGCCACCGGGCCACCTCACGACCTGGAGATTGAGCTCCTTTACCAGCCGGACAAAGTCCTTCCTGAATCCGTTCTCATCGGCCAAGGGAGACTTCGGATCGTAAATACTGCCGTACACCACCGTGCGGATAGGCTCCACAAAGGCGCCGTAGATGTTCGGATCGACTTTCGAGATCTTGCGGTCGGGATCGATCTTGATGATGGCGGGTTGCTGTGAGCTGACAGTCGCGGTCATCAGACCGAAGAGCAGCAGACCACTGGGGAGGAGGTTTCGCGTTTTCATTGAGATTGCCTGTAGGATGCGTTGTTCCGTGTTGCGTGGCACCACTGAGAGTCGATTCACTTTGGCGAGCCGTCGGCGCTCCTGATCGAAGTCCGCCTGGCCAGTGATCGGGTGCGGGTGGTTATGGAGGCGTAAATGTTTCACCTCTTCTGCCTTTCTGCGGTTCCCGGGTTCGGCGAACACAGCACCTTGAACAAGCCCGGATCATACTCCTCCAGCCCAGTGATTCCGTAGAGATGGTTCGCGGAGATCCAGGGGAGCCAGAACCGATGGCCGCCCACGCCGCGTCCGGAACCGCCCGGCCCCATGCGCCAGCCTTCCTGCTGCCAGCCAAGGCCTCTCATGTCATACTGCCGTCCGGGCAGGGCAATCATCGTCTTCGTATCGTGCAAGAGAAGGCGGGCAACCGCAAGGTAATGCTGGTCTTTCGTGAGGTTGAACAGCTTCGCATACGCCGGCACGGCCCAATCCAGGTACTCATCGACGCTCCCGGCCACCCGGGCCGTTATCCCCTGGACGCCAACGGTTGGGACGCCCTTTTTCCAGTGGAGGTGCGCGTCGTCTGCGTCCAGCGGCATCGGCAGGTTCCAGATCCAAATCCAGCTTTCGGCGAAATCCGCTGCCGCCTTCGCGCGTTCGAGCCACTTGGGTTCCTTGGTTGAATCGAAGAGACTCAAGTAGGCCTCCATACTCAACATCCCGGCTTCTTTGTCGGTGATGTTGGGATTGTCGCTGGCGCCTCCAATGAAGAGTCCGCGCGTTCCCCAGGTCGCCCAGACGTATTCAGCGGCGCGGATGGCCGCGTTGAGGTACTTTCGGTCTCCGGTCTCTTCCGTCATCATAACCAAGAGCGGCACGGGACAATAGCTGGTTGTGCCCGTCGGCTCGGCCACTTCGCTGCTGCCGCTCTTCCATCGCCGGGGGAACGAGCCATCCTCCCGCTGCTGCGGGACAAGCCAATCCGCGTAGGACTTCACCCAGTTGAACCATTCGGGGTGCTGGCGGCCGAGGGCGCGCTCGCGCCGGTAAGCCCGCACCAGCACACGCATGTCCTCGGTCGCGTTGCGCAGCCATGGGGCAAGCCAGATGTGCTCCCAGGGCTTCCCGGTGGCCAGGTCGTACCCGGTTCCCTGGAGCGGCACACTCGGCAGGGCCTGGATCATGGACGAGATGATGGCCAGCCCTGTCTGGCGCATTCTCCGCCCCCGTTCGCCGGGGTCACGATCCCCTTCGCGCAACAACTGGTCGGCGCACTCGATGTTCTTGCCCACGAAACCCATCGCCGCCATCGTCCAATTCCATTGAAGATTCGTGACCACGGTGGATAGGACAAAGGGAATGGCCGTCCGCCCATCAATCGTGGCCGCCTGGGCCGCCATGTGGTCTGTCAAAATCCGGCGCATCTGCTCGACGTCGATGGGGGTAATGGGGGGATTGAGAGTGCTCCAAGCCCAACGCTCCGCGTTTCGCGTCAGGTCGCGGAACGCTTCGTCTTGTCCGAAGCGAAAACTCACCTCGTAGTTATGGGCCACTCCATCGACAATCGGGTGATAGCGCCGAATCCACCTCGGCTTGACGGGTGAGTTCGTGCCCAACGGGTAGCTGCTCACGGTGCCGGGAAACCGGAAGCCAAACTCAATCGGGCTCCCGTCCGTCTGCCAGGCTCCGAGCGCGCCGAACTGAAAGCGCGCATCGATCATCGTTGCCTGGGAGAGCTTTGTCTCCTCGACCGTCGAGTCGCCCCGGGGCGAGGGATCGAGCACGGCCACCGACGCGCCATTGGTGAAGGAGAGCGCGAATAAAGGCGCCGGGAGGATGTCCTCCCGCATGAGGAATCGCCGGGCGGCGTAATTGAGCGTACCGCCGGGAGAGCGGTCGCCGTCGTAAGTGGGGTCCCCATACAACGCGCCGGGAGCGAGGCAATTCACGTTGGTCCAATTCACCGACGGGTCAATGTCGAACACGATCGACGAAAAGAAACCGCCTGGGGCGTTCCCCGCAACTTCCATCTTCCGGCGCAGCGAAAGCACCGCTCCGTTCAGGCTCCAGTAGTCCTGGAATCGAAAGACCACGTTTTCGCCGCAGACAATTTCGGCTCGGGCCTCGAATCCATCCGCCGATTTCCTGACCGTCTTGTATCCGGCGGCAAGCTGGCGGATGTCCTCCTCCGGGCGATAGAGTTCCAGCCTCGCGGGCTGCAGTTGCCGAAGGCGCGGAGCAGCCGCACCCGCGATCTCAATACCCCACGCGTCGCCAGCGGCGCGGATGACCGAGACCGTGGCGCGACTCGGTAAGCGACCCAGGACCAGCCCATCGCCGTCTTCAGCGCTGAGCGGTTTGACCGCCATCGCCGAAACTGTGGTCATCAAAGCGGCCGCCCAGCTCAAAACTGCCCGGTTCAGTTTCATCGCAGGTTCACGGCTTGACCTCCAGGCACACCACCGAAGCAACGGGATCGGGAGCTGTCGTGGGAAGTTTGAGCGCGCAGGTCGTCTGATCCCCTTCCGACTTCACGCTGCCTTCAACCACGGTGTTGGGATCGGCCAACAGATAAGCCTTTACCAATTGGGCTTTGTAAGTCCAGGTCACCGTAAACTGACCGTCCGCCGGCCATTGGAAGATGTGCAGGAAAATCTTGCCTGAGCCGTCCGAGTTGAGCTTGCTCGTAGCACGCCAGTCCCACACCACGGGTGCGCCACCGCGCCGGTTTGGTCTCGATTGGTCGCCGCCTGACGGAGCATTGGTCTGAACACGCGGGAAAGGATTCGGGCCGGTGCCATAGATGGCTTCGCCATTTGCCTTGAGCCATTGGCCTATGGCCAGCAGCCGTTCAACATGCGGTTGCGGAATGACGCCTTCGGCGGTCGGGCCGACGTTCAGCAGGTAGTTGCCCCCCTTGCTGGCGATGTCTATGAGGTTCCGGATAAGCGTCTGGGTGGACTTATGGTTGTTGTCGGTGGACTTGTAACCCCAGGTGTTGTTGATGGTCATGCACGTTTCCCAATCCCCCCCACCGGGGTAACCGCTGGCCGGAATGAAGCCCTCGGGAGTTTCAGTATCGCCACGATACCCTCCGCCAAGACGATTGTTGGTGATGATGCCGGGTTGCAGGGCCAAGAGGTCATGCAGAGGCTTGGCCCGCTCCGGCGTCATGATGCGCCCGGGGGTATCCCACCAGAGGACTTCCGGGTGGATGTTCTCCATGAGTTCCCTGATCTGCGGTATGGCTACTTTCTGCAGATACTCATCAAACGAGCCGTTCATGGTTGGATCCCAGCGCCCACCTCTGCCCTGAACGTCGCCCCCGGGATGATTCCAGTCCTGGACTTGTGAGTAGTACACGCCAAAGTGGAGGCCCTGTTCGCGGGCAGCCTCGGCAAGTTCCTTGCTTTGAGTTGCCTCAGGCGAGGATGGTGCCGCTGCAGCGAGAGAAGATGCGGCAGCAGCAGGCTTGGTCGCGCTGGGCTCGCTCTCGGATTGAGGGATGATTTCGATGGCGCAGATTTGCGGGTTCTCGACCTTGGGAGTGAAGGTGACCTTGAGCTTGCCATCGGTGACTTCGGCAGGGACTGCCTCTGTGTAGGCCTTTAACGGACCGCCCGCCTTCACCCAAACGTCAAAATCCTTGAACTCCTTGCCCTGAACATTGAAGGAGAATACGCGCCCACCCGGCCCGGCGATGCCGTCGAACGTTTCCGCGAAATGCAGTTTCACCACGTATTTCCCGTTGGGCACCGGCCACGAGAAGGAGTCCATGCTGTAGTGTTCGGCCCGGTAGAGGTCAGGGCTCTTGGTGTTGGCGATCTGGATGTCGGGCCATTCTATGGTTTGGCCGCCCTCGAAGCCTTGGTCGGCCAGCCAGACATTGCCCTCCGCGTCTTTCACAGGCTCGGTTTTGCCCGCCTTGATCCGGATGATTTTCGCTGCAGGAATCGCCGCCGCTGACGCGGCTTGCTCGCCTTTGGCGACGCTCCCTGCTTGGAAGAGGTGTTGGGCAAAGAGGTAGAGATTGCCCGACCACTCGGGGTCATCGTGCGCATGTGAGTCCACGTGCCACACGTGGGGCACGGCGTTCTCTTTGAGCATTCGGTGCACCCCCTGGCTGACGCGGATCAGCCCGTCTCGATTCCCGCAGGCGAGCCATACAAGCTTCAACCTCCTGGCGGTCTTCAAAGCAGTCATGGAACTCCTCTTGTTGACTCAAGCAGACTTCCCATTTGGCTCTCAAGAGCCTATCTGAAAATCTGCTGGGCGAACCAATACAGACTGTTTTTCCAGTGATTAAAATCGTGCGCGTTGTCATCCACGTGCCAGATGTGCGGAATGTTCTTTTCCTTGCAATACGCGTGCGTCCGCAAACTGAAACTCATCAGCCCGTCTTTGTTGCCGCAGGAAATCCACAGCACTTTCAGCATTTGGGCGGCCTTGGCTGGATCAGGAATCAACACCTCGGGCATTCGCGTGTTGGGCGCCGAAGAGAAGCCGCCGACATACGCGAACGTATCGAGGTTGCCCAGGCCGAAATCGAGCGATTGGCCGCCGCCCATCGAAAGCCCGGCCACCGCGCGGTGTTCGCGATCGGCATACACCGAATAGTGCGATTCAATGAACGGAATAATGTCCTTGATCAAATCGCTCTCGAAGTTCTTTCCCCAGCCGTCGCCCGCAAGCGCGGCCGGGTCGCCATCGTTGCCGAACCCGCCGCGCCCGCCACGCCTGCCGCCGCGCCCGGCATTGGCGGTGTTGGTGGTGGCATTGCCGTTGGGGAAGACCACGATCATAGGCTCGCTCTTCTTGTCGGCAATCAGATTGTCGATGACCACATTGGCCGCACCGCCCCTCGTCCACTCCCGGTTTTCGTGGCCGCCGATGCCGTGCAACAAGAACAGAACGGGATACTTCTTGTCTTTGGAATAGCCGGGCGGAGTGTACACCTCCATCCACCGTGTGATGCCGACGGTCTTGGAGTCGTAATCGACCCGTTCAAGCATGCCGTGGGCGATGCCTCCGCGGACTTTGTCAAATCCTTCCGGGGCCTTCGGAAAGGCCTCTTTGTTGTCTTCCGGGCTGAGGTTGACGGGACCGCCGAATCCGCCGCGTCCACCGCCTCTGCGCGCGCCGGGTCCCGCGGCTGGTTGAGTTGTCGCAGGCTGTGCCGGGGCAACTGCCCCCTCGCGTTTGGCCACGAGTTCCTCTTTGGCGAACTCACCGACCTGGCGTGTGAATTTGATCTCATTCGCCGCCACTTTGCCGGTGTAAACGATGCGCAGGTCGTTGCCTTGGAAGTTAAGCATTTCGACGAACGACACGGAGTCGCCATCGATCTTACCTTCCTTCAACTCGGCTTCGTGCCTCTCACCGTTTATGTCCGCGGTCGCCTTGCCGGTCAGGGTGACGCCGTCCTGCTTGAGCACGAAGGTGTACTTCTGCACGCCGATCTGCGTGTCGAACTCGGCCTTCCACGTTCCTGTAACGTCGGTCGCGAGCGTTTTGGCGGCAGGCGCGGAGGTCCCCGTGCTGGTCTCACTGCCCCCCTGCGGAATAATCTCGATCGCGCAAATTTGCGGGTTCTCGACCTTGGGAGTGAATGTCACCTTGATCTTGCCGTCGGTCACCTCGACGGGGACCGTCTCCACGTAGGCCTTCAAAGGCCCGCCCGCCTTGACCCATACGTCGAAGTCCTTGAACTCGCGCCCCTGAACGTTGAAGGAAAACACGCGCTCACCGGGGCCATTGATGCCGTCAAAGGTCTCCGCGAAATGCAGCTTCACCGCGTATTTCCCATTGGGCACAGCCCACGAAAAGGAGTCCATACTGTAGTGTTCCGCCCGGTAGAGGTCGGGACTCTTGGTGTTGGCAATCTGGATGTCGGGCCTCTCAATGGTTTGGCCTCCCTCGAAGCCCTGGTCAGCCAGCCACACGTTGCCGTCCGCGTCTTTGACCGACTCAGACCTCCCGGCCTTGATCCGAATAATCTTTGAGGCTGCTCCAGGGGCTGGCGCGGCCGTCGGTGCCACGGTCGTCGAGGATGCCGGCGCGGCCAACGGCACGTTGGTCAGGCCCGACCCCGTGATCTTCAGCGCGACGGCATATTCCGAGACTTTCTGCTCGGGCAAGGTGACCGTGAGGCCCTCGGCCGTCTGCTGCCAGTCCAGTTTCCCCGTGTATCCCAGGAGAGCGATCTGTTCGATATGGTTGATGTTGGCCCCATCAGGTTTGGCGAGCGACCGGATCGTGACCTTGCGGTCCTCTGGCCAGCCGAGCGTGAAGGCGTAGAGCGTGGATCCCTTGGTTGTGAACCGGATTTCGTGCGCGTTGTACCTGAAGTCCTCGCCGAAGCTGCCGCCCTTGACCTTGACCGCGCTCTCTCCATAGACCAGCCAGGGGCGGGTGCCGAAGATGGCCTCGCCGTGAATCGCGTTCCAGTCGGCAAGCTGGCCGAGCATCTGCTCGACCTCAGGGTCCAAGGAACCATCGGGACGCTGCACCACGTTGAGC
>Ga0181524_10005199_pt1 | contig 11725 bp, 9 predicted proteins | sample PEATcosm2014_Bin_34_FD_119761 | JGI IMG/M metagenome (GOLD analysis project Ga0181524, IMG submission 119761) | Peatland microbial communities from MTU Mesocosm Facility, Houghton, MI, USA - PEATcosm2014_Bin05_60_metaG | ecosystem: Environmental > Terrestrial > Soil > Wetlands > Peat | place...
ACTTGCCGCAGATTAATTTTCATACTAATAAATACAAAGGATCACGAGAAATTCCAATATTCGAATCCTACCTCCGATCTCAATATGGGGAATCCGCAATGAAAAATCAATTCGATTATCTCGTCATCGGCAGTGGGATTGCTGGTCTCACATTCGCCTTGAAAGCAGCGCGGAGCGGATCGGTAGCAATTGTAACAAAAAAACACAGACTTGAAACCAACACTAATTACGCCCAGGGCGGAATAGCATCCGTGTTCGGGCAGGACGATTCTTTCGACCTCCACGTTCAGGATACCTTGAATGCGGGAGACGGCCTGTGTCATCCTGAAGTGGTGGATTTTGTCGTAAGAACCGGCCCGGAGCGGATCAAGGATCTTCTGGGACTGGGGGTCGCCTTCAACCTGGGATCCGACCCGAACTCATTCGATCTCGGAAGAGAAGGAGGGCACAGCCGCAACCGGATTCTTCACGCCCATGACATGACAGGCAAGGCTGTTGAAAAGGTCCTGATGGCTGCCGCCGAATCAGACGCCAATATCGTTATCTTCGAAAACCATTTGGTCCTGGATTTGATAGTCCAGCATCAGTCAATGAAGACCGGATCTGCCGATCTGTACCATCGGGATACGTGCCGGGGTGCATACGTCCTTGATATAGCCGCAGAACAGATTCATGCCTTCGTGGCAAATGCGGTGTTGCTGTGCACCGGGGGGGCAGGGAAAGTCTATCTTTATACTAGCAATCCCGACGTAGCAACCGGGGACGGGCTCGCCATAGCCTATCGGGCAGGTGCAAAACTGGCAAACATGGAATTCGTTCAGTTTCATCCTACCTGCCTGTATCATCCGACGGCTAAAAACTTCCTGATCTCCGAAGCGGTTCGCGGGGAGGGAGGTAGACTGATCGACCGCCGTGGACGGGCCTTCATGGAGAAATATCATCCGCTCAAGGATCTGGCGTTTCGCGATATTGTGGCACGCGCGATAGACACGGAAATGAAGACGACAGGAGATGACTGCGTTTTCCTGGACATCAGCCACCGGGACGGCGATTTCCTCAAAGAGCGTTTCCCGAACATCTACCAGAGATGTCTGTCCCTCGGCATCGACATCGCCAAAGACCCTATTCCGGTCGTTCCCGCCGCCCACTACATGTGTGGAGGGATCGTCACCAACCCTTCCGGACGTTCAACGATCCGGAACCTCTATGCCCTTGGCGAGTGCGCCTGTACCGGGTTGCACGGGGCAAACCGCCTTGCCAGTAATTCGCTGCTGGAAGCCATGGTTTTCGCGCACGTTGCGGCCGCAGAGTGTTCCGAACAAATCCACTCCTGGCGAAGCCGCATTCTTCCCGACGTGCCTGACTGCTCCGCAAAAATCGCCAATCAGAATTCATCAAACAATGAGATGGTCATGATAGCGCATAACTGGGATGTCATCAGGCGGCTGATGTGGAACTATGTCGGTATCGTGAGGACGGACAAGCGGCTTGCCCTGGCTTTGACCCACGTCCTTCAGATAAAGATGGAATTAAAAGAGCACATGCCGAAAATTCCGCTGAACAGCGACCTGGTAGAACTTCAGGGGCTTGCTCTGGTGGCCGAACTTATCATCCGGTGCGCCATTGACAGAAAAGAGAGCCGGGGGTTGCACTTCAATGTGGATCATCCCCAAAAAGACGATTCCAATTGGCTGAAAGACACAGTCGTAAGAAAAAATCCGGCGGAAGAGTTCGTTTCATCTGTGCGGTTCAGGACAGATGAGCACGCTTCTGAGCGGGGGCAGCCTCTTGGGTTTCTGCATCGATGACGGGTTCGGCGGACGCTGAAAAGGGGGCTTCGAGAAGCTTCGGGGCGTTCGGGTTCTGTTCTATCCTCATAGTGAGCATTCCACCCATTATGCTGATTTCGTAGTTCCTGTCCGCTTTGCTAAACGATTCGCTCATTCTTTTGAACTGCTTTTTTACTTTCCTGTATATATAGATCACGCTTGCCGCAAAGAGCAGAAACATGATCAGGAAGACCCAGCCTGGCGTCGAAATCACCTTGCCGATAACCATGATTACCCCCATGATCCCAAAAACAAACAAAACCTGGAGCCCGATAATCATGTAAACGTAATAGACGCCCTGTTCTATTGTAGGTTCGCCATCTGCCCCGTGTCTGGCCGCCCCGGATTCGTGCTCTTCATTTTTTGTTCTCAGTGAGCGGCGGAACCACATTTTTCAATGTTCCCCTGATTTAAGAAATCGCGCCCGAGTCTCCTCACCAAAGGAGGACTTCGCCATATCCGCTTAGGATTGCCGGAATCAGCCATAAGATAAGCATGGACATGACTGGCGTGAACCCGACACCTGGAGATGAAACCAACAGGCATTCCGGCAGCCGGCAGAATCCAGGCCCGGTAGTTGAACGGCGCCGGCTCCGAGCTCACCGTTCTCACGCCGGGTCAGGTCGAGGAAAGCTATCATTGCGTCATGCAGCCAGTCAAACAAAAACACCCGACCGCAGTCCTCAGAACACAAAACCCCCTCAAGGCAAAGGACCTTGCAGGGGGCTTCTCTTCATCAAGCTGCTGGCAAAAAAGCCTAACTATGGTTTGCGGCCGGATAAATGGACCTGGGTTCCCGATTTTGAGCGGTTTCCATCTCTTGAGAATACCGCCGGTTCAAGGTGCATCATTGTTTCATAGAGTTAGCCGAAGCTAGATCCGGTTAAGTTCCTTTTCCCTCGGGAAAAGAGGAAGATACCTGTATGAGAGCGAAATTATCAGCACGCAGTATGCAAGCATTGCAAGGATTGGCGCTGTTTCATAGATAGTCGGAACATAGACTTGCCATTTGTCGAAAGGCATCACAGGGGCCGCGATGGCAGGGATAGTCATTACAAAACGATTGATCGACACGCCGATAATGTCGAGCAAAAAAGCGCTGAAAAGCAGGCAATTGTTCCTTCTGCCTGCTGGCGAAAGCAGGATAAGGGCCGGAAGAACGCCGCAGACGCCAATCTCGGCGATCAGTAGCCAGATTCCGTATGGGCCCCAGTAAAAATCACCCAGGGTCAAACCGAAACGGGGTGACTGAACGAAACCCCAGTAAGCAGTATCGGCAATCTTGAGCACCATGTAGATGCCCAACAGCACGCCTTCGATCTTGCCGATCAGCTCATAGACGCTCCTGTCCACCAGTTTTTTCCTCGAGACTCTTTCGATGGCCCGGCAGATAAGGGCGGTGAAAGCCGGTCCGGAAGCTATTGCAGAGAGAATGAAAAGGAAGAATGTCCATGGCCAGATAAAAAGACCGGCTCTGTAAACATAGGGCCTTGAGAACAGAACGCCGGCAACGCCGCCCAGAGATCCCTGGTGGAAAAAGCTCAGGAATGTGCCGGTCAGGGCGAATATGGCCATTATGTCGTGCATGCTGTGTCCGAACACCCCAAGAGGCTTCACTTCGCCCAGCTTGCGGTTCTCGAGGATTATCGGAACATATTCGATGATCAGCACAATAGCATAACAACTGATGCAGAAAATAACTTCCGTCAGCATTGAGTGGACATTTGCGTGCCAGTATCCGAACCAGCCCCGCAGTGGCTGCCCTATTTCGAGCAGAAGGATCGCCAGCGCCCCCGTGTAGCATACGAACCCCACCACAACCGCAAGATTTATTATTTTTCCGAGTTCCTTAAGCGCAGGAAAGAAACGGGACAGTCCGTAGTAGAGAAAGCCTGAAAAGAACGCCCCGGCGCCGAGCGCAATAATGGCCAGGTCTGCTGTAATGTAGGCCCCGAAGCCGAAATAGTCATTTAGCCCGGTTAGATTCATGGCCTTCAGAAGCACCATGCCTCCAGCCAATACGCCCCAGCCGATCACTCCAACCAGAAGCAGTGTCCAGAGCCCGAAAACCGGAAGCGGGCAACGCTTCAATCCTTCTGGAATCAACGCTCTATCCATTCTCTACCCCTCGTAGCCAAGGAAATCAGATTTGGGCTGATTTTCTATCCTATGATTCCTGTGTAACGGCATTATATGAAAGTTTCTTTATCCAGTCCTGGGTGCTGATATAGTAAACCTTTGGCTCGGTATTGAGCTTTTCAATAATTCGAAAAGCGTTCGGGTCCTTTGACAACCTGGCCACATCAGAGTGTGGGTCCCTAAGGTTGCCGTAACTTATGGCCTTCGCGGGGCATGCATCGGCGCAGGCTGTGGTGTATGTCGCCTTGTCAGGATCGGTCCCGTCCTTGTATGCCTTTGAGCGCGCCTTGAGAAGCCTGGGCTGGCAGAATGTGCATTTCTTCACTACGCCGCGCATCCGGGTGCTTACCTCCGGACTCAGCATGCTTTCCATAGGCTCGGGCCACTTGGGGTCCCACCAGTTGAAAGTCCTGGCATGATACGGGCAAGCGACTATGCAGTACCTGCATCCGATGCAGCGTGGATAAATGTGCGTAACGATCCCGTTGTTCTCGTCCCGCGTCGTCGCATTGACAGGGCAGACGAAAGTGCAGGGCGAGTGGTGAGGGGAGTCGCAATGCATGCACGGACGAGGCAGGAAGGCATATTTGTAATCAGGATAATTCCTGCCGTTGTTTAACTGGAATATTGACATCCAGGTTATGGAACGCAGTTTGTTCGATTCGTCCGGCCTGAAAGATATATTGTTTTCAGCCTGACACGCAACGCTGCATGCGCCGCAGCCTGTACACTTGTCCAGGTCGATCACCATCCCAAAACGAACACCGCCTTCCGCATGTTCTTTTTCGCTCACAGATTACCCCCTTACACCTGACGCAGTTGAGCGCGGCAAGCCCACACAGTCCCCATGCCGCTCACGGGATCCAGTTGTACTTCCGTCAAACTGTTCGCATTTACACCCTTGTTCTGAACGTAGTTGTCGTATGCCTTGTGCCCCAGCCCCACAGGCAGGTAAACGACTCCAGGGCGAGCCGCCGCAGAAATATTTACCCGCACAGTCGCTTCTCCCTGAGTCGTTTTCAGGGAAACGAGCTCGCCTTGCGAAAACCCGAGTTTGGCAGCCGTATCGGGATGCAATTCAGTGAACACGTCCCCACCCTTCAGGACTGAATTGGGAATCAGCTTGTTCATGAAAGGCGGGTTCGGCAGGTAGCCGCCGGCGGTAAACGAGGGCTTGTAGGTAACCAGCAGCAGTGGGAACTCGCTCTCATCTCCCGATGGGTTTATAAGTTCAAAGTGAGGCAGATAAAGCTTATCATCGGCAACGGCACCCTTGGTCCCGATTGACTGGCAGGCAAGCTCGAGTTTGCCTGAAACGGTCTCGAAACCGGCAATTGCGGCAGGCGCGTCATACCAGCAATAACCGGCTTTGAGTTTTTTCCAAAGCTCCGCGGCATCGGTGAAATTCGGCTTAACGGCTTCACCGGCGGAAAGCTTGATGATTTGGACATCAGGCTTATCGGCGACCGCTCCTTTCCGAGATTTGGCAAGGCCCTCAACCCTGAATTTGAGGTATTCTTCATAGCTCTTCCACGGCATGGAAGCGCCCACCGAACCTCCAATTCCGCCTGCCAGCGACAGAAGCACCTCCCCAGTGTGCCTGGTATCCAGTAGCGGCTTCAGTATGGGCGTGCTGACAGCATAGTACGAAAAAGGCGCCCAGGGAACACCCACGACGTCATCGCAACGTTCGAAAGCCGTGTGGTCGGGAAGAATAAGATCGGCCTGGGCCGCTGTTTCGTCCATGAAAGAAGAGAATGAAACAATCGTGGGCACCTTCTTCAGGGCTTCCTCGACCAGCTTGGTTTCCGGCATGCTGTACAACGGGTTAGCCTCATGGACCAGCAGCATCTCGATGGGCTGTTTTGATCCTGCGCGAACGCTGTCGAGAAACCCGTAAAGGCCGTTCCGGGTCGCCTCGTCCGCTTTTTCCTGCTTTTGGACCGGCGGCAGGCCGGCGAGCGGAACTTCGGGAGTGAGGGTTACCAGCCCGTTGGGCTTCAGATTGCCCTTCAGAGTATTGAGGGCCGCGAATGCCAGTTGGTGATAGATGCCGTTGACGCTGTCAGGCTGGCCGACTGCCCAGATTGCCAGGGCTTTTGGCTGTACGGCAAATTCCTGCGCGGCCTGGTCGATTTGAGCTGCTTCAAGACCGGTCACTTTCGCAACCGCTTCAGGAGAGTAGGCGGTTGAACTCACTAAACTCCTGAACCCCTCATGCTTCTTTCCCGTGCCGTCGGTCCAGTCTTCGAAACCAAAGACGTTGCTTTTCACGAAATCAGCATCATAGTGCCCGTTGCGTACCATCAGGTGAGCTATCCCCATGGCGAGGGCAGCTTCAGTGCCAGGCGCAACGGCAAGGAACCGATCGGCCTTGGAAGCGGTCATCGAACAGCGAGACTCGACCTGAACGAGCTTTACGGATCTTTTCCCTCCCTGGGTCCATTGGCGCAGGGCGGGGAATACCGCGCTCGGGGCGCCCGCGCCTTCGAATAGATTCGACCCGAAACTCAGTATGTATTCGGCATCTCCAAGTGCGAAAGCAAACGGCGAAGCCTTGCCCGTTGTAAGCTGAGCAGCCAGTTTGAGACCATCGGCAGCAGATGGCATCCTGAACAGATTAGTAGAACCGTACGCCGTGAAAAACTGAAGCCACAAATCGGCCATGCTGCTCGGCCTGCTCGAAATGATGCCGGCCGCCGCGTGCGAATCGCCCTCAGCCTGCATCTCGCTCAGCTTCTTTCCAAGCTCGGCCAGCGCTTCATCCCATGAGATAGGCTGAAAACCCGACACGTCTCCACGGCTCTTCGTCTGCTTCATCGGCTTTGAAATACGGTACGGAGCGTATAGGAACTGCAGCCCTGACGCGCCAAGAGCGCAAATACCGCCTCCAGTGAGCGGATTTGCCGGATTTCCCTCAATCAAAATGGCCCTGTTTCCATTTACCAGGCGTGCCTGTATGGCACAGCCTCCTTCGCACATCGTGCATATGCCGGCTGCTTTTGTGATCTCACCGCGTTCGGGGGAAGGACGCCATGACCAGTTCTGGGACCACCTTGCAGAGTCGGCGGCCAATTGCCATGGCAAGGGTGAAAGCAACGAGCCGCCGACTGCTCCAGCAGCGAACTGTAAGAAAGCTCTCCGACCAAAATCCATTGCATTTCCCCTCTCATGAAAACCAGTGACCCAGAAATCATTCCGGAGTCATATAAACACTTTAAATCACTGTTATTCGTTACTTTACTTGTGGCACATCTCGCAATTGTTCGAAGCCCCCTTCAGGGCATGACATTTCTCACATTCCACCATCTTCATGGTGGATATGCTATATCCGGTAATCAGGTTCTCCCTGTACGGGGGAACCTTCTCCTCATTTGAGACGTCCCTGTGACAGCGGGTGCACTCCAGACCCTGTCCCTTGTGCGGAGCATGGGAGAAATAGACGTTGTCGGGCTGCCAGGCATACACTTTCCAGGGCAGTTCCCGGTTTTTCTCCACATAGTCGCTTACAAGCTTGGCCTCAGCTTCGCTGCTCCCCTGGGCGGATTCATGGCACTCCTTGCACCTGTCTATCCTGGGTATCCCGCTATAGGTGCCATCGGCGCGCAAGCTGTGACAGGACTCGCAATCTTCGCTCTGGTGCGCTACATGGCTGAAATCAATAGGTTGAGCTTTTTTAGAATAGAGCAGGTTCGGAAAAACGACCCATCCGACGGCCAGGGCGCCGACAAAGCCCAATAGAAAGAAAATCACCCCCAATGGCTTCTTTGCAGAAGAGCTACTTTTCTCTTGGTTCATAGGACAGCCTCGGTATTTCCGTGAATGGATGCAATGGTCCGGCAAAAATTGTGCTCTTTATGCATCTTAGAGCAGTTCCCGCAAGTGATAAAATTAACATGCGTGGACAAGACTTTAAGGTAACTTAACCAGAATACGCAGCCACTTAAACGCCTATCCAGAATCTTGTCAAGCGAAAAAAAAACGGAAACCCGCTAATGAAAATCAGATTTGAGAGACTCTGGAATAATAATAATAGCGAAAACATTCACAAATCCCAGACCACCTGCCAAATCCAGTCCCGTTGAACGGCAATAAAATTAGAAATAAAAAAAGATGGGCGTGCATTTTTTGTGGTGCTCGAAATCGCCTCACCAGGGAGGCGAGTGGGTCGGTTTCGTGGAAGAACGGACCGCCAGCGGGCTCCGGACCAATCAAGCCAAAAAGATCTAAGTGTCTCAGCCGAAATGCACGAACTTGCTAACGATCGCAGGGCTGTCCAGTGCAATGACCTTCGGCTCTATGCGCCGGAGTTCGTGAATGTTCCACTGTCCGTCTTTTTCGATTAGCTCAAAAGCCTCTTCTCTGGATTCGGCTAAAACGGCTATCTCGGCCTGAAGATAATTGTCTCGATAGATGTGCGGTTCGTCGAACATCGACCAGCTCGAAAGAAATTTACTGTGGCGCCAGATGAAGATTTTCATGGTGTTTAAAACTTTCGGCTTCAAACGCGAAAAATGCGAGCCGCATTTTTCCCGGAAATGTAGTCTATATCGAGATCGGCGAGGCCGGACTGCCTCATCTCCGTAAAATAGCGCTTCGGAGAGATCAGGGGATAATCACTGCCAAAAAGAATCTTATTGGGCCCTGTCACCTGAGTTGCCACCCTGTAGATGTCACTCCTGTACATAAAGGGGGAAGCCGCCGTATCGTAATAGATATTTGCAAAAAGCCCGGGGTCTTGTCTCTTCAAAAGTTCGAAAAAGAGCAGACCACCGCCCCAGTGCGCAAGGATGAGTGTGGCTCCAGCGGCGGCCCTTGCCATCTCATAGTAGAAATCAAGGCCGAATGGAGCTTTACCGGGATATTGACGCCCGACGGGTTCGTTTGCGTGGGTGAGGAGCACGAGGTCTTTTTCACGGCAAAGAACGGCAATTTGCTTGAAATTGTCGAGAACAAGGTCCATATTCCCGCCGGCGGTGTAAACGGCGAGTTCTCCGAAGCCCCGGACACCATTGAGGAGCATCTTTTCCGCCTTCTCGACGCAGCGTTGCGAGAAAAGGTCAAGACAGCCCAGCGGCAGGAGGCGGTCAGGGAATCTTGCAGCGGCATCCAGCACATAATCATTGTGACGCGCGAGCAGTTCAGGGGTTCGCCATGGAAACCCGAATACTACCGACCGGTCTATCCCGTTTTCATCCATCGATTGGATGAGCATTTCCGCAGATGCCATTTTCGAATCGGCGGGGCCGTATAGAAGTCGGAATTCACGCTCGCCCCTAAAGAAAAGGTCGCGCCCGCGAATGATGTCGGGCGGGAAAATATGAGTGTGGACGTCTATAATCAAGGTTGAAGAACGCCCCGTTCGGCTTTAAATGAGGTGCGATGCCCGGGAGGTGGATATCTTCCCATCCCCTGCATTTTGTATCCGATTTCGGCTTTGCATGCAAGCCGGTAAGAAGGTCCCCAACACTCTTTGGAGAGACGATGCTCGACAAAATGGAAACCGTTGCGCGAAAGATCATCTTTGAGGCTGGAGAGCTTATCCAGCAACACATCGGACAGGTGGCCGGCTCCTGGGTCCATACCAAGGGTCCCTCGGATTATGTGACGGAGATCGATAAAAGGTGCGAAACTCTGATCATCGAAGCGATCCGGGAGAATTTCCCCGACCACCACATTATGGCCGAAGAATCGGCAAATGAGGGTTTGCAGCCGGGGTACACATGGGTAATCGACCCGGTGGATGGTACAACCAATTTTATCCACGGCTTTCCGTTTGTTGCCGTTTCCATCGCAGTGTGTCTGGAGAAAAAACCGGTTTTGGGATTAGTGCTGGACCCTGTCCGAAACGAGCTCTTTTCGGCAAGAAGGGGCGCAGGGGCTTGGCTGAACGGATCGAGACTTCCGAGCCGCGAAAAAGTGAATCTCGATCAGGCGTTGATTGCGACCGGGTTTCCATTCAGGGCCAAACAGCACCTCGATGACTACCTGATTGCTTTCAAATCGATTTTTATGCGCACAAGCGCAATTAGGCGGGCTGGGTCCGCAGCGTTGGATCTGGCATACCTGGCTGCGGGACGAGTGGACGGCTTCTGGGAAATTGGCCTGAAAGCCTGGGATATAGCCGCCGGCGCGCTCCTTATTACGGAGGCCGGCGGCATAGTCAGCGATTTCCGGGGCGAGGACAATCACCTGTTCAATGGAAATGTTGTAGGAGGCGCACCGTTGGTCTACCAGTTTCTGCTCGAGCAGGTGCAGAAATGGCTGCTGCCTGCGCTGGAAGCATAGAGTTGATCGATCAGGCCGCTTGGCTCGGGGGGACAATGTTCATAGCCATCAGTTTTTTGCTGCTTTCGAATATGACTTCCATCTTCCGGGGGGAGATCACTTTGGTAACTACGCCAATCCCGAAGCCAGGGTGCAGCAGCAGAGCGCCTTCTCTGTAGTTGTCCGAGATCTTGTATGCAGGGATACCCTCCCTGCTGGCATCGAGCAGCAACTGTCGCCAGTCGTCATCTGTTTTTGGCCTGGTGATCCCTTTATAGAGGACCGATGGAAGCAGGTCTTCGTCGTCTTCGCCTTCTTCGAGCAGCAGGTCGTCCTCGCCGGCGAAGTCAAGCTCGTCGGTTTGCTCGAACTCAAGTCCGGAATCGTCTTCAAAGTCATCCATCATTTGGTCGCTCTCCATATCTTTCTTCGGCATGATTCAGTTCCCCATCTTGCGCTGTTGTACGATGCAGTCCCGTTTATTGGAACTGTGATGAAAGGTCAAGGTTTTTTCCATATTCAGTCCGGATAATGCAAACCATTGTTCCGGAATGTTAAATTTTACTTATAACGCTTCGAATTGTTCGGGGAATAGTCCTGGAAGAATTTTTTTTGAAACCGGCGCCAAACAACTCGGGTTTCTGATGCTACTGCCCTAGACTTTTCAATTCGTCCTCAGTTGCAAGTCCATATTTCAGAAGTCGGTACCGGAAGGAGCGGAAGGAAATCCCGAGCAGTTGAGCGGCTTTCAGTTTTGCCCCGCCTGTCTGGTGCAGAGCTTGCTGAAGCAGTCGCTTTTCGATTTCGGCCATGTGCTGGTCCAGGTCGAATCCCTCGATTGGAATTTCTGAAACATCGGAAGCGCTTGCCTGTTCCTGCTCTTTTCTCCTGTACATCGAAAGAGTAAGAGAGTCCGGCAGGATGATCCTGGAAGATTCCATCGCCACGCCGCGTTCGATTATGTGTTCCAGTTCTCTCACATTTCCCGGGAATTCATAATTGCAGAGTATATCCATGGCATAGGAAGAGACTTTGTGGATGTCTTTGCCGAAATCTTTTGTGAACTTCGATAGAAAATACTGGGCAAGAACAGGGATGTCCTCACGTCGCTCTCTCAGAGGCGGGATGCGGATAGGAAGCACATTGAGCCGGTAATACACGTCCTCACGAAAGGTCTTGTCCATCACCATGCGTTCAAGATCGCGGTTGGTGGCCGAAATGATCCTGACGTCAACCAGGATATCCTCGGTCCCACCGATCATTCTTATCGTTTTATCCTGGACGAGCCTGAGAAGCTTGACCTGAAGAAGAGGGGAGAGTTCTGCTATCTCATCCAGGAACAGGGTGCCCCCCTGGGCGGCCTCGACGAGCCCCATTTTATTTGCCCCAGCGCCGGTGAAAGAGCCTTTCTTATGGCCGAAAAGCTCGGTTTCGATCAGGTTTTCGGGGACGCCCCCACAGTTGACAATCACTAAAGGTTGGTCGCGCCT
>Ga0181524_10005208_pt1 | contig 11711 bp, 7 predicted proteins | sample PEATcosm2014_Bin_34_FD_119761 | JGI IMG/M metagenome (GOLD analysis project Ga0181524, IMG submission 119761) | Peatland microbial communities from MTU Mesocosm Facility, Houghton, MI, USA - PEATcosm2014_Bin05_60_metaG | ecosystem: Environmental > Terrestrial > Soil > Wetlands > Peat | place...
CAGGCCGCCGACACGATCGCCTTCGTGATCATCGCCGCGTCCGACGCGCAGACGGCTGCCCTAATTGTCGCTGTCACAGGCGAAGTCGCCTGATCAAATCGCGACATTTTCACCGGGCTGTTAGACCCCGACTGCGCTGCGTCCCAGAGTTCAGCTCGTTGATTTTACGGGCCTCAGCGACTGCGATCCAACAATGAACAGCGAACCCGGTCCACCCATGAAGCGCGAAAATCCGACGCCTGGATCGCATTTTTGCGGGCTGTCCACCCATGAACCGCGAATGACACTGGGCTCGCGCAGCATATAGCCTCGGCCCCAAACCGTCGTCTCGATGTAGTCGCGGTCACCGCTTGCGTTCGCGAGCTTCTTGCGCAGCTTACAGATGAAGACGTCGATGATCTTCAATTTCGGCTCGTCCATGCCGCCATAGAGATGATTCAGAAACATTTCCTTGCTGAGCGTCGTGCCCTTGCGCAGAGCGAGAATTTCAAGAATCTGATATTCCTTGCCGGTCAGATGCACCCGCGCGCGGCCAATCGCCCCGAATGCACACGGAGAATACCGCGCCCTTCTTGCCTATGCGGCCGCATGGAGGATGATGGAGAAACACTTGACTGATTCGCGTATATTCGTCTCGATCGATGTCCAGCGCGCCGACCATTGTGCCGTCAGGAAATGGACTGCCCATTAAGAGTCCGACGCCATGTTGCGCATAGCCTCCGACGGCGTTTGAACCTTTCGGGTCCATCGCGCCGATCAGGCGTCCGCGTTCGATGTGGGCGGTTTGCTCTTGTTGATTGGTGACCGACACGCGAGACTTTCGTTACCGCACTCCTCGCGCCAATTACCCGAGCCGAACCCGCAGCCGATGAGTGGCGCCGTCATCGACGAGTCTAAGCCGCAATGGCCGATCCGCAAGGACGGATTCGTCGAGGGCAGCGAAGGCGACGCCGCGCCCAACGCTATTGGGATTTTCTACCGTGATTTCATATTGGGCCGAACCGTGTCGCAAAGACAGCTCGAAGCAGGGCCAGGATTTCGGGACGCAGGGTTCGAGAAGCAAGACGTCGCCTTGCAGGCCCAAGCCGAGAATACTCTCCACGCCAGCGCGCTGCATCCAAGCCGCCGATCCGGTGTACCACGTCCATCCGCCGCGCCCGACATGGGGCGGCGACGCGTAGATGTCGGCGGCGACGACATAGGGCTCGACCTTATAACGGTGCGCGTCGGCGCGCGTGCGGGCGTGATTGATCGGGTTGAGCAGCGCGAACAGTCCGGCGGCTTTATCTCCCTCGCCGAGCGCGGCGAAGGCCATCGCAGACCACAGGGCGGCGTGGGTGTATTGGCCGCCGTTCTCGCGAATGCCAGGCGGATAGCCCTTGATGTAACCGGGGTCGAGCGGCGTCTTGTCGAACGGCGGCGCAAACAATAACGCCAACCGGTCTTCATGCCGGATCAGCTCCCGCTCGACCGCAGCCATCGCGTGGGCCGCGCGGCCCGGCTCGGCGGCGCCCGAAAGGACTGCCCAGGATTGCGCGATGGAGTCGATGCGACATTCGTCGCTGGCCGCGGAACCCAGCGCCGCGCCATTGTCGAAATAGCCCCGCCGATACCAGTCGCCGTCCCAGGCCTCGCGCTCCAATGACGCTTGCAAAGCCACGGCGTGCGCGCGCCAGATCGCCGCGCGGGCCAAATCGCCACGGGCTTGCGCAATCGGCGCGAAGGCGATGAGCGCCGCGTGCAGGAGCCAGGCGAGCCAAACGCTTTCGCCGGCGCCACGTTCGCCGACGCGATTCATGCCGTCGTTCCAATCGCCACAGCCGATTAACGGCAGCCCATGGCCGCCGAGCGCGAGGCTCCGGTCAAGGGCGCGGGCGCAATGTTCGAACAGCGTCGCAGTCTCTTCAGCGACGGCCGGTTGAAAGAAACTCTCATGCGCGCCGGCCTCGAGCAACTGCGCGGATAGGAATGGAACCGCCTCGTCGAGAACGCCGGCGTCCCCCGTCACGTCGACATAATGGGAGGCTGCGAAGGCGAGCCAGACGCGGTCGTCGGAGATGTGGGTGCGCACGCCCTGGCCGGAATGCGGCAGCCACCAATGCTGCACGTCGCCCTCGACGAATTGTCGCGCCGCCGCGCGCAGCAGATGTTCGCGCGTCATTGCAGGACGCGTCCTGGCGAGCGCCATGCAGTCCTGAAGCTGATCCCGGAACCCATAGGCGCCGCTCGCCTGATAGAAGGCGGAGCGCGCCCAGACCCGACAGGCGAGCGTTTGGTAGAGCAGCCAACCGTTGAGCATGATGTCCATCGTGCGGTCGGGCGTCTTCACCTGAACTGCGCCGAGGACGTCGTCCCAGTAGCGCGTGACCTCCAACATGACGGCGTCAAGATCGGCGGCGCGGTAGCGAGTGATCACTTTGCGCGCCTCGTCGGCGTTCTCGGCTTGTCCGAGGAAGCAAACGATCTCGACCACGCCATTCGGCGACAACTCGATCTTCGTGCGCATGGCGCCGCAGGGATCGAGGCCGGCCCCGACCGTGTTCGAGAATGGCGCCGCGTCGGCGAACGCCGCCGGATTCGCCAGCGTTCCATTGCGTCCGATGAACTCGCGACGATCGCCCGTCCAGTCTGTCTGAACACCGCGCAAATCCATGAAGGCGACGCGCGATCCAAACGCCATGTTCCAGGGGTTTCGAGCGAACATTGCGGAGGTCGCGGAGTCGATTTCGGTTATGACGAAGGGAAGCGAAGCCCCTCGCGAAGGCCCGAGAATCCACTCCACATAAGCGGTCACGCTGAGACGCCGGACGCGGTTCGACCGATTGTGGAGCACGAGCCGGGAAACCTTTATGGTGCCGTCGATTGGGACAAATTGCGCCAACTCGGCGGCGATCTCCTTCGACGTATGTTCGAAGCGGCTGTATCCACGGCCGTGTCGGGCGATATAAGTCGCGGCTTCGTCGCGAATGGGAAGCGCGGTGGGGCCCCACAATTCCCCGGTATCATCATCACGCAAATAGAACGCTTCGCCTGGACGGTCGGCAACGGGATCGTTCGACCACGGCGTGATCTGGTTTTCGCGGCTGTTGACGGACCACGTGTAGCCGCTTCCTTCAGTCGATGTCTGAAAGCCGAAGGTCGGATTGGCGATGACGTTGATCCATGGCGCGGGCGTGGACTGGCCGGGGCCAAGAATCGTCACATATTCCTTGCCGCCCTTGGCAAATCCGCCGAGTCCGTTGAAATATTCGAGATTCGGCGTAACGGGCTTTGCCGCCGTCGTCGGCATTGGGTGTTCGCGCTTTTGGACGGCTCGGACAGGCGTCCTGGGCTCGGCCAACTGATTCAGCTGATCGAACAGACTGCCGAGCCGCGCGACGAGCACGACCCGCGCCACGGACGCAAGAAGGGCCGGCGTTCCCTCCGGTATCAAGTCCGCTCGGAGCACGAAGACGCGCCCGGGCAATTCGTCCACTCCGATTTTCGGCCGCGATTGATTGGCGCGGACCAGCGTTTCAAGAGCGACCTGCAAATCCTGGACGTAGGAGGATTTGCGCTCGTTCAGGATCACGAGATCGACCGCCAGTCGCTTCATCCGCCAATATTCGTGCGCCCGCAAAAGTTCGCGCGCAATGTCGAGAGTCTCGGCGTCGGCGATGCGGAGGAGCACGATCGGCAGATCGCCGGAAATGCTCTGCGCCCACAGACCCGATTGCGCGCCCGCGCCGCGCTTGATCGTATTGGAGGAAGGACGCAACGCCGGCGCGGCGTAAATCACATGGCCGGCGAGACGCTGAAACAGCGCCGCCTCACCCGCCGTCACGCCGAGGTGGTGGAGCTGCACCTGCGCCTGCGTCCACGCGAGCGTCGCCGCGCGTGGGAAAGCGGTCGTATCCTTGTGCTTGTCGACAATATGGAGGAGCTGCTCGCGGGCGCCCGCGACCATCGTCCAGAAGGCGACGCGCACAGTCGCGCCCGGCGCAACGCGGATACGCCGCCGTAAGGCGAAGATCGGGTCGAGCACCGTGCCGACTGTATTCGAGAGCGCGCGGCCGTCGATCACCGCGATCGGCGTGCGGACGCCTTGGCCGCGGCCGAGGAAACGGGCCCTGTCGGTTTCGATTTCCGGCTTGCCCACGACAAGGCCGTCGACGACGGAAACATGCGCGGCCCAGATTTCTTCCTCCGTCGGCGCGCGCCTGCGGCGCGTCGCCAAAATCGCGCCGACATCCGCGACAAACTCGGTCTCGACAAAGAGCTTCGAAAAGGCCGGATGCGCGACATCGGTCGCTTGCGGCGCCAGCGCCAGTTCGGCGTAGGACGTGACTTCGATTTCCCGGAAAACGCCGCCTGTATTCGAGATCGAGATGCGGCGCACTTCGGCGTTGTCCTCGGCCGAGACAAGCACCTCCATCGTCGTCGTCAATGTTCCGTCGCGGCGCGTGAATTCGGCGCGATCTTCATGGAAAGCGACATCATAGTCGTCGGGTTCCGAGCCGCTCGGCTGAAAACCGGCCGACCAGACGTCGCCGCTGCGCACGTCCCGCAGGAAGACATACGATCCGAAATCGTCGCAGGTGGAGTCTTCGCGCCAACGCGTCACGGCGACATCGCCCCAGCGGCTGTATCCCGAGCCGACGGCCGTGAGCATCGTGGCGTAGGAGCCATTCGACATCAGATGCGTGGCCGGCATCGCCTGATGCGCCGAGGCGAAGCGACGGGTGCCGGAAGGCTCAAAATGCTTGGCCGGAGCGGCGGTCGATTTCACTTCCGCCGCCCAAGGCCGGACGACCGACACATCGCGCGGCATCCGTTCCTGCAACAGCAGCTCCGTCGCCTGGACGATCGGCTCCGCGTGGAACCGCGCCCGCATCGCGCCGTCGAACAAGGCGTCGGCGATGGCGACGATCGTCATGCCTTGATGATGCGCCATGTAGGCGCGCACGATGACGACGCTTTCGCTATCCGGCAGGCGGCTCGGCGTATAGTCCAAGGCTTCGTAAAACCCGTAACGACCGCGCGCGCCGGCCTGCGCGAGCCGCATCAGATTGGCCAACGCCGCGTGCGGATCGACCATTGCCGCGAGGGCGGTGGCGTATGGGGCGACGACGAGGTTTTCTCCGAGACGGCGTTTGAGGCCAAGGCCAGGCACGCCGAAATTCGAATATTGGTAGGTGAACTCCAGATCGCGGGCGTTATAGGCGGATTCCGAAACACCCCACGGCAGCCCCAGCGTCGCCGCGTAATCGATCTGGTGACGCACGATCAGGCGGTTCGTCTGTTCGAGAAGACTTCCGGCCGGCGCGCGCATGACGAGCGACGGCATCAGATATTCGAACATCGATCCCGACCAGGAAATCAGCGCGGCGCCATAGGCCACGGGCGTCACGCCGCGGCCGAGGCGGAACCAATGGCGCGCCGCGACATCTCCCTTGGCGATCGCGAAGAAACTCGCGAGCCGCGCCTCGGACGCCAGAAGATCGTAACAGTTGGAATCGAGCGCGCCTTCGGGAACCAGATAGCCGATGGACAATAGCTTGCGCTCGCGGTCCAGCAGAAAGCCAAACTCCATCGCCAGCGCCATTTCTCGGGCGGTGTCTTCGATGGCGGCGAGACGAGTGTCGCGCATCGAGGCCGCCTCGGTCTCGTACGCGAGTTCTTGCCGGTGTGCGTCGATGGTTCTTAGACTGGCGCGCGCCCAGAACAGCATGTCCGCGCCGGCGCCGTCGTTTCGTTCAATCTCAAGCGCGCCGGCGATGTCGAGCATGATCTCGGCCTCGCCCGCAAGGGCCGCAAGCCGTTGCGAGAGATCGACCTGTCCCGCGTCAGCCTGCTGGATGTTCGACGCCAGCCCAGCCAGCGCGTCGTCGAGTTGGCGCAATGTCACCGTTTGCGTGCGGCGTCCGTCGCGCAGGCGAGACGTCTCCTCACGCATGACGCCGACGGCGTCGGCGACGCCCACAAGACGCGTTGAGTCGACGAGGGGGACGCTCCTCCATTCGCGGCACGCGTTGGCGAGCGCGATCAGGTGCCCGGCGAGGTTGCCGCTGTCGACGGAGGAAACATATTTCGGGTCGAGCGGCCGCAGATCGCGCGTGTCGTACCAATTATAGAAATGGCCGCGAAAGCGCGCCATTTCGCTCATGGTCGCAAGCGTCGCCTCCAAGCGCTCGATCGCCTCCTGCGTCCCAATCCAACCGAAATCGCGCGCACTCGCCACCGAGAGCAGATACAGGCCGAGATTGGTCGGCGAGGTTCGATGCGCGAGCGCCGGCGGATCTTCCTGAAAGTTGTCCGGCGGAAGCATGCGGTCCGTCGGCGTGACAAACGTCTCGAAGAACCGCCAGGTGCGGCGCGCGGTCAGCCGCAAGTCTCTCGTGTCGGCGTCCGACGTGAGCGGTTTTCCCGCGACGCGCGGCGGCAGACTCGCCCAGCGCGCCACGGCCGGCGAGGCAAACCACAGCGCCGCGAAGGGCGCGGCCAGCGGCAACGCTCCCTGGTCGGACAGCCAAGCGACGAAGATCGCCGCGGCGGCTATGACCAATGCACCGGCCATGCGCCGATAAAAGCGGAAAACATCGAGCCTTGGACCCATCGTCGCCTGGGCGGCGGTGACCCATTCCAGCAAATTGCGGCGGGTGACGAGGAGACGCCACAAGGTGCGCGCGATCGCGTCGCTCATCAGCCAGGCCTGATGCGCCAGGAATGTGACGATGAGCGCCGAGAGACTCAGGGCGAGCCGAAGATCGCCGCCGAGCGCGCGTATATGGCTCGCGAGGGTGATCCCGGGGCGGCGCGGGGGGATCGCGCCGATGACCGGAATCAACGTCGGCATGACGATCGTCGAGATCACGAAAATGGTCCAGACGAGAGCGGCGTCGAAGGGCGCGGTCCATCCCGCGAGCAAGGCGAGAACCGCCACCGGCGCGGAAAGCGTCCGGCGCAGATTATCCAGCATTTTCCAGCGGCCGATCGCCGGAAGCGCGTCGTTGGCGCAATCTTTGTCCTTGGTCTTGGGGCCGCGCCCGAAAATCCACGGCAGGAGCTGCCAGTCGCCGCGCGCCCAGCGATGGTGGCGTAAAGCGCCGACATCGTAACGCGCGGGAAATTCCTCCACGACCTCGACATCGGAGGCGAGGCCGGCTCTGGCGAACACGCCTTCGAACAGATCGTGGCTGAGCAGCGTCGAATCCGACGTCCGGCCGACGAGCGACGCCTCGAACGCGTCGACATCGTAGATCCCCTTGCCGGCATAGGAGCCTTCGCCAAAGAGATCCTGATAAACATCCGACACCGCCGAGGCATAGGGGTCGATCCCGCTCAGGCTGGAGAAGATGCGCTGGAACAGCGAGCCCTCCCGGCCGACGGGCAGCGAGGGCGTCACGCGCGGCTGCAATAGCGCGTAGCCTTCCACGACCCTGCCGGCGCTGGCGTCGAAACGCGGGCGGTTCAGCGGATGCGCCATCTTGCCGATCAGCCGGCGAACGGTTTCGCGCGGCAGCCTCGTATCCGCGTCGAGCGTGACGACATAGCGAACATCGGCCGGCGCGACAGGCGCCGCGCCGTCAATAGGCATGAATGTCGTATCCGTCGCGGCGCGCAGCAGCCGGTTCAATTCGTGAAGCTTGCCGCGTTTACGCTCCCAGCCGATCCATCGGCCTTCGCCTTCGTTCCAGACCCGCCGGCGATGCAGCAGCAAGAAGCGCGCGCCGCCTTGCGCCGGGCCATACCGCTCATTGAGCCGCGCCACCCCCTTCGTGGCGGCGGCGAGCAGTTCGTCGTCGCTTTCGTTGTGTTCGGTCGCGGAATCAATCCAGTCGGACAGCACCGCGAAGTGAAGATCGCCTTCCGGGCTCGCAAGGTGATGAATCTCCAAACGCTCGATCTGCTCTTCGATGGCTTCGATCGAGGTCAGCAGAGTCGGCACGGCGACGAGCGTGCGAAGATGCGAGGGAACGCCGTTGCGCAGCTCCAAGCCGGGCAGAGGCGATGCGCCGAAACCAAAGCTCACGCCGCGATTGACCAGCGCGACCGCCGCATCGACGGCGGGGATGGCGCCCAACACGCCGAGCAGGACGAGGAATCGTCCATCGAGCCCCGCCCCCGCGAGAATCAGCAGAGGCGCCGCGAGGACGATCATGGAGACGATTGCTATGGCCGCCGCATAGCCCTTCACCCCAAAAGTCTGGTTCAGGCGCGCCAGCCATTTGCGCAAGGGCGGACGAAAGCCAACGGTTTTCTCGAACTCGAGCCGTCCGCCCGCGAACAAATGATAGCCTGGATCGCGCAGTCGCTCTTGCGTCGATGCCGCGCATGTAGCCGACTCGGCTCTTGCGGCGAGAATCGCGCCGCGCGCAATATCTAGCTCCGTGTGGGCCGAGCCTCGCGCCAATTCTTCGATCGCGGCGCGATAAAGGTTGCGCGTCGAAAAATCCATGTCCTTGAACGCGCCGTCGGCGCCCAGCAGATCGTCGACGAGGCTGATGCCCTCGAACAAATCGTTCCAGTCCACATCGGCGATCAAGCGCAGGCTGGTGATGATGTTGCGCAACGAGACGTTCGACGCGCCCATTCTTCTGTGCACATCCTGCACGACCTCGTCGGCGGTCGTGTTTCGCGCTGCAAGGCGTCTATCCAGCCAGGCGAGCGCGGGCGAAATCTCGCGATTCTGGTCGCGCAGCCTGTGCACGAGCTGCACGGCGAAAGCGTCGGAAAACGTTGCCCGTGCATGGCTCGCAAGCACGATCGTCGCAGATTGCGCGACGATCTCGCCCGTTCCCAGCAATCGGTCGGCGAGACGATCCGCCGCCTGGCGGGCGACCCGACTTCGCATGATCTGCTCGGCGAGGCGCCGCAGGTTTTCGATCATGACGAAGCGAAGGGTGATCGAAACCGCCCATAATTCGCCAATCGTCAGCGGCTGCACCTCCTGATAGGCGCGCACGTAACGGCGGAGCATTTCGGAGTCGAAGCAGCTGTCGGTATGGGCGACGAACGCCCAGACCATGCCGAAAACTCGCGGATAACCAGCGAATGGCCCAATCGCGAGCTTCGGCAGCTGCCGGTAGTAGCCGGGCGGCAGATCCGTGCGAATCTGGCGAATCTGCCTCTCGATGAGATGGTAGTTGTCGATCAACCATTCCGCCGCTGGCGTGATGACGCGCCCCTCGTCAATCACCGCGGTCATCGTCCGATAGGCGTCGAGCAAAGCCGCTTCATTGTCGGCGAGCCGACCGGCCAAAGACCGGCCTTTGTTCGGCATTGGCGTGACGGGCTGGGCCGTCGCCAGACTTCGCGCATGCTCTTCGAGCCGCTCGACGCTGAACAGCTCCTCGCGAATGGGCGCCTGGCTGTCCCAGGGCGATCGCGCGCGCGCAAACAGGCTGTGCGGAAACATTGTCAACGGGGCCTCAAATCCAAAATCGGGGTGCGCTCAACGTCCTCGTGCGTTTGACATTGAGTCGAAGACAAGAAAATCGCGCCGGTCGCCAATGAAAGTCCGGGCTCCAGGTTTTTGTTTGGACGCGTATTCGCTTCACGGACCTTAGGTTCTTGACGCGAACCGGTATCCACTTCGCTTGAAAACGCACTTGCGGTCACGGATCGGCTTTGTCGGCGATCGGCGCGGAGGAAGGCGTTTCGTGCTGGCCTGCGTCCCAACGCGGCGTCTTCCCGAAAGCGGAAACGAGCGCCAGACCAAGGAGCAGCACGAGCACGACAGGGACGAGGGGGCTCCAGCGAGGGGCTCCGTTCTTGGCGCCGACAATGGAAATGATCTTGTTTTCGCGCCCGACGGGAAGAAGCGCGAAAAGTCGGTTGGCGATGGCGACGCCGTCAGCGCCGCTGCGCTCCGGGATCATGCGGGCCAGTGCATCGAGCGCCACAATTTTCGGCATTTTCGCGATGCGGGCCGCTTCTTTCCAGGGATCTGCTCCAGAGCGTGCAATCGCCGAAACCACGGTCAGCGGCATCCCGTTCCCCTCATTGCACACTATGGCATAGAGGAATGGCTCGTATTCCTGGCCAAGCGGCGGGAAGGCTTGCGACACGCTCACTCCGATCCTTGAGTTCCGCCTTTATTGGCGGCCTATCATTAACGCCAATCGCCGGGCGCGATCGGCGATTGCCCCGTCACATCCATATGGGCGACATCGCTTGCCGGAGGCAGCGTCGGGTCCGAAAAGCGAAGAGCGAGGGAGGCCTTGGTCGGTCAGGAGTTGAAGGTCCGTGCGGCCGAACAGACGTTTGAGCACTTCGCCCGGCAATTGGATTTCGCCGCAACCTGTGACGCCTACCGGCGCGCGATAATAGCCGTCGAGATCGAATTTTGCCGGCGCGATGGTCTCGCCGTTTTGCTTGACGACGCCGCGTCCGGAAATTGCGCCGAGATAGCGTAGCGCCTTTGTCTTGAAAGCCATGGCGATCTTACCTGTTCTCGCCGTCAGCCGTCAACGCGGCTGCAAGGTCGGCGGCGCCAATGGAAATCATCTGTTCCGGCCTGCCGGACGTCGCCAGAGACGGGAGACGCAACATTGTCCCGACGCGACGAAAAGCCAGAAACGACAGCCCTGAAATCTCCTCTTCGTCGGTGACGAGACGATAGGTTCCAGCCGGCTGCGGACCTTCGAATTCAGGCAAGATGAACGGGCGCTTGAATGTTACGGTCGTCTCGGTGGTTCGCACGGGCATGTGATTTCCCTTAGTGGGCCTTCTTCAGCGGCTTGATCGGCGTGAGCCTGCCCGCCGCCATCAAGGGCGGGTTCGGATCGGCGGCCGGCTTGATTGCTTTCGGTTTTTTCGCTTCGCGGTTGCCGCGTTTGCGTTCCTTGGCCATGAAAAACTCCTGTCGCGCGCCTTCGATCGGCGCGCTCGTGTGAAAGTGCGAAGCCCCACAACCTTTACCCGGCGCGGGGCTTTGTTGAGGCCGGGCGCTCCGCCTGTTGGGTCGAAGTCGCATCGCGCGCGCCAGCGAAATCGCAGGCCAAGTCGCCAGTACATCCGTGGTCGACCTGAAATGACGCTGCCGATTGCCGCTGGCTTTACGAACTAAAATCCGCCGACATAAATGTCAGACCAGAACGATCGCAAGCTTGTCGGCGGACATCTTGCCGCTTTTGCGGTCAGCAACAAGCTCAAAGGTAACTTTGTCGCCTTCGCGTAACTGGTTGAGACCCGAACGTTCGACGACGCTGATGTGAACGAATGCGTCATTGCCGCCATCCTCCGGCGCACTGAACCCGAAGCCTTTTTCAGAATTAAACCACTTTACGGTTCCCTGAGACATGGAAACCCCTTTCTAGAAACGTTGCAAATGCTCGCCAGCGCTGCTGTCGACCGTCGAAACAGCACTTTGTGCAAGATTTTTTTGAGTCGCAGCTAACTAAGTTCGGAGATAAACCAAACCAACAAGCCATCCCTCCCCTTTTATAAGGTGGTGACGTACTGACAAAAAACAAGTGATGAAGGGAGTTATATTAATGAGGCGCCGAGCGCACTGCTAAAGACGCCATGAAAAGTATTTTGGAAGAATATGCGATTCATTTGTCGTTTTGCCCTATGCGGTGGGCTGCACGCATCATCTCGCGGATGCTAGATGTTTGATCCCGTGGTTTGATGGTGCAATCTTGTCCAGTGAATGGAAGGATGCGCTATGGGCCAGGTTCTCCACGGGAGCGCCCGCACGACAGAGGCGGTGCGTCGAGCGATACAAC
>Ga0181524_10005212_pt1 | contig 11709 bp, 12 predicted proteins | sample PEATcosm2014_Bin_34_FD_119761 | JGI IMG/M metagenome (GOLD analysis project Ga0181524, IMG submission 119761) | Peatland microbial communities from MTU Mesocosm Facility, Houghton, MI, USA - PEATcosm2014_Bin05_60_metaG | ecosystem: Environmental > Terrestrial > Soil > Wetlands > Peat | place...
ACGGGCAGCCGAGTTCATCCGGGAAGAAGTTCGGAGGGCAAACGACCCGTTGCCTGACGAGGCGCCTCCTGCTCCCACTCCGGAACACATTCGCCAGAGTCCTCTCTTCATCATCCTCCGCCGCCTGCTCAGGCACGCAGATGAGGACTTTCGCCGCCAGGCTCTCGGCGAGATGGCGGCAAGGGCAAGGTGGGAGAGCAGCCGGTATTGGGAAGTCGCTCGGCGCTTCTGGGCGAGGAGCGTGGGCGAGGACATATCGGAAATCCGCCTGCCCGAGAACGTGTGGGAACTGGATGAAGAGTTCTGGGGGCGGGTTGATGCCGCCATCCACGAGGCACTAGAAGGGCGATGGGCCGAGGCTAACGAAGAAGGAACGCAAGGGGGTTGAGCAGCCAGCAAGGACTCCAACCATGCGCATCGTCTGCATCGCTGATACTCACGGACTGCACCGCCAACTGGAAGTGCCCGGCGGCGACCTGCTCATCCATGCGGGCGACTTCACGCTCTATTCAAAGCCGCCTTCCATCGTCTCCGACTTCAATGCCTGGCTCGGGTCGCTACCGCACCGCCACAAGGTGGTGGTGCCAGGCAACCACGAGTTCATCCTGGAGGAACCACGTAACCAGGGCGCAATCACCAACGCAATTATGCTGGTGGACTCGGGCGTCGAGGTCGTGGGCCTGAAGATCTGGGGCAGTCCCGTCACTCCGCTGTATGGCGGAGCATTCGGCAAGTCGAAGCCCGAAGACCGACAGACGCTCTGGGCATCAATTCCCGAGGACATCGACATCTTGATTACGCACACTCCACCCTTTGCGATTCTTGACCACGGCCTCCCCTCGGAGCGCCGGGAAGGCTGTCCTTATCTTTTTGAAGCAGTCTTCCGAGCCAGGCCAAGGCTCCACGTGTTCGGCCACATCCACGCCGGATACGGCACCTCGCGCACGAGCGACACCCAGTTCGTGAACTGCGCACTCCTGGGCGAGGATGGCAGCCTCAGCAGACAGCCAGTTGTGATTGACCTTCAGGCACGCTAGGCGTGCAATTCTTCAGCCCCGTAACTCCAAAGCACCGCTCCTCCGTGGAATTTCCTTCTCCGTACAAAGCCTGTAGAGTGAGTCGCTGTCGAAGCCTTTGTTGCTTTGGACTGTGCCCTCTAGAGGCCGCAATGAGCTTAATATCTGCTCCACTTGCTCTTCCGTCGTTAGCGGGGACTTAAGAGCTTCCTGCAAAACTGTTCTACACTTCCACCCGACCAAATCCCCAGCTTGGAACGCAGACGCATCAGATTTAGTTAAGGGTTCGATGCTGAAGCCCTGTGAGCGACCAAGCTTCATGAACTCTCCCTGATCTTCATCCCCCTCTTCTATAAAGATAAGCAAGTCGCCCTTCCGTACACACTTGTTGATTGACCATACCCCCAGCGCCCCCAAGCAGGCATAGCCGCACAGGGTGTACGGCTGACCGATGGATTCAGCCAAGAAAAAGTCGCTGTTGATATCGTTGTAGTCCTCCACGTAGATGCCTGAAGAGAACCCCTTATTGGTATTGCTTTTGATGCAACTTACCAAATCTGAAATGAATTTTCTTCTGCGCTCTGTGTCCCCTTTCCATGGCGCATACTCTCTGCTACTACTGGCAAAATCTGTCATGTGCAAGGTGCTGACGCCATACCGAGCCAGTATCCTGGCCCATTCGACGTTGAATCGCTCCCACTTCTTAATTCTCGAAACGAATCCAGCGAAGGCCATGGCCTTCAGCCGCTTGGTGCCGCTCGCATCGAAATATGCGCTGAAGTTAGCCATACTTAGGACTTCTGTCTGTTCGAAAGAACGACCTTGATAATAGGCTGAAACAATCTGGGGCAATTGCCTTACGTTGGCGCACCACCAGTATACCCTTTTAAAGCGCATACACGCTGGCCAGACGCATCCGTGTTGGACTGGTGATCTGGTGACGGCATGCTGTGCCCGCTGCTGCCGGGAGTCTCGGACGGCCCCGGCTACGTGGACCGGCTGGTGGCATTCGTGCTCGGCTGCGGGGCCGAGGAGGTCTTCGTCGAGCCAGTCGACGGCAGGGGTCCCTGCTTGGGCGACACGGAAGAGGCCCTCCGTGCCAACGGCTTCCGGGCCGAGGCCGATGCGTTGGCGGCAGTCAGGCACGGCGGGCATACGCAATGGGGCTGCTGCGGTCGGTGCAGGACGCCCTCAGGAGACGCCGGAGCCTGCACAAGCTGAGATTCCTCCTTTATCCGTCGAAGCTCACGGAGCGGGACGCAACCTGGATTCGCTCGCATTCCGAGGGAGTGAAGTGGCTAGGCAAGGCTTAGGCTGAGGCGGGCGAGCGACTGAACGACGGAAGGACAAGGCCGGGGGTCGCCTTTGTTCGCCAATGAACGACTAGTGGGCATCAGAGTTCAATGCTGCCCTCCTTGGGCACCATGTTTTCGGCAAAAATCCGGTAGAGAACTTTTGAGATTTTTGTTTTTTGCTGGCCACCCATTATCACTGGGCCAACGAGAAAGCAGAATTCTTGGTCAGGGTGGACAACGACACCTGCGTATGGCAGAAATTGGAACGGGTACCTTCCCGTTGGTTTCAGTTCCACCCATCCTGTCTTCAAATTGAGGTTGCCTTCGGCGTCATGCCACTGCCCGCCCTCGTAAGGAATCACTTTAAATTGGACGGATGGATACTTCCCGACGCCTCTTCCCTTGTTGAATAGCGAGAGCCTCAGCGTGCCGCTCGGCTCAGGTGCTACTCGAAGCTCCAGGTCAGGAGAAATGTTGCGAAAGAACAGGTCCCGAATGTCAGGCGTTGTCAACGGGACGAAGCTGTCACCATAACGCTTGTAGAAGCCTGACCACCCTTTCTTCCCAAGCGCCCTGTGTACCGAATCGCTTTTTGGAAACAACGTGACGGCGAATCCCGTGTTTGAATTCTCGTTATCGGTTTCGTAGATGATGCGGCTCTGTATGCCGTCTACGACAGGGTCAGTTGAGCGTTTCACGTATCCATTCAGCTCGGATAGGAACCTCTTTATATAAGGTATCGGCTTCAAAGCAATCGCTTCGTCGACTTCGTCCTCGTTCTTTCGTGCCTCGACGCCCCAGACCAGCACGCCGCCCTGCTGATGTGCGAACCCAGAGGCAGCCTTGCTGAAGTGTAGTTGGTCATCATCAAGGAGCGCACCGTTATTGGTGCGGCTCTCCTTGAAATCAAGAAACGGTTCCTCCTGCTTCCCGATCAGGTCTTTTATATCTTCATAGGTTCGCAGGCTGTCGAAGAAGAGTGGAGCATTGTCCATGGAGACCTCCAGAGCGTTACATCCTACCACTCCTGCTCCCGGCGCAGAACGGCAGCACAGGCTGAGCAGGGAGCCGATTGTGCTCAACGTTCAGCGAAGTCACGATTCCCAACAGGGCAACTCTCCCTCACCCTTGAAGTTTGCGGCCAGCCGGGACCGCTCAGGGAACCGGCGTGGCTGGAGACGCTGCGCTACGAGCACGCCAGCACGTATAGGGCGACCCGCCCCCGGTCTTTTTGCCGCATTTGTGCCCTGGTCCAAAAGGTTAAAATCCGCCGCCTTGGGCTGTCGCTGCATGTTGCTGATTTAGCGGGGATAAGAAATCTCAAGAAAATGGCGGAAGCGGAATTTCGGGTGGTCCGTTGACTAATGTCTAGAAACCATTCCCACCCCTGACCTCAAGAATCACCTGGAAGGCAGAGCGTAGGCGAGACCATAATCGGTGTAATATTGGGCACCGGCACCTGGCGTGGCCGCAAGGCGCTTGCCAGTAAACAACCTGCCCCCTTGGAGTCCTTCGAACCGGCCAGTCCCCTTGGTGAATTCACACGTGGCCTCCCACCCGGTGGTCCTCCCGTTTGCCTCGGGCGCTGCGGTGCCTTGGTTGGCCATCACTAGATTATTGACGATGCCGAGTGAGGACACTTCCAGCGCCATGCTGCCGAAGATGCCCAGAAGAAGGTCGAGAGCCTAATTTTTCTTTTGAGGCGGATCGGGGACGAGGGTATCGACCGTCATCTTCCAGCTCCCGTCGGCCTGTTTTTTCCAAGCGGTGAGAGACTTGAAGCCCGTTTCAGTTACCTTGCCCTTCTTGTCCTTAACCGCCATCTTCCCGGTGACCCAGTCGTAGGCGACATCGCCAGATTTGGCAACCTCTATCTTCGGGGCGTCCATGGTGAACTGCGGCTTGTCTTTCAGCATCGCTTCAAGGGTCTTCTGGATTTCCGCTTTCCCCTGGATAAGTGGAGCATCCGGGGACATGAGGATTGCGTCGTCTGTGTATCCACTCACAGCTTTCTCTGCGTCCCAAGTCGTAACTGCTTTAATCTGGTCATCGACGGCCGCTTTTATGGCGGCCTCATCCGCCGGTCTCGTGTCCGGCGCTTGAGGGGCAGGCCGCTGCTGGCATCCTGTGAGCGCCAGGACCAGCGCTACGACTGCGGCCGGAAAGAGCAGGGACTTCACTTTGTCGCTTTGCGTGAACATTATAATGCCTCCTTTTGGGCTGAAAGCCAGGCGAGCGTTCTGGGCCGGAACTTCCATTATCAACTCCGGTCCGAGCGGCAATGTACCCCTGGCCGCCACCGAATGGAACAGCACAATACTAACTCGTTTCATGATTAGCTTCCTTGAAAGTGAAGCTGTGGTTTTCTTGGTGGTGTGGGACCAGCTTCGTCAAGGCGGTCCCGCCGATTCTGGCTTGCCTCGTCAGCGGCCAGCTACTTCTTCGGAGCGGGCTTGGCCTTGGTCCATTTTGATTCGAAGAGAGGCGTCCACGTTTTGCCATCGGCCGAGATTTCGTTCTTCTCCGTTGCGCTCGTCAAATCCGGCGCAAGTATAAAGTTGTCCTTTAGCTGATACTGCTTTCCCGCCACGGCCCACTTTCCTGTCCAGGTCCATGTGTTCCCAGTAATGGTCAGCGCCCCTGAGAATCTGCTTCCGTCATCAAAATAGTACTCACTGGAAAAGTTCTTGTTCACGGAGTCGTACCCGTCGATCTCAAGCATCCGCATCTCCTGCTCGGCCACCTTTCCCGTCAACTGGCATTGGAAAAAGAACCCTCCAAGAATCATCTGACAGTTGTCCTCGCCGGTGAACCTGCCCCCAGGGCCGAGCGGCCCCGGCTTCTGTTCTCCTTCGAACGTCCAATGGCCCACCACGGCATGCAGCTTCTTGATCTCAGGGTCGGGCTTCGGAGCCGGTGCCTGGGCCCGCATCGCCGTAGCGAAGCAGAAGACTGATAGGAACAGCAGAATGGTGATTCGTCGCACGATTATCCCTCCTTGAAAATGAAGTCGTGATTCTGTTGCTGGACTGAGACCGTGAGGAGGAAGCGGGCAGCCAACCCCTCAGCGCACCTAAGGAGCGTGCACAGCGCAAGACGGGAGTGGACGCAGGCGTTCATCTCGCCCTCCCTCTCGGCCTTGGTATTCAGCTAGGCTGATTGGCGAGATACTCTCACCCGCAGGTGGGGATGTCAAGGCAAAACCGCAACGGGATTACCGGGTTGCGTAATACCTTGTTGCGTCATGGGGACGAGCCGTGCCCGGCTTCAGGATGCCGCCTATTCAGCTCCGCCAGCACCGGCCGGAGCAAAACGTAATCAGGGGAGCAAGCCATGCGGGCGGCGTCGGCAAGGGTGCGGACGAACATCGGCGTGTTGCCCCCTCCGATGCCCAGCGAAGCCAGCGATGCAATTCGGGGTCGGTGTAGGCGGAGTCCATAAGGGGGAATATACCTCGGCAGCCGAGCGGGGCGTCGCCGGGAGCCTTCGGGAATCGGCCGCAGCACTCCGGCAAGGCTGCCCGGCCCTGTTTCGCACGAAGGACTCGATTCCGCTCCGCCGTCCCGGCATCCCCCCCTTCGAGCCGCTTTCTGCGTCCCGCCCCGCACATTTTCCGCAGATTTCCGTTTTCGGTAGGTATATTAGAATCGGGGGCATTTTTCCTCTCAAGCAAGCCCTCCATGGGGTCGTCGAACCTGCCCGACACTCAGAATCTGCGCACTATGGACCCGCACCTGACCTTGAGTCAGGACGGGACACCCGCCAACGTGGCGGAGACGGCGCTATTCAGCCGGTGACGCCCCAAGCGCCAGCCGATCGCCTGTCCCGAAGGGACGGACGAAGGGAGATCAATAAGATTATGCGAGCCGCACTCTACGCCCGAGTCAGTACCCTGAACGGCCAGCACCCCGAAATGCAGTTGGCGGACCTGCGTGAGCACGCATCCCGCAGAAATTGGGAGACTGTCGACGAGTATGTTGACGAGGGGGTGTCCGGCTCCAAGGAGTCCCGCCCCGAGCTGAACCGCCTCGTCACCGATGCCCATCAGCGCAAGTTCGACATCGTCCTGGTCTGGAAGATTGACCGCTTCGGCAGGTCGCTGAAGCACCTGGTCAATGCCCTCGCCGACCTCGACTCCTACGGCGTGGCGTTCGCCAGCCTGAAGGACAACCTCGACCTGAGCACGCCCTCCGGGCGGTTGATGTTCCAGATCATCGGGGCGATGGCGGAATTCGAAAGGGCGCTCATCCAGGAGAGGGTGAAGGCGGGGCTCCACAACGCCCGGCGCAACGGGAAACAGCTCGGCCGCCCCCGCCGTGCCGTGGACCTCGACCGCATCGCCCGCATGAAGGCCGAGGGCCGCAGTCTCCGCAACATCGCCGAACGGGTTGGCATCGGCTACGGCACGGTCCGCATGCGGCTGGTCTAAAGCGGCGAATATTCACATATTCTCTCGTCGTCCGAATTCCAGCGCGACAGCAAGGCCGGACGCCGCAGGGGTCACAAAGGACCGTCAACTGGGTTCATCGCAAGTACCGAGCACTGCCAAACTTTTATTGTCGTTGGGGACGACAATATCGCTGCGCCAGCGGTGACTCTGGGCAGACCAGCCTGACCAATGGTGACCGGGTGACGGTGCGCGGCTGGCGGGAGATGAGCGAAAAACCTCCGCTTCCCGGGGCGCTGGCAGGGATTGAAATTTAAGGGGTTAAGTCGCCGGTTCCGGCGAGCGGCAAACAGTTGTTTTTTGCTCACGGAAAACGCCATCGAAGAAACTTCGGCGCAGGCTCCAGCCCGACATCAAAGTCAAGACCTGTGGCGCTTTCAGGCACCTCAACTCAGGCGGCTGCGATTTTGACCGCGACGTTGGCTATCATAATCATTCCTGACCGCTCCGCAAACCCTGTTCCGTCTGATTGTCTCGCTCTGTCACACCGTCGTCTGCTGTCGATCTCAGATGTACTCACGGAGCGGGTAGCCCATTTATCATTCCCAATCTATTCTGTGTGCTCAGCCCCTGTAAGTTTCACTGCTACCCTTAGAGGAGTTCTCCTCTGCTGCGGGGATCACTTCGCGGTCCAGCCTGCTCGGTGGGATTTTGGCACGACCCGCGGTTTCGGAACTAACCGTGATGGACGAATTGCCCAGAGAAGGTCAACGGGCTCTTCGAAAGGACGCAGTGACAATACGCTATTCTGGAGCTGTTTTGGCCACGACTTCGCCTGCCGCTTGCTCTCGGACCCGCATGGCGACCTCGACGCGGATCGATCTGGCCTGCTCGGCAGTAAACTTGAAGGCACCAAGTGGGGCGCGTTCGTAGTCCTCCCGTCGCCAGCGAGTTCGCATGATCCCACTGGGAGAATGTTCCCGCTGCCCGAGCAGGTGGCCGAGTTCGTGTGCGATGGCGGGGCCGAGGACTTCGTAGGGTTTTACTCCAAACTCTGCCGCCTCTTCGCTGACCCGACGGATGGAGACGCTGGCGAGGGTTCCCAGGGCAAAGCCCATGGTTTGCTTGTCGGTTCCTGGGATGACACCAAAACACGGGAGGATTCTCACAAACAAGGTGGTTGGCCCAGGTAACTGATTGCACTCGGCCGCGTCGCCAAGATCCTTGCGCGTGGGGTCGCAGTTGGTCCAAGTGATCTCAATGCCTGCTTTGCCAAGGATTTCTGCTGCTTCGATCTCGGCTTGGGTCAGGATTTCGTTTGATAGCTCGGCGTAGTTGTGGACCCGCACGTTGATATTCAGTCCCGATCCTGTATCAGGGTGGGGCTTTGTTCTTCCGTACCCCGACTCAGCGTGTCCCAGCAACCCCACGCTCAAGAGGAAAGCCGCAACCAGGCCATAGAAGTATCGGAAACTTCCTGATGGGTTCACGCGTCACCTCCGTGGCTTGCGAGATGGCGCCACTTTCGTTTGGCCCGGCTACTACCTCAATGCAAGGCGAGTCAAAGTTGTCGCAAGAATAGGTTAAGCGCTAGCCCGTTGACAGGCTGGTGGTTAGAAGTCCAAGGCTCTGGGGGGATGAGTATTAAAACCTCTCTGGGCGTCTTCGAACATGCGAGTGTCAAGCGAGGCTGGTCTCTGGGACGTTGTTTCACGCATGGATAGGGACACGTCGTGAGCGGGGAGGGCCGGCTCAAGTGCTTGAATTGACTTTGAACTGAGAAGGGCGTTAGACTGCAGCCAACGTCGAAGCCGGAAGGAGCGGCAGCCCGTCGGTCCTGCCGGATGAGATTCGGTCGCATCCCCGCCGCTGGCTGCCTCCTGCCATGGACAAGATTGGTTCCCCTACACGCTTGGTGCGGTTCCAGGCCTTCGAGTTTGACCGGCAAACGCTGGAACTGCGTAAGCATGGGCTGAAGATCAAGCTCTCCGGTCAGCCCATGGAAGTACTGTCCATGCTGCTGGCGCGTCCGGGCGAACTGATCGCCCGCGAGGAGTTGCAGCAGCGGCTGTGGCCACACGACACGATTGTGGAGTTTGAGCACAGCATCAACGCGGCAGTCAATACGCTGCGCAGGGCGTTGGGCGACTCAGCGGATGAGCCTCGATACGTCGAGACGCTGACAAGACGCGGCTATCGCTTTATCGCGCCGCTAGAGACTACAGCGCCGCTGTCCTCACCCGCGGCGGAACGGCGGTCAGAGACCGCTGCGGCAGAGGCACGGGGCACGCGCCGCATGCCCCGACGATTCTGGACTATTGCCGTCCCTCTCATGGTGGCAATCGGCGCCGGTATCCTTCTCGTCGTAAGCGTCGCGCGCCTGCGCGAGCGCGTTTCACGGTTCGTAGGGGCGGTTCGCGAACCGCCCTTACAGATTCGTTCCCTCGCGGTCCTGCCGTTAGAGAATCTCTCGGGTGACCCTGGCCAGGAATACTTCGCTGACGGGATGACCGACGAGTTGATCACCGAACTGGGGAAGGTCAGCGCCTTGCGCGTCATTTCGCGGAATTCCGTAATGCTTTACAAGGGTAAGCGCAAGTCGACGCCGGAAATCGCGCGAGAGTTGAACGTGGATGCCGTGGTGGAGGGGGCGGTGATGCACTCGGGAGAGCGTGTTCGGATCACGGCCCAACTCATTCAAGCCAGGACCGACCGCCACCTCTGGGCCGAGAGCTACGAGCGCGACGGGCGCGATGTTCTAAACCTGCAAAGCGAGGTGGCGCGGGCGATTGTCGAGGAGATCAGGATCGAATTGACGCCCGAAGAGCGAGCCCGGATGGCCAGCCGGGGAGCGGTTGACCCTGAGGCTTACGAAGCGTACATGAAGGGCCAGCGCGCGTTGGACCCCCGCACATATGATATTGCGATCAAGTATTTTCAGCAGGCCATCGAAAAGGAGCCCAACTTCGCCATGGCCTACGCCGGGCTGGCGGGCGCGTACAGCGAGCTGGGGAACGACGAGCTTATTTCGCCGCAGGAGAGCTATCCAAAAGCCAAAGCGGCAGCGATGAAGGCTCTGGAGATTGATGACACCCTTGTGGCCCCGCATCTGACGCTCGGCTGGGCAAGGCTCCGCTTTGATTGGGACTGGACTGGCGCAGACAGCGAATATCGACGCGCTCTTCAACTCAATCCCAGCAGTGCAGATGCGCATTCGGGGTATGGCAGCTTCTTGCCATTTCTCAGGCGATTCGATGAGGCCAGGGCTGAGACTAAACAGGCCCAAGAGCTCGACCCCCTGAGTTCATTCCCATATCTGCAAATGGGAGCCATATTCGTTATGTCCCACCAGTACGACGAGGCGATAGAGCAAGTACGAAAGACGATCGGGATTTTCCCCTCGGAGGACCGCAGAAACTTTTCGCACTTCCTCCTGGGGCTATCCTATAGGGGGAAGGGGCTGTTTAAGGAAGCCATCGCGGAGCACGAGAAGAACGTAGCCCTGTTTCCGGAGTCCCCCTTGCATTTAGGCCACCTCGGATACACCTATGGCCTGGCCGGAAAGAAGGCCCAGGCGCTGAAAGTCATCGAGCAATTGAAGGAGTGGTCGAAGCGGAGGTACGTCGCACCGTACGACATAGCCCTGGTGTATATAGGTCTGGGCGAGAAGGATCAAGCCTTCGCCTGGTTGGAGAAAGCCTACCAGGCACATTCCAACGACATGAGTAACCTTAAAGCGGACCCGACGTTCGACCCTGTCCGCTCCGACCCGCGCTTCCAGGACCTCCTCCGCCGCATGAAGTTCCCACCGTAACACCAGGTGTGGGGCGCCGAGTGCCAGGTGTCTGGGATTCGAGGTTCGGAGCCAGATGAAAGGCAGTGGGCAGAAGACACGACTCTCACCCACTTAGAATGTAATCCGACCGCAACCGGAGCACCGCCAGACGGCAACAAACACCATCTGCCCGGAACGATCACGGGCGTGTCTGAACTGGGGCTTCATCGGCTTCCCGCGGCAGACCAAATTCCCATCGGAGTCAGGGTGGATTTCTGGCGCCGAAGAAATTGGCTTGGTTCCACCCTGACTTGGTTCTATTGGCTTCGGTTAAATTCCTCACATATTCAAATCATTGTTGGGCCTCGGTGGGCGCAGGTTTCGTATCGCCCTCCGGAACTGGCGCTCTCGCAGCAGCGCTGGCTCCGGGCCTGGTCAAGAGGAACAGGGCACGCCCGCTGATTTCCTCGTCGAATTCCACACCGCCTCCCTCAAAGGCTAGCCTTACCCCTTCCACTTGGTGTTCGGGAGGCACTTTGCCGAGGGTGCAGTTGACTTGCAGCGTCGCGTTTTTTGCTAACCCCAACACCGGAAGCAGGCGGACGCGCAGCACGGCCAGGCCGCCGGCGGGCATGGGGCCAGAGAACATTCGCATACGCATGGGGCCAAACTGTGGGGGGCCTAACGCGCGGCCTTCGCGCATGAGCGCACCCGGCGCGATACCGTAGGAATCAAAGCTAACAAGTTCACTCGCGACCCAGACACCTGTCTCGAGCACCATTCCATCGGTGGACTTGTGGGTGAAAGTTCCGGCTGCCGTAACCAACTTGCTTTCCGAGGAGAACGTACCTGCTCCGCTCATCTCGTAGCTGTCACCGTTGGCTGACCTAACCACCGCCGGGCAGGGGGCGGAGTCACCGGCATCGCAAAGGAAGCCCGCACCCACCAGGAAGGTGTAATTGGCCGAGCTGCTTTGGCCCATCGCCGGGCCTACGCCCAGCAATATGGCCAAGCTCGGCACGGCAAGCCAAGTGATAACTAGGCTTGAGAGCACCCTGTGGCTTGACATGATCTCCTCCCCTCGGGCTTGGCCCAACTGTTTAATCAATCGAATCGCACACACGACCGCCTTCATGACGTATGCGTCGCTCGCGTCGTCCCTATTCGGTCGGGCCGGGCGGTTGCGTGCTGAGCAGATAGGTAAGGAGCGAACCGCCCGGCCTTCATACCACCCCA
>Ga0181524_10005216_pt1 | contig 11706 bp, 10 predicted proteins | sample PEATcosm2014_Bin_34_FD_119761 | JGI IMG/M metagenome (GOLD analysis project Ga0181524, IMG submission 119761) | Peatland microbial communities from MTU Mesocosm Facility, Houghton, MI, USA - PEATcosm2014_Bin05_60_metaG | ecosystem: Environmental > Terrestrial > Soil > Wetlands > Peat | place...
CAAGATTTGTCAGTCGAGCACAAGAGTTTTGGGGAAAGGACGAAAGCGGTAGCTGCGCGACCGCAGTCCAAAAGCGGGCTTTGCCCGCAGCGTTATGAGCGATTGGCCACACAGTCCGGTGCATCGATTAGCCGAGGCGGGGTCCTACATGGTCACCTGCGGCACCTATCTGAAGGAACACCACTTTCGAGGGACGCAGCGGCTTGAGTTTCTGCACGATTCCCTGTTAGGGCTGGCCGAGGAATACGCTTGGAATCTCCAAGCTTGGGCCGTGTTCTCCAACCATTATCACTTTGTGGCAATGTCCCCGCCGGATGCGGAGAGCCTGGTCCTTTTCCTGAAGAAGCTGCATTCCGACACGGCCATGGCGGTGAATCGATGGGACGGAACGCGGGGCCGGCAGGTGTGGTTCCAATATCGGGACACGCACCTGACCTTTCCAAAGTCGTACTATGCGCGGTTGAATTACGTCCATACCAACGCCGTGCATCACCGGCTGGTGGCGGAGCCATCACTTTATCCCTGGTGTTCAGCCGGCTGGTTCCAGCGCCGGGCGACGACAGCTTTTTACAAGACGGTGATGGGGTTTAAGTCTGATCGCGTTAACGTACCTGACGATTTCGAAGTCGACTGGCACCCAGACGATGAGTGACAGCGCCGAAGCGCTTTGGACTGCGGCCGCGAAGCTGCCGCTATTGCATTTGAAGTTTGCCCTCTTCTTTCAGAAATTGTCGTTCATACCGAAGGGCCAAAGCGGCAGCTTCGCGGCCGCAGTCCAAAAGCGCTTCGCGCACGCGAAAAGGAACATTCACGAGTATCGTGGATATTGAACGTCTCCGCTCCATCAGGAGCTTTCCTTCACTGGTCAAATATTTGCTTAACTCCTAAAGGTTCTTCTCGTTGATGCGCTCGGCTGGCCGATTGGCGAGGCCCGGAATGTTGAAAACGTTTCCTATTCCTAGTCGGCCGAAGACCTGAGGGCGAGCGGCTTAGAGCAGAAGGTAGTGGACAGCTTCCTGCCCCGGTGGCGGTTCGGGCGGTTCAGAGGCAGGCTGGCGCAGACACCCGACTTTTGGTGTCTGCGATCTCCCGAAGGGACTTCTCGAAAGTCGAGCTCACCCCATCCGGTCCATACGGAGAATTGACTCGTCCTCTAAATAGTAAAACCTCCAGCTCGACCACGGCCAATCCCCGGGGGAACTCACCAGTCCACGCGTCACCGGGTTGTTGTGCATGTAGTCCAGTTTCTGCTGAAGTTTGTTATCGGAGAAGACATTGAGACAGGAAATGGTGTCAGGAACCATTTCTCGCACCATTTTCCCCATAACCGCATCCTATCGCTTTCTCCTCGATAATAAAATGGTTCCTGACACCATTTCCACCCCCTGACACCATTTCCACCCCCTGACACCATTTCCACCCCCCGGCACCGTATTGGGCGACTTCCGTGGACTGCCAGGCGACCATCTGCCAGTGACCTCCGCGCTTTACGTAAACGTCCACATAGCGGAGCTTGAAGCTCTTCGGTCCACTTCCGGATTTGACTCTCACCGTTGCCCGACCTGTGACCACGGCCGTCTCCCCGTAAACGTGCACCATCACGTCTTCAGTTTTGACGTCATAGTATCTTAGATCTCCGGAGCGGATGCCAGCAATGAACTCGACCTTCGTCTGGCACCAACCCTCCGAGTGGACGTAAGTCAAGTCGTCTCCAAGGAGCAAGTCCAGCGTTCGTGTGTCAGCATCCATCATGGCACGGAAACGGCGTACCTCCAGCGCACGGATTTCACTTTCGACCTTGGCTGGCGCCGATATTCGCGCTGCGGCCCGGGTCGGCGGGAGCATCAACCCCACCAAGCCTACAAAACAGGTCATGAATGCGCACTTCATCTTCACCTCCTAGGGAAATGCCTTCGCGATGATTGACAAAGTCAGAGAGCAATGCTGAAAGTGGGCACGATGTCTGCCAACGCTGCTGGGTGCACAAGATGCGGAATATCCGTCCCCCCGTGCGTCGCCACGACCACAATCAGGTAAAGCAGGATGCGCACAGCAGCCATCAGGCCGCGAGCTTGCCCGAGTCTGGCGGGCCTTCCAGCCTTTCCGCTGGAACTGACTAAGGCCTATCCGGGCGTGGTGCGCCGCTTGGGGAAAGACTTGCCGGAGCTGCTGGCTTTCTTCCGCTTCCCTCGGCGCCCCTAGAGAAAACGCACCATCAATGGTATCGAACGCTGCTTTGTGCAGGTCCGTCGCCACAATCTGCACATGGTCTGCTTTGTCAATTTCGAGAGCGTCGACCACATCATCTATGCCATTTTCAACGGCCTGGACGAACAGTGGCGCAACCGCACCCTCCGCATCTTCAGACAAGCGGCTTGAAGCCATCGCCGGACGCGGTGCGAAGAAAGAAACGCTGAGTTGTGGTTCAATACCGACTCTCTTTGTCGGAATGCTGCCAAAAGAAATGCCGGGCTCTCACCAAACCCAGTGCTCATACCTCGTCTAGAGCACCCATCCTTCTTGGCCAGCAATTTGCGAGGGAGCGTGATTAATCCATGTTAGAGATCGACTTGAGAATCCTTAACTTATGCAACTTCGATAGTTGCGACCGTCTGTCCGGCGAGCACGCTGGGAGTTAGGACGACGTGGTCCCTGTGCACCTCTCCCATGGAAGCCGACTTCAGCGGCTGGCGTTCCGGCGAGTGAATGTGAACCACAAGGGTAGCATCGTGGAATTTTTCCAGTTGCACCTGGATGCGCCAGCGCGGAGTGGCGGTGGCGGTCCCCACAGATTCCGTTGTCCAGCTAATCAGACCGAAACGGGTCGGACACATCTCGACCCGAATTTTCTCGCCGGGCTTGAACCAGTCCTGCGGCGCCGCCTTCTGCAGGTGCACCACATTGCGGTCATGCTCTTCGTAACAAAGTAACCACCGCAGCCCTATCGCAGGCTGAACCGTGCTGTCAACTTTCGCTGACCAACCGCCGGGCTCCCCTTCCCCAGCATAACTGCCCGGGACCATAGCATCTTCCGGAGTGTAGCGATTCCCCGAATCCGCCGCGTAGCACTGATTGCCGTAAAGCGTCAGGAGAAAAGGCCGATAGTCATCCTGCCGGATCAGATGCGCGAGCGTCCCGTGTTCCATGAAGTTCGATGTGAGAGGAAAGTCAAGATTGGTGTTCATTCCCATCATCTGGAGCCCAGCCAGCAGGCGGTGGCGAAGGTGCCCGGCGTCAAGTTCCGGATCACCCCAATCGCTCGTCCACCAATCCATCATGTAGCGATGGCTCTCATAACTCCCCAGTTCTGTCGGTTTGCGCTCAGTATCAAAAGCAAAGATCGGGGTAATCCCGGCACGTTTCATTTCAGGATTGCGGGCGGCCAGCGTCCTCTGCAGCGACTGCTCAATGTCAGTGCGCATCTCAGCCGCGACACGAGCCACGTCGGCGGCCTCGCGGCGTAAGTCCGCATCTCTCTGCTCGGTGCCGGCGCGCTCCAAACATCGCGCATGCTCCTTCAGACCTCGCCAAGTATAGGAAGCATTCTGGTAATAATAAAGATGGGACTCGGGGTAGTCGTCCTTGGGGTCTCCGTTGTCAGCCTCAGGCGAACCCCAAATAAGCCCGTGTCTCGGGTCGTCAGGCGGAAAATTTGCTTTTGTATAGCGGTAGCGTGCCAGTACAAAAGCAATCATCCGCCGCAGAACTGGTAACCGCTTGCGCAAGGCCTCCACATCGCGCGTGTAGTCATAGGCGCGGGCAGAGACTTCCAGAAACACGCCGGCGTCTAATGGCGCGTCCACCTGGTCGTGCGTGTTGTAGAGGAAATTGCCGTCCCCAGTAATGCAGTGGTCAAGGTAGTACTGAAAGTAAGGCTCCACCTCTTCAGCTAGGTTCCAGAGTTGATGCGCCCAGACGAACTTATAATGCGCCACAGGAAACAATGCATGGCCGCGCACGCTAAATTCGGTGTATTCGCCTTCGCCGATTTGCTCACCGGGTTCCAGGCCGTGATAGGCGCACCTGGAGAGGGCGACGCTGGCACGCGCCGCGTCCAGCAGCCACTCATCAGGAATTTCCACCCGCATCAGATCCTCGAAGAGATGGTGCCAGTGACCCCAAATACCCGCGAGGGCAGTGAAGAAGTCTATCGCGGAGCCATTCCAGTACTGCTCCACAAAATTCCCAGTGGGCTCCGCAGCAGCATTACGAGCCCGAGGTACTAGCCTCTCCGAATTTTTCGCGGGGAGCATGGCGCGAATGCGCCCCAGGGGACGCTCTTCCGCGCCCCGGGGCAGAATCACCATGACCTCGTACCCAACGTTGTTCTTCGGATTCCATACTCCGATATGCGCGGCCGGCAAGTAGCCACCCAAAAGGGTACGCTTGCTGTAACCCGAGACATACTCGTAGAGTTCCGGATACGACCCGTAACTGCGATAACGTGAAGGCAAGAAATGGGTTGGGTCAAATACACGTCCCCTGACATCTGGAGCCCAAGCCGCCTGTGGGATCGGAATTAGCTGCCGGGATTTTCCGTCGGCCTCCAGGCTTAGGGTCTTTTCGGGTCCCGCTTCCTCGTTGGCAACAAACGTCCAGCCGGTGAACTCCGGCCCCAGAGCGGCCACGTTTTCGTAGCAGGGGTCCTCCGCGGAGTTCAGGATGTAGTCGCCCCATACGTCCGGACCCGGAACGTACTGTGAAGGCCGCTCAAAACGGATTCCATGCGGAGTGTTAGTACCGCGTGGCCGAATTTTAGAAAGCTCGCCGATTCGCTCGGGGATACTGGCAATTTCTCCCTCTTCTGTTAGGTAAACGATGGCTCCTTGATGGGTCACGCGCTTCTCGAACACCGCAGTGGCTTCGCCGTTCAACTCAGGAAGGATGGTCAATAGCTGCCACCCCCCAATCGACTCACCGACCTTCACAACTTTCTCTTCAGTGTCCAGTCGGGCTCTGACGGAATTTGGGTCCATCGCCAAAAGGCGAGGGGAGTTCTTAAGAGCGTCCCGCTCGCCGGGAAGAAAAAGGTTGTACTCGTTAGGAATCCGGCCTGGGTGATAGCGGCCGGGCTCAGGCACCGACGGGGGTTTGGCGGCTTGCGACGCGTCGGCTGCCGATTCAGCCGCCCCAGCCCAGAGGCCAGGAAAGATGGTACTCAGAAACTGCAGGAATGATCGTCTTTTCATGTGCAGATACCCCTTCCTTGTATTTGGCGAGACCGCGCGGTTACAGGGGACAATCTGGAACGATTTCCATGGCCATCTTATAAAGCCATATAGTCAACCTTATTGCTTTTGTCAAGCATCCTCATTCCTGTACTCGTTCAGATAGATCCGTTACACTTCACCGAAACCGTTTCGTCTCGCCCAAAAGCCAAGTTTTCTTCGTTCTTTGGATATGTCTTTGCCTTGTCTGTGTTTTTCCTTTCAAAGGAGGCTTTCCCCTTTCCCAAAATCAATGGCTTGCGATCCAGTCGAGAGTCTCCTTTCGCTTCCGGAGAGTATAGACGTTCATGGCTGGCTTCGCATCCTGAAGCACCTCCTAGGCGACATCGCCGCACAACGTCGGCCAGAAGTATCAAAGCATGAAGGGGCGGGTAAACACGTAAAGAAACACCCGCAGGCACCTCCAAGCAAGCGTGCGATAGCTCCGTCGGTCGTCTCCTCCGTCCCTCATCTGGATGGATAGGGTCATCGGAGGAGAGACCGGCAGAGTCAATACTTCTAAGGCTAGAACTCCAGCTTGGCGGCAAACTGCACGTATCGAGGATTGAATACGGCGAGCGTACGGCCAAAACTGCTGTCTGCGAGGTTGCCATCCACTCCGTTCAAGTTGGGATGATTGAGGATATTGAAGAATTCGAAACGGAGCTGCAGGCCCACCTTCTCAGTGATCCGGTTGTCCTTAATCAGGCCCGCGTCCCAATTCGCGAAGCCAGGCCCACGGAAGCCACCGCGTTTCTCATTCCCCTCGCTCCCCATCGGCGGGACGGGGAAGGCCGAAGCGGGAAACAGGCCGCCTAGATAATCGTGGGTTGTGGTCCCGTGGCTGTAGCCCGAGGATGGGGCGTTGGGAAAGTCATAGTCGTTGCCGTCGGCGTTATAGTCACCGCTGCCAGGTGCCATGCCAGTGACCTGTCCGCTGGCATCAAAAATCGGCTCGAAGGGAGCCCCGGTGTAGACGGTGAATGGCATTCCGCTCTCCAAAATGACGGTCCCACCTATATTCCACCCCCCCAGAACACGTCGAGCAAGGACGTTGGCGTGGCCCAAGGTTGGCAACTGGTAGGATTCCGTCAGGGAAAACCGGTTCGGGACACTGAAATTAGCCGGCCCCCAGTATTGGCCGATGTTGGTCACATCCGGGTAGCGCTCCCCGTAGTCATATGTACTCGAACGAGTGTACGACACCTGGAGTGAGCTGCGCGCTCCAAGGCGTCCGACGACGCTCAAGATGAGAGCCCTGTAAGTCGAAGTGTTCCCATTCCAAGTGTAATTGATGGCGCCAAAGCTGGGATTCAGCCGCTTTAGTACCCCGTTATTCACTATCTCGTCGCCTGCAAAGCGGTTGACGTCCGTGCTCGGACTTTGGTCCACCTCGTCACCGACCAGTAAGCCAGTTGAACGAGATCCGCTAAAGCTGGCGCTCGCAACGAAATTTGCCCCCAGTTTCCGCTCGAGGCCGATGGTGTAATTGTAAGTAACCGGTTCGCCCATATTGGGGTCAATAGCACCGACGTTCAGTTGCGTTCCCGGCACCCCGCCTCGCGAGTCCAGCGGCTGGGGGGCAAGAGTGGGAACAGTAAAGCCGAAAGGATAATTGTCATTTGTGCCGACCGAGAAGATGGGTGGAATGGTCGTGCCAGTGAGGAATGTCGGAATCATGAAGAGGGGGGGGTTAGCCCTCATTCGATCCGTTTGTTGTGCAGTGGTTACCCAATCATGGTAAACCCCGATACCGGCCCGGATCTTCCACGTGCCTTTTCGCGTTGGGTCCCAAGCAACTCCGACACGGGGACTATAACCAATCAAGGCATGATTCAATGGATCAAAGACTTGGCGAAGCGATCCATTTGCAATCTGTTGGGCGAACGTGCTTCCCGCGCCAAGGAAGAAGTTGCTAAAAATGCTGCCGATCCGTTTGGAGGCATGGGCCTTACCGTAGTCGTCCTCGCGAAAGCCCATAGTCACGGTGAGGTTGGGCCTTGCTTTCCATTCGTCCTGGACGAAACCTGCCCACCGGGTCGACGCGCGCCCAAAATTCTCGGCGCCGGGCTGGCCTGTCAGCGCGTTGTAGGCGAACCCAGTCTCACTATACGGATTATCTTGCATCAAGTTGAGCAAGTTCGTAAATTGGAAGGTGGGAATATCGTAGACTCCCGCGAAGAACGATTCTTCGTCTCCCTCAAAGCCTTCGAACCCAAACTTCAGACTATGCGTCCCCCGAGTCAAGCTTACAACGTCGCGCCAGTGAAAGTTGTGCTGAATGTAATCATACGTACCGCCGACACCGAAGCCCGTGTCCTGCCCGGTCACATTTACCCACGGAACGTGGTGTGGCCCGCCCAGGCCCTCGCGGCCCTGAGCCCGAAGGTAGCCGGCGCTCGCTTCGTTGAGCAGGGTGGATGAAAATGTATGCGTTTCGTTGAGCTGGAATGACTTGGATATTAGGTGGTCACTCGAATCCATCCCAGTCCGGATGGAAGGAAGCAGGTCGTCATAAATTGTTTGATAATAGTTACCATACAGTCGATCTTTAGTCCAATATTGATCGAGCCGGACATTCCATTGCGTTCCGTTGCGATATGGGCTGAAAGTATCTACACCACTGTCCACCATGGGCAGATCGCAGGGAATGTTCGCGGTCGCGGGTGTCCCGCAACTGGAAGGGAAGACATCCATTGCCGTTTCGGTAACGCCCGTAATGGATGCCTTAGTGACCGGATACTGGGTCAGTAGCTTCGTCCCCAGGGTCGCCGGAAAGTTCTGTGCCGCCCATTGGACAAACTGTGGCGCCTCAAAGCTGGTCCCACTGCTCGTTTCGGTGTTCGAATGGAGTGCCTCAACCGAGCCGAAGAAGAAGGTGTGATTTTTGATGATCGGCCCCCCAATGCTGGCCGTATAGTCGTTCCTCGTAAAGGGTAGGTATTTCGTGGTGAATTCTGTGCGAGCCCATAGCGGCTGTGAGGTGTAGTAATCGGCGAGACGGCCGTGGAACTGATTGGTCCCCGATTTAGTGGTGATTTCCGTCAAGATCGAGCCGGCCCGGCCATATTCCACCGTGAACGTGTTCGTCTCGATTGATATTTCGTCAATCGAGTCCGGATTCGGCGATAGATTTACCACGCCTGGCATGACGGAACTCGTGATATCTAAACCGTCCACGACATACATGTTAGCGGTGAAACTGCGGCCGTTGGCGCTTACAGTGCTCGCGTTCTCTACCGGAAAATTGTCTGGAATGGTTGTTGCTGTTCCCTCACCTCCCATTCCCGTAATCAAGCCCAGACCCGATGCGCCCGGTGCGAGGGAGATTAGACTGAATATGCTTCGTCCTGGGAGGGGTAAGCTCGCTAGCTCGGTGGAGCTGATTGTTTGCTGGGTCCGACTGTCGGCTGTGTCCAGCAGCGGGGCCCTAGTTGTGACCTGGATTGACTGTTTCTGCGCAGCCAGCGCGAGTGTGACTGGCACGTTCAATGTCTGCGCGGTTTGCAACGCAATGGGCACGGTGGTGGGTGCAAAGTCCACAGCTTGCACCGTGAGCTGGTACTGGCCAGGAGCTAAGCTATTTAAGGCATAATTCCCGGCACTGTCACTTGCAACGACGGTCGACACGCCGGTTCCGAGGTTGGTGATTTCAACCCTTGCACGGGGAATCGGCGCTCCGGTGGGATCTGTGACTGTGCCGAGGACGTTACTGGTAAACTGCCCGTAAACTGCCTGCCCCGACCCGAAAAGGAAGAGACATAGCAGAGCTAATACGACCTTTCTCATATGCGCTCCTTTCGTGCAGTAATATGCGGCGAGGGTTCTTCGTGGGCCGCAGCCTGACTTGGGCTAGGTGAAACTTCAAGGAATTCATTGACTTGCCCTCCCCCACTTTTTGGTAGGTCTTTCTGCGTTGTTGCTCCCACGCGCAGGGTGACATTCATTGTAACGTTGTTGCTGACTTCAAGACGGATCCCGGTCTGGCGGTATGTGCTGAAACCGCTGGCTTGCACCTTGAGCTCGTAAGGCCCAACCGGAAGGTTCGGCAGCACATAGGATCCATCCGGGCCGCTGGGCGTCTCCCGAACCAGCCCCGTGTTGGTTTGCGTAGCGGTGATCTTTGCACCAGCCACCGCTGCCCCGCTGGGATCAGAGACCAAGCCTGCAATCTGTGCGCCCGCCACTGCTTGCCCCCAGAGAGGCGCCGTGCACGCGGTCAACGAAAACACTATACCCGCCAGTATAAGGCCTCCAATTCTCTTCCCCATCATCTCGGTCGCTCCGGCGTGAATTTTCCAAAAAACCTGCAGTTAACCTCAGCTAACACGTGGAACCCGGCTGAGCCCGTTTTTGAAACTTTCCAAAAACCGCTGTATTTTAGACGTGCTTTAATTATCTGTCAAGCAGAAAATTTGAGTGGAAACGTCAAGATTTTTGCGTAAACTGCTTGAGTGGTTTTTTCTCGCAGGAGCGGTCTAAGTGACAGATGACGCCGAAGACGATACGGTCACAGCGAGACGGGAATTTGTTGTCGGATGTCTTTTATTGCTTCAGGTGAAGTTAAAGTCTTTATGGTAGAATTGGACGTGCCAAAACACGGCCGGATAGAATCTAGGTAAGGAGGTGAGAACTTCCAGAATGGCATGAAAGTTTGCTAGCTAATGATGCAAGTTTTTATCAAGACAGGCGGTCCTTTTCATGTTCATGGTATTATATCTTAGCCAGTGGATGGCAAAATCGCCTTCGGAGGCCACGCTCAAATGAGCCCCCTACACTCGCAATACAAAGGCTTCCGAGAAGTGGCTAAACTCGCAGGAGTTAGCACGGCGACCGTCTCCCGCGTAGCGAATAGAAGCGCCCTTGTTGCCCAAAGCACCCAAAGGCAGGTAAAAGAGGCTGCCCGCACGCTTGGAATTGAGCTGGACCGGAAGAACAAGCCTCGAGTAATGGCATTCATCCTCAGCAACCGCAGTATGCTGCACCCTTTTCACTCCCGGATTCTCGAAGGTGCCGCGGCGGCATGCGCAGATGGCGGCTGGGACATGCTATTTCTGATGTATCGATATCATGCCAATCTCCCTTGGAAGAACCTTCACCTCCCGCGCCCATTGCAGCGCCGGGACATGGTGAGAGGTTTAATCGTGGCAGGATCGAATTCCCCCAACCTCTTAGATTGTCTTCAACACCGAGGAATACCGTTCGTGGCGCTTGGGAACAACCTCACGGGGGATAACAACCAGCGCCAATTCGATGCTGTTTTCTCGGATGACATACAAGGTGCCCATGAGATGACGCGCTACTTGCAGACCCTTCGGCATCGGGACATCTGGTTTGTGGGCAATACTGCTGAGCCATGGTCTCGGCGCTGTCTGCAGGGTTACGAGCGAGCGATGCGCGAGATGGGCTTGGCCTGTCACGCGAGCAGCTTGGATTCCAACGACCCGAAAGAGGTCGGCTATTTGGGAACTAAGTTGATATTCAGCCGGGGCGAGCAGGCGACCGCGATTCTGTGCGCTACTGACCAAATCGCACAGGGGGTCTACAAAGCCGCAACGGATCTTGGCCTGCGTATACCCCAGGACATCAGCGTGGCAGGCTGCAATGACACGCTTGGTCCACTCCTCAGTCCTGCTCTCAGCTCGATCCGAGAATTCCCAGAGCAATTGGGGAAGAAAATGGTCGAGTTATTACTGCGTAGAATTGACAATGCAGATACGCCTCCTCGGCAGGTAACCATTCCGATCGAACTAGTCAAGCGTGAATCCTGCCGAGAGTTTCTACCGAAGGGAGGCCGGGGGGAGGCGCAGACCATCGTCGCCGAGACTACATAGACTGGCAGGAGCCTGGTGCGGCAAATCAGGTCTCGCTCAGGCACTCGGTGCTTCCTGGCGAAGCGACTGTTATGCAACATAGCCACACATCAAAATTCGACACGAATCTGTAAGGCGAAAATGAACTCTTCCGTTCAAAAGGCGATTCCTGGAAAGGCGCAGGTTAGGATCTTCCAATCGAAAGCGTCAGCAGGCGCTGCCGCCGCCGAAGATGCTGCGCAGTGCCTTCTGTATGCTCTTGCCGAGGGGGACTTGGCTCGTATGATCGTCGCCACGGGGAACTCTCAGTTGGCCACGGTTAGGCGAACTGACGACCGGATCGGATTTCAGCGAGGAGAGAGGTGGAACGGGGAAAGTGTCCGAAGCACGGGTCAAAAAAGGGTCAGTCTCGAGTTTTGGGATTCTGCGGGGAGGCACAACCGGCCCATTCCGTGGCCCGTGGAACCACCCAGCACTGAGAACTTGATTGGACCTTGCATTCAGAGGCGCTGGGGTGTGTCTTAAGTGAGGATGGACCGGGACAGCATAACCCGGACCGGAGCGAGGGCCCCTGGGGTAGAGCGGAATACCGCTCGCGCGGAGGTGCCGGATGAGCCCCATCGTCCCTGACACTGAGCAGGGAAATCCCGATGGAGGCCGAACGGCACGAAGGACGATGGCAAACC